>OGHW01000128.1_pt1 | contig 82358 bp, 94 predicted proteins | sample 1571641 | NCBI WGS metagenome assembly OGHW01 (sample SAMEA2582066, study PRJEB24529) | metagenome | biome: Human gut stool | place: China | collected 2011 | reverse complement strand
AAATGAATTGGCTGGAAATAGCAATACGAATCATCAGGCTATTATAGAGTTTAAGGGTAATTGGTATTTTATCTATCATAATGGTGGCATTAATCCTACAGGAGGAAGTTTTCGCCGTTCGGTCTGTATAGAGCGTTTGTATTATAATGAAGATGGAACGATGAAGCGTATACAAATGACGACAGAAGGTATTTATTAGGAAAAAAGTGATAGGCCGATTAAAAGTAACAAACAATAGGGTGATATTGTGAAGAACCACTTTATCACCCTATTGTTTTTATCATGTGTTTACTTATTCTAGTCTTCGTGCACCATCGCTGATTACGACATCGTAAATTTTTGGACTTCTGTTGAATTTCTTCTTAAATTCCTCTTTGGCTTTTTCTATGAATGTGTTATATAATTCCTCTTTTACGAGGTTGATTGTACAACCGCCGAATCCGCCACCCATTACGCGAGAGCCAGTTACACCGCAGTCAAAAGCAAGGTCGTTCAGGAAGTCGAGTTCTTCGCAGCTTACTTCATACAGTTTGCTCATGCCCTGGTGTGTTTCGTACATCTTTTGGCCTACCGTTTCGTAATCGCCTTTCTCCAAAGCATCGCAAACATCGAGTACGCGTTGGATTTCTTCAATCACATATTCTGCACGCATAAAGTCTTCTGCACTGATTTCGGCTTTGGCTTCTTCAAGCATTTCCATGTTGCAGTCGCGCAGGAATTCTACATGCGGATGTTTCTTCTGGATAGCGGCAACAGCAGCCTCGCAACTTTGGCGACGTTTATTGTATGCCGACGAAGCAAGTTCGTGTTTTACCACAGAATCTACCAGTACCAGACGGTAGCCTTTCGGCTCGAACGGGAAGTACTGGTATTCCAATGAACGGCAATCCAAACGGATGAGACTACCTTTCTTGCCAAATACGGAAGCAAATTGGTCCATGATACCGCAGTTGACGCCACAATAGTTGTGTTCCGTAGCCTGGCCAACTTTGGCCAATTCGAATTTGTCGATTTTATTGTCACCAAACAAATCGTTCAACGCATAAGCATAAGTGCTTTCCAAGGCTGCGGAAGAGGACATTCCTGCACCCAGAGGCACATCGCCTGCAAAAGCCGTATTGAATCCTTTTACTTCTACACCGCGTTTAATCATTTCGCGGCATACGCCGAAAATATATCTTGCCCAGCTGGCGCGGGGAGCGTCTTCTTCATTAAGACCGAATTCTACATAATCTTTCAAATCAATGGAATAAGCTTTGACTGTGTTTGTTCCATTCGGTTTTACTTCTGCAATCATGCCTTTATCGATTGCTCCGGGGAATACAAAACCACCGTTGTAGTCAGTATGTTCGCCGATAAGGTTGATTCGTCCCGGGGAAGCATAAACAGCTCCTATTGTTCCGTCAAAATGCTTGATGAAACGGCTTCTTACGTATTCTATATCCATGATATTATTTTTTTAAGGTGAATAAATCTATTACCTATATTGTTAGTTCTGTCTGTCAATCGACTTTAATGTCTTTATTTACGTTTTTGCAACCAATCAGTCCATAGAACAACAGATATGCAAGAGCTGCAATGATCACCCAATAGCTTGCCATGAAACCTGCCATGTCTGCAACAACTCCTTGAATAACGGGAAGAATACCACCGCCACATACTAAAACCATGAACAAACCGGAAGCGGCTGCCAAATATTTACCCAAACCTTCTACTGCCAGATTGAAGATACCACCCCACATAATAGAGGTACACAGACCAACTAATACGAGATACATAGCATTGATGGGTACTTCTGCAAGTCCGAAAGATAAGCCGCCAGTGGCACTCTGCTGAAGCACAGGCAGATTTACGAAAGAATTGGTAGAGGAGAAAATAGCGAGGAATACCAGCAACAGACCCAAAGCTGAAGTGAATGTAAGCATTGTCTTGCTGGATACTTTAGCACCTAATGATGCACCTGCCAGACGACCTATCAGCATGAGGAACCAATAAGTACCTACTACAAATCCAGAAATGGTGGATGCAATACCGGCACCGCCTTTTTCCACAGGGTCAGTCAGGAATAGGTTTAGTGTACCCGGTACGCCAACCTCAATACCTACATATACAAAGATTGCAATAGCTCCCAAGATGAAATGGCGGAATTTTAAAGCGCCGGACATCAGTTTGCCGATCGGTTCCGTTGCTGTAGCAGCATTAGGTTCCGGTATAGGAACGAACAACAGTACGAGGAATGCAAGTGCAAATACGGCCATCGCTGTGTACATTACAGGGAATATCTGAGAGATGGTAGCCTTTTCAATAGAGCCTGCAATGAGGATACCTACGAACATCGGAGTAATAGTTGCCATTACGGAGTTGAAAGAACCGCCGATCTGGATTAACTGGTTACCTTTGTTCCCTTCACCGCCCAACTTGTTCAGCATCGGGTTTACGACCGTATTCAGCAAGCACATAGAGAATCCTGCGATAAATGCACCGAACAGATATACGGCAAATGCTATTTCAGGGTTGGAATGTCCGGATAAGAACTGGATACCTACTCCTATAAAGCCGATAGCTACTGCGATAAGCGCTGTTTTTTTATATCCTACTTTCTGCAATAGAATACCACTTGGTATTCCCATTACTGCATAAGCAATGAAGTTGCCGAAATTGCCCAACATTCCTAAGGCATTGGATACGGAAAACTGATTTTTGAGTACAATTCCCATAGGAGCAGCCAGGTTGGTAACAAATGAGATCATACCAAAAAGGAAAATCATCGTTATGATTGCGATGAGTTTACCATTCTGTTTTTGTTGTGTCATGGTTAATAATTGTTTATTAAGTTTATAATCAGGTTAGTTATTTCTTTTATTCTTGTACACCGAACTTATAGATGGTTATCTGCTGATATTCATCTCCGGGGAGCAATACTGCCGATGGGAAATGTGCCTTATTGGGAGTATCGGGGAAGCATTGTGCTTCAAAGCATACAGCGCTTCTTGCGGGGAATGTTGCCCCGTGAGCACCGGTGAATCCTCCCAGCCAGTTTCCCGTATAAAGTTGCAGGCCGTTTTCTGTAGTATATACTTCCATTGTGCGCCCGCTTACGGGTTCTGTACAAGTGGCGGCAAGGCTCAGTTCACCGCTTTCCGCTTTATTCAACACATAGCAATGGTCATATCCGGCTCCGTTTACCAGTTGCTGGAATTTATCGTCAATACGCTCGCCGATGGCATGGGGAGTACGGAAATCCATAGGTGTATTTTCTACTTTCAGGATTTCTCCCGTAGGAATAGATACCTCATCAATAGGTACATAGAAATCGGCGTTGATGGTAAGGATATTATTCAGAACAGTAGGTGAGGGGTTGGAAATACCAGCGAGATTAAAGAAACCGTGATTGGTTAAATTTACAACTGTAGCTTTATCGGTTGTGGCCCGGTATTCTATAACCAAGGCATTTGCTTCATCTTCCAGACGATATGTCATTTCTATTTCTAAAGTACCGGGGAAGCCCTCTTCACCGTCGGCAGACGTATAATTGAAAATGACGGTCGATTCATTGGGCTGAACCGCATCCCATACGCGGGCATGGAAACCGGTTGGTCCGCCGTGCAGTGAATTGGGACCGTTGTTGACAGTCAATTGGTGTTCCTCGCCATATAAAGTGAATTTCCCATTGGCAATTCGGTTTCCATAACGGCCTATCGTGGTGCTCAAGAAAGGTTCGGGACTGTTTATTACGTGTTCTATGCTGTCATGTCCTAAAATGACATTGGCAAATTTTCCGTTTTTGTCGGGCACCATAATCGAAAGAATTGCACAACCGTAGTTGGTTACCGCCACTTCCATGCCCTGAGCATTTTTGAGGATATATAAATCTGTTTTCCTGCTGTTTATATTCTTTTGAAAGTCTTTTCTGTCCAAACCGGACAAGTTACTTTCTGTCGGAGTTGTGTCTGTCATATTCATGGTATTATTTAAATTTTCTTGCAAATAAAGAGAAATTCTTTTGTTCCCCCAAGTAATTGAGAGGAAATATGGGGAACATTTTATGAAAGTTTAGCGTTTGACAATTAGAATACAAATTGATATTTTTTGTATGTTTGTCGCGTTAATCTAAAAAGTATTGTAACAGTATTGAATTGTACTAATTAAAAACAACAAATGTATCCTCTAAAATTTGAGCCCATCCTGAAACAGACACTTTGGGGTGGCGACAAGATTATCCCATTCAAACACTTGAATGAAACTCTGCCGAATGTAGGTGAGAGTTGGGAAGTTTCAGCAGTAGAAGGTAGTGAATCTGTAGTTGCCAATGGTGCGGACAAAGGGTATACTTTACCCGAAATGGTTCGTAAATATAAAGAAGAGTTGGTGGGCGAAGCGAACTATGCACGGTTTGGAAATAAATTCCCGCTACTGATAAAGTTTATTGATGCAAAGCTGGATTTGTCCATTCAGGTGCATCCGGGTGACGAACTTGCAAAGAAACGCCATAACAGTTTCGGTAAAAATGAAATGTGGTATGTCATTGCTGCCGATAAAGGTGCAAAATTGATTTCCGGCTTTGCCGAGGAGATAACTCCGAAGGAATATAAAGACCGGGTGCACAATGGAACATTTGCCGAAGTGCTTCAAACTTGCGCCATAGAGCCGGGAGATGTGTTTTACGTCCCTGCCGGTCGTGTACATGGCATTGGCGCCGGAGCATTCGTTGCGGAAATTCAACAGACTTCCGACATAACTTATCGTATTTTCGACTACAATCGTAAGGATAAGGACGGTAAATCCCGCGAATTGCATACCAGTCAGGCAATGGATGCCATTAACTTTTCCGATGTGCAAGACGATTTCCGTACCGAATACGAACGTGTACAGAATGAACCCGTTGAGATGGTAGCGAGTCCTTATTTCACTACTTCTGTATATGACATGACGGAAGAGATTACTTGTGATTATTCGGAACTGGATTCTTTTGTTATTTTTATCTGTGTGGAAGGTTCTTGCCGTCTGACGGATGACAATCAGAATGAGATTACCTTGCGTGCCGGCGAAACGGTTCTTTTGCCTGCTGCTGTTCAGGAAGTAACAATCGTACCGGAAGGCCAGCGGGTGAAACTGCTTGAGACTTACGTGTAAGAGTTGATATTATTACTGTAATGAAGTTAACATCATGTAGCCAATGGTGTTAACTTCTTTTTTTTTGATATGTTCTTTTAATTTCCAGATATTAAACTTCTGTCTTTTTCTTCTCTTTGGCAAATGCCGTAATAGGATGTTTCCTTTTGGCTACGATTTCACTACAGCATGTGGTGTGTATTCTTTAACCATGTGCAACCATTTAATTTTTTATAGCCGGATAACCGCGAAATAGCATTGATTTCTTTGGAATTTATAATTCTCATTTGCAGTAAGGTGAATATAGGTTTGCCATAATTGTGCGTTTGCTTATTGTTGGCATGTCCCAGTGCGGGTAGCGGAAACATCTTTTCGAGACTTCTTTCTTCCGTTATGACTTTTTCATCATCTTCTTAGTTTTGTTTTATGCTTTATGATGATTAATGATGAAAAACAATTAATCCTGAAAATCATTTTTATCGGTGATATACACCAACAAATCAAGCTATGTATTTCCTTTGGTAGAGGTGTATGAAGAGGTAATGTGATAGTAGCATAATATACTATGCCAAAAAAGGGAAAATGTTTTTTAAACGTTCGTTTATTGTGCGCAAAGATACAACCTATTTTTTTAACGGGCAAAATGTTTAATAAGAATATTTCCAAACAGAAACTATTTTTTAGACAAATTACTTTAAATCAATTTATTATCCACGCTTCAAAAGACCTCATTACTATTTTATTATTTATATAAATACGTCTATTGAACTTCTCATTAAAAAGAGTGTCTTTTAAACGAACGTCTAAAAGATACTTTCTCTTTTTAGATTATTAGTTCTCAGCTTTTTATAAGCTAAAAACTAACATAACTGTTTTTCGACTTCTTTTTCCGTGATGGTAGGAAGTTCTAAAACAATATGAATGCTAACTAAACTATTGGAAATAACTGCATTACATGACTTGATCGGTAAGTATTACGCTACTCCGGTGTCCCTAAAGAACACCCTTTTTACAAGGCTTCATGTTATTCCAAATCTTGCATTATCACAGATTAATGTCCCGTTTATCAGTAAATAAATCATCCGAGTTACAATGTAAACCCGATATGCAATTACCGGCTGAAAATGAAGGAAGTAATTGTTGGTTTGCGATTCGTGTTTCTTATAGCCGTGAATTAGCGTTAAAAGCAATTCTGGATGCCGAGAATATTGAGAATTTCATCCCGATGCGTTATGAGTATATCATGAAATCGGGGAAGCGCGTCCGTAAACTGCTTCCGGCTATTCACAATCTTGTTTTTGTTTACTCTACCCGTAAACGTATAGATACTTTGAAAGACAGGCTTGAATCGTCCATGCCTATACGTTTTATTATGAATCGTGAGCATTGTCGTCCGGTTGTAATTCCCGAATCGCAAATGCGTAGCTTTATTTTGGTGGCAGGCAATTGTGACGAAGCGGTTCTTTATGTAGAGCCGGCCGAATTGCATTTGGTTAAGGGACAGAAAGTACGTATTACCGGTGGTGTTTTTGAGGGAGTAATCGGTGAGTTTGTCCGAATCCGCCACGACCGTCGTGTGGTGGTTAATATAGAGGGTGTCATGGCTGTAGCTACTACCTTTATTCCGCCTTCTTTGGTAGAACCCATAAAAGAGTAACCTTTTTTTAAAGCATTATAATTCACAAATCATAATTCACAAATTAATGGATTCATTATTTTCCTTAGCCCATCGTCTTCTCACTTACGGGCTTGACGGGAGTCCTATCTATGTAGACGAATTTACACGTTTGAACCGTGAAGTTTACGAGCAGGCATTGGAGCTTTATGGCACTCGCGGCAAGACTGTTGAGTCCGAAGCTGAGCTTTGTCTTGGCCTTTTAGCAGCTTTTGCCGCTACTATTTACGATAATGGTCATAAGCAGCAATACATTCAGCGAGTATTGGACCGTAGTTGGGAAGTCCTTCCTAAACTGTCTGCATCTTTGCTCAAAGTTCAACTTCTTGTCTATTGTTATAGCGAAGTTTATGATGAAGAACTGTCAAGGCAAGCTCATAGCATTATTGCCACTTGGGATAAGGCAGAATTAACTTTGGAGCAAGTGGATATAATAGAAGAGCTAAAGAGTTTTGAAGAAAACCAATACCCTTATGAAGTGATAGAATAACTTCATTCACCAACCTAAACTATTCAACTATCTAAACTAAGACTTTTTATTTTATGGAACCGATTGAGAAAGATGATCATTTTATTCCTGACGGAATGAATGCTTTCGAGCGCAATGTGAAACGTATAGGTGATTGTTTTCTTGCCCTTGGTGCACTTATTGTTTTTTCTCCTTTATTTTTGATTTGTTATATTGCCGTGAAAAGTGAAGATGGAGGTCCTGCTATTTTCAAGCAGGAGCGTATCGGTAGGTTCGGCCGTCCTTTTAATATCTATAAGTTTCGCAGCATGAAGCTGGACGCAGAGAAGTATGGCCCTGCTCTCTACGCCGGTGCAAAAGATCCCCGCATGACGAAAGTCGGCAGGTTTCTTCGCGATCATCATCTGGACGAACTTCCCCAGCTTTGGAATGTATTCTGTGGTGATATGGCCTTTATCGGCCCCCGTCCCGAACGTAAGTTCTTTATAGACCAGATTATGGAGGTGGATCCTCGTTATCGTTATTTATTCCAGATTCGTCCGGGAGTCACTTCGTATGCTACACTTTACAATGGCTATACCGATACTTTGGAGAAAATGATTCGTCGTCTGCGTTATGATTTATTCTATTTGGAGCATCGCTCCTGGGGTTTTGATACCAAGATACTTTTTATGACGTTTATGAATATTGCGTTCGGGAAGAAATTCTAAGATTTTTTCATCAAGATAAAGGGAAAATTCAATTTCAGAAATCTCCATCTTTTAGTGCTCATTAATTGATAATAAGTAAATTATTAGTAGTATCAAACCATGTGAAGATCGTAACATGGAAAAGCAGATGACAAGTGAGGTGGCAATGATGTATGAGGCATCATTAAAGAATTTCCTAATTATTACATCTTGAACTTTACATTATTTTTAATGTGTTTGGATCTTCTCAAACTGTCAAGAGTTAAAAATAAACGGGTAACTTGTAATGTTTCATAAATAATATATAAATGCAATTTCCTCAATAATATAAAGGTTATAAGCATTGTTTTATATGGATAAGACAAAGAAAATAGCTGTAAATACAATCTTTCTATGCTTTAGAATGTTGGTATTGATGTTAATATCATTCTATAGTTCTCGGGTTTTATTGAAGGAGTTAGGCGTTACAGATTTTGGTATTTATGGATTGGTAGGAGGGGTTGTTGCCATATTTTCTTCTTTGCGTGGCTTGTTTGCTACTGCTACCCAAAGGTTTCTTAATTACGAAATGGGTAATGACAATATAGGGGCTCTACAGAAAGTCTTTAATATGAGCATACTCATCAATGTCATTATAAGTTTAGTTTTTTGTATAATAGCAGAGGGTATCGGGTTATGGTTCCTGAATAATAAACTTGTGATAGATTCCGCCCGCATGGTATCCGCCCATTGGGTTTTTCACCTCTCGATATTGGCATCTATGGTTTCAATCATGACTATACCTTTTGATGCTGTGATAATAGCTCATGAACGTATGTCGTTCTATGCCTTTATATCTATATTGAATGCCTTTCTGAGGTTGGGAGCCATTCTTATTCTTCCTTTCTTTGCAATGGATAAGTTACAGTTATACTCAATGCTGATATTGGCAGTGTCTTTACTGATGAGGCTGTTGTGCTCTATCTATTGTAAAGTAAATTTCGAAGAGTGCAAATATAAATTTTATTGGAATAAGAGTCTGTTCAAAGAAATGGGAAGTTTTGCCGGATGGAATTTTGCAGGAAGTTTTGCCTATTCATATGTTAACGAGGGACTTAATATTGTACTGAACCTTTTCGGTGGAGTTGTGGTGAATGCTGCCCGAACTATCGCATATCAAATAAAGAATGCAATAACCACGTTGTTATACAACGTGATGTTGGCAATTCAGCCGCAGGCTACACAACTCTATGCAAAGGGTGAATTCAATAGCTTTTTCAAAATGTTATTTGTCGGAGCTCGAGTGGTTGTTTTCTTTTATTTGTCTATAGCTTTTCCTGTATATTTTTACATAGAAGATATTCTATCTATTTGGCTGACTACCGTTCCTGAGCATACGATTGCTTTTGTACGGACTATATTAATCTATCTTGCCATTCGCTCTTTTCACGAACCGATAGATATATTTTATATGATTATTGGCAAGTTGAAAGTTTACCAGATAACGGAATTTATTGTATTAGGTGCTGCACTCCCTTTATCTTATATTGTTCTGAAATATACATCTTTACCACTATATAGTGTATTTATTATAATGGCGATAGTTGAATTTATAAATTTTTTCATTATTCTTTATATAGCGAAAAGGATAGGGCGTTTTGATTTAGAACTTTATGTAAAAAAGGTTTTTGTGCCGTTTTTTTATACTTTCTTCTGCATGTGTTTTTGTTCATATTTGATAAATATTATTTATAATTCCTACGAATATACTGCGTATTATTGTATCCTGCCGATACTGATAAATGTTCTTTGCTTTTGTGGTATCAGTCTTATGTTCGGATTTAATTTAGAAGAGAGAAAAGCTTTGAAAAGAATAATTTTGAGAAAATAAGCAAGTATGTATAATTTGACTCTCTTAACTTCAAGTAATCGTGATAAATATAAAACAATTATCCCAACGGTATAAGATTTATGATTATAACATAGGTCTTATAAAAGCGACGCCTACGGATGTCATCTTCGGAAATTTTGATTTATGTAGTGTGCATTGGCTGAAGCATAAGTATCGTGATAGAATGTTTGCTGATCCTTTTATTTTGAAAGAGACGGACGACACATTGGAAATTCTTGCAGAGGAAGCACTATTTCTTGGGGGAGCGGCAACTTTGGTAAAACTGACTGTTTGTACTAAAACGTTTCAATTAGTAAGGAGAAAGAAAATACTGTCCATAAAAAGCCATCTGTCATATCCGTATATTCTTCGTTGGAACGATAAAGTCTACATACTTCCTGAAAATATAGCATCGGATAAACTGAAACTGTATTGCTATGATGAGGTAAGGGAAGAGTGCATCTACGTGAAAACGTTGTTGGATATGCCGGTATCCGATCCCAACATCGTTTATGAAAACGGGAAATATTGGTTGTTCGGTGGAAAAAAAGGCTGTGATCAGGAAGAATTATATTTATGGTGTTCTGATGATAATATTTGGGGGAATTACTATCCCAAGGAGGGAGTCTGTGTGAAGAAGGGCCTTAGAGGTAGTCGTATGGCAGGTGATTTTTTTAGAGTAAACGGTCAGTTGTATAGACCTTCGCAGGATTGTCTGGAACATTATGGAGCAGGTACGGTTATCTGGTGTGTTGATTCTGTATCTTTGGACAGGTATGAAGAAACAGAAGTAGCAGTTTTATATCCTCAGCCGAGAAGCAACTATCCTGATGGCTTGCATACTATTAACTTTTCGGACAACTGGTGTGTGATAGATGGATTACATATAAAGCCTGATTTTTGGAGGGGTGGATTGTTAAGGTTGGATAAGAAGTTTGGACTTGGCTTTTTTGATTGATGAATATTCTTTTTGTAAATACATTTGATGTCAGTCCCTTTTTGGGAGGAACTGAGAGAATTACCGATACATTGTGCAGGGAGTTTAGGAAGAGATGTCTGTGTAGATGTTATTTAGCTTATTATGAAGGGATAGACAGCCTTTATAAGAAGACTGTTTTTGATGGAAGACTATGTCTTGGAAGCAGGAAGAATGTGGCGCTTTTGATTGATTATATAGTAAAGAAAGATATAGATGTAGTATTGCTTCAGGGGCAGTTAGGATTAGCAAAAGGCATAAGGCAGGCAATCGGAAAGAAGATAAAGATAATATTTGCGCATCACCTTTATCCTGGCGTAGAGCGGGAAGATGTTTCGTGGAGTAATAGTGTACTTAAATGTTGGAAAAGCCGGGGGCTTATGGCGAATATGTTAAGGTTGACGGCTTATCCGATATTGAAAGTAAAGCATTTATATGCGCTTCCTTTGAAATATAAAGATACCTATGACTATTCGGACAAAGTGGTTCTATTGTCGTCTGAATTGATACAACCTTTTACAGCTTTCGGACATATAAAGGATACGGATAAGTTCAGTGTGATACCCAATACTCTCTCGTTCGATATATTCTTTCCTTTTGAGAAAATCTATGAAAAAGAAAAAGTAGTACTTATTGTTTCGAGGCTTGTAGAGAACCCTAAGAGAATTTCTCTTGCCCTAAGGAGTTGGAAAGAACTTATGAGTGATGACAGGTTGGCGGATTGGAAGTTGGTTATTGTAGGGAGCGGAAGTGACGAGAATAACTATAAAAGTTATGTGGCTGAAAATGATATAAAGAATATATATTTCGAAGGAAATAAAAATCCTCTTCCATATTATCAAAAAGCATCTGTTTTTCTCATGACCTCAGCATTGGAAAGTTGGGGGCTGACCATTACGGAAGCACAACAGTTCGGGGTAGTTCCCGTTGCATTTGACAGTTATCCGAGCTTGCATGAGGTTATAGAAAATAATGTAAATGGCATAACCGTAAAGAATGACAGAATGGATTTGTATGTGGAAGCTGTAAGAAATATGATGCTTGATTCGGAAACACGTAATAGGCTTGCCGAGAGTGCCATAAAGAAAGTACAACGTTTTTCTGCAGAGCAAGTAGTGAAACAATGGCTCTCTATTTTTTGATATGAAAAGAATTATACATAAATCTTTAGCCTTATATTTATAATATGATTCCTAAAATAATACATTACTGTTGGTTTGGAAGAAATCCATTACCATTGCTTGCCGTGAAGTGTATTGAGTCGTGGAAGAGGTATTTTCCAGACTATGAAATAAGAGAGTGGAACGAGGATAATTTTAACGTGAACATGATTCCTTATACACGTGAGGCTTATGAAGCCAAAAAATATGCTTTTGTGAGCGATTATGCACGTTTTTATATTTTATATTATTATGGTGGATTGTATTTTGACACGGATGTAGAAGTAATAAAACCAATGAATGATATTATAGAGCGTGGGGCATTTATGGGATGCGAAAATGAGCTGAAACCGGGTGGTACCTCTATTTTAGCAGTAGCTCCAGGACTTGGTTTGGGATGTATTCCGAGACTTGGTTTCTATGAAGATATGTTGAATTTATATGCAGGTCTGCATTTTCAATATGCAGGTAATGATCTGAATCAGAAAACAGTGGTAGAATACACTACAGAGCTGTTAGTAGCAAAAGGCTTGAGGAATATAGATGATATACAATGTGTGAATGAGATATGGATTTATCCGAAAGAATATTTTTGTCCGATTGATTATCGGACAAATAAGATGAATGTCACTTGCAATACTCGTTCGATACATCATTTTGCCGCTTCATGGAAATCATGGGATGAAAAGATGAAAATCATTATAGCTCGTATCATCGGCACGAAACTTACACACATATTAGGTAACGCCCGACGATGTATCATTGGTAAAAAATAGAATCAGATGAGATTTTCTTTGATTACAGCGACCTTAGGAAGGGTAGAGGAGGTTAGGTGTCTGTGCGTATCCCTCTCTAAACAGACATTTAAGGATTTTGAGTTATATATTGTAGATCAAAACGAGCATCATGAACTTGAAGATATAGTTCGCAATTTTGAAAAAAACTTCATTATTCATTATATACGTAGCGATGTAAAAGGATTATCATACAACCGGAATATTGCCTTGCGCATGTGTAAAGGAGAAATCATAGGTTTTCCCGATGACGATTGCTACTATGAGGTAAATGTTTTGCAGGAAGTAAATGAAGCCTTTAGCAGTAGGGAAGAAGTAGGATTCTGTGCAGTTACTACCCGGGATACTGTAACCAAAAGAGTTTGTCATATTTCACAAAAGGCATATCTATATAAAAAGGATGTTTTAAAGGCATGTATTTCGTATAATATTTTTGTCCGAAAAAATACGGTGATGTTTGATGAGCGTTTGGGAGTGGGAACTTACTTTTCGTCAGGAGAAGAAACGGATTACCTGTACTCTTTTATTGAGAACTATAGAACATGTGGTTTTTTTGTTGACCGAACAGCCGTTTATCATCCAGCTAACAATGCAGATATTTCTAAAGTCTATAAATATAGCCTTGGATTTGCTGCATTACAAAAAAAGGATTGGATAATGAGGCGTAATTATAAAGCCTTATTTGTGTATCTGTATTATCTGTTGAGGGCTTTCTGTGGAATGCTTTTGATAAGAAACTTTATCAAACACTGGTACTCCTTCGGAGGTAAAATTATAGGATTTGTAAAGTTCAAGGTTTAATGTATTATTATACTTTGGTCGTCTTGGCGTATGCGACTTTTTTATTGGATAATTTCAATGTTAGGAACAAGGAGAAATACTCTTGTTTATTTGCATACGTTTTTTTCTCTGTAATCTTCTTTATATCATCCTTTAGGTATGAAGTAGGCTCTGACTATCCCGGCTATAAAGAAATTTTTGAGTATGATGACCCCATAGAACCTTTATTCGCCTTGCTTATTAAAGCAGTAAAATATATTGGCGGAAACTATGAGGTTTTTGTGGCGATTATTTTTATTCTTTCGTTCGGACTGAAACTGTTTGTCTTTCGTAAGCTGGCCTTTAGGAAAGGGTTTTACCTTTCGATGATGTTGTTCTGCAGCTTTTATTATATAGCTTATGAGATGAATGCTATACGTCAGGGGCTTGCCATGTCATTGACTTTGCTGGCTGTATATTATGCGTATATGCGGAAAAAGATAAAATATATAACGGTATGTTTATTGGCCTCTTTTATTCATTATACAGCTTTTTGCTTTATACCTTTTTATCTTCTTCTCAACATAAAGTTAAAGAAAATTCATATTGTAGGCATTTGTCTCTTATGCGTACTGTTATCAATGAATCAAATATTCAATATTTTTATGGATATGGCTTCAATGTATTTGGGGGATAGCGCTATGGGAGACCGGATACTGGCTTATGGTGAAAACGGGGATGCTTCCTCTAATGTGCTGTTCTCCTCCGGAACATTGCGGCGTTTGTTCTTTTTTGGATTGATAATATATAGTATTGATAAGATTGAAGCTACGGAAAGGTTGAAACAGATCATTCTGTGGGGGGCATTTCTTTCAATCGTTACTTACCTTTTGTTTTCGCAAATAGGTTATTTCTCTATCAGATTATCTGCTTATTATAGAATTATAGAGTGTATTTGGCTTAGTTATTTTCCTTTTATCTTTAAGAATCATCGCAGTCAGATGATTGTCATAGCATTCTTTTTCCTTTACTCTATATTGCAGGTAAGCTCTGCTTTGATGCTGGAAGACAATGGATTGCTGCCAATACGCACAATAGTATTTGAAGATTTATGAAAGTTCTTATTATTCGGGATAAGACTTTGTCTTTTAACGGTGGAATTAAAAGACATTGTGATGACTTGTATGCTCTGATGTCTGCATGTGATGTGGATGTTATGCCCGTGGAAGACCTGCCTGCCACGTATGTAAAGTGGATTCGTAAGTATAAATACGATACCAAAGCATTGGTCCGTTACATAGAGAATAGCAGATGTGATGTAGTACATATTCACGGTTTTATGTCTCCGGGTGCGGTGCAGGCAATAAATGCGGCCTATGGTTTGAATAAGAAAATCGTATATAGTCCTCATTTTCATCCTTTCCGGTATCTCCGGCATCCCATGAAAGGGAAACTGTGGTTTCATTTGTTCCTGAAACCGGTCTTGTTCAAAGTGGATACAATTGTTACTATAAACAATGAAGATACCCGCTTTTTTGGCAAGTACCATCCTAATGTAAAAAAGATTCCTCATTGGAGTACAACAGATACGAATGTTTTGGATGAGGTAGAGAAACAAGATAATATGGTATTGTTTATAGGGCGTAATGATACCAATAAAGGGATAGAACATCTTTATACCCTGTCTGATAATTGTCAGGTTCATTGCGTGTGTAAAGGAACAGTGAAACGCGATGATTTTATTCTTCATCAGAATTTGGGAGATGCTGAGTTGGCGTGTCTATACAGACAAGCGAGTGTTGTCGTAGTGCCTTCACGTTATGAGGCTTTTTCTTTGGTGGCTTTAGAGGCGCTTCAACACCATACTCCAGTTGTTATTTCCGAACGCGTAAGGATTGGCGATTATTTGAAAGGAGATAAAGGATACCGGGTTTTTAATTATCACGATTATGAGGGCTTTAAAGATGCGGTTTCTGAATTAATGATGTCTAAAGATACGGTAAATTATAACCAATTGTTAGCTCCTTTTGATAAGGAAAAGATTAGGGAAGAATATTGTAGAATCTATAATTGCTGAGTCTTTAACGCTTATGAAGAAAGTCATTACATACGGAACTTATGATTTATTGCATCAGGGGCATATCAATCTGTTAAGGCGTGCCAAAGAATTAGGCGATTACCTGATAGTCGGTGTGACAAGCGATAGCTTTGACCGGGAGCGCGGAAAGCTTAATGTGCGTAACAATGTTTTGGAACGTATTGAAGCCGTACGGCAAACCGGATATGCCGATGAAATTGTAATAGAAGACTATGTCGGACAGAAAATAGACGATATTCAGCGATTTGGCGTGGATATATTTGCCATAGGTTCTGATTGGCAAGGACATTTTGATTATCTGAAAGAGTTTTGTCAGGTTGTGTATTTACCGCGTACCGAAGGAATAAGTAGCACGCAACTGCGTGAAGAAGTTTTGGAGAAAATAAAGATAGGTATAATAGGAACGGGGCGTATTGCACAACGTTTTATACCGGAAGCGGCAAGTGTCAGCGGTTCAGAAATTGTGTCAGTGTACAATCCGGATTATGTCGATGCAGAAGCATTCGCTTCTCGTTTTGGCTTGGATAAGGCAACTGATAATCTTGCGTCATTCTTTCAGGATATAGAAGCTGTTTATATTGCGTCCCCTCACCTTACTCACTATAATTATATATACCGGGCTTTAACGGCGGGTAAACATGTATTGTGCGAAATACCGATGGTGTTGAGTGGGAGAGAGGCCGATGAACTTTATACATTGGCACGGGATAAAGGCTTGGTATTGCTCGAGGCTTCCAAGACAGCTCATTGTCCGGCATGGAATCATTTACTTGTTTTGGTTAAAAGCGGTGTTATTGGTGAGGTGGTAGATGTAAAGGCGTCATTGTCTAAATTGGTCAGCGGGGATGTGCGCGAACTTGATGCCGGGCAAGCAGGCGGATGTATGACAGAGTTGGCCTCCTTTCCGTTAATGGCCGTCGTAAAGTTGCTGGGGACGGATGTAAAGGATACATATTTTTATTCGAAGTTACAGAATGGGGTGGATATATTTACAAAAGGAAATTTGGTATATAGAAAAGCAACAGCTTCTATCACTTTAGGGCTGGGAGTGAAAACGGAAGGAAATCTTGTAATTTCCGGTACGCGTGGTTATGTTCTTGTCCCTTCTCCCTGGTGGCTCACAAATTATTTCGAAGTGAGGTACGAAGATCAGAATCAAAATAAGAAATACTTTTATACTTATCAGGGAGACGGCTTACGTTATGAATTGCAGGAATTTCTTTCAATGATATATACGCACCGTTTAAGCAGTTACCGGCTACAACCCAAAGAGTCTGTGATGATTGCAGAATTGATAGAATTGTATAGAAAGGGAGTGCATAATACTTATTTGGAATGATAAAGAAACAAAAGGCTCTTATTGTAGGAGGAAGTAACGGGATTGGGCTGGCTCTTGCAATGCGTTTAGTAAAAGAGAAATCGGTTTTGATAGTGGACAAAGTGGAACCGGATTATAGTCAGGTTCCATCAGATATAAAGCATTTGGTGTCATTTCGGAAATTCGATTTGCTGTTCGATGACTATTCATTGTTTGATGAATTTAACGATATTGATACTTTGATTATTACAGCAGGATTCGGGAAGCTATCTCTTTTTGAGGATATGCAGGAAGACACTATAGTAGATATGATAAGTGTGAATACAACATCTGTTTTGCGTATTATCAAGCATTTCTATGGTAGCATACACAGCAGGAAGCCATTCTATACGGCAGTAATGGTGAGCATTGCGGGCTTTATGTCTTCTCCTTTTTTCAGCGTTTACGGGGCAAGTAAAGCTGCTTTAAAAATTTTCATAGAAAGCGTGAATGTGGAATTAAAGAAAAGTGGTACAGACAATCGTATTTTAAATGTTTCTCCCGGTCGTATAAATGGTACTAATTTTTACAATGGGGCTAATAATCTTTCTTTGTTGTATCCATTGGCTGATGAAATTATATACCATATGAATAACCGGAATGATTTGTTTATTCCTGAATATGAAGAGGTCTTTAAAAAAGTTCTGGAACGGTACCACCGGGACTTTAGGGCTGAAGGCGAACATTCTTATGAATATAAACAGGAACAATTAAAGCGAAAATAAAACTTTGATATATTATGACCGAATTACGTCATTTGCAATTGGTAATCCTTGATATAATTAAAGATATCGATATTGTATGTAAGAATAATGGAATAGAATATTATCTATTGGGAGGCTCTGCTATTGGTGCGATAAGACATAAAGGATTTATTCCTTGGGATGATGATTTGGATATTATTATGACCCACTCTAATTATAATCGTTTTCTCAAAGTCTGTAAGGAACAATTGAATAGTAATAAATATTATGTACAAGAGGGGTTAGTGGATTGGCCGCTTGATTATTCGAAGATTAAATTGCGGGATACTATTCTGAAAGAACCCGAAGGCTATATTCCCGCAACCGGAGAGCAAGGAATTTTTGTGGATGTGTTTAAGCTGGACAATGTGTCATCGAATAGATTTTTTGCATATTGGCAATATGTTTGTGCAAAGGTTCTGTTATGCTATCAGTTGTCGTTAAGAACCTATAAAAGCGCCGATTTGAAGAAGAAAATTCTAATGTATTTGGCTTTTCCGTTGAGATGTGGCTATGTACGCGACTTTTTCCGGAGGCAAGTGGAGCGGCTGAATTGCAGAGAGAGTGAGTATTGGGGATTCTTCTATGGTAGGACAAAGTATAAAACCTCAATTCTGAACAAAAGAATATATGGAACTCCTATACGTGTACCGTTTGAGGATACCGAATTGCCTGTACCGGAACACTATCATGAATACTTAACTAAGATGTTTGGTGATTACATGCAACTTCCACCCGAAAATCAGCGTGTTGGCTTGCATCTGCTTTCAGTTGATTTTGGTCGATACTAATTAATCTTTGGATAACTTTCATGCCTTTTTCTGTTATACTTTCTATATATTACAAAGAATCTCCTCTGTTTTTAAGAGAAAGTTTGGATAGTCTTTTTTCCCAGACGGTATGTCCCGACGAGGTTATTCTAGTAAAGGATGGTCCGATAGGTGACGAATTAGATAATGTTATAGATTCATATGTGACAAGGTATCCGTATCTGAAAGTTCTTTCTCTGGTAACCAATCGGGGATTAGGAAAAGCTTTGAATGAAGGGTTAAAGTATTGTTCGCACGAACTTGTGGCCCGAATGGATACTGATGATATTGCCATGCCGGAGCGTTTTGAAAAACAGTTGGCTGTATTTAAGAAATATCCGGATATTGATGTTGTTGGTGCGTGGATTAATGAGTTTGAAGATAATGTATCCAATATAAAGTCTGTAAGAAAGTTGCCGGAACTACCTGATGATATAAGACAGTTCGCAAAACGCCGTAATCCTATAAATCATCCGGTTGTAATGTTTCGAAAGAGCGCAGTATTGGCTGCCGGTGGATACCGACATTTCCCTTTATTTGAGGATTACTATTTATGGATACGTATGTTGATGAATGGAGCTAAGTTTTATAATATTCAGGAAAGCTTGCTGTATTTCCGTTTTTCTTCGGAAATGTTTAAAAGAAGAGGGGGATGGAAATATATGATAAACGAATTGCATTTTCTGCAAATGATGAGACAAATGCATTTTATTTCTTTTTCTCAATTCATGCAAAACCTATTTGTCCGTTTCTCTATTAGACTAATACCTAATTCTTTGCGGGCAATTATATATACGAAATTGATTAGATAGATACTGCATGAATAATTCCTTTATAGCTTGGTTGATTTTCAGCGTCTGAATATTTTTCTGACTTTTTTCATCAGTTTTATTCCAAGCATGGCTCCGTCGAATACAGCCATACCGGTATTAAATGCACGCATGATAGCTGTTCCTTTATTTGCAGCAGGGGCTATCGGGGCAAATAAGTTCCGGGCGGTATCATTCATGACCTGCTTTTGGGCACGTAATTCTTCTAATGCTTCGGCCTTTTGTCGTTGGAGGTCTTCCAGTGTAAGAATCTCTGTCTGGACGGTATCATTCATATCCATGATATTTTAGTTTTTATTGTTATCTATGAATAATCCGGCAATGAATTTGGTCATTGGATTAATAATGATTTTTTTGCGGAACGCAACAATTAACGCAATCAATAAAATATGGAAGCAGCTTATCATGGCAAAACTTACCATTAATCCGCCTACTATGGGGTCTAGTATGTAGGCCAGGGTAAAGGAGAGATAAAACAAAGCCACCATGCCGAGGATGACGACCAACAATACAAGTATAAGCGTTGAGAGCAATATGGTTAATTTCTCCGCTACTTCCAGTTGGGTATATTTCTTTTGTAGTTCCAGATATTTCTTGAAATCGAAAAATAGCTGCTGGATATTCTCAATACTGTTGTCATCTGCAAACATAGTGGCTTTGTTTTGAAATGTGGTTTGATTTATTCGTTTGCTTCGCCTTTCAGTTCTGCTGCAATTTCATCAACGAGGTTTTCCATTTCATTACGGTTCAACCGGATACCTTTCTTGCGAAGGATTTCCGCAATCTTGTGACGCGTATCTTCTCCTTTTTCCGGGGCAAACAAAATACCGATGGCAGCACCTACCGCTGCACCACCCAAAAAAGCTGCTAAAACATTTAATCCTTTCATAATAATACTCCTTTCTTTTTATTAGGTCTAATATGACAAAGCTAACAATTTATTTTGAATGATTGTTCATTAATTCGTGTTTTTTGAAAATATATGCCTCAAAAAGAGATAAAATATGTATTTTAATTATATTTAACGACATAGGAGAGGCTAAGATAAGCGGTTCGGAGTACTTTTGCTTCCTAAACAAAAAAGAGATATATGAAAAGATTGCTGAACGGGACAATACTATTGCTTTTGATGTGTGTAGCGCTGGGACTGGCGTCTTGTATGAATGACGGCGGTTCCGACTGGGTAGGAAAATGGCAGTTGCGCGAATATCAGTATCCCGATGGTAAAGTGCAGAAAGTAGACAGTATCTTCTATGGTTTTCAAAAAGGCAGTTTTCTGGCACATTGTATGAATGAAAGTGGAAGCTATGAATCTTTTTATGGTTATTATAAGTTGAAAGATGATGAAATTTCTATAACTTTGTGGCCGGATAATAGTTCAGGAAATGAGTCTGTTCATGAAGAACTTGTAAATTCGGATAGCTATAAGAAGTTCTTTGGTTGGGGAGATAGCGGCGAGAGAACGTTCAAGGTTGAAGAATTGACAAACAATAAGATGCGGTTGGACTATGAAGGAACGAAATATGTTTTCCGTAAATATTGAGTGTTATTTGAGAATAGATATAGTTACTAACAAAAAATAAAAAGAAAAGATGAAAAAATTGGCAGTGTTAGGAATGGGAGTATGTATTGTACTGGCATTCTCTTCTTGTAAATCGAGTGAAAGCGCTTACAAGAAAGCATACGAAAAGGCTAAACAGCAGGAATTGGCAGAACCGCAGACTACTGCACCGGTAGAGGAAGTTGCTCCTGTGGTTAGCGCTCCGGTAGAAGCTAAGGTTGTAGAAAGTGCACCGGTAGGTACGATCCGTGAAGAGAAAGTGACGGTGGTATCAGGTGCTGACGGACTGAAAGATTATAGTGTTGTATGCGGTAGCTTCGGTGTGAAAGCCAATGCGGAGAACCTGAAAAACTTCTTGGATAAGGAAGGTTATAATGCTGTCATTGCATTTAATGCAGACGCCGCTATGTATCGTGTAATCGTAAGTACATATGCAGACAGAAACTCTGCTGCCAGCGCTCGCGATGCTTTCAAGGCTAAATACCCTAACCGTCAGGATTTCCAGGGTGCTTGGCTGCTGTATCGCATTAATTAATTTGAATTCTTTTTGGTAATTCATAAGAAAGGGGTATTTCCCTCCTTTCAAGATAGGGCGGTAACTGGGAAGTTACTGCCTTTTTCATAATCTGTTGAAAATGATTATGAAAACTCTGTTTTGGGTGATTGTGAAAAGTACTTATAAATATCTCTTTTTCGTTTAAAAGAAGTTATAAAACAAAATTAAAAACTTTTGGCGGTAAAAAAGTTTTTAATTTTGCACCTTATATATTTTGAGAATACAATATGGAACGACAATATATACTTGATGCGATTGATGCAGCACTTTGTGCCGGCAAAGATATCCTCTCTATTTACAACGATCCGACCTCAGATTTTCAAATAGAAAAGAAAGCGGATAATTCTCCTTTGACGATTGCTGATAAGAAAGCGCATGCGGCTATTGCCGGCTATCTGCAAAAAACGCCTTATCCATTATTGAGCGAGGAGGGAAAGCATTTGCCCTATACAGAGCGATGTGCATGGACTACTTTATGGATTGTAGACCCTCTGGATGGTACCAAAGAGTTTATCAAACGGAATGGCGAGTTTACCGTTAATATCGCTTTGGTTCGTAATTCCGTTCCGGTAATGGGGGTTATATACCTTCCGGTAAAGCGGGAGCTTTATTTTGCCGAAGAAACATTAGGTGCTTACAAACTTTCGGATTTTACAGCTCGCAGCGGAGCGTCGTTGGAAGAGTTGATGGCGAAAGCCGTTCATTTGCCGATTAAGGATGATCACGATAAATTTGTAATTGTAGCATCCCGCTCACATCTGTCTCCCGAAACTGAAGATTACATTGAAAAGATGAAGCATTGCCACTCGGATGTAGAATTGATTTCCAGTGGAAGTTCCATTAAAATATGTCTGGTGGCGGAAGGTAAGGCGGATGTATATCCCCGTTTTGCTCCCACCATGGAATGGGATACGGCAGCAGGGCATGCCATTGCACGTGCTGCCGGTATGGAAGTATATCAGGCCGGAAAAGAAGAACCGCTACAGTACAATAAGGAAGATTTGTTGAATCCTTGGTTTATAGTAGAGCCCAGGCGTAATTAAATAACGACTCGTATATATGACGTTTGAAATCATATTTGTGCTTTTAGCGTTGCTGGGCATGGTGATAGCCCTGGTTTTGGATAAAATGCGTCCGGGGATGGTGCTCTTTTCGGTTGTGGTACTGTTTCTCTGTGCCGGAATCCTGACACCTAAAGAAATGCTGGAAGGATTTAGCAATAAGGGTATGATTACGGTTGCCATGCTGTTTCTGGTCAGTGAGGGGATTCGTCAGTCCGGTGCGTTGGGACAGCTTATCAAAAAGCTCCTGCCACAAGGTAAAACCACCGTTTTCAAAGCACAACTCCGAATGCTGCCTACGATTTCCTTTATTTCGGCTTTCTTGAATAATACTCCTGTCGTTGTAATTTTTGCTCCGATTATAAAACGTTGGGCTGAGTCGGTAAAGCTTCCGGCTACTAAATTTCTGATTCCTTTGTCCTATGTGACGATTCTGGGAGGTATCTGTACTTTAATCGGCACTTCCACCAATCTGGTGGTACACGGTATGATACTGGATGCCGGTTATGAGGGATTTACTATGTTTGAACTTGGGAAAGTCGGTATTTTTATTGCAATAACCGGTATTATCTATCTGTTTCTGTTTTCTTCCAGACTATTGCCCGATGTCCGTAAAGATGCGGTGAAACCGGATGATGAACCGGAAGAACATAGTGATCTGCATAGGGTAGAGGCTGTCTTGGGTCCTCGTTTTCCGGGTATCAACAAGAAACTGAAGGATTTTAACTTTAAACGTCATTATGGCGCTGAAGTGAAAGAGATAAAGCGTAACGGCCAGAGTTATGTGCAGGATTTGGAGAATGAGTATTTCCGGGAAGGTGATACTTTGGTGGTAATGGCTGATGATTCTTTTGTGCAGACGTGGGGTGAATCTTCTGTCTTCGTGATGCTTGCCAACGGTAAGGATACGGAGCCTGTTGCAAGTAAAGGCAAACGTTGGTTTGCCCTTGCCCTGCTGATTCTGATGATAACCGGAGCTACGGTTGGCGAACTGCCTGCAGTGAAAGAGGCTTTTCCGGATATCAAACTGGATATGTTCTTTTTCGTGTCCGTTACAACCATTCTAATGGCATGGACAAAAATCTTTCCGGCCCGTAAATATACCAAATATATATCGTGGGATATCCTGATAACGATTGCCTGTGCTTTTGCCATCAGCAAGGCAATGGTAAACTCCGGAGTGGCGGATGCCGTGGCCGGATACATCATTGGACTGACGGATCATTACGGGCCTGCGGTGTTGCTGGCTGTTATGTTTGTCATTACCAACCTGTTTACCGAACTGATAACGAATAATGCCGCCGCTGCACTTGCTTTTCCCTTGGCGCTTTCCATTTCATCGCAACTGGGCGTAAGTCCGACGCCTTTCTTTGTGGTTATCTGTATGGCTGCATCGGCAAGTTTCTCGACGCCTATCGGTTATCAGACCAACCTGATAGTACAAGGTATCGGCAATTATAAATTTACGGATTTCGTCCGCATCGGACTTCCGTTGAATATTATCACTTTTCTTATATCCATATTCCTTATTCCCTTAATATGGCCATTTTGATTGAATTATGACAGAAAATAATATATATCCTATTTTTGACAGAATGTTGTCGAGGCAAGACAAAGAAGAGCTTCTGAAACAACATAGCGTGATGATTTGGTTTACCGGGCTGAGCGGGTCGGGTAAGAGTACGATAGCTATCGCTTTGGAACGTGAGTTGCATAAACGCGGATTGCTTTGCCGTATTTTGGACGGAGACAATATCCGCAGCGGCATCAATAACAATTTGGGCTTTACGGAAGCCGACCGCATAGAGAACATCCGCCGTATAGCCGAGGTTTCCAAATTATTTGTAGATACGGGCATTATAACGATTGCAGCCTTTATCAGTCCCAGCAACGACATCCGCGAAATGGCGGCGAATATTATCGGGAAGGATGATTTTCTGGAAGTGTACGTCAGTACACCCATTGAGGAATGCGAACGCAGGGATGTAAAAGGCTTGTATGCAAAGGCACGCCGCGGAGAAATTAAAAACTTTACGGGTATTTCCGCGCCATTCGAGGCTCCTGCACATCCGGCATTGACACTGGATACATCTGCGTTGAGCCTGGAAGAATCCGTCAATAAATTATTGGAATTAATTTTACCGAGAATTCAGAAGAAATAATATAGCATGAAAGAAGAATATAAACTGAGCCATTTGAAAGAACTCGAAGCAGAGTCTATTCATATTATCCGCGAAGTGGCTGCGGAATTCGAGAATCCGGTGATGCTGTATAGTATCGGCAAGGACTCATCGGTTATGGTACGTCTGGCCGAAAAGGCTTTTGCTCCGGGTAAGGTTCCTTTCCCGTTGATGCATATCGACTCTAAGTGGAAGTTCAAGGAGATGATTCAATTCCGTGACGAGTATGCCCGGAAGTACGGCTGGAACCTGATTGTAGAGAGCAATATGGAAGCTTTTGAAGCAGGTGTAGGACCTTTTACGCATGGCAGTAAAGTGCATACGGACTTGATGAAGACACAGGCACTGCTGCACGCATTGGATAAATACAAATTCGATGCGGCTTTCGGTGGCGCCCGTCGCGATGAAGAGAAGTCGCGCGCAAAGGAACGTATCTTCTCTTTCCGTGATAAGTTCCACCAGTGGGATCCGAAGAATCAGCGTCCGGAATTGTGGGACATATACAATGCGCGTGTCCATAAGGGAGAAAGTATCCGTGTGTTCCCGTTGAGCAATTGGACGGAACTGGACATCTGGCAATATATCCGTCTGGAGAATATTCCTATCGTACCTTTGTATTTTGCCAAGGAGCGTCCTTGCGTGGAGATTGACGGCAACCTGATTATGGCTGATGACGACCGCTTGCCGGAACAGTATCGCGAGAAGATTGAAATGCGTATGGTGCGTTTCCGTACGTTGGGTTGCTGGCCGCTGACCGGGGCTGTAGAAAGCAGTGCCGATACAATCGAGAAGATTGTGGAAGAGATGATGACTACCACCAAGAGCGAACGTACCACCCGCGTTATCGATTTTGACCAGGAAGCAAGTATGGAGCAGAAGAAACGTGAGGGATACTTCTAATGAAATTAAGAATTAAAAATTGAGAATTAAGAAATGGATGATTCAAGACTTGATATAAAGGCTTTCCTTGATAAAGACGAACAGAAAGATTTGCTTCGTTTCCTTACCGCCGGTTCGGTGGATGACGGAAAGTCCACGCTTATCGGACGTCTGTTGTTCGATAGTAAGAAATTGTATGAAGACCAGTTGGATGCGTTGGAGCGCGACAGCAAACGTATGGGTAATGCCGGCGACCACATCGACTATGCCTTGCTGCTGGACGGTTTGAAGGCGGAGCGTGAGCAGGGCATTACTATCGACGTGGCCTATCGCTACTTCTCCACGAATAACCGTAAGTTCATCATTGCCGACACTCCGGGACACGAACAGTATACGCGTAACATGATTACCGGCGGCTCTACCGCTAATCTGGCGATTATTCTGGTAGATGCCCGCACGGGTGTCATCACGCAGACGCGCCGCCATACTTTCCTTGTATCTTTGCTGGGTATCAAGCATGTGGTGCTTGCCGTTAATAAGATGGACTTGGTGGACTTCTCCGAAGAGCGTTTCAATGAAATTGTAGGCGAGTACAAGAAGTTTATCGCTCCGTTGGGCATCCCCGATGTAACTTGCATCCCGCTTTCTGCGCTTGACGGCGACAATGTGGTGGAGAAGTCGGAGCGCACTCCGTGGTACAACGGTACTTCTTTGCTTGACTTCCTCGAAACCGTACCTATTGATAACGACCACAACCTGAAAGATTTCCGTTTCCCGGTACAGTATGTGTTGCGTCCCAACCTCGACTTCCGTGGTTTCTGCGGCAAGGTGGCTTCGGGTATTATCCGCAAGGGAGATGAGGTGATGGCATTGCCGTCCGGAAAGAAGTCCCGCGTCAAGAGCATCGTGACCTATGACGGGGAATTGGATTATGCTTTCCCGCCGCAGTCCGTTACCTTGACGCTCGAAGACGAGATTGACGTATCACGCGGAGAGATGCTGGTACATCCTGACAATCTTCCGATGATGGAGCGTAACTTCGAAGCCATGGTAGTGTGGATGGACGAGGAACCGATGGATGTAAACAAATCGTTCTTCATCAAGCAAACTACCAATTTGAGCCGTACGCGTATTGACAATATCAAGTATAAGGTAGATGTCAATACAATGGAGAAACTCTCCCTTGACAACGGCCGGTTGACGAAAGAGACCCTGCCGATGCAGTTGAACCAGATTGCCCGCGTAGTGTTGACTACTGCCAAGGAACTCTTCTTTGACCCTTATCAGACCAACAAAGCCACCGGTTCTTTCATCCTGATAGACCCGATAACCAACAATACCAGCGCCGTTGGTATGATTATCGACCGCGTGGAAGATAAGGATATGCATGTATCCGAAGAACTCCCTGTTCTTGACTTGCCGAAGCTGGGCATCGCTCCCGAGCATTACGAAGCTGTAGAGAAAGCCGTCAAAGAACTGGAACGTCAGGGAGTGGCAGTGATTATTAAGAAATGAAAATTAAACATTAACAAATAAGAGTCGGATGAGAATTGCGGACTGGCCCGAAAGGCTGTTCTGCAATCCTCAACTTACAATTCTCAATTAAACAAGAATGGGTTTATTAGAATTCAACAAACTGCCGATTAACACACTGGTCGGTGCAGACTGGAAAACGTTCAACGCCATTACAAAAGGACGTGAAATAGATGCCGCGTACAAAGGTAAATTCCGGTTGACGAAAGCCGTTTGCCGCATGCTTTCCATATTGGCTCCCTTGCAGGACAAACGTTATGAGAAGCTGTTGGCGGACAAACCGCTGGAGCACGACCCTGTATTTATTCTCGGTCACTGGCGTAGCGGAACAACTTTCGTGCATAATGTGTTCTCTTGCGACAAGCATTTCGGCTATAACACAACGTATCAGACCGTATTTCCGCATCTGATGATGTGGGGACAGCCTTTCTTCAAGAAAAACATGAGCTGGCTGATGCCCGACAAGCGTCCCACGGACAATATGGAGCTGGCGGTAGACCTGCCGCAGGAGGAAGAGTTTGCGTTGGCGAACATGATGCCTTATACCTATTATAACTTCTGGTTCTTGCCCAAGCATCAGCAGGAGTATGCCGACAAGTATCTATTGTTCGACGATATAAGCGAGGCGGAGCTGAAGGTGTTTGAGGAAACATTTACCAGACTCATCAAGATTTCCTTGTGGAATACGCACGGTACGCAGTTTCTCAGCAAGAACCCGCCGCATACCGGGCGTGTGAAGGAACTGGTAAAGATGTTCCCCAATGCCAAGTTCATCTACCTGATGCGTAATCCTTATACGGTGTTCGAGAGCACGCGCAGTTTCTTCACGAATACTATCCAGCCGTTGAAACTTCAGGATATTACTCCTGCGGAACTGGAGCAGAACATCCTGTCTATCTATGCCAAACTTTATCATAAGTATGAGGCGGACAAGGCAAGCATTCCGGCGGGTAATCTGATTGAAGTGAAGTTCGAGGACTTCGAAGCCGATGCCATGGGAATGACGGAGCACATCTACGATGCGCTGTCCATACCCGGTTTTGCGGATGCCCGCACTGCCATCGAGCAGTATGTAGGCGGTAAGAAAGGTTATAAGAAGAATAAATATAAATATGACGACCGCACGGTGCAACTGGTTCAGGACAACTGGGGCTTTGCGCTGAAGCAGTGGAATTATGAACTTTAACTGATTGTAGGAGAATAGAGAAATGATTCGTAAAAGACTTCGAATGTTGAGTTTGCTGTCCGCAATGCTTTGCTGCGTAGCAGTATCGGCACAGCATAAGGTTGAGATGATTCCTTTCGGAAATATGGATCAATGGATTGACCGCCAGATTAAAGAATCGGGAATTATCGGCGGTGCTACCAAAAATGTATATGCTATCGGTCCTACGGCAACTATCCGTGAAAACAAGCCGTATAAGAATATGGGCGGTTCCCCGTGGGCTACTTCCAACGTGATGGCGCGTGTGGCAGGCATCACCAAAACCAATACTTCGGTATTTCCGGAGAAGCGGGGCGACGGCTTCTGTGCCCGTATGGACACCCGTATGGAAAGCGTAAAGGTGTTCGGCATCGTGGACATTACGGTGCTGGCTGCCGGTTCCATATTTTTGGGCGATGTACACGAGCCCATCAAGGGGACGAAGAATCCGCAGAAGATACTGAATTCGGGCATCCCGTTCACCAAGAAACCTATTGCCATTCAGTTTGACTATAAGGTGAAGATGTCCGACCGTGAAAAACGTGTTCATGCCACCGGTTTCAGCAAGATAACCGATGTGGAAGGAAAGGATTTCCCCGAAATGAACCTCTTTTTGCAGAAACGCTGGGAAGACAAAGACGGAAATATCTATGCCAAACGCGTGGGTACGGTGGTGGTGCGTTATTACACTACAACGGACGACTGGCGCAACAATGCCACTTATTCCATTATGTACGGCGATATAACGGGTAACCCCGAATACAAGGCGCACATGATGCGCCTGCAAGTGCAGGAACGCTATGCGGTGAACAGTAAGGGCGAAAGCGTGCCTATCAAGGAAGTGGCATGGGGAACGGAAGATGATATCCCCACACATATCCAGTTGCAGTTTACGTCCAGCCACGGCGGGGCATATATCGGTTCTCCGGGCAATTCATTCTATGTAGATAATGTGAAGTTGGTATATTGATTTCGTTCCTATACCGGCATGTGTAATTTTGCCTATGGCGAAAAAACTGTTTGATGTATATCAGACGGGATTTTCACCATAGGCAAAATCTTTTTTGATACGTATGAAAAAGAGTTCAAATATAAATCGTAATTTTGTAGCCCATTATGAGTAGAATAATAGCTATTGATTACGGTAAAAAACGTACGGGCATAGCCGTCAGCGACACGTTGCAGATGATTGCCAACGGGCTTACCACTGTGCCTACCCATGAACTGCTCGCCTTTATCATGGATTACGTGGCGAAAGAACCGGTAGAGCGGATACTTGTCGGACTGCCGAAGCAGATGAATAACGAAGCTTCCGAGAACATGAAACGGATAGAGCCGTTTGTGCGTTCCTTGCAAAAGCGGTTGCCCGATATGCCGGTAGAGTATGTGGACGAGCGGTTTACTTCGGTCTTGGCGCACCGCACCATGCTGGAAGCCGGACTGAAAAAGAAAGACAGGCAGAACAAGGCACTGGTGGACGAAATCAGCGCGACTATTATCCTGCAGACTTATCTGGAGAACAGGCGCTTCTCCTCTTTATAAATGTTTGGAAAATAATTCATAATTCATAAATTAAAGAAATGATTTTACCTGTTTATGTATACGGACAACCCGTATTGAGAAAAGTAGCGGAGGACATTACTCCCGATTATCCGAACCTGAAAGAACTGATTCAGAATATGTTCGAAACCATGGACCATGCCGATGGCGTGGGACTTGCAGCACCGCAAATCGGTTTGCCTATCCGTGTGGTGGTTGTAGACCTGGATGTGTTGTCGGAAGATTATCCCGAATATAAAGGTTTCCGTAAGGCATATATCAATGCGCATATCCTCGAAGTATCGGGCGAAGAAGTATCTATGGAAGAAGGCTGCCTGAGCCTGCCGGGCATTCACGAATCTGTGAAAAGAGGCAATAAGATACGCGTGAAGTACCTGGATGAGGACCTGGTGGAGCATGACGAGATTGTGGAAGGCTATCTGGCCCGTGTGATGCAGCATGAGTTCGACCATTTGGACGGTAAGATGTTTATCGACCATCTGTCGCCCTTGCGCAGACAGATGATAAAGGGAAAACTGAATGCCATGCTGAAAGGTAAGGCACACTGTACCTATAAGGTGAAAACCGTAAAGTAAGCAAACCATATAATAAGGTATAAAAGGCTCAAAAAATATAAAAAGTCTTCGGTATATCCTGATATGTAAATGAATAAACGCTACTTTTGTTTTGTTTACAAGCATTTATAAGACAAGATGATAAAAAAGATATTGCTGGCAATTCTGTTATTGCCCACGTTGTTATATGCGCAAATCAATACGGAACGGGTGATGACCATTGCCCGCAACGCATTGTATTTCGAGGACTACGTGCTTTCTATCCAATATTTCAATCAGGTAATCAATGCGAAGCCTTATTTATACGAGCCTTATTTCTTCCGTGCGCTGGCAAAAATCAACCTGGACGATTTTCAGGGAGCGGAAGCGGATTGCGATCAGGCTATTCAGCGCAATCCTTTTGTTGTAGGCGCTTATCAGATAAGAGGTTTGGCACGTATCCGCCAGGATAAGTTCGACGGTGCGGTCGAGGACTACAAGACGGCTTTGAAGTACGACCCGGAGAATGTTGTACTTTGGCATAACCTCTCTCTTTGTCATATGCAGAAAGAGGATTTCAATGCTGCCAAAGAGGATTTGGGCAAGTTGCTCGCCATAGCTCCCCGCTATACGCGTGCGTACCTGATGCGCGGTGAGGTCAATCTCAAGCAGAACGATACGATACAGGCCTTGAAGGATTTTGATAAGGCCATTGATATGGACCGTTACGACCCCGACGGCTGGGCCGCCCGTGCCATTGTCCGTCTTCAGCAATCCGACTACAAGGAAGCTGAAAAGGATTTGGACCAGGCGATACACCTGAGCGCACGTAATTCGGGCAACTACATAAACCGGGCTTTGGCGCGTTTCCATCAGAATAACCTGAGAGGTGCGATGAGCGACTATGACCTGGCGCTGGATATTGACCCCAATAACTTCCTCGGTCACTATAACCGGGGACTGCTGCGTGCACAGGTAGGTGACGATAACCGTGCGATAGAAGATTTCGACTTTGTGCTGAAGATGGAGCCGGACAATATGATGGCAACTTTCAACCGTGGTTTGCTGCGTGCACAAACGGGCGATTACCGCGGCGCTATCAGCGACTACTCCAAAGTGATAGAAGAGTATCCCAACTTCACGGCGGGTTACTACCATCGTGCCGAGGCCCGCAAGAAGATTGGTGACCGCAAGGGAGCCGAGCAGGATGAGTTCAAGCTTATGAAGATGCAGCTCGACAAGCGCAACGGCGTGACAACCGGCGGCAATGACAAGGATGTGGCGGATAATGCGGACGGCAACTCCGGAAAGGATAACGGCAAAACCCGTAAGAAGTCCGACAAGAATATGGATAACTACCGCAAGATTGTGATTGCGGATGATTCGGAAGTGGAACAGCGTTATAAGAGCGACTATCGCGGCCGTGTGCAAGACCGTAACGTGACTATCAAGCTCGAACCTATGTATGCGCTGACCTATTATGAGAAGCTGAGCGACGTAAAACGTACCGTGCATTATCACAAGTATATAGACGAGTTGAATCACTCCAAACTGTTCCCCAAACCGTTGCGCATCACCAATATGGAGTCGCCTCTGACAGAAGAGCAGGTACGTTTCCACTTCGCATTGATAGACGCCCATACATCGGATATTGTGGCAGACGAAAAAAATGCCGGAAAGCGGTTTATGCGCGGTTTGGATTTCTATCTGGTGCAGGACTTTGCAAGTTCCATAGACGATTTTACACAGAGTATCCTGCTGGATGATACTTTCTTCCCGGCATATTTCATGCGTGCTTTGGTGCGCTACAAGCAGTTGGAGTACAAGAAAGCGGAAGCCGGCATGAACGAGGGTGCCGTTTCCGGTGCGCAAGAAGTAAAGAAGGCGGAAGTAACGGCGATGGATTACGATATTGTGAAAAATGATTTGGATCATGTCATCCAATTGGCGCCCGATTTTGTTTACGGTTATTATAACCGCGGCAATGTATTGTCGCTGCTGAAAGATTACCGTGCGGCATTGGCGGATTACGACAAGGCAATCGGACTGAATCCCGACTTTGCCGAAGCCTATTTCAACCGTGGCCTGACGCATATCTTCCTGGGCAATAACAGGCAGGGAATTTCTGATTTGAGCAAGGCAGGCGAATTGGGTATCGTTTCCGCTTACAATATTATCAAGCGTTTTACGAATACGCAGCAGTAACATTTTTTTGCTAAAAAATAGAATATCAATAAAGAATTAGCTATTTTTGCGTTCTAAAATTTGAATTATACATAGCATTATGATAAAGATAACATTTCCAGACGGCTCCGTTCGCGAATACAACGAAGGAGTGACAGGACTGCAAATAGCAGAAAGCATTAGTTCACGTTTGGCACAGGATGTATTGGCTTGTGGCGTGAACGGAGAAGTTTATGATTTGGGGCGTCCTATCAGTGAAGACGCTGAAGTGGTTCTCTATAAATGGGAAGACGAACAAGGCAAGCATGCCTTCTGGCACACCAGCGCCCATTTGCTGGCGGAAGCTTTGCAGGAGTTGTATCCGGGTATACAGTTCGGTATCGGTCCGGCCATCGAGAACGGTTTCTATTATGATGTGGATCCGGGAGAGACTGCTATCAAGGAAGCTGACCTGCCCGCTATCGAAAAGAAAATGGCGGAACTGGCAGCCAAGAAAGAAGCGGTTGTCAGAGAGAGTATTTCAAAGACGGATGCCTTGAAGATGTTCGGCGATCGCGGCGAAACTTATAAATGTGAGCTGATTTCCGAACTGGAAGACGGTCACATCACTACTTATACGCAGGGTGCGTTTACCGACTTGTGCCGTGGTCCTCACCTGATGACTACCGCGCCTATCAAGGCTATCAAGCTGACTTCCGTTGCCGGTGCTTACTGGCGGGGACAGGAAGACCGCAAGATGATGACACGTATCTACGGTATCACTTTCCCGAAGAAGAAAATGCTGGATGAGTATCTCGTATTGCTGGAAGAGGCCAAGAAGCGCGACCACCGTAAAATCGGCAAGGAGATGGACTTGTTCATGTTCTCCGATACGGTAGGCAAGGGACTTCCGATGTGGTTGCCGAAAGGTGCTGCATTGCGTATCCGCCTGCAGGAGTTCTTGCGCCGCATTCAGGCCCGTTACGACTATCAGGAAGTAATGTGTCCGCCTATCGGCAACAAGCTGCTGTACATCACTTCCGGACACTATGCCAAGTATGGTAAGGACTCGTTCCAGCCTATTCATACGCCGGAAGAAGGTGAAGAGTACTTCCTCAAACCGATGAACTGTCCTCATCACTGTATGATTTACAAGAACTCACCCCGTTCTTATAAAGACCTACCTTTGCGTCTGGCGGAGTTCGGTACGGTTTGCCGCTACGAGCAGAGCGGTGAGCTTCACGGCTTGACCCGTGTACGCAGCTTTACGCAAGACGACGCGCACATCTTCTGCCGTCCTGATCAGGTGAAAGATGAGTTCCTGCGCGTAATGGACATTATCTCAATCGTATTCCAGTCTATGCACTTCGAGAACTTTGAAGCACAGATTTCTCTGCGCGACAAGGTGAACCGTGAGAAGTATATCGGTAGCGATGAAAACTGGGAGAAGGCAGAACAGGCTATTATCGAGGCTTGTGAAGAAAAGGGACTGAAAGCCAGAGTGGAATATGGTGAAGCTGCTTTCTACGGTCCTAAACTGGACTTTATGGTTAAGGATGCTATCGGCCGCCGTTGGCAGTTGGGTACCATTCAGGTAGATTACAACCTGCCCGAACGTTTCCAACTGGAATATACGGGAGCCGACAACCAAAAGCACCGTCCGGTAATGATTCACCGTGCTCCGTTCGGTTCTATGGAGCGTTTCGTAGCCGTGCTTATCGAACATACCGCCGGCAAGTTCCCGTTGTGGCTGACTCCGGACCAGGTGGCTATTCTGCCTATCAGCGAGAAGTTCAATGATTATGCTCAGGAAGTGAAAGACTACCTGAAGAGATACGATGTCCGTGCCATTGTGGATGAGCGTAACGAAAAAATCGGACGTAAGATTCGTGACAACGAAATGAAGCGTATTCCGTACATGCTGATTGTCGGCGAGAAAGAGGCTGAAAACAGAGAAGTTTCCGTCCGCAAGCAAGGCGAAGGCGACCAGGGAACCATGAAATTTGAAGATTTTGCTAAAAAAGTGAACGAAGAAGTTCAAAATATGATAAATAAATGGTAACTTTGCGCCCAATTGTAAAAGCATAGCATACATACGATGTTCTAAAGACCGCTTTTACTTAACAAAAAAATAATTTGGTAGTAATAAACAAGAAACAAACTGGAAGTAAACGTTATTTAATGAAGAATGACAGCTTAAAAGGGCAACATCGGATTAATGAGCAAATCCGTGCCAAAGAAGTCCGCATTGTGGGCGATGAGGTGGAACCTAAAGTATATCCGATAGCTCAGGCCTTGAAAATGGCCGAGGAAATGGAAGCAGATCTCGTGGAGATTTCTCCGAATGCACAACCCCCTGTTTGTCGTATTATTGATTACTCTAAATTTCTTTATCAGTTAAAGAAGCGTCAGAAAGAGCAGAAGGCGAAGCAGGTTAAGGTAAATGTGAAGGAAATACGTTTCGGTCCTCAGACAGACGACCACGACTATAACTTCAAACTGAAACACGCCAAAGGCTTTTTGGAAGATGGCGACAAGGTGAAGGCATACGTGTTCTTCAAGGGTCGTTCAATTCTGTTCAAGGAGCAGGGCGAAGTACTGCTGCTGCGTTTTGCCAATGATTTGGAAGACTATGCGAAAGTAGACCAGATGCCGGTTCTGGAAGGAAAGAGAATGACCATTCAGCTTTCTCCGAAGAAAGGTGCAGCTCCGAAAAAGCCTGCCGCACCGAAGCCGGCAGAAGCTCCGAAAGCAGCTCCGGCCGAAGACAAAAGCGAAGACTAAAGAAATGAGTAACGCCGCAGGTATAGTGCGTTGCCATATAATTAAATAATTTAAAAATAAGTAAGATGCCAAAGATGAAGACTAACTCCGGTTCTAAAAAGAGATTTACTCTTACCGGAACAGGTAAAATCAAAAGAAAGCACGCTTTTCACAGTCACATTCTGACTAAGAAAACCAAGAAGCAAAAGAGAAATCTGTGTTACTCTACAACCGTTGATATAACGAATATGAGCCAGGTTAAGGAACTCTTAGCTATGAAGTAATCAAAAGCGTACGAAGTATTATTAAAGTTATTAACCGAATGCATTAGCTTTAAGTCCGTTGCGTGAAGTACCGGCGCTAACATTCAAAAACAAGTAAAACTATGCCAAGATCAGTAAATCATGTTGCTTCTAAAGCAAGAAGAAAGAAAATTTTGAAATTGACCAGAGGTTACTTTGGTGCAAGAAAGAACGTTTGGACCGTTGCCAAGAATACTTGGGAAAAAGGTTTGACTTATGCGTTCCGTGACCGTAAGAATAAGAAAAGAAACTTCCGCGCTTTGTGGATTCAACGTATCAACGCTGCTGCACGTCTGGAAGGTATGTCTTATTCCAAACTGATGGGTGCTCTGCACAAAGCTGGTATCGAAATCAACCGTAAGGTTTTGGCTGATTTAGCAATGAATCATCCGGAAGCTTTCAAGGCCATTGTAGCTAAAGCAAAAGCTGCATAAGCCGGGGTAAAAGAATAAACCTGCAAGGCGCTGATTACGAATACGTAATCGGCGCTTTTTGTTTTTGGCAGTATTGTGGAAATGTGAAAACATCAGATGCAGGCAAACAATTTTCTTGTTTTTCTTGTTTCTTTCGTAGAAACTCACTACCTTTGAAGTAGAAAAAATAGCCGCATTGATTGGATCGGGAAACTCATCAATTCTAATGAAATACCGAGACAAGCTTCAGTTCTCAATGGCGGGCCACGCCCTTCGGGGTAACTCTTGAGTCGGTGGATTACAAAGAGGACGAGCACTCAAATCATGTCATACGGAGTTTCATCACATCATCGGTGCGGCTTTCTATAAAAGAGGAACGGTAATCTTGGTTGACTACCGTTCCTTTTTCTTTTGTCGTTATTTTACGGTTTTGCTTCTTGAAGATCAGAGAGTTCAGTAAAAATTGGATTGGTTGCAGTGAGGGGGAAAAGTCCAGGCTTTTGCTCGTTTAACTCCAGGTGTTTACTCCCGAAATGCCTGAAGTTTTAGGTTGGAATGCCCGGTGTTTGGGAAGTAAATTCCGGGAGTTTCGGGAGTATAATGCAGGGATATTTACCGGTATGGCACGGCTTCATTAACGGTTGAAACTGGACATACCGGTAGAATATTATTTGTTATCCCGCAAGTCTTTTACCCTGACGGCTTTGCCTTCGCTTTGAGGCAGCGAGCCTTTCTTGACCAGCTTCACTTTAGGAGTGACAAGGATTTCATCTTTCAGTCGGCGGGAAATGGCTTTGCGTACTTTCTCCAGTTCTATATAGTTGTCGGTGGATAAGTCGCTGAGCTCTACTTCCACAATCATTTCATCTTGATTGCTGATGGTTTCCAGAGTAATGAGGTAGTTGCTGCCCAATTCGGGGAATTGCACCAATACCTTTTCCACCTGCATGGGGAAGATGTTGACACCCTTGATTATAAACATATCGTCGCTGCGGCCCTTGATGCGGTCGATGCGCAGATGCGTACGTCCGCAGGGGCATGTATCCGGAAGTATGCGGGTAAGGTCGCGTGTGCGGTAGCGTATCAACGGCATCATTTCACGGTCGAGGGTAGTCAGTACCAGCTCTCCAATCTCACCGTCGGGAACCGGTTCGCCGGTTTCCGGATTGATGATTTCAACCAGATAGCAATCTTCCCAAAGGTGCATGCCGTTTTGCTCGGTACACTCAAAGGCAACGCCGGGACCGTTCATTTCGGTCATGCCGAAACTGTTGTAGGCTTTGACACCCAGTATCCGCTCAATCTTCCTGCGCTGTTCGTTCGTATGAGGTTCGGCTCCGATGACGAGGGTTTTCAGAGTAGTCGATGCCGGGTCGATACCTTCTTCCTGAAATACTTCCGCCAGGCGTATGGCATAACTGGGAATGGCATGCAAGGCGGTGGCTCTGAAGTCCGTGATGAACTTGATTTGCCGTTTGCTGTTACCGGCAGCGGCGGGTACGGTCAGTGCTCCCAGGCGCTCGGCTCCGTATTGGAAACCTAATCCTCCGGTGAACATGCCATAGCCGGAACTGTTTTGAAAAACATCGGTCTTTCGTATGCCTACTGCGTATAGGCAACGTGCTACAAGGTTGGCCCAGGACTCCAAATCGTGCCGGGAGTGGACGATGACGGTGGGCGTTCCCGTGGTTCCGCTGGAAGAGTGGATGCGTACGCCGTCTTCGTGCATATTGCCGGCCACAAGTCCGAAAGGGTAGTTGGCGCGCATGTCCGCCTTGGTGGTAAACGGGATTTTCCGGATGTCTTCTATCGACCGGATGCTGTCTGCCGTAATGCCGTGCTTTTGAAAAACTTGTTTGTAATAGGGGGAATTTGCTGCAATGCCGATTGTCTTCCTAAGCCGCCGGAGTTGCAGTTTGTGCAACTCCTCACGCGGCATGGTTTCTATCTCTTCTTCCCAGTATTTGTCATTCATGGTTATTGGTATTTTGATTTACATCAGGTTTTCTGCAATTTCCTTACCGGCAACCAAGGCCTTGAGGTTCAGTTCTACGATGGCTTCGCCTTTACGTTGGAAGATGTCGCGGATGCTGTCCTGTACTTTCTGGTAATCAATGCCGAGGAACGGAATGGTAGCTCCCAACAACACGATGTTGGCAACGCGGGGAGAGCCCACTTCTTTGGCTACTTCGTTCACGTTCAGTACAATCTTGTGAGGAAGCCTGTCAAGTTCGGCTTTGAGAGCTTCTTCGGCAGGATAGTGGGGGATATTGATGAAAGGGGCTTCGTTGGTTACCAGCCAGCCTTCGGGACTGAGGTAGGGAAGATAGCGCAGCGCTTCCATGGGCTCCAGCGATATGATAAGGTCGCATTTGCCTGTAGGGATGAGGTCGGAAGCGATAGGCCGGTCGCTGATGCGGAGGTTGGACTGTACGTCTCCGCCTCGCTGGCTCATTCCGTGTACTTCGGCCTGTTTCATGTATAATCCGTCTTTAAGGGCTGCCTGCCCGATTACGGTAGCGATAGAGAGGATGCCTTGTCCGCCTACGCCGGAAAGTATAATGTCTTTTTTCATGGCTTTACTTGTTTCGTTTCTTACGTGCTAAAGTTTGAATACATTCTCTGCGGGGAATAATGACGGATACTCCGCAGTATTCGATTTCTTCGCGGATTATCTGCCTCATTTCCTCGTAGTTCTTCTTCAATGGAACTACTACGCGGATATGTTCGGGCGCTACGCCGATACCTGCACAGATAGCTTCGAGACGGCCGGTTCCGGCTGAATCCTGTCCGCCGGTCATGGCTGTGGTTTCGTTGTCGGAGATGACGATGGTGACGTTGGCGTTTTCGTTTACGCAGTCCAGCAGGCCTGTCATGCCGGAGTGGGTGAAGGTGGAGTCGCCGATAACGGCAACCGCAGGATGGACTCCGGCATCCGAGGCGCCTTTTGCCATTGTAATGGAAGCTCCCATGTCTACGCAGGAGTCAATGGCATTGAAAGGAGCGTTGGCTCCTAAGGTGTAGCAGCCGATGTCGCTGAATACCTTGTGGCTGGGGTATTCTGCCCGGAGCACTTCGGTCAGCACGGTGTACATATCGCGGTGTCCGCAACCTTCGCACAAGGCTGGTGGGCGCATTTCAACGAGTGAGGGAACAGCGAATTCCGCTTTGTTCTCTTTGCCTACGGCGCGTGCTACGCTGTCCGGATTCAATTCTCCGTCCTGCGACAGTGTGCCGTCCAGGCGTCCTTTGACTTTTACGCCGATGCCGAGGCAACCTTTCAGTTGTTTTTCTACAAACGGTTGTCCGTCTTCCAGTACGAGTATTTCGTTGCAGGCTTCTACAAGCTGCATCAGTTGTTTCTTGGGAAGCGGGTACTGGCCGATTTTCAATACCGGAAATTCGCAGCCTTCGGGATAGTTCTCCATAAGGTAGTTATAACCGATGCCGCAGGCTATGATGCCCAGTTTTTTGTTGGGACCGTCTATGTACTTGTTATAAGGTGAGTTTTCCGAGGCTTTGACAAAATCGTCCTGATGCTGCAACAGAAGTTTGTAGCGTTTGCGGGCGTTGCCGGGGAGCAGGATGAACTGGCGCGGGTCGTCACTGAAAGATACCTCGTTCTGAGGCTGTTGCGCCTTGCGTTCTACGCCGGAACGGGAATGTGCCAGCCGGGTGACCATACGCATCAGCAGCGGTTCGCCGGTTTGTTCGGAAAAGGCAAATCCGTTGTAAACCATGTCGTAGGCTTCTTGCTGGTTACTCGGTTCGTACATCGGAATCAATGCAAAGTCACCGTAGAAACGGCTGTCTTGTTCGTTTTGTGACGAATGCATGCTGGGGTCGTCGGCTGCAACGACAATGATGCCGCCTTTAACGCCGGTCACGGCGGAGTTGATAAAACAGTCGGCAGCCACATTCATGCCTACATGTTTCATGCAGACCAGTGAACGTTTTCCTGCGAACGACATTCCCAAAGCTGCTTCCATGGCAGTTTTCTCGTTGGAACACCAGCGGTTGTGGATACCTTTTTCGGCAGTAATCGCTGCTGTCTGGATATATTCGGTAATCTCCGTCGAAGGAGTACCCGGGTAGGCGTACACACCGGATAGGCCGGCGTCTAATGCAGCCTGTGCAATGGCTTCATCGCCAAGTAAGAGTTGTTTGCTCATTTTTTAGTGTTTAAGTGTTAATCATGGTTTTAGTAACAATCGCAAATATAGCTTTTTGCTTTTGTTTTATTATGATATTAGTTGAAAATCTTTCTTTCGTTTAACGCCTTCCAATACTTTCTGGCATTTTTCATGTGTTCGGCGTAGTTGGCTGCAAAATTATGGGTTCCTGAAAAATCTTCTTTGGCGCACATATAAATGTAATTGTGTCTGGTGTAATTCAGGACTGCGTCTATACCTATGGGGGTGGGAATGCGGATAGGGCCGGGGGGCAGGCCGAGGTTGCGGTAGGTGTTGTAGGGCGAATCGATGGTGAGGTGTGCATTGGCAATACGGCGCAGGCTGAAGTCTTGCAGGGCAAACTTGATGGTAGGGTCGGCTTGTAGCGGCATGCCGGCGTGGATACGGTTGATGTACAGGCCGGCAATCATGGGCTTTTCCTGGTTGTTGTTTGTTTCCTCTTCAACGATGGAAGCGAGGGTGCATACCTCTTCCTGTGTCATGCCGATGGCTTTCGCTTTATTGAGCCGTTCCCGATTCCAGAACTTCTGATGTTCTTTCTGCATCCGTTCGAGGAAATCCTCTACGCTCATGTTCCAATATACCTGGTAGGTTTCGGGTATGAAAAGGCAGGCTATTGTCGCTTTGCTGTATCCCAGCCGTTGCTGGAGCAGAGAGTCATTTATCACTCCGGCTATTTCGGCGGAATCAATCATCAGTTGTTTCCCTACGTTACGCGCCAGCCTGTCCAAAGTGCGTACGCTTCCGATGGTCAGGTTCATGGGGGCTTGGTATCCTCTGTAGAAACGGTTGAATACATGGTAAACGTTCTCGCCGGGACGTATCGCATAGCGTCCGGTGTGGATGTTGCCGGAGTAATCGCGCCATTGGGACATCCATTTGAAACCGTTGAAACTATTGGGCTTTCCTTGTGCTTTTATCTTATTGTATATGGAGTCTGTCGTATCGTCGCGGTCGATGTAGATATAAACTGTCTTTTGCGGATGAAATTGCGGAGTGAACAGGTAGTAATACATTGTACCCGCACTTGCAATGCCTATGAAAAGAATAACCGCCAGTGCTCCGAAAAGGATTCTTTTTTTCTTTTTTTCCATCATAATCTTGATTGTTTTTGAGTCGGGCAAAGTTAGCAAGATTTGGGAATAAAGAGAATGCTTCCCTTGTTTTATTCATGACAGGAAGGGGGGGGATGTGTCAATATATACTTGACGATTTCTTTTAGATACGGAAAACACGGATTTCACAGATTTTCTTTATTCTTTTTCCGTGAAATCCGTGTTTTCCGCGTAATCCGTGCCTAAACAAAGAAACAAATAGTAAGCGGATTTTAGTTTTGGCACACACACATTCTCTTCGGATGTTTCAGCACTTGGATTTCAAATCCCGATTAATCGTCATCGTCGTCATCATCATCGTCATCGTCGTAGTGTCGACAATGTCTCTTGTGGTGTTTTTTCGGCTTTTTGTATTTGTGTTTCTTATGGTGGAATTTGTCATGGCGTTCACAGTATGAATTATAGTATTCATGCCAGCAGTCACTGTGGTGATGGACTCTGTTATAGAAAGGGTTATAATACATACTTCCCGGCTTTATGCCAATCTCCACAAGGATACGGTTCCATCCGTAACGATGATACCGCTTGTAATAGTCGCATACATCACGCATTTTTTTTCCTGAAGTTCTGGCTATCTCAAGTGCAATTCCCACATTTCCCCAGTCATTGCCACAGCGTCTGTAGTAATCGTCTAAGGAATGGTTTGAAATATTATATTCCAGGCATAGGCGCTTTCTGTAATCAGAGAGTTCCACAGATGCGTAGCGGTTAGCTCTGCCGATAAAGACGGAAATGCCATCCTGGGCAGGCAAAGCGCATGCAAGCAGGAGAAACAGCAGTAGCAAATTAATCTTTTTCATAATGTTTCTAAGTTAAATGGAGTTCTGTTCCTTACTGTGCGAATATTTGGACAGTTTTCCGGCAACTTCTATTCCAGTTTTTCTTTGGCTTTTTCAATTTCATCGCCGGCTTCATCCAAAGCCTTCTTTACCTCATCCGCTCCCTCTTCAATCTGGTCCTGCGCCTCTTCGAGGGCTTCCTCAACAGATTCCTTTACATTTTCTACACGGTCTTTAACCTTGTCTTTAGCCTTTTTTTCTCTGCACGATGCAAAGGCAAGTGTAATTGTACATGCCAACATGGCGAATAATAATTTTCTCATATACTTACATTTTGGTGATATTGTGTAATTAGTTAAAATTCAAATGTAGAAATAAATATTGTGTTTGGCAAATTACGAAAATATTTTTGAGTATCATACATGAGTAAAATGCCCTGCTTATTGATACGTTCTACACAGTGGAGTTTTTTTTGAACTGTCGGATAATTAAAGAGATAAGTCTGCTTTGAAATATGTTTGTGAGTATATAAAAAGCTATCTGCTTCAGTTAGCCACTCCTTTTGCAGGTAAATGCCATCTGTTCTATTATGATATGTGGGGAATAGAGGGAATGAGAAAAATAATTTTTTTATTCGCACGACGGCTTTAAAAAGGGAAAAACGCTGATTATTTATTTGACAATCAGCGTTTTTTAGGAGAGCCGCTAGCCAGACTTGAACTGGCGACCTACGCGTTACGAAACCCCAACCGTTCGTTGCGTATTATGCTGTTTAACAGAAAGTTGGATGTGTAGTCCTTGTTGCCGATAATGAATTCCACGGAGGTTCCACGGAATGCCTTGTTTGTATTAATGTTAATTATTTGATAATCAATATGTTTTTAGTTACTATATTATTGTTCTCGTTTACACTTGTCCGACACTTGTTCTGTTACTATTAAAAGTTTCTTATGGACGAATTAATAGTAAAACTCTTGTCTCAGGAATCTTAGCTTTTTCATGTATATCATAATCAGTTTAAAATCAAAAATCTATAATATTATGAGCGATTCAAAATTCTATATGATTTTTACCCTGTTGGCAGTTACAGCAATCGCTTTATTGAATATAATGCGAATGCTTAAAGGTATTATTGACCATTTGGGAATTCTCTTTTGAGTTTGTTCTCGATAAGGGCAGCTGCCTTATCTTGGTCTACTATACCCCAATAGTTGGCTTTACATATTGGGCAGTCGTTACTAAATAGATTCAATCTGGCATCATCTTTAGGGCAGCATGGATGTAAATCTGAAATACTCCAGCCGTTATAAGTTCTTGACCAACTCCATTCCCACGGTATGTTATCTACTATTTCTCTTTTATATGATAAAAATCTCGGTGGCTGTGGCTTTTCTCCTTTGGATGCCGTATTTGTTTTGATTATGTGGCGGAAAATTTGAATTATGGCTACGACAGTAAAAACTAGCCATAGCTCAATATTAACAGTCATTAATCCTATAAATTTGTCCCATAACCAGCATATCGCATTCCATATCGTTCCGGGAATAGGATATTCTTTGGTGTATTCAACCAATAATCCAGTTATGACCGCTGTAGTCAATCCGCTAATCCAAAGGCTTACTTTTTTTATTGTTTTAGTCAACTTAGCCATATATAGTCATTATAAGTCCTACATTTCGGAGATGTTCAATGCCCCAATGACTAAAGCCATTGAATATACATCCTCTTTAGGGATAGAGAATGCCGGATAGTCCGTGTTGATGGAAACGCAACGGATCTTTTCTCCGTCTTCGTAAACCTTTTTTATGACTATGCCTTGGCTGGTGTCTAACACGTGTATTTTCCCCCATTGAATAAAGCGTGATTGGTCTATCCATCTGCACGCAATTTCATCTCCCGATTCATACTTAGGCGACATGCTGTCCCCTTTCACAAACATCGTGAAGTCGTATGAGGGGAATTGCTTGACAATAGGCATTTGCTCACAGTCTTTCAAAGTTATTCCTTTTGCCGCATTAGACAACGAACCCGCAGCGGCAGTAAGTGGGATACGAGGGCGAGTCTCAACTTCTTGCCAATCAATAATAGCTTGTTGTCGAGCATCTATGTCTGCTTTTATCAATTTCACTTTCTCCTTTGGAAGCCCTATTATTTCAGACATTAAGTCTATATCATTATCACCCACTATTTCAGAAGCACTTTCTACAGCTTGTTCTTCGTTCCATTGTCGAAGTTCTTCTTCTGTAGGTTTCATATAGCTGTAGTCTTTCATAGCCCCAATTCCGGTCATAAGCCAATCTTCAGAGATTTCTAAAAAATCACTAACTATCTTAACTTTAGATTTATCTGGTACCGTTTTTCCCGTAATCCAATTAGTTACTGTGCTTGGCGAAATTGAGCATTTCTTAGCTAACATATATCTCGAAACATGCATTTCTGACATAGCGCTTTTAAGTCTTGTACTAAAATCTTTCATAATGTTTTAAAAAGTTAAAATACTCCAATATTGGAGTATTCCATGTTTGGAATATCTTTGCATCCGTAAAACGTTGCAAGCGAATTACAAAAAAGGGCGGATATTGAAAAGGGCCGATTAGAGAGGCGTCCCTATTTCCTATCCTTAAAGTCTGACAACCGCAAAGATAGGCAGTCCTTTTCAATTATCCAACCGATGCTGAATGTTTTACGGCACAATCGGCGGTTACGTGGCAGTTCCGCAGTAAAAAGACATTTGATAAAGCTTCGTTTCGGATTATCCTAACTGCCACTTCAAAGGATATGAAGGAGCGGGGCTTTTCTCTTTTAGGAGGAGAGAAAAACTTATGGACAACACAAATCTTATGCCCATGAACCTGATGAACATTAGAAGCAGGTGCCTTGACCGGATGATTGAACTGCTCAAGGATGACAAGGGGAAATTAAGTTCGGAATTTGGTATAACAGGAGTTCAGGACCTGAAAGTACAACTGGTGGACTGCGCGAATGCTTTGGCGAAATTCATCATCGGCGGGGACCCGTCGGAAAGTACTGTCGGAAAAACCGGGCTGACACTATCGACTTCAAGGGCACTTTATGACCGAAAGATATATGATTTAACGGTCGGTGACTTCGAGAGTATCATGATAAAAAAGGGGTTTATGAACGGCAGCGGTCACCTTGTGGGTAAGGGGCTGATGTACGGTGAAAACAGAAGCTTCCCGAGACAGATTCGCAGCCAAATGCTAAAGCCCTATTACTATGACTGTATGTTCGACGAGTTGCTTAAAGTGCTCGGACTGGAGCCATCCCGAAAGACAAAACCGTAAAAAAAGAATACCATGGACAGATTGACTATTATTCTCACCGCTGCGAACAGGGTACAGTTCACGAAGACTCAGGCAGCGGTACTTGTAGGAGGCCGCAGACGCCTGGAACGTTTGGCTGCGCAGGGCCGTATCCGTTATTCAGTCATTGATGACGGACGGTTTGGCAGATGGCAGTGTAACGGGGCCGATGTATTACGTTACGCCAAAGAGAGGGAGGAGCTTTCATGAATAAACTCTCATCCACCGTTTTGAAAATTTTGTTTGCACTTGTTGTTTTTGGTGGTTGTATCTATGCCGCACGCGTTGATTACGAGGACTCTATTATTCAAGGTATGGGCTTTGAACAGTACCAGTACATTTATGACCGCATAGGAGGCGGTAATCAGTCAGATGTTGTAGAGGAATATTTGAACCATAAGGAGTTCTATGATTCTCTCAGTTATTAGTACAAAAAATAATATACAATGGAAGATAAAAATACACATAAGACAACGGAAATACGCCTTTCGGACGAGGAACGCTCCCTGCTTGCATCCCTTTCGGGCGTAAAGGAGACAGTCAAGATAAGCCGAATATATCCAAACTTACATTCCCAGGCAGCTTATGGGATGCAAGAGTTATCCAAGTTGAGAGATGAGATAATCGGGGAAATTGAGAATATGATAAACGAATCGGGTGATTTTGCAGCTGACGCCCTTGTGGAAAGTATATACCATGAACTGGTGACAACTTTTGAGCCTTTCGAGGACAATTCGGATTTCGATTTCACGCGTGAGGCTTTGGCAGACTTTGCAAATCGCACTTATACAAAAATTGAAACAGTCGGACATATCAGAGAACTTTGTCGGATGATTGACCGGATAAAACTTATTGAATCAAGGATTGACCTTGCAAAGAAAAGAGTATTACTTTAAATGATAAATGATTATGGACTTTAATGTAAATGTGAAATTCGATGCCACTCCTGCATTACTCAGTGGCGTCAATGCGCTGGCAGCAGCGCTGGGTGGAGTCGTACAGCCGGCCCAGGTAGTTAATCTTTCTACGGAAGTTCCTGTATCTGTAGAGAACATATCCAAGCTGACCGAGCAGATAGCGGTCACGAGTTCCGAGTCCGGACAAGTGGGTGAAGGTAAACCGAAAGAGATTACCGATGAGGAACTACGAAATATCGTAGGTCCTAAGACCAAGGAGTTTGGTAAGGAAGCCGTTTTTACCATTCTGAATGAAATGGGGGTCAAGCGAGTACCTGACTTGAATCAGGAACAACGGGTAGTTTTCATCGAAAAACTCCGTGCGTTATGAGCCATGCTGTTTTATCTCCGTCCGCTGCCAGTCGGTGGTTGGTCTGTACTCCGTCTGCCAGATTGGAGTTGCAGTTCTCTGACGATGCGGGGGATTACGCTAAAGAGGGGTCATTGGCTCATGAGTTCGGAGAAGCTTTTATCAAGGGTCGTACGGGGGCTGTCAGGGAGTCCGAGCTGGAGCAGTGGTTGGATAAGTTACGAAGTCAGGAGTTTTATGAGCCGGATATGGAGAGGTATGCTGAAGACTACGCTGACCTTGTGTACGAAAAGTATCTGTCCGCGCGTCATGCTACCTGTGATGCCATTATCAGGATAGAAGAGAAGATAGACTTGACCGGTTATGCACCGGAAGCATTCGGTACCGGTGATGCCATCATTATTGCGGATGGTACTCTTGAGATTATTGACCTTAAATACGGTAAGGGAGTGCGTGTCTCTGCTGTCAATAATAAGCAGATGATGTTGTACGCACTCGGGGCGTTGGATATGTTTGGTTACCTCTATGCTATTGATACTGTTCGGATGACCATCTACCAGCCGCGTATCGATAATGTATCGGAGTTCGAACTGAGAGCCTCTGACCTGTTGGAATGGGGGGAGAAAGAGTTGAAGCCCCGTGCGGCCATGGCGTTCAAGGGGGAAGGTGATATGTCCCCCGGTGGCCACTGTCGGTTCTGCAAGGCTAAGGCCCGATGTAGGGCGTTGGCCGAGTTGAGGATGCAGCAGGCCGAACATGAGTTCAAGGATGCGGAATTACTGACAGATGAAGAGACTGCTGCTATCCTTGAGGCGGCGGACGGAATTAAAAACTGGATTTCCGCTGTCGAGGAACATGCTCTCAAGGCTGCCCTGGACGGGAAGAAGTATCCCGGATTCAAGTTGGTTGAGGGCCGAAGTATTCGTAAGTATGCTGACGAGAAGAAAGTAGCGGAGGTACTTATAGCCAACGGATTTGCCCAAAACGTCATATACGAAGCACCTAAGCTGAAAACCATAACGAGTATGGAAAAGCTGCTGACGAAGAAGACTTTTGGGGTGTTGCTGGGTGAGTATGTCATCAAACCGCAGGGAAAGCCCGTACTGGTACCGGACAGTGATAAACGGCAGGAGTGGAGCTGTGCCGAGAACGATTTTAAAAATGTAAACGTATGAACTATGGATGATTTTAATACTGAAGAACTCAAGAGCGTACTACGGAAATTGCCTCCCGGTGACATGGTTACTTTCAACGACGGGTATCTGCGTGTGCGTAAAATCCGTTCTATACCAGGCTTGCCCGGTGGGAATAGCTGCCGTGCCTGTTTCTTTGAATCCTTTGACGGAGCCGCTCAATGCGCTTATAGGGATTGCTGCATGGCACATAAAAGACCGGACCGGAATTCGGTCATTTTCGACTATACGATTTGTAATGATTAACTGTTAAACGATTAAAGGAAAACAAGAATTATGAACGACTTTAAAGAAACAAAATGTGTAATTGGTACTGTACGTTTCAGCTATGTACATGTGTGGGAACCTGCATCCATTGGGGATGACGCTAATGCCAAGAAAAAGTATTCTGTATCGTTGATTATCCCGAAGAATGACACAAAATCGGTGAATGCGGTAAAGGCAGCTATCCAGAATGCCTTGAATGCAGGTATTGGTAAGTTTGGTGGCAAAATTCCGGCTGTATGGAAAAATCCGTTACGTGACGGTGATACCGAAAGACCGGATGATGAAGCTTATAAGGGATGCTACTTTATTAATGCCACCAGTCAGAGTAAACCGGGTGTGGTCAATATTCAACGACAGCCTATTATGGAACAGGATGAATTCTACAGCGGTTGTTATGGGTATGCGTCTGTTAACTTCTTTGCGTTCAATACTAACGGTAACAAAGGTATCGCTTGCGGACTTAACCATCTCATGAAGACCAAAGATGGGGAATCACTGGGTGGTAAGTCAACGGCAGAGGCAGACTTTGCCGGCATTGATATTCCTTTTGAACCTTCTGACGATAGTACGGATGATTTATTCTGATTACATAAAAAAAAAACAGATTGCTGAAGTTGCGGCGGAGATAATCCGCCGCTATCGTCAGGACGCATCCGAGCAAGACTGCATTGAGCTGACAGAAGTATTCCTTATTCTGGCCAAGTACGTAGATAATTTTTTCTGTAATGAGTTTTGGGCTAAAATAGGTTGTACTGATGGTGAGTTCCAGAGACTAAGCAATGTGGCCACACACTATCCGGAGACATTGGAAACGTGGAGCGAATTGATAGGACTTGAGCCTATATCAATACGCTATAATGTTAAACTAGCCAAGGGCTTTTCTATCATTTGTACGGGCATAGCTTCACGGCTCAACGGGGAGGCGGCTTCCCGAGACAGAGAACCTATCAAAAGTTTGGGTATCGATATAGAAACTTACAGCAGTAACGACATATCAAACTGCGGAGTATATAAATATACGGAGGCGGATGATTTCACCATCCTATTATTTGCATATTCGGTTAATGACGGGCCTGTACGGATTACAGATTTTACACAGGGTGAAAAATTACCAGAACATATTTTTGAGGCCCTTACAGATTCTGCTGTACTTAAGACGGCGTTCAATGCTTCTTTCGAGCGTACGTGTATCGGTAAATATTTCGGTATCTATCTTGAGCCAGAGCAATGGGAGTGCACCATGGTACGCTGCGCTATGCTCGGATTGCCGTTGAGTCTGGCACAAGCGGGTAAGGTGCTGAAGCTGGAGGATCAGAAGATGTCAGAGGGGAAAGCGCTCATCAAGTATTTCTCCTGCCCGTGCAAGCCGACAAAGGTCAACGGTGGACGGACAAGGAATCTTCCGGAGCATGCCCCTGACAAGTGGGATACATTCAAACGCTACTGTGTCCGTGATGTTGAGGTAGAGCAGGAGATCCGACGGAAAACGCTGTCTTTCGAGATACCGGAGAGCGAGAAAAAACTCTACTGTATTGACCAGCGTATCAATGACAGAGGCGTACTGCTGGATATGGATTTCGTACACCATGCCGTCTATATGAATAATGTGTATAAGGGTAGGCTAGCCGTTGAGGCAGCCAAGCTCTCAGGACTTGATAACCCCAACAGCGTGACGCAGCTTAAGTCATGGTTGGAGGAGCAGATAGGAAGTACCGTCAAGGCGTTAGGCAAGAGGGACATCCCGGATATGCTGAAAGCTACTGACGATGGTACAGTGAGAAGAGTGTTGGAGATCCGTACCGAGATGGGCAAGACTTCCACGAAGAAGTATGAGGCTATGATGGCAGCTGCTTGCGCCGATAACCGGGTGCGGGGCTTGTTGCAGTTCTATGGTGCTAATCGGACCGGACGATGGGCTGGCAGACTTGTGCAGGTACAGAACCTACCGCAGAATCATCTTCCCGACTTGGACTATGCACGCCAGTTGGTGAAGGAAGGGGACCTTGATATAGTGGAGATGATGTTCGGCAATGTTCCTGATATACTGTCCCAACTTATTCGTACTGCCTTCATCGCTAAGGAGGGGCATATCTTCATGGTGTGCGACTTCAGCGCTATCGAGGCCCGTGTGATTGCTTGGCTGGCCGATGAGCAATGGCGGTTGGAGGTGTTCCGTACTCACGGAAAAATCTATGAGGCATCGGCATCCATGATGTTCCATGTACCTGTCGAGGAGATTACCAAGACTGACCCAAGGCGACAGAAGGGTAAGATTGCCGAACTGGCGCTGGGGTACCAGGGCGGAGTAATGGCCATGAAGGCCATGGGTGGTGAACGTATGGGTCTGAGCGAAACAGAGATGACCGAGATTGTCAGCCATTGGCGTAAGGCGAATCCTGCTATTGTGTCTTTATGGACCGAAGTGGAGAGAGCTGCTACCGCTGCGATTGAGACAGGAGGTCCCACCGAAGCTCATGGGCTGTACTTCTTCAAGCGAATGGGGCTACTGATGGTTAAACTGCCTTCAGGACGCTGTCTGTGCTATCCTAAACCGACTATCGGCACAAACCGTTTCGGCAAAGCCTGCATAACCTATGAAGGGCTGAGCCAAACCACGAAGCAGTGGTGTACACAGGAGACCTACGGTGGTAAGCTGGTGGAGAATATTGTGCAGGGCATTGCTCGGGACTGCTTAGCGGTGACCATTATGCGGTTGGAGGAGAAAGGATATCCGGTAGTGTTCCATGTTCACGATGAGACCATTATAGAGGCGAAAGCTGACGGCTCTCAGACTCTCAGGGATATTGAAGACATATTCAAGGAGCCTATTTCCTGGGCGAAAGAACTGCCGCTGAAAGGCGCAGGATATGTGACACCTTATTATCTTAAGGACTGATTGAACGAAATAATAATAGAAGTATCATGAACATTCATCAGACAGTCCCCCGCTCCGATTGCACCTCTTTCGCGAAATGTGGCAAGCATTCTCTTGCCTATTGCCGGAAGTATGGTGCATCCGAATGCGGTCCGTGTGAGATAGTGAAGCGGAAACCGAGGAACCGGGTAATGGTGGACGGTGTAGAACGCAAGGTGTGCAGCCGCTGCAAAAGACCGCTTCTACTATCCTGCTTCTATGACAGGACAATCTACCGTAACAGGAAAGCGTACCACATCAAGATATCATGGTGCAAAATGTGTGTTTCGGAAGATAATAGGGAACGGAATAAAAGAAAGAAATGTGTATGAAAGTGTATATAAGCCTTCCGATAACCGGTCAACCCATAGTTGAGGCCAGAAAGAAAGCACAAGCGATAAAGACCGAAATATCAAAAATGGGACATGTTGTGATTACTCCCTTTGATGTATGCCCGAAAAAAGATATGCCTTATTCTTATTATATGGGAAGGATATTATGGCATTGCTTGAATGTGACGCTATCTTGATGATGCCAGGATGGAGTGCAAGCAAGGGATGTATGGCTGAGTTTGAAGTTGCAAAAATATATAATAAGGAACTGTTATTTTTTAATGAATTAAAAGAATCATGCCTGAAGATATAGCTATTAAGTTTGATACGTCTTTCTACATGGCCACAGGCAAAAGCCGCCACGACACGACTTGGAAGACAAAAGTATGGACTTGGGGGGAGTTTGTGAGAAAAGTGTCGAAAACTATCCGGACGGATGAGAGACTGGATGTGTATATGCACGAGAAGAAAATCCGTCAGGATGAAATTAAGGATAAAGGCGGATTTGTTGGCGGTATCCTTAATGGAGGACGCCGCCTCCGAGGAAAAGTGACGTCAAGACGTATCCTTACGTTGGATATTGACTTCGGAAAACCGGATACATGGGCTATGTTTTGCATGCTATACAATTGCGCTGCGTTGGTGTACTCCACACACAAACACACACCGGAGAAACCTCGTCTGCGCTTGTGTATACTGCTTGACAGGGACGTCACCGTAGATGAGTATGAAGCTATCGGCCGTAAGGTGGCGGAAACCATAGATATCGACCAGTTTGATCGGACTACTTTCCAGGCGGAGCGGATGATGTATTGGCCGTCCACAGCAGCTGATGCCGAGTTCTATTTCCGTTACATGGACGCCCCCGCGTTATGCGCTGATGAGGTATTGGCATCCTACAGAGACTGGAAAGACACATCGTCGTGGCCAAGACCGGCAGATGAATTGAAGGATATTAAGTTGAGTATCGATAAGGCAAAAACACAGGAAGACCCGCTGGCCAAGACCGGAATAATCGGTGCTTTCTGTAGAACTTATACCATAGAAGAGGCTATTGGCAAATTCCTTCCGGATATTTATCTCCCATGCGACGTGCCTGGGAGATATACTTATGCTTTGGGAACTACTGCAGGCGGTGTAGTGCTATACGATAATGTCTTCAGTTATTCTCATCACTCCACCGATCCGGCATGCGGGATGTTGTGCAATGCATTCGACTTGGTACGTGTGGAGAAGTTTGGCCACTTGGATGCGGATGTGAAGGATAAGACGAATATTACCAAGAGACCGTCCTTCATCGCCATGGAGGAGTTTGCGCTTAAAGACAGAGATACGGTATCGTTGATGACCCGTGAAAGGATAGCGTCGGCATGTGGGGATTTTGCCAACGTGGTGACGGATATGGAAGAACCGGACGATAACTGGCTTGATATGTTGGAACCTGCAAGGAAAGGTGGTTTTTTGGCTACCTATGAAAACATAAGGCTGATTATCTCTAACGAGCCATTGCTGAAAGGATGCTTTGCCTACGATACATTCAACGAGAGACCGGTGTTCAGGAGGCTGCCTCCGTGGCGCAGAAAAGGTGACAGTGAACGATTCATCCGTGACGATGATGAAGCCAACCTGCGCATCTTTCTTTCCCGTGAGCCGTGGCGTATAGAGGGCAGAGGAAAGATAGAGGACGCTATGGACGCTGTCTGTCGTGATAACGCTTTCCATCCGGTCAAGGAATATCTGGACGAACTTACATGGGATGGTGTGCCGAGGCTGGATACGCTGTTCGTTGACTACCTTGGGGCGCCGGATACGGAACTGAACAGATGGATCACACGGCTGGCTTTTACAGCGGCAGTGTATAGGGCTTTCGAGCCGGGCACGAAGTTTGACCAGATAACAGTCATCGTTGGTACGCAGGGGTGCGGCAAGTCAACCTTGCTGGAGAAGATGGCAGTGAATCTGGAGTGGTTCTCGTCATCCATGCCGTCTCCCGATGAACCGGTCAAGGCTGCCAGCCACCTGCGGGGTAAATTCATCATTGAGATTGGTGAACTTGTGGGATTCAGGAAGGCCGAAGTGGAAGCTATCAAGAACTTCCTATCCAAGACATCCGATGATTTCCGTCCGGCATATGGCAAGAATGAGGTACATCGGCTGAGACAGAACATTTTCTTTGCCACGACCAATGAGGATGAATTCCTTCGGGATGTTACCGGAGAGCGACGATATTGGCCAATACAAGTGAGTATGAACAAACCAAAGTATAATTTGTGGGCGGACCTCACAAGTGATGTGGTAGGGCAGATATGGGCCGAGGCTGTTACGCATTACAGGAATAGGATTCCGTTGGTGTTGCCGCCCAGTTTGTGTGCCGACCTTCTGACGATACAGAACGATTATAAGGTGAAGGATGAATGGCAGGGACTTATCGAATCGTTCCTGGAGAAGAAGCTCCCAACCAACTGGTACGGCATGACGCCGAAGCAGAGAAGGTCTTATTTCGCTAATGAAGATATGCTTAGTGCGGAGGGCGTGCTGGTACGCACATCCGTGTGTGCCAAGGAGATTCTTAATGAGTGTGTGGACCTGGGTGTAGTCAATACTAGTGACAAGGGAAACAGCTATCGTGTGTCATCATGTATGAAAAAAATTGACGGATGGAGGCGGAATAAGTTACTGTCTGATGTAGGGTATGGCCGACAAAGGGTATGGACCCGAGAAAATGTAAATGATACAAAGGATAGTACGAGTATGGATGTTTTTGTCTGAAAATGATACAATGATACAACCTCGAAAGTGGGTATGTATCATAGTTGTTTCAATATAAAATGCTGTAAAATAAAAAGTTAATAGTTAATGATACAAGGATACAAGAATTTTATATATATATATATATGAGATTAGCATATTAAATATATATGCTAAGTATGCTAAAGGGGGTATTTATAAAGAATGGGGTTTGTGCATGCACAGTTGTATCATTTGAATTTTCCGGGTGACGGCTCCTAGCCATCGGGACGTATTAGCGAACACGATATGAAGAAGGTAAATAAAATTGATATTGACAAGCCGGTGAGCGAGAAGCTCCTTGAGAGGAAACTCAGGGAGGGGGTAAAGGCTTTGGGCGGTGTAGCGCTGAAGTTTTCCTCACCGTACCATCGGGGCATCCCGGACAGAATAGTGCTGAGGGCCGGGCGGTGTTACTTCGTTGAATTGAAGACGACCGGGAAGAAGCCGACCAAGCTGCAGGAGAAAGCGATAAGCGACCTCAAGGGACTGGGCTTCGATGTGAGAGTGATTGACAGACAGAGTGAATTGAACAGGTTTTTGGAGGATGTGAAAAATGGATGAGCGTAATTTGCATGGGTATCAGAAAGCGGCAGTGAGACATATCATCGAACATCCGGCTACCGGATTGTTTCTGGAGATGGGATTGGGTAAGACAGTATCAACGCTGACCGCCGTCAATATCCTGATGAATGAATACCTGGAAGTAAGCAGGGTGTTGGTGATAGCGCCGAAACGGGTGGCCGAGGATACATGGACATCGGAGTGCGCCAAATGGGACCACCTGAAGCACCTGCGGGTATCCGTGATGCTCGGATCGGAGAAAAAGAGAATCGAAGCGTTCCAGCGTGACGCCGACATCTATGTGATCAACCGGGAGAACGTGGAATGGCTGGTGGCAAAGTGGAACGGGTACTTTCCATTCGACATGGTGGTGATAGATGAGCTGTCGTCCTTCAAGTCCGGGAAATCGAAGCGTTTCCGTGCGCTGCGGTTGGTGCGTCCGAAGGTTAACCGTATCGTCGGGCTGACGGGGACACCGGCACCCAACGGGCTGATGGACCTGTGGAGCCAGCTGTATCTTTTGGACATGGGCGAGCGGTTGGGGAAGACCATCACGTCATATCGTATGAAGTATTTCAAGCCGGGACGTACCAACGGGCAGATTGTGTATGATTACAAGACGCTGGACGGTAGCGAGAAGGCCATCTACGACAAAATAGGCGATATCTGTATCAGTATGAAGGCCGAGGATTATCTGGAATTGCCGGAGCGAATAGACCGCGACGTGAAGGTGAGGCTGACATCCGCGAATCGGAAGCGATACGACGAATTCGAGAAGGAACAGATCCTTCAGTTACCCGAGGAGGACGGGGACATATCAGCTGTCAATGCGGCAGCACTTACGAACAAGTTGATGCAGTTCGCTAACGGTGCCATCTATGATGCAGACCACAACGTGCATGAAATACACCAGGAGAAGCTGGAGAAATTGGAAGAAATCGTTGAGGCGGCCAATGGGCAACCGGTCCTGGTATTCTATGCGTTCAAGCATGACATATACCGTATCAAGGAGCGGCTGAAGAAATACCATCCTGTTGAGATTGGAGGTAGTGACTGCATCCGTGCATGGAACAGAGGGGAGATACCACTGATGCTGGCACATCCGGCAAGTGCCGGTCATGGACTGAATCTGCAAGCTGGTGGGAATATTGTAGTGTGGTTTTCTCTTCCATGGAGCTGCGAACTATACCAACAGGCGAATGCGAGATTATACCGACAAGGGCAGACCAAGCCAGTGATCATTCATAAGCTGATGGTTGACGGCACCATTGATGAAGATGTAATCAAGGCCCTCGGTGGTAAGATGGACAGGCAGGAAGCGTTGATGCAAGCAGTCAAGGCGCGCGTGGACAAGTACAGACGAAAGTAAAGTTATATTTTTCGATATCAGGTAGTTGGAAGTGTCGGACAAAAGGGCTATTTTTACGGATAACTTAAAACTTATGACCTATGCCAGCCAAGAAAAGACTATCCATTCGATTCGATGACCATACACTGTTGCAACTCTCTGAGGTGTGTGAGATGACCGGAGCTAAACTGTCGGTTATCGTGCGTGCTTTCATACATAACAGCCTGGAACAAATCACAGACCAAGAAGGACGAATCAATCTTCCGGAGTATGCCAGAAAGGGTACATAAGTGTCATCTAGAAGTGGCCAACATCATAGCCCAGAATTATGATAAACTGAAGGCGAGGTGCTGGCATCCGGATACTGTGGAATACGGCGGATTGAATTACGATGATATATTCCAGGATACTGTGATGTATGTTATCGGAGATGACAAAGCAGCCGCTTGTAAGAGCGATGAGGAATTGTTGGATTGGTTCTGCTATCGCTATAACATGATTCAGTTTAGGACTATTCAAGACTATAGACAATCGAGAATCGTATATGCCGACTATCAACAAACCGAAAAGGAGAAAGAGGATTGACGAGGGTAACCGATACGCTGATGACCGTCGTAAAATATATGCCACCATCCGTTGGCGTAAGCTACGTATGTGGAAGTTGTGTTGTAACCCGTTGTGTGAGATATGTGTGCAGAATGGAAAGATAGTACCTGCAGAAGATGTGCATCATATCGTGTCGTTCATGTCAACGGCAGACCCATCCAAGAGATTGGCGCTTGCTTATGATTACGATAATCTGATGAGTTTGTGTAAGGTGTGCCATCAACGTATACATAATCTGAAATAATAATTATTATTTACATTATTGATAGAGGGATTTATTCGGCTGGTGTTCTATTTTTAACGGTAAATATCTATCATATGTGCTGTGTATATATGCGAATATGGGTATGGGTCGTTTTTTTAAATAACTAAGTCGAGTTAACCTCATCCGACCCCCATTTACACTAAAGGCATTTTTTGAAAAAAGTCAACTTTTTAAAATGTCGGACGAAAAAGTCGTTTTAGATTGATAAAAAGATCAATGAGAAATGGCAGAATGTAAAAAGAAACTGGTGTTCCGATGCCCAGCCAGCGTCAAACATGACGAGACGAAGAAAATGATGCTAGGTATTGTACGTATCCTTAATGACAAGGGAATGCTGGATGTCACCGACATACCGCAGTTACATCGGATGGCTACGGCATACGATACGTACCTGAGGTGTTTGGATGTACTTGCCGAAAACGGATATACAATGACGAATGGCAAGGGTGAAACCGTTAAGAGGCCGGAAACCAACATCTTGAAGGAGAGTTGGGCACAGTATATAGAGATTGCTAAGGAGTACGGGTTGACCGCAAAATCCAAGACACGCATCAAGGCAATGGCCAGTGAGGATAATATGGAATCGCCGTTGGATACATTTCTCAAGAAACGTAAGGAGGCGTGCTGATGCAGTCGTCCGTGAAGGCATATTATCAGTATGCTCGTGATGTTGTAGAAGGACGCATCGTAGCGGGTGAACTCATTCGGCTTGCAGTTGAGAGATTCTTCCGTTTTATGGAAGATGACCGTTATGAGTTCATCGAGAATAAGGCTGATGATGTGATAGCCTTCTTTGGCGTATTATCCCACTTCACGGGTCGTCATGCGGGCAAACCGTTTGTTCTGGAGCCATGGCAGCAATTCGTCATTGCAGCAGTATATGGGTTTTATCTGAAGGGTACGGATGAACGGTTGACAAAATACGTTTATATAGAGATTGCTCGTAAGAACGGCAAAACTGCATTCGCAGCCGGTTTGTGTCTGTATCATCTCATAGCTGATGGCGAGATGGACGCTGAGGTGGACCTGGCGGCAAACAGCAAGGAGCAGGCAAAGATTGCATTCAAGTTTTGTTCCCAGTTTGCGCGTGGGTTGGATCCGAAGGGCAAGTACCTGGAGAGTTATCGGGATAAGGTCAAATACAGCCGTATGATATCGCTACTTCAGGTGTTCGCCGCTGATGACAGTAAACTGGACGGTTTCAACGCATCAATGTATCTGATTGACGAGTACCACGCAGCCAAGACATCAGGGCTGAAGGATGTGCTCCAGTCATCTCAGGGTATGCGTGACAATCCGATGGCCGTTATTATCACTACAGCCGGATTCGATAAGTTGGGACCATGCTACCAGTATCGGGACATGTGCCAGGAGGTGCTGCGTGGACTTAAGGAAGACGACACCCTTTTTGCGGCTATCTACTGCATGGATGAAGGGGACGATTGGAAGGAACCGAAGACTTGGGGCAAGAGCAATCCTAATCTCGGGGTGACGGTCAAGCCTAATTATCTGGAAACGCAGGTACGGGCTGCTGTTAATTCGCCATCTGAGGAGGTTGGCGTCAAGACTAAGAATTTCAATCTCTGGTGTGACAGCGAGACAGTATGGATTCCAGAGCATTACATTCTTAAGGGATCGCAGTCTATAGAACTTGAAAAGTTCCGTAATCGTGAATGTTATATGGGGATTGACCTGTCATCAACTAGCGACCTCACTTGTATGGCATACATGATACCGGCATCAGATAAACTGTATTTCGGTGTTAATTACTATCTTCCGGAGGCTGCACTTCAGGAAAAGAGATTTAAGGAACTGTACGGTTCGTGGAGGCGCTTAGGCCTGATTACTATCACACCTGGTAATGTAACCGATTACGACTATATTCTCAACGACATCATGACTCTGCGCGAGATATTATTCATTCAAACTATATGCTATGACCAATGGAATGCCACCCAGTTTACCATCAACGCAGAAGAGAAAGGGTTGCCGATGAAACCGTTTTCTCAAACTTTGGGTAATTTCAATCGTCCGACTAAAGAAATGGAGCGTTTGCTTCTGTCCGGCAGGGCTGTTATTGACAACAACATTATCAACCGCCACTGTTTCCGAAATGTGGTGATGGCAAGAGATAAAAACGGGAATACGAAGCCTTCTAAGCAATACGATGACAAAAAGATAGATGGTGTCATAGCTATGCTGGAAGCCCTCGGTGGATATTTGGATTCACCTCGATACGGAGAGTTTTACTAGCTTTTGTCTGACACAATTTCGGTTTTACGAAAAAAAACAAAATGAAGATATTCGGATATGAGATTCGCAGGGCCGGTAAGGAGGAACTATCTCGAATTCCTGCGTGGGGTTATAGGGGTAGTTGGCCAGCGTTGACTAGCCGGAGCAAACCGATGCTGCTATCTACCGTGTATCGGTGCGTAGATTTGATATCGGATAGTGTTGCGGTGCTTCCGTTGAAGACTTATCGGGTGGATACTGACGGATTTAAACGGGAGGCAAAAGAACATCCGGTCTATACGTTATTGGATCTTGAACCAAATGAAGACATGACCCGATATGTTTTCTTTAAGACATTAATGGCCTCCGTACTTCTTACGGGAAACGGATATGCCTATATTGAGCGCGATGCTCAGTTACGAGTAGTTCAACTCATCTACATACCGTCTAACCAAGTGACCATTACGTGGATTACAGACCGAAAAGGAATATCTCGTAAGAGGTACCAGGTGACGGGATTTTCATCTTTAGTGGAACCCAAAGACATGATTCATGTTCTAAATTTCTCTTATGATGGCATTATTGGCGTTTCTACTTTGACCCACGCACGTCAGACGTTGGGAATAGCAACCAGTAGCGAGGAGCATGCCGAGGGCTTTTTGCGCAGTGGGGGGGTCAGCGGAGTATTAACCGTAGAGGGGGCCCGTCTGAGTAAGGAACAGAAGGATCAGATATACGATACGTGGGATGAGCGTGTGGCTAATCATCCTAACGGCATAGCCGTATTGGAGGGCAATATGTGTTATCAGCCTATTACCATAAACCCTAAGGACTCCCAATTGTTAGAATCTCGCATGTTTAACGTTGTAGATATTTGTCGTTTTTTCTCTGTTTCTCCAGTTAAGGCTTTTGACTTATCGAAATCAAGTTATTCAACCGTTGAAGCAACCCAGTTGCAGTATCTTACTGACACAGCATTGGCCGTAATAACTAAGATAGAACAGGAAATTAACCGGAAAGTGTTTTTACTGTCCGAGATGAAGACTTTGAAAGCTGAATTCGATACATCCGCAATCCTAAGAACGGATAAGGCAGCTCAGGCTGCTTATTGGAAAGACCTTTCAGTCGTAGGAGCAGCTACTCCTAATGAGGTTCGCCGAGAGAATAACCTCCCCCGAATTGAAAATGGAGATAAAGCGTTTGTGCAAGTCAATGTACAGACTTTAGATAACGCAGTTAAGGAAGTTATTTTAACGCGACCTGTTAATTTGTCGGACAAACAAAATGTTAATGGGAAAGAACAGTGATATGGAAGAGAAAAAAGAAATCCGAAATACCTCATTTCAAGTTCAAGTTACAGGGGGAAATGAGGAAAAACGTACTGTCGAAGGTTACGCCATGCTATTTGACACGCCATCTGATGGCTTATCATTCAAGGAAGTAATCATGCGCGGAGCGTTGGATGGGGTGATAGCCAAAAGTGATGTGTTTGCACTGATGAATCACAACCAATCGCGAGGTATTTTGGCCAGAAGTAAGGAAGGGGCGGGTTCATTGGAACTAGAAGTTGACCAGAAAGGTTTGAAGTACCGATTCGAGGCTCCGAATACTCCGTTAGGTGATGAATTACTTGAAAATATTCGTCGTGGCGAGATTACGGAGAGTTCTTTCTGTTTTGATGTGGAGAAAGACACTTGGGAACGTCAGAAAGACGGTTCTTGGGTTCGTACTATTGAGAAATTCGGTGAGTTGTATGATGTTTCTCCTGTATATAATGCTGCCTATAGTAAGACTTCTGTTTATTTGCGTGGAAAAGAACTTGCTGAAGAGGAATTGAGAAAAAAAGAGCAGGAAGTTCCTGATTCTTATTACGAGAATATTGTTGAATCTTTTAACTTTTAAGATTATGCCTAAATTGAAGAGCATTACAGAGTTGAAGGACGAGAAGAAGCAACTTTCTGCTCGTTCTAAGGATGTTATTGAGAAGGCCAAGACAGAAAAGCGCCAACTGTCAGCCGAAGAGAATGAGTTACTTGGCGCTAATCAGCTTCGTATGAGGGAAATCGACCTTGAAATTGAGGAACGTATGGATGAAAACACCTCTCCGGGACGTCCGCATGTAACCCGTCAGGGCGGATTTTTACTGTCACGTGCTATCCGAAACATGGTTAATGGACGTGAACAGCATGAAACGGAAGCCGCTATTATTCATGAAGCGACGCAATACCATAGAATGAGCGTCTCTCAGGTTCCGGATAATCAAGGTATTGTTATTCCGGTCAGTTTGGAAAATCGGTCGGCTTTTACTGCTGCAACAGAGTCGGCAACTGGGGTAGTTATCGACCAAGAACAACAGGAAATGCTGTTGCCGTTACAGAATGCGCTTGTATTGGCACGTGCTGGTGCAAGATTCATGACAGGTCTTCAGGGAGATATTTATTGGCCTTCCTTTAGTGGGGCTAATGTAAGTTGGGAAGGAGAGAATAGTGACGCTAAGGACGGAGCGGGAGCCTTTACTAAAGGCACCACCTATAAGCCTCTTCGTCTGACAGCCTTCGTAGATATCAGCAAACAATTACTTATTCAGGAGAATCAGTCTGTCGAAGCATATATCCGTCAGGCTCTCGCTACTGCGATTGCACAGAAACTGGAGACTACGGCTTTTGGTAAGGGGAAAGACGTGGCTAATACTCCGGATGGTATGTTTGACAGTTCGATGTTGGATGAGATAGTCAAGGGCGACTTGAATTGGGCTAATATTGTGTATATGGAAACCAAAGCAGATACCAAGAACGCATTGTATGGAAATCTGGCATATATTATGCACCCCACGTTGATTGGCAAAGCCAAGACTAAGGTGAAAGATGCAAGTGGTGCCGGAGGTTTTATCTTCACCGGAAACGGTGACGGTATGCTGAATGGTTACAAGGCGCTGCGCACGAATAGCATACCGTCTAAAATTGGAGACTCATCAGATGAATACGGTATAGTCTTCGGTAATTGGGCGGATTATTTCGTTGGTCAGTGGGGTGGTATTGAATTGTTGGTTGACCCGTATACTCAAGCCCTGAAGGGTACAGTTCGGTTGATTGTCAATTCTTACTGGAATATGGGTTTTATCCGTAAGGAGTCATTCTGTATTGCATCAATGAAGTGATGATATGAGCTATCTTGACTTACAGTTGGTTAAGAAACACCTCAACGTAGAGTTGGATTATAAAGATGACGATGACTATATCCAATCTCTCGTTGAGGTTGCCGAAGAGAAAGTGGCTAAGGAATTGTGCATAACTGTTTCGGAACTGGCTTCTATTGACGGTGCCGCGACCATACCGGCACCGTTGAAACAGGCTGTCCTTTTATCGGTCGGCGCATATTATGCTAATCGTGAGGAAGTGACCGCCGTGCAAACTCGACCACTGGAGCAAGGTGTGAAGTATCTTACAGCATTATATCGTAACTACAGCTTATGAGAGCAGGCGAACTGAAATATGTATTGGTGTTCGAGTCTCCAGCTCTAGTAACCAGTCCCACCGGAGCCGTAACAAAGTCTTACAAGGAAGTATTCTGCTGTCGCGCAGGTCGCAAAAAGCAGACTCTGCATCCGACGACGGAGAATGCCTACGAAGAGACGATAAGCCAATCCGTAGTGATGTACACCTATGCCTATCCTCAGATACAATATGGATGCCGTGTCAAGTATGCGGGATGCTATTGGGAAATACGGATGCTGGAACCTGAGGCCAATATGGTTACAATAACACTTAAAAAGATGGATGTATGATACAGGTGAGCGTGGAAGACTTGGATAATGTAAGGTACCTTATTCGGGAATTGGGAGACTTTGAAAAGGACAAGGCTGTGCGGAGCGGACTCCGTGCGGCAGTTGTCTTATTTCGTGCCAAGGGACGGTCTAATTTCCGCGCTCGTCTTCTTCGTCACGGACGGCAGACAAATCACCTATACAACTCATTCACGACAAGGGTAAAAGGATCATCGTTGGGCGCTTTGGCTGGTTTTGACCGTCCAGGAGGTAATCATTCACATCTTGTTGATCTCGGCACGAAGCACCGATATACCCGCCGAGGGGAATATCGTGGCATCATGCCTGGCAATCATTTTTGGAGCGATGCCAAGGAGAGTGAAGAAGGAAGGGCTATGGATGCAGTATATGAGGGCATTCGTAGAGCAGTAGATAGGATTAATTCAAGGAGGTAACAGAATGAACATGTTCCAAGCGACAACGGAGGTACGTGCATTGCTGCTCAATCATGAGGATCTCATGAAACTGGTAGGGGAGAAGATATTCCCTATCCTTGCGCCAGATGGTACAGAGGGCGATTACATAGTCTATCAGCGTGACGGATTCAAGGAAGATGCCACTAAGATGGGAGTGTATGAGCAGATTCCAATAGTATACGTTACAGCGGTTAGCGAGGATTATGACCGCAGCCAGCAGATGGCCATTTACATATACGACGCCTTGGTAGGCGAATTTGCGAATCCCGACATTGCGATACGCTGTGAAGACGCTACCGAGGATAAGGTTGATAATAAATTTGTACAAATAATAAAAATTTCTATTAGGAGGAGATAAAATTATGGCAGGAACTAAATTGGATTCGAGAAATGACATCTACAGAGGTGACTTGTTCGTTTTCGTGGGGGGACAGCCCATAGCCTTCGCATCTAATGCGACATTGGAAGTAACTACGGAGGAAATTGACATCTCTAATAAGATGTTGGGCGACTGGGCCGGGTCATTACCCGGCAAGAAGAGCTATACAGTGTCATCAGAATCATTGATAACTCGTAAAGAGGGTGAAATGAGCTTTGATACGCTGCTGGCGAAGCAGATAGCCGGTGAAACGTTGACTTTTGCTTTTGGCGAGGCAGCGTCAACGGACCGGGATAATTTCGGTGGAACTTTCACTCTTGATTCTGAGAAGGACAACTATACGGGCGAGTTGATGATTACATCGCTCTCCATCACTTCAGAAGCAGGACAGCTCGCTAAATGTTCAGCATCATTCAAGGGTATCGGTGGTCTTAAGTATGTTGCGGGAGTAGAGCCGTCATAACGGCAGGTATTCTTTTCGTTGTTTTTGGGGGTTAACTTGGCTATGCGAAAGGCGGTCCGTGATGGCCGTCTTTTGTTTTAAAAAGTAAATCGTTATGAAGATTAAGACAATCATAAGGTGGGAGCAGTTACGAGGTAAACCATTCAACGGTATCGATATGTCCGATGAGGAGGATGTGGTAGCCTTGTTGTACTGTAGGGCAATCTGCGAAAAAGGGGTGAAATGTACGTTGGCTGTGTATCGGAATACAACATCGAATCATGTACTGTGCAGTGCGCAGATGTCCGCATTGAAGGATGAAGTGGCCATGGTGGGGCAGTTCATGCCGCAGAACGAAGGGAGCTGCGGCAAAACAGACAATATCAGGATAGCCGATATCGTATCCATGCTGGTCATGTCCGGGTTGGATGCCTATTATGCGATGAATGAAATGGAACTGTGCGATATACCGATGTACTTGCTGGCATATGAGAATAAGCGTAAGGAAATCATGGAAGAAAGAAGGCTGTGGACCTATCTTACTATCCTTCCGCATATTGACGCGTCTAAGATGGTCAACGGTGCCAAGGACCTTATCGCTTTCCCCTGGGAGGATAACACCCAGAAGGAAATTAGCGATGAAGATGTCGCACAATTTGAGAGTTTTATGAAAAACGGGTTAAAATTCAAATGATATGGCTGGAAGATTATCATTCAGTATTGCAGTGAATCTGCTTACGGAAAACTTCAAGAAGGGGACGAATCGCGTTAAAGAGTCGTTCCGGTCTATGCAGGCTCAGGCGCTTACTTTCGCGGCTGCTTTGGGAGCTGGTGGTATCGGCTTGAGTAATCTGCTATCCCGGTTTGTTGAGGTGGCAAGGGAGACGGGGCGAGTGACGACGGCGTTGAAGAACGTGTCGGGTAGTGCTATGCGGTTTGCTGGCAACCAGCGGTATCTTATCAATCTGGCGAGAAAGTACGGGCAGGACGTTAATATACTTACCAATAGCTTTGCTAAGTTTACAGCTACGGCCACATCATCGGGCATGGCTATGGATGAACAGAAGAAGGTGTTTGAATCTGTATCCCGGGCCGTATCGGCATTCAGTTTGAGCGCTGATGACAGCAATGGCGTATTTTTGGCCATATCTCAGATGATGGGTAAGGGTAAGGTCAGTTCTGAAGAACTGCGCCTGCAACTGGGCGAAAGACTGCCTATAGCCATGCAAGCCATGGCCAAGGCAGCGGGTACTACTGTAGCGGGTTTAGATGATTTAATGAGGCAAGGCAAGCTAATGAGCGCAGATGTGCTTCCTAAGTTCGCAGAGGCGCTTAACGAGATGATTCCTGAGGTTGATACGGATAACATAGAAACATCTGTAAATCGCCTTAAAAACCTGTTTACGGAGGTGGTCAAGTCTTCCGGTTTTCAAGAATTCTATAAGAGCCTGATAGACGGCACCGCATCGGCTATCGGTAAGATTCGTGACGGCTTCAGTGGTCTTGCGGCATTCATCGCTACTGTCTTCACAGGTAAGATGCTGCAGTCAGTAGTAGCCTACTTTGCCCAATACTGGAATATGATTGGCACTACAATATCTGTGTCTCAGACAGCAGAACAGCAGAAGTTATTGGCCACTCAGAAAAGGATCGCCGCCGAGCTGGCATTAGAGCAGACCAAGACGGCATATAATACTATAGAAAACGGCAAGAGGTTAGCTACAGCAGTTCAAGTGAATAAGGCTGAGAGAGCATTGACCAAAGCAGCATTGGCAGAAAGTAAAGCCGCTGACGCGGCTCGGGCGGCATCGGCGAAGGCTGCAGCCGTACAGTCATCTACAGCCTGGGGGAAGGCGATGAACACCATGAAGCTGGCAGCAGTCGGGGCGTGGGTGAAGATACAAGCCTTGTGGAGTACCGTAGGGCAAATGGCGCTTATATCGGCTTTGGCCGCCATTGTCGGTTACTTCACCAATATGTACGCGGAGGCCAAGAGGGTGAAGAATATCTTTTCCGACTATAAAAAGGAGGCGGAGGGTGTTACTCACACAGCCGAGATTACGCAGTTACAGACATTGCAGAAGTTATATAATGATGCCGCCGGAAATAGGGACCGGCAGAAACAGATACAGGCCAAAATAGAGTCAAGCCTGGGCGTACAGATAAAGAAGGAACAGGACATTAACAGTGTGCTCCGTGAACGTATCAGACTGTTGGAAGCCAATGCTGAAGCAGACTTCTACACCAGGAAGAAAGTAGAACTGCAAGCTCGCATTGGCGAGATAGCGTCTGATGTTGGACTATCCGAGAAACAACTGCGGGAGTTGGCGAAGATGTATCCCAGCAGTGAGCAATCCGCAACATCCAGGCAAGAGTACTACTCGAGGAGCCGCTCCTATGTCAAATCTAATGGCGGGCGGTATCACGTGTTCAAGCAAAATAGTATCGATTTAGCGGCGAAAGAATATCTGCAAACTGTACGCGTCTTGACAGATGCATCCCGACGGGCAGAATCGGCTATTGCTAAAACTGTGACGGAAACGGCATCTCCGCTGAATGGTGGCGGAACAAGCGCTGGCACTGGCGGTGACATTTCATCTTCTGGACAGTCCGAACTGGAGAAACAGCAGGAACGCTATGCGCAATCTCTTAGGGAACTGAATGCCCGTCGGAAGGTAGAGGCTATGAGTGTCGATGAGTACAACAAAGCCTACGCCGATATTACCAAGAACGCTCTTATATCAGCCATGTCATCTCCCGACAAGGGTGTCAGCGGCAGTGATTATGCGGGGAAGCTGGCTGAAGACTATCGGCAAGCGATGATGGACATCGCTATGGCCACTACAAGAAACATCGTAGAGGACCTGGAAGAAGAAGTTAGAGCCGAGGCCACACCGGTACGCGGTCGGAGGGATACCACTTTTGACTACAAGAAGAGCGATGTTGAGAAGCTGAGTGAAGAATTGGATATCTGGGACGAGTATAGGAACAGATTGCAGCGAGCCGTTACAGATGGCACGGATTATCTTGTTGAAGAACTGAATGGCGCTATGGGTAAGGTGAGTAGCCTGGAGGACGCTCTCAAGATAGCCGAGATTCAGGAGGACATCAAGAATCTCAGTAGGGAACTTAATGAGAATATCTATGATGGCGTGAAGAGCATTGCCTCCTCATCAGACAGGATGGTGAGCGCATTCCAGAGCTTGCGAGATGTGATGAATGACGTGGATGCGACAGCCTGGGAAAAGATAATGGCAGTGTGGAATGCAATCATGAATTCTGTCGATGGCGTGGCAAGTGTTATCCGTACTATCGAGAACATATCTGCTATCAGTAGTAAGCTGGCAGGAGCTAAGGAAAGTAGCGAGAAGGCGGTGGCCGGTAAAGTGGCAGAGGCGGCAGCAGATAGTGTTGCTACAGCTACAACAGTAGCCAATGCAAAACTGAAGACATCAGCCGCCATGACCGAGATGGCCGCTAAAAGTACGGCGGCTTATGCGGGTATACCGTTTGCCGGAACGGGACTTGCAGCTGCGCAGATTGCGGCTATGACGGCTATGATTGAAGCCGCAAGGGGTGCGATACCTCAATTTGCGAATGGCGGTATTATTTCGGGCGGTCCATATTCCGGAGATAAGATTTTAGCACGAGTCAATGCAGGCGAGATGATTCTGAATACCAGACAGCAGGGCAATCTGTTTAAAGCGCTTAACGGCGGAATCACTAACCGTTCCGGACAATTGAGTTCTACGGTGTCGACAAGGGTCAGGGCAAAAGACCTTATACTGACAATTAACAATGAGTTGAAATCCCAAGGAAAAAAAACAATATCATGAGTTACGGATTAATATATAAGGTTCCATTCGCAGCGCTGGACAATACTCCATGCGTAGTAGAGATAGAGAGAGAAGGCTATACGGGTGGCAGTACAGAATTAATAGCCGGAGAGACACCATTTACCGTCGATATTGATGATGAGGAATTTCTTTATACGCCTACACGTTTCTCAACAGCTACGTTGTCGGTAGTAGGGAGTGAATACTTGCAGTCTCTTTTTAGCACAGAATATAGACAATATAGGGTTACGCTGAAAGTAAATAATGCTATTACTTGGTGCGGCTTTATAAAACCAGAGCTGTATACTCAGGATTATTCATCAGAACAATTCACTCTTGATATTGAATGTGTGTCAGCTATGTCTGTGTTAGAATTTATCAATTATAAAACTGAAGGCGATGATAAACGGTTTGTTTCTTTGTGGAGTTTGTTAAGAAGATGTGTAGCTTATTCAGCTGGAAGATATGAGGCTGTATATGTTCCGTATGTGTATGCGCGTAGCCGAGAGAAGTATATGGAAGAAGGCAATGTCATAGACGAAATGCTGATTAGTGAACAGAATTTTTTTGACGAAGACGGTGAACCTATGAAAATGAAAGAAGTCCTTGAGGAAATCTGCAAGTTCCTTAACTGGACATGTGTAGATTGGAAAGGGGAGTTGTACTTCATAGATGTGGATCATTCGGGAACATACCATCGATTCAGTACTGATTTATCAGATAAGACAAATGCCGAAATTAATGAAATGAGTATACAGGATGATATAGGATTCATGGGGGCGGAACATAAACTTGATATTATTCCCGGGTATAACAAGGTAAGGGTTAAATGCAGTAATTATCCCGTAGCAGATTTGGATTTCAGTATTAACTATGACGATTTGGGAACGTTAGTGGCTCTAAATGATATAGTGGCAGGGGATGACGTGTCCCACAGAGTATTGATGCTACCGGCAGATACCGAAATGATGCAGTATGCAGGCTCGTCATCCGCGCCGGTTGGGAATATAGGCGAGTATAAAGGCGATTACGGCGCAGAAGAACTGCTCGGAGCGTTGCCAATGAAATACTGTAATTATAAGATGGAGAATAAAGATGGGGGTAAGGTACCTAATATCACAGAGTATAATTATACGAATGTTGTTCGAATCCGTTTAAAAAACTCAAATGGAAGTTCAATTGGCGGTTATACTCCCGTATTTAAATTGAAAAGCCCTTGTGTGGCCTATCCACCGGGAGTTTTCTGCATAAGTGCTTCAGCTAAGTATTTCAAAAATTCGGCCCTATCCCCTTTAACAAAGGATAAATGGGGAGGGGACTTGAGGGTCGGATTTAAATTGTTCGTCGGTGGAAATGATTTTACGACAGATGAAGCGTGTTTGGGAAGCAGTCTGTATAAGTGCTCGTATTTGTCTTTCGGAAAGTTTTCAGACGCGGATTATAAAGAAATTGATAACGATAAAAAATTATCGGATCCATATACTGGGGCCGCGGGAAAAATGATATATACTTCGTCAATCGCTACACCGGGGGTACTGGCGGGAGATTTGGAGTTTGTTTTACTTGCGAGTCTGTATCCTTCTGAAGTTGATAAATACGGACTTTTTTTGCAAAATTTCACTATTAAATTCATAAAACAAGATGGGGGGATTAGTTCTAACGGTTCGGATCGAATTTATGAAAATGTGATAAATGAAAATTATATCAACGAACTCGAGGACATCGACTTTAAAATAAGTTCATACAACGAAGACGGAGCAGGGTATAGTAAAGTTATGTATGCAGGGCATTTGAGTTTTATTAACGACGGGTATGTGGAGGATAATTTGTATAATTCAATAATGGATAGCAATAAACGTCCTGAAGAGCTTCTGATTACACGTATAGTAAATCATTACAAGACTACTAGAATAAAATTGACGCAAGTTTTAAAGCATAATCAGTACATATCCCCCAACACTGTTTTGTCGGACAGATTTATGGTTAATAAGAAATTCATCAATGTAGGTGGTACCATTGACTATAAGATGAATAGGTTTAATTGTATAATGCTCGAAATATGATAGATGTTCCTATAATAACAAGAACCGTTCCGACTAAATCAAGATCAGGAAATTATCCAGTAGGAGCTGTTATTGGCAATGGGGGGACTACCGGAAATGTTGTTATCGAGGGCGGAAAAGGTGTTGATATAATAAAAGAACACGATTCTAAATCTTTTACGGATGCTAACGTGCTGTCATCATTACGTGCAGCTGCAGAGTTTATCAGTCAGAAGAACGACAGTTCCGTAAAAGCTATTGTTGATTTTCTGAATGGGATAAAGATAAAAGGGGTATCTGTAAAGAGGATATTAGAGAGGCATGTAAAGGTGGATGATGTTACCGATACCGATTTAATGAGTGCTCTTAGGGTTATTCAAGAGATAGCGGAGCGCGCAATCAGTAAAATCAAGCCAGACCAAACCAGCTATTTAATAAAGTTCTTAGGTGGATTGTTTTCAGACTACATCCAGTCCATGAACTTTTCTTCCGGTGCATTGGGCGAAGGCTTTGTTATTAAAGTAGACAGCAAGACGGGTAAATCCTACATTGAAGTGGACGAACTCTTTGTGCGTATCAAGGCGATGTTCTCCGAACTGGAGATAAAGAAGCTCTCTTATGCAGGCGGAAACTACATGTTTACCGCTGCCGGAATGAAATGTGGAACGGTGGAAGAACACGAGGATTTTTGGCGTTGCTATCTTTTGGTGGATGATGGAGAAACGGCTATCGAGAACCCGTTCAAGGAAGGCGACCAGATACGTTTTCAAGACTTTAATATCAAACCGGGTGTCTACGATAATGTGTCCAACCGTTACTATTGGCGCTTATGTGTAGGTGTTGGCGAGGATTACATAGACCTTAGCAAGACGGACTGTGATGCAAATAGCGACATACCGCAGGAAGGCGACAGCCTTGTACAGCTCGGAAACAGAACGGACAAGAAGCGTCAGAACGCAATCACCTTGTCCGTGTATGGCGATGATGCACCGAGTATCCACCAGTATGCAGGAATAAATTCTTATTCTTTAGCAGGTAAGGATGTGACGGTTATCAGTCCGCAAGGCAACAAGTTCATGGGTGACTTTATCCTGAAAACGGGTGTGAATATCCTTACCCAGTTCAAGATATTGGAAGATTTGATTTACTCTGAAATCTCCAAAGTGCTTGACGAGGTGCAGGCAAAGGATAATTATCTGTATAACGCATCATTTGCAAGCAATACGAACGGTTGGGAGACAAAGAACGATGTTCGTTTCTTTACTGTGAACGGAAAGTTCTTATTGGTTAACGACAAGTTCTATTCCCGCAAGGATGCCATGGCTGCTATTATTAGAGACGGAGATAGAAACGTGCTTCGTATTCTTTCTTCCGGAATTAAACAGTCCAATGCTGATTTAGCCAATAAGCCTACCTATGAGGAAGGAGAAGAACCGAAGAAGTTCTTTATCTCTTTCCGGTATAAGGTAGCTACAGCCGGAACGCTGACAATAGGATTTCCCGGTCAGAACCTGCATTTCACCGAACATCTTGAACCGGGCGAGGAATACGCAATGAAGGAGTATTCCGGCGCATGGGACGGAACGGGCGATTTTGAGTTGAAGTTTACGGGGGATATATACATACATTCGCTGGCATTGACCGATAATGCCTATGAGGATATGATAACAAAGTTTGAAACCCAGCTAAGCCAAACTAATGAAAAGATTGAAGCTGTGGCAAAAAGAACATCCAATCTTGAAAGCAAAAGCGCGGGATGGTTAACCACTGCGGATGGTGTCAAGATTTGGGCTGCTGCGGAGTTTGAAAATGGAGTAAAAGCTTCGTCCTTGTTTAATGTGTCGGCGGAAAGTATAACGTTAAAGTCGCAACATATTAAGTTGGAAGGTATAATTACCGCCAATGGAAATATCAAGATACACGAAGATGGCTCTATTGAATGTCATAACGGCTCTTTTACGGGAGAGATAAATGCAAACAGCGGGGTGTTTAAAAATGTAAGAACTCCTAACAACTCTTTGGTGGTAGACGAAAATGGGAATGTTAGCATTGTCGGCAAAATATCAACCGCTTCGTCAGGTACAAAAATAGAAATAGACCCAAATTCAAACAGTCTAAAGTTTTATAATTCAAAAGGATATGATGTGGGTGGAATTTCATTCCTTGATAGTGGAGCCGGAGGTACTTCTGTTACTTACCCAAGATTAAAATTAGACAATATAGCAAGTGATGGCAACTTAACTGGGTCTACCACCCTTTTTGCAGGGTCATTGTCAATGATTTCAAATTTAAGTGGGTCAAGATACCAAGTGTCTCTTGGTATCGACGGACTTTCTTTTTATAAAGATGGAAGATTAACTAAATCATACCCAAGTTCATGAAAAAGATAAATTTTAAACAATTACTGATTGCTACGGACATTACCCGTAAGCATTGTGAAAATATAGATTGTAGAGAGAATTTTGCGAATGTATTATACCGGAACGGTAACGGTATCGCATCGCATGCACTCGCTTTGAAGATATACAACTCCAATGAAGAGACAGAGTATACCGATGAAGAAGTGTCCCTGATACAAGAGCATGCAAATGCTTTTTGCAAACCTTTCTTCATTGACGCGCTCAATCGTGCTATCAACAATCAACCGGAAGAAGTAACCGATAAACAGGAATAATTATGGCTTGGACAGAACAGGATTATCAAGAAATAGTTGCCCGCCTTATGGCTAACTCCATAGGGGTTAATGAAGTACCGAATGCGGACAAAGCGGATGATGTAACGTCATTGCCTGCATTTAAACCTTCAGGAAGCAACAGTGACGCTTCTGTGGTCAATTATCCTTTAGAATTTTTGAAAGGAGAACAAGGCGAGCCAGGTATACAAGGCGAACCTGGGAAGTCATTTAAGGTAGCCGGAGAATACGCCACCCTTGAAGCCTTGAAATCCGCTGTTCCCGATGGTTCGGCAGTTGACGGGTTCATGGCTGTAGGTACGGAAGCCCCTTATGATTACTACGCATGGGTGAACGGTGAATGGGTAAGCCAGGGGAAGATAGGCGGCATAGACGAAGCGCCAACTGATGGAAAGGCATACGGTCGTAAGAATGGGGATTGGGCGGAAGTTTCTGATAAGAAATATGTCGATGACAGCATTTCAAGCGCTCGTAGTGTTGGCTACATGATGCAGCTTACAGAGATTGACGCCTCCGGGTTGGATGAGAATATGTGGTATCCGGTTACGATTGCTGCTGGAGAAAGAATGAACATACGAGTAGAAGTGCTAGTATCATTAGATAGCGGTACAAAACCGTCATGGTCTCAACATGAGAGAGGTTTTTCTACTCGTAAAATTTGGGAATTTGCTCCGAATGCTTGGGGCGTTAATCGTGATAGCAATATTACTATATACTTATCAGATTTCGTTCATGCAGATATAGACCCTGTGAGGGGTTTAGGTAATTTGAGCCACTTTGATACATGCTATGTTTTTGTACGAGGTGGTGGTAAATACCACTTTTATGCTTCTCATGAAGCAAAAGTTATTCTTCATACTGATACATATGCACCAGGCGACCAAAGTGTTAGTCCAACTACTGAAACCCCTGCGGGAATAGTGGCGAATATAGCAACGAAGGAGTATGTGGATAATATCGGTTATGGCAAAGTTATTGATGTTGCCGATGGTTCTTTGTTAACTATTAATAAAAATATATGGGATACAGAAGCTTATGACCATGTTGTTAAAATATTTGGTTCTACTGATGTTATTAAGAATATGATTATAGATATTTGCAATAACCATACTAAATATTATATACATAGTTACTCAAGCTATAGAAATTGTATAGAACTTTCTTCTGTTTATACTTATTATACTGATGAAGAAAGATATGAAATAGAATTTAATATTAGTTATTATACTTCTCAGGGACCTGTTTCTAAACGAATAGCAATAGCATTAAACTTATTTGATGACGATAAAAGTGAGGATAGACTTTTTATTGAAGATATTCTTGTATCCGATAATCTTCAAAGAGTTGTTAAACGTACTAAATCTGAATATGATAGTATCGGTAGTAAAAACGAATATATAATGTATGCTATAACAGATGCTTGATATGAGAGATAAGAATTTAGAGCGGAAATATAAACCCTGATATTAAAAAATGGAGATAGTTAGATATGGTTAAAATTGGAGCTACATCTATTAGTAATTTTGCTGTTGGAAATAAAAATATTGATTTGCTTAATATCGGCAATGCCATTTTTTATGCTGGCTATCCTTATCCTTGTGTTGGTGAGAATAATTTAACCCCCATTACTCTTCAGCAATACATTGAGTTGCCTTATTTTGGAGACCCGCAAAATTTTCAAGTAGCCCTATATTTTTCAAAATATATAGAAAGTTTTGAATATAGAATTGTATTAGCTGGAATAGATAGCGGTTTTAAAGTTTGTCCTCTTAATGAGCAAGTAATTCCTGATGTTTACGGTTCTGTCACGAATTACGGTAATTATGCTGTTCTATTAGGTATGTGTGCTCCTCGTTATATTGCCAACGAAACGAGCGCTCCAACGATGCTTACTGAATTTAAAATTGATGGTAGATTATACAGCTATAATTATATAAGAAAGTAATTATAAGAATTGAATTTAACTTATTTGATTATGAGAGTAAAAGTATTTTATGAAAACTGGTTTGCCAAACTCATCCTCTTTGGCAGCTACACAACTATAATGCTCTTCGGCTTTATCCTTACGAAGCTGAAAGAGTTGTCCGAAACAACCATACGTCATGAACGGACACATCAGAAACAGTTCTTCGAGTGTATGGAGATAGCGGCTATCCCATCCGTATTATTGTCATTCCATGTCAGTGCATGGTGGCTGTTACTTATCCCGCTATTCTACTACATTCTTTATTTGGCAGAATGGTTTGTGAGCTTCGTGTACCACCTGTTTACAGACAACAAGATTGGCGGCGGCAAGGTAAACAATAACGCTTACCGTGCGAGCGCATTTGAAATGGAAGCCAAACTCAACCAGGATAATCCGAACTATCTGAAAGAGCGAAAGTGGGGAGCATGGTTCAGATACTACGGCAAGATATGAAAATCCCGTCCTACTCTCACGAGCAAAACGGAATGACAGTAGTTAGCTTATTTGATAAGAGACACAAAGATAGGAATAATTGACAAATAACGATAAGATGAGTACAGAAGTTGTAAATGCAGCCCTTCAAACAAGTAAGGGGATTAGTGATTTCGGAATGATGGCTATAACCGCAGGTTTTTTCCTTGTGTTATCAGCCTTGTTGATGGTGGCGTGTTTCCGTTGGTTTATGAATATGGTAAACCAGCTTATGACATCACAGAAAGAGATAAACCAAGACTATAAGGACACCATGAGGCAGCTATTGGAAGAAACCCGTGCGCAGAACGAGCGGTTGAACGTGCTATCGGAAAGTCTCATGCCCGAAACGCAGCTGCGTATAAAAACGCTAAGCAATGTATTCTTCGACCTTTCCGTTGAGAAGGTGTGCCGTATTATCAAGAAAGTGCGTGAAGAAAACCATATATCAGACAAGGAAGCTACTGCAAGAAAGATACGTACATTGCTTACAAACATACACGAGGACAGGAATTCAAAACTTGACTGCTTTTCGTATCGTGGGAACAGGCTTTCCGAATACACGGAAAGGAAATGGATAGAACAGGTTGCCAAAGCCGTTGAAGCGGAGATTTACAATGAAAACGGAGCGAACAACGGGAGGGCATACACGAATGTAGAGTCGGTCTATGCGAATATAAGATTAGAATTTTATCACAATTTGAATGAAAGATAAGGAGTAACAAAATGAAAAAGAAACTGATTATCGCAGCGATTGTTATCGCTATCATCGTGGGAGTTATGCTGTACATGCACTACACACCGTTTTGGGTGAACCTGACTACTGTTGCATCATTCGGTGTCGGTGTTGTTGCCGGATGGGTGGCTCGTTTAGTTTATGACAAATATTTTAGAAAGGAGAAATAACATGAGATACTTTACAATTGCAGAACTGGTTAAAAGCGAAACGGCTGACAAGAAAGCCATAGACAACAGATTGCCGCAAGAACTGCTTCCCAATGCACAAGCGTTGGTTGACAATGTCCTCGACCCGTTAAGAGAAGCTTACGGCAAACCTATCACAGTGACAAGCGGATACCGTTGCCCTGCTCTTAATAAAGCAGTAGGCGGCTCTAAAACAAGCGACCACATGAACGGGTGTGCTGCCGATATTGTCGGTACGCCAAATACTCCGAAAGAGAACAAAAGATTGTTCAACCTTATACAAGAATTGAAGCTTCCCTTCGACCAAGTCATTGATGAGAAAAACTTCTCATGGGTACACGTCAGCCACCGAAGAGAAGGAAACAGAAACCAAGTATTGAAACTCTAAAAAGTAAACATCATGGCAGCAGAAGTTTTATCATTTCAACAAGAAGAAGGCAAAACAGCGTATTACGCAACGTTTGTCAGTGACGGTAATCCCGTTACCATACAGATAAAGAACAAGGGCGGAATGGTGACTGTATTTGCCAATATCGAGGGCATGAAGCCCGTGACATTGTATCCTAACGTGCGTGACAACAACGATGCCTCCGACTCTATTTTCCGCATCGTAGGGATAGCGAATGGCATAAACGTCACAATCAAGAGCGCTACCGAAGTATTGGAAGCCAAAATGATTAAAGAGGGATAGCCTATGAACCCAATCACTATCCCCAACATCAGTATCCCGACAATCGGTATTCCTACTATTGGTATACCGTCTGTCGGTTTCCCGTCCGCTTCGGGCGGTGGCGGTCTTTCATGGCCCGCTGGTATGAAAGAGCACATCAAGGCTTGGTATGACCCGAAGAAGCAGGGTATGACAAATTTCGATGTTATTGAAAGTTATGCCGACGATTTTACTAAATGGAGAATTGAAAACACAGGAGTTACTTCTACTCAAAAGAAAATAGTTATTGCTGCTGGTACAGAACTAAAATATAATGTCGCTTATAAAGGTTTTGGAAATTCTATTGCTAAATTTGATATTAAATATACAGGTAATGCTGTTATAAGATACCAATATAACAAGGAAGATGGTACAACGGGTATTATTACTATTAATAGAAGTGGTATCTATCATTTACCTGCCAGCATTAAAGCTCAAAAGAATTTTGGTTTTTATTGTAATCCTCAAACAGTAACAGAAGAAGCTACTATTGAGCAACTTCCCACTTCTATTCTAAAAGACTTTAGCGGCAACGGCAACCACGCCTATTTGTATGGTGGTAAGGGTAAGCTGAATAGCGGGATGGGGCTTTATAAGGTTGATTTTACATCATGGAGAAAAAGTTCAGTTCAAACAGAGGTAAAACCTGATGTTGTTAAAGTTACTCCTAATATATCTAATTATCTATTTATTCAATATGCCAATTCAGTCGAAATCCCTTCATATAAGATAAAAGTAATAGGATTAGGAGATAATGTTCTTAAGTATCAATATGCAACTGAAAATGGTAGAAAGGAGATTAATATTGTAGAGGGTGAAAATGAATTACCTACATCTATTAAGGTTAGTAATGATTATCAAATTGGTTATAGATTAACTCCAGGCACAAGTGTTTTTACCATCACCCAAATCCCCGACTACCCCGACCAGCTTTGCTACGATGGCAAGATGTACGCAGTGTGCTACGGCTTCCCTATATTAACGGATTACACGGTGATGGCGGAGAGGACGTGGTTTGAATCTGGTCCCTATTGTGCTTTTATCTCTAATAGAGATGATGATATACCTGAAAATAGGCGTGGTGCATTTGTATTTGAGCAACTGAATGGTGGTGTTCAAGGTACAAGCAGTTTCGGCTCTATTCCTTCTATAAATTTTGTATCAGAAAAAATAAGTTGGCAGACCAAAGAATCTTATAATGGTAAATCAATAGGATTTGGCTCAAATATATCATCAAACCCTGTCATTGTAGTCGGTGCAGGTGTTTATTATACTAACTCAGATGGAGTTGCCTCTTATGCAAATCTTTGTCACGGTGCCATCATCATCGCCGACCGCAGCTTTACCGAAGAAGAAATAAACTGGTTAAAACAAAACTGGGATAAGATATGAAAAATAACATCTTAGGTGCGGTGGTCTATCTATCCACCGCCATAGTATTCGGTGGCAGTACTGCACTACTGATGCTCTTTATCAAGGAGAACAGCGACCGTTGCCACTACTATAACGGCAAATGGAACAAAGCAGACTTGCTGTGCGGGGTTGCCGCAATATGTGCAGGCATGGTTGTAAATCATTATTTGTTGAGGTTATGAAAAAACTACCCTGGCTATTGGTTGTATTGCTGGCAATCGCTTGTGTGGCGGCGTGGTTCCGCCCGCTCGAGCCTTTGCCGGCAGAAATACGTACCGAAACAAAGATACAGACGGTTGTCAAACTTGATACGGTTCTTATCTCCGCACCGATAGCGGTCTTTTGGCAGATATTGCCGAATGACACAGTACGTATAGGTGATACCTTGCTTCATCGCAGAAAGGTTGTGTATGAAGATAGCCTGTACCGTGCAGTGGTGAGCGGATATGTAGACCCGCGGCTGGATAGTATGACTGTGTATCCAAGAACTGTTTATCAGACAGTAACGAATGACATCTACCATCCGGTTCCCATAAAGCCGAAGAAGAAACGTTGGGGATTAGGGTTGCAGGTTGGATATGGGTATCCAGGCGGTTTTTATGTAGGTGGCGGTATAAGTTATGATTTATTTCAGTGGTAATGGTGAAAAAAAATATAGATCATAGTATTTCTATTTAAAATAAAATTCATATTTCATCCTTTTTGTGTATTTAGAAATAGTCTAAATTAGGTGTGCTTTATAACAATTTATTTAGAAAATAAGTCATTTTGCACAAAAAATAGTTAGCTTTGTCGCTACAAATTTGTAGCAACAAAGCTAAAAACCTATAAATTTGTAATAATACTGAAATGTAGAACGAATTTATTTTTTATTGGAGATTTGTTCTATAAAAGTTTTGGGGAAAGGTTTATCCTATCTTAGAACTTTTATGTGTTAGATTAAAAGAAAAGCATAAAATGCCTTATATAAAGAGTAAGTCTATAGAAAATTATAAAGCAGCACTTATGCTATCAAGAGATAGTTGTGGAATGTATTCAGCATCTATACATTGTGCCTATTATTCTTGCTTTTTATTGGTAAAACATATTTTATGTCATAAGTGTTATATATCATATGCAAGTCAAAACAATCAAAATGCAGGTTCTCATTTATATATTATAAAGCTGATTCTTGATGATTTGTTGGCGAAAGGAGAAGATGATGCTTATGATATATTTGATACTAATATAAGTGAGTTGAAGAGATTAAGAAGGATTGCTGATTATGAGAATTCCCTTATTTCTCCTGATGAATCACGAGAGGCTCTTGTTATAGCAGATGAGACATTGGATATACTAAAAGATGTGTATAAAGGATTATGAATGCAACCGATTTTATAAAACAAATGATGGATAAAATGTCTTCTTCGGTAGGAGGCATATCCATAAAGTATGCTTTTGAAAAAAGTACGGGATTTCATATCGTAGAAGTTAGTCCTGATTTGGTAAGAGCAGGAAATGAAACGTATAAAAAAATAGCCCATCAATTTAGAATTGATTTTCACAAAGAGTTTCCAATGGAAGATATAATAATTTCCAAAGTGAACGATTTGCATGATATGACTAATATCATTTATGAAGTTTCAAATACTTCAATTAAAAGTTCAGGTTCATATTCATTCTCCACTTATCACTATGAATATGATGATGTTTATTTACCTTTAGCTGCTTAAAGAATGGCCGAACAAATTGCAAAATTCCGTTTTCTACGTTACAACATAATTAAATCGTCTATTGAAATAGATGATAACAAAGTCGTGAATGAAGACTTAACTGTAGAGTTTAGTCAAGAAGGGGCTGAATGTATCGAGAATAATTTGTATAAACACACTTTGGGTGTAGATATAATGGATAAAAATAATGTGATGCGTATTAAAGTTGTTGTTATCGGTCTTTTTGAATTTGACAGAGACGTAGACGAAAAACTTAAATCGACATTCTTTAATTCAAGTGCTCCGGCAATTTTATTTCCCTATGTAAGGGCTTATGTTACTACTTTAACGGGATTATCTGGAGTCAACCCTGTCATTCTTCCTACTTTGAATCTTGCAGTGAGATAGTTTGAGTAAAATTTAATGTATTTTCTGTTAAAATGTGATATCAACAAAAAAGTCTCGGCTTTGGTCGGGGCTTTTTTATTTAATAATTCTTCCTTGGCTTTGTATTTTTATGAAGTAACTTTGATTTAAAAAGTTGATATAAGGTAAGCATCCGATAAAGTACACATTGTAAAGCCATCCACTCTTCCGTTACTTTGCCAATAAAAAGACCATGAAACGAATAATGAGTAAAGAAGAGTTCCTGTCTGTATATGAAAGACAACAGGCCAGTGGCCTGACCATAAAAGATTTCTGTGAGAATGAGGCCTATTCATCCTCCTGTTTCCATTATTGGAAGAAGAAATTCGGCCTGAGCCGTACTTACACCAGCCATCCGGACAAGCTTCCCGATGATACGTTCATTCCATTGGATCTGCGTCGCAGGGGCAATCTCCCGTCAGGGTCGGGTGGCGACGTAACAATAGAACTTCCTTCCGGAATCAGAATCCACCTTGACAGCCATGGAAACCCTGAACTGACATTTGGATTGATACACAAATTATGCGGCCATGTTCTGTCTGAATGATACCATGCGCTATTTCCTGTGTCCCGGAAAGACGGACATGCGCAAGGGGATCAATTCTCTGTGCGGAGTGGTTCACGACCGGATGGGACATGACGTCCGTCTGGGCGATGTCTTCATCTTCATAAACAGAAGCAGGACCACCATGAAACTCCTCCATGCTGAAGACGGCGGCATGGTATTGTATGTGAAACGTCTGGAAGAGGGCACGTTCCGGCTGCCGGCCTATGACAGCCGGAGCAGGTCTTATCCGATGGAATGGCGCGACCTGGTCATGATGGTGGAAGGAATCAGTGACAATCCGAACGAGAGGCTGAAAAGGTTGAAAGCCAGTAGAAAGGATGGCTTCTATTGAAAGTATTTTCATGTATCCGGTTGCGTATCTGACGGAAAATCAGTATCTTTACATCATATAAAGAGATAGAAACGGATGATTCGGCAGGATACAATGGAACAGATAATCAGGAGTCAGCAGGAGCAGATAGCCGGTCTCCTGGAGACTAACCGTTCCCTTGTCGAATCCAACGGGAAACTGCTGGAACAGACGGATGCGCTGCAACGGAAGATACAGGAACTGCTTTCACAGATAGCATGGCTGAACCGCCAGCTTTTCGGGCGGAGAAGTGAGAAGCTGGCAGCCCTGGATCCCAACCAGCTCTCCCTGTTCGATTCCGTTCCTGCAACCGGACAGGATGAAGACATCCGGGAAGATGACAGCAGCGCTGCGGTTCCTTCGAAAACAAAGCCCGATGGAAAGAAGAAGGAATCCCGGCGTAACCGCGAACTCCTGGAGGGACTGCCGGTAGTTGAAGTGGTGATTGAACCTGACCGGGTGGATCTGGACCGTTACAGACGGATCGGCGAGGAACGTACCCGTACGCTGGAATTTGAACCGGGCAGGCTGTATGTAAAGGAGACTGTCCGTCCCAAATATGGGCTGAAAGACAACCTGAGTCTTCCCAGGGAAGGTGAAAGCGGCGTAATCATTGCTCCGCTTCCACCTTCTCCTGTTTACAAATGTCTGGCCGGTTCCACCATGCTGGCCGAAATGCTCCTGCAGAAATACGAATATCACGTTCCATTCTACAGGCAGGTCAAGGAGTTCCGCCATCTGGGTATCCGTCTTTCCGAAAGCACACTGAGCGGCTGGTTCAAGCCTGTGTGTGAACTGCTGAAACCACTTTATGACGAGCTGGTACGGCTGGTTGTCAGCTGCGGATATGTTCAGGCGGACGAGACCACCATAAGGGTGATCAGCAAGGGAAAGGGGAAGGCCGACAAGGAGTATCTGTGGATGGTCAGGGCGGTCATGGAAAAGCTGGTCATCTTCCATTACGATGACGGCTCCCGT
>OGHW01000126.1_pt1 | contig 82612 bp, 75 predicted proteins | sample 1571641 | NCBI WGS metagenome assembly OGHW01 (sample SAMEA2582066, study PRJEB24529) | metagenome | biome: Human gut stool | place: China | collected 2011 | reverse complement strand
TTGTCTATATAGATTTTCCCCAAGTAATCTGTTACGCTACATATAGCATTGTAGTTTTCTTGACCCTTCCATTGATGGGCATATTGTTGCTCAACAATGACAAATGGGCTTCCTGATGTTTCAATCCAATTATTCATATTTTTCTCAGCGATTAATGTTCGGCAGCGTTCCGCTTTAAGCGGTAGTGCTGCGTGTTAGCAACTTATTTCCAAAATTTTTCAAGCTCTTTATATTCTCCAAACCAATACTGAAAAGCGACTTTATCAATACCATTTGTGCCCCTCCAAAAATCCACTGGATAATTCCAATCCGAACGACCGCTACTTCTGGGTGGACATCCTCCGTAATATTCATAAAAAGCTCCTTTATATTTTTCAGTATGGAGAATGCCAAGATACCCCATTATTTCCAACAAATTTTGTAAAGCGAGTTCTGCACAAAATTCAGCATCAATACATTTTCCTTCTTTCTTCCAATGCTTGAAAAATTCTTTTTTCTTCAATAATTTGAACACATCACGAATTCCGTCTGATTTCTGCACAGATATAATAGTTTCAAAGACTTCTTTAAGAATATACAGTCCTTCATTTTGAAGCCCTTGATTGTGAAGAGAACTTTGGCTCTCTTTATTTTCTTGCCATAAGCACTGCAACATCTCATAAATATTATCATCACAAGGTCCAATAAGAGGGTCGTAAGGATATTCCTCCAGATTACGCTCAAATTGGCAAGAACATAAAATACAATGTTGAAGATTAGTTTGGTTAACGATTTCTGCTTGCTGTTCTTTGGGCATATCTTCAAAAGCAATTACATTCCGTTCTAAAACTGGTTTCTTATATTCTTTTGCTATTAACCTATCATCCTTGAATCTATCTCCAGTCTTAGGTATATTCAAATACGAGTAAGAATGTACATGAAAAGTTTTCATTTTAGACAATACTTGAAGTCCAAAATGAATCTGTCCATTCACTAACGTTTGCAGAAATAGCTCCGTAAGCCGTTTCTTGTCAGATGAAGCTGCTTCTTTAACTAATAACTCTATGGCTTCGTTATGTGTCATTGTTATTTTTTTACAAGTTGCTAATGTTTGGCAGCGTGCCGCTTGTTCAGTCGGTTTGCTGTTTGTTATCGTTGTTAAAGAATCTTCTTACATCATAATTTGCGATAGTTCTTGCCAATGATTTAGGAGATACTCCATAGTTATTTTTTATATCGGGATTAGCCCCATTTTTCAAAAGTTGTTCGATAAAGAAGCCATCTCCACGGTATCGCATAACGGCTTCCCATAAAGGAGTATTCCCATTTACATTTTGTATATCCAAATCTGCATTGCTATTCAGGAGTATTTCAAAAATATCTTGTAGCTGACACTGAACAGAAAGATATAATGCAGTCCGTCCGTCTTTTCTTTTATCATTTATATCCAATCCTTTTTTTATAAATTCGGATATAATCACACCTGCTGGATGTACAATACTATCATAGTTCATTATATAATAATGAAGTAGATTACTGCCATATTTGTCTTTACTTTTTATGTCATAATCTATTAGAGTCTGCATGAACTTATTTGAGTTATCACTCAATAATTCAAGTTTCATATCTTCTATTGTTTTCATTTTTTTTATTCTAATGTTGACAACGATAATGTCCGGCAGCGTTCCGCTTATTCAGTCGGTTTGCTGTTTGTTAACATCCCATTCTCTATTTCAATAATAATTGGTTTCACATTCAACTTGCGTCCTCCTTTAGTTATACTACCCGAAGCGTATTTTTGAAGTAGATCATAAAATGATACGCCATTGTTGTCGCATGAAAATGGGTTTACACCAGCACGTATAAATCTTATCATTAATTCACAATCTTCGGGATGATATTGTAATGCTATCCGAAGTGCATTTCTTCCTTGATTATCCGTTATATTTTTATCAACGCTTGGATTATCAAGTAAAGAAACTATCATTTCTATATTATATGCCCAAATTGCTGCAAATAAAGGGGATGCCCCACTCGCATCTTGATGATTTAAATTTGCGCCTAATTCTATAAGTTTATAAGCAAAATCATTTTTCCCTTCAGCTATGCAATTCATTAAAAAACTCCTGCCATTTCTATCCACGCTATTTAGCCCATACTTTTCAAGGAAAGACAGAATCTTTGAAAAGTCATTCTGAAACAATAGTGGATATAATTGTTTATCATCAAAATAATTAGTCATTTTCTCATGCTTTTAATTGGGATGTTAATGGGTTGCAGCTTGCCGCCGTTAGGCGGAACAGGTGCTTGTTATTGCTATATTTCATTCACTATATCATTCATCTTTTTGCTGCAAATATCAACACAATGCTTGTATGAATTAATATCAAATGCGTACTTATATTTAGCCAATTTATTCAAAATCAAATCTCCATTTTTAATCATCAAACTTGTTATTGTAAAAATGAAATAGTTTAAATCTTTTTCCTTATTCCCAGTCCATTGTGTCCTGTCAATGCAAAAACTAACCACATATTCTTTTTTAACATTGTAATATCTTGGTTGATATATTCCTGTTCCGTTATAATAGGATGAAATATCACCATCAAAAAACAATGTTACCTTAAACATGGTAACAGCTTCATTTTCAAATGAAGTAAATGTATCTTTTATAATTTTCCTCATATTGCGCACAAAGGGACTTAAGGCTTTAGATGCATTAAGTTCTCCACCATATACTATATTTAATGTAAATTCCATACTTCCTTAATTAAGTTAGCAATAATGTTCAGCTAACAGCCGATTTGGCTGTTATTTCCCCAAATATTCATTCTTCAAGTTTACTTTTCACCAATTCCAGGAATTCCTCCTTAGTCATAAACCTGTCGAGAAAATCCTTCAGTCGTCCCTCATTAGTTACTTCCGTGAAAAATTCCTCATGATCCGTACTCCAGACGACAGGATTCTCAGGGTCGTTATCTGACAGGCAGATGAGATAGTAATTGGGATAACCGTCCGTATAAAGCAACTCTACGAAATCCGGAGTGGCACAATCTGAATACTTGATGATTTCACCCAGCTCTGCATTATCCGTAAACCAGCCATTCCATTCTTCAAAATCCGGTGTCCCTTTTTGGAATGGCGTAAATGGTCTGGCAACCCAAAAAAGTTGACGGCGAGGCTCTTCATCCAAGGTAAAGAAGGTTTCTGTCATTTCCTTATAGAATGCCTCCCTGTCAGATTTGAACAACTCCATATGCTCATCCACCCAATCGCCCAAACCTTCAATAGGCTCCGTATCTTCGGCAGCCAGCCAGGGCGTGTCCACCGGTTTAAGGAACAGGGCCGTATCGAATGTAATGGCACAGAGATCCTCTTTCAACGAATTCCCTTTCAGGTTTGCCACGTTGCCGCCCAGTAGCCTGATTCTGTCTGTTATTTCCTTTTTCATGAGTTCCGTATATTCTGTTATTATCAGGTCATTCTTATATGTTCATTCAATATGCGTAAAATATCAGTCCGTTCCATGGACAGGTTTGAAGCTAAGATAGTCTCAATGGCGTCTGTCTGATCGATATTAAATATCATTATCTTCTTTATGAAATTGGACGTTGTATGAGATTTCATCCGTTGAGCGATATATTCAGGGTGATAATCAATGGCAATTTGCTTTGACGAGCCAATTGTTATCGGACGAAACTTCTGTACATCTTTGAAATATACCGTGTTATACGAGGCTTTAATTTGTACATAAATCTCAATCCTGTCTTTGTATATTACTAAATACGGAATACGTCTCAGATAGTTATAGAGAGTCATGATGCATATGGACAGTCCTCCGACACCAAAAAATATGGAAACTGACCAGCCTCCGATAATTTTAGTTACCATACTGCAATTGTCATCTGCTATAATGAAGACGCCCATTGTGGCAAAAAGCAGACCGCATATTCCTAACAATAAGTTTTTCCAAAGACTTTGGTAAACCCTTATTTCAACTGTATCGTCTGATTCCTTGTTCTGCCGGTCCATAGCTGACAAACCTCTTTCCTGAAAAATTATTTTTCTTTGATATTCTTTGAAGCCCACATCCCGATATCCTGCTTGCTCAATGCCGCAGCCATCAGGTCAGGGAATTTGTCAGGCGTACAGGCAAACGTGGGAACACCCAGACCGGCAAGATACTCGGCATTACGCTTGTCGTAGCAGGGCGCCCCGTCATCGTTCAGGGCCGGAAGCACAATCAGCTGCACGCCGCTGGCCACGATGGAGGCGAAACGCTTGCGCATCTCCTTCTCGTCACCGCCTTCATAGAGGTCGGTCACCAGTACCAGCACGGTGTCCTGCGGTCGTGTGATCACACCCTGACAGTAAGTCAGGGCCCTGGCTATGTCGGTTCCTCCGCCGAGCTGGACACCGAACAGCAGGTCAACCGGATCCTGCAGGTCATCGGTAAGGTCAACGACCGACGTGTCGAACACCACCATACGCGTGCTCACGGACGGCAGGGAGGCCAGTACCGAACCGAAGATGCCGGAATAGACGACGGAGGTTCCCATCGAACCGCTCTGGTCGAGACAGAGAATGATATCCTTCAGAGCCTTGCATTTTCTGCCGTAGCCTATCCTGACTTCCGGAATGACGGTCTTGTACTGCGGCTGGTAGTTCTTCAGGTTCTTTATGATGGTCGTCTTCCAGTCTATCTCGTTGTAACGGGGATTGCGCCTTCTCGCCGAACGGTTCAATGCACCGGTGACGGCCTGCTGGGTCGGGGAAGAGAGCTTCCGCAGCAGGTCATCCACGACCTTGCGTACAACCTGACGGGCCATGTCCTTGTTCTTTTCGGGAATGGCCCTGCCGAGTGACATCAGTGTAGCCACCAGATGTACGTCAGGGACAACCGTTGCCAGCATCTCCTTCTCGGTAAGCAGCGAATCGATATGCAGACGCTTGATGGCATCCCTCTGTATGACCTGCACGACGGTCTGCGGGAAAAACTCCCGGATATCGCCAAGCCAGCGGCTTACCTTCGGGGCCGACGACCCGAGTCCGCCTCGGCGGTCACTGTCATAGACGGCTTCCAGCGAACTGTCAAGGCGCTGTTCCTCCACTGTCAGCGTTACACCCGTCCCGTCAGCGGCGTTCCCGCCGAGAGCCATGCGCCATCTTTTCAAATATTCTGTTTCCATGTTCTGTTCCTTTTTTATCCGATTCCCAGAAGTCTGCCGAGCAGGGGTATCACCTTCGATGCATCCCCGTCATTGCAGGAATGTTCCCCGGAGGCGGTTCCGGTATCGGTTCCGTTCAATTCGAATCCTTTGGCCTTCTCGCCGAGCTTGCGGCGCTCGGCCGTGGTGAAATTGCTGAATGTGCGTCTGATCACCGGCAGCAGTTCTATGAAATTCGCGTCGCTCAGGCCGCAGAGCCAGCCGTTCACGAGCTGCCACAGGTTGTCGTCCAGCAGCAGTACCGAACCTGATGCACGCAGGAATCCCTCGAACCAGTATGCGATGTCGGAAGGTGCATTGCCCACCGATGAATAGAAGCTCAAGGTGTCACGCATCTCTTCACGCGATATCCTGCCCTTGTCGTAGAGTATGCGTGCCGCATACCCGGAGAGTAGCGGATGCGCTCCCGATGAATTGCGGATCTGCTGCACGAACCCGTACCACATGCCGTTCAGCTCTTCGTCATCAAGCGTGGAGACGGCATAGTCGGTAGCCGACAGGTGTTCAAGAAGTTCTCCGGCTGCCTCTTCGTCGATGTTGATACAGACGAGCAGACCTCCTGCAAGGATACGTGCCACCATGGCCCGGAGCATGTTGCCCACCTTGCTGAAATCCAGATTGCGGACATCGCCGTAACGGACGATGTTCACCAGGTCGGGAACCGCTTCCATCATCTCCACAATGTCTGTGGATGCCGCCGACAGACGGTCAAGACGGATGGTCATCGCCTCCACAAGCTCCGGAAGGTTGGCCGGAATGACCCGGTCAAGAAGTCCCGTCAGTTCAGGGATTCTGGTGATTCCGGTCATGCGGTCGGAGACGTACTTCTGCACGGCTTCCTCCACGGTATTGCCCCAGACGGCCCGTTCTATGATGCAGACAATCTGTTCCGGTCTGTGGTAAAGACTCCATTTTTCCTTGAATGTACCCTTGCCGCCTGCGGTTTCAGGCTTGGCCCAGTCTATGTCAAGCAGGGCCAGGCGGTGGAAGAACAGGCTGCGTTCCAGGTCGGTCTCCTTGCGCAGGTCAAGTGTCATCTCCTTTATTTCCGCCGTGAAAGGGACACGCAGGCGTTTCTGCAGCCGTTCCACGTCAATCAGGAGAGGGACTTTCGGTACCGCTTCCGGCACTTTGCCCAGCCGGTTGCCCACGATGAGCGATTCCCTGACGAGCTGCAGCAGCATGTCGTCCCCGAAGCCCATTACGGTGGTCACCGCCTCGTTGTATTCCTCAAGCGTCGGGGCGGGCAATCCACGCAACGCGGCTGTCGTCTGCGCCAGACGGACTGTCTCGATTACATGGGCAACGGAGATGCCCATGTCCTTCTTCCTCAGAAGGGCCGCTATACGGCTGACCCACCAGGTGCCGTCATCTTCCGGATGATGCCACAGGTAATGGTACCATCCCGGAGAATCTATGCCGGCCCCGTAACCGCTGCGGAAAGTGAGCCTGTCATACGTCCACGGAATCCACGTGCATTCCGCCTTTACCTTCGGGAGCCCTTTCAACAGCTCGTTGTCGTCCTTCACCTTCGGCATGTTCTCCAGTGCCGGGACATGCCATGCCCCGCAGATTACGGCTATGCGTTCGAAAGGCTCCTTCTGGGCCGCTCGTATCATGCGGCGCATCCACGCTTCACGGACAAGGTCCCTGCGGGAGGTATGTTCCGGGAGGGCTTCCCTGAGTGCGGTCACAGCTTCCTTGACGGCCTCGAAGATGCCGCTGCCGTCCCTGCGCTGTTCTATGTTCATGTTCCACCACGATTCACCGTCCGGATAGCCGGCAGCTTCTGCCAGCAGGTCAAACGGATCACCCGGCTGTTTAATGGCTTCATCATCCGCTTCTGCAGGCTCGCTGCCATCCTTCCTTTCCGCTTCGAAGGCAAGGGAATGGGCAAGCGGGAGATCGAAGAAGCGTAAGGTGACATTCTCCCGGAGAGCATAGCGCAAAGCCTGCCATTCCGGCGAGAAGTCGGCAAACGGATAGAATACGGCATTCTGCGGCGCATCGGGCTGATAGCCGAGCAGGGCTACCGGAGGCTTCATCTGCCCGTCGGAGACGAACGGCATGAGAGCCTCGGCCTCCGCCGGTCCCTCAAGCAGTATGAGGTCGGGACGGATACGCTCAAGTTCCTGCAGGATGTTCCGGCAGGAGCCCGGCCCGTGATGACGTATTCCCAATAGATGAATGTCTGTCATATTACTTGTCTCATGCAAAATACGTCAATCAAATCATATCTCTTGAAGCCCTGTAGATGTCTTTCCAGCCCTCACGGTTCTTGACCACCGTCTCCATGTATTCCTGCCATACCACTTTGTCCTGAACAGGGTCTTTCACCACGGCACCGAGGATACCTGAAACGAGGTCCTCCGCATGGATCTGGCCGTCGCCGAAATAGCCGGCCATGGCAAGGCCGTTGTTCACCACGGATATGGCTTCTGCCGTACTCAGTGTGCCGCTCGGGCTCTTGAGCTTCGTCTTACCGTCACCGGTGGCTCCCTGACGCAGCTCACGGAAAATGGTGACGACACGGCGGATTTCATCAAGGGCAGGTTTCTCTGCCGGCAGCTGCATCACTTTCTCGAAGCTCTCCACGCGGCGGCGTACAATGTCAACTTCTTCCTCAAGCGTGTCGGGCAACGGGAGGATGACCGTGTTGAAACGGCGTTTCAGCGCGCTTGAAAGGTCATTCACGCCTTTATCCCTGTTGTTGGCCGTGGCTATGATGTTGAATCCGCGGATGGCCTGCACCTCCTTGTTCAGCTCGGGGATGGGCAGGGTCTTCTCCGAAAGGATGGTGATGAGCGTATCCTGCACGTCAGAACCGATACGGGTAAGCTCCTCGATGCGGCCGATCTTGCCTTCCTGCATCGCCTTCATCACCGGGGTCTGCACCAGGGCACCCTCACTCGGCCCCTCGGCGAGAAGACGGGCATAGTTCCAGCCATAGCGGATGGCCTCTTCTCCCGTTCCGGCGGTACCCTGTACTATCAGCGTCGAATCGCCGGATATGGCTGCCGCCATGTGCTCGCTGACCCAGCTCTTGGCCGTACCGGGAAGACCGTACAGAAGCAGCGCCCGGTCGGTGACAAGGGTGGCCACGGCAATCTCCATCAGGCGGCGGTTGCCGATGTATTTCGGTGAAACCTCGAAACCGTTCTTCAGTGTCCCGCCCATGAGGTAGGTGACAACGGATTGGGGTGACATCTCCCAGTTTTCGGGAATCGGGTTGGTCTCGTTCTTTTTCAGTTCATGAAGTTCCTCTGCAAACTGTTGCTCGGCATGTTGTCTCAGTAAAGTGCTCATATGAATATCAATATTTATTTTTCATTTAACAAAGTGTCTGTTTCAGATTTAAGATCCATGAATTCCAGCATCTTCGAGCAGAACTCGTTCATGGACGGCGAAGCCTCCGCCGAAGAGGCGGCCTTGGCCTCGATTAGGTTCCTCAGATACGACGGGATATGCATGGCAAGCCGTTCCGCCATGTCTGCGGCATAATACAGGTAATCCTTTTTCAGAATCCAGGACAGGACGCTGGAAGAGAATTTCGGGCCCCATACCTCGTAGTCGTTGCCGTACCATGAGTCGGGTATGAATCCGAAATCCCGGACCGTTTCCGGCCAGCTGATTTCCTCCCGCTGGGAAGGGGTGAGCATCGCCACAAGTTCCGGCTTGCGCAGATAGGAAGGGTCTTCCTTCAGGGTATGGAAAGCCCACAGCCCGTCCGAGAAGTTGAGTATCGGGTCTTCCAGCTCCAGGAACTTCCTGAAAGGAGGATGCTTGGCGAATTTTCTTGCGGCCTCTTCCTTTCCGCAGCCATATACCTCGCACCAGAAACTCAAAGGTACCCGTTCGGCGAGCTGTCTCAGGATGAATTCGGAATCGCCCTCTTTCTTGTTGGAGCTTACCTCGGACAGCCCCATGGCCTTCATCTCCGGGGTGTATCCGATCTCGTCGTATGACCATCCGGTAAGCATGTTGTGTCTGATATGTCCACGCAGGAGTTCGCAGCAGCGCGTCACCATGGCTGAATCGGGAATCATGCACAGAAGTTTCCGTGCCGTTTCCTTGACAATGGAGCTGCGGTCCGACTCCAGCACTTCCTGTATGAAGGGCTCGTCGGTCTTGCTGATGTTGGTCCGGAGGCATCCAAGCAGTTCGTTGCGCTGGTTGGCCGGTTCGCTCTTCCAGTCTTTCCGCAGCAGTTCAAGGGCTGCGGCAGGATCCTGCTGCCTGAATCTGGCAAGCATCTCCTTACGCTCGCCGTGGGTGGCCGTGTCCCAGGAATCGGTGGTCCCGCATTCCTCTCCGGCAAGGCCCATCTGCCTGATCAGCCACAAGCCTCTGTTCCCGACGAGATTTTTCAGCAGCCTGCGTTCTTCAAACCGCAACGGGTTGTTGCGGTCATAGGCACGCCGGATAAGCGGCTGGAGGTATTCGGGTGAAATGATTTTTCCCGACCCCTGCGCCAGACGGTAGGCGTAGGCCAGCATATAGCGTGTACTGTGGAGTCTGGAAAAGAGTTGGCTCCGGCCTTTGTCGAAATACGGCAGTTCCTCTTCCGGGGCTGTTTCCACGGGGACAATGCCTTCCGCTCCGGCCGGTTCCCATCCGGCACGCCTGTAGGCGAAGGCGGATGCGGCTGTCATGTACAGGAACGATTCCGTGTCTTCGGCTTTTCCGCGGATCCCGTCAACCAGAGTCTGAAGGGACTCGGGAAAGGCTCCGGGAACGAATTCACGGTTGGCTGTTCCAAGCAGTGCAGCCTGTATGATAGGTTCAGTTACGTTCATCTCTCCAAGTATGATATTCTTTGTTGTACCAGATGGATTTCAGTTCCCATATATCCCCATTTACAATGACCAGCGAGGCGAACGGATTGCCGCCGGTAATGGCGAGGATGTCGATGTAGGTTTCCTCGGGCATCGCCACACGGACGGCATTGCCCGAGTTGTCCAGCAACGTGTAGTCTTTCCCGTTACGGGCGACCCTTACGTCATCCACAAGCAGGGGGACGTCCTCGGAAAACGGATTCGTCAGCATGGCCGTGCGGTACACCGCGGCAGCCTGCTTCAGGTCAGGGCTGCACGCCGGCACAAAGTTTTCTTCCGCGAGTACGGACTCTCGGAACAATGCACGCCGGCATGTACCCGTGCCGTTATAGAAGCATAGCGCCCCTTTATAGGCACTGCCTGGAATCCAGTTCTCAGTGGAAAAGGTACCGGCAACGGCAAAACTCAGGTATCTGGCGAAAAGCCCGCTTTCCTTTCCGTAAAACCAGTAGATGTCGGTATTGACATCGTTGACTTTACGGGACTGCTTGTGAAGCACGAGCCAGCTGTCCGCCACCGGCTCTCCGGCAAGGACATTGTCCTTGGACTGGGGATATCCGATCTGCGTGCGTATCTCGTCCTTCCATTCTTCGGGAAGGCCGTCGATGTTCCTGTAGCTCTGCATGAGCAGGTACAGCCTGCCCATACTTTCCGTCAGGTCGGATTTCCAGCTTTCCGAGTCGAAGTCTATAGCCTCCATGGCTCTCAGTCTCCCCGCAAGTCCCGGTGCCTGGGCGTCCACCATTCTCCGGGCCATGTTGTCAAACAAGGTATAGGCACGTTCCGGAACATTCAGAAATCCGTTGCGCACCAGGTCCTTCATCCATACCTCAAGGTCGGATATGCCTCCCAGTACCTTCTGGTGCCGCTTCTCCTGCCTTTTGGCCTGAGCCGCTTCATCCACCGGGGTTTCGCTTTTGGCTTTCTGCTCCTTCTTTTCGGCCTTCTCCGTTCTTTTGGCAAGCCACGCCGTCACCCATTCCGGTTCTTCCGCCTGCGTGAACTGGTCAGGCTGGCGGGCGTACAGCAACAGCAGGCCAAGCCCGTGCTTACACGGGAATTTGCGGCTCGGGCAAGAACACTTGAACGCAATGTCATTCAAGTCTATCACCGTCTGGTAGGGATTCTTTCCGCTTCCCTGGCAATGCCCCCAGACGGCACGTCCGCTGCATTCCCTCAGTACCCATTTGCTCAAGGTCGCAAGTCCTTTGCCGGCCTTTACAGACGAGTCGTCGGGAGCGAGCTGCAATATCTGTTCTTCTGTCAAGTTCAATGGCATAAGCAACAAGTTAATTGGTCATTGGTAAATCATTCCCGGTTCCCGGCTGCATATTCTCCCGTGTTGATGTCAAGTACAGGACGTTTGGGCTGTATCAGCGCGTCTTCGTATTGGCACTTCCACTGGATGCTGCTGTCCATATGACCGTCTTTGATTCCATCGACGGTTTCTCCCGAGTCTATTTCATTGCCGCTTGTAAGCAGATAGGAGGCCACGTTGTAGGCATGGTTCACTACCCAGTTCGGATCAAGTCCGCGGAAGTGGTACTGCAGATCAGGCAGGAACAGCGTGTTCATCCCGAGTGTATCGACCAGCATGTCGTCGGAACCCTGAATCGTGAAGAAACGGACGTTTACGGCATAGCGGATGAACCGGTCAGGACCTTCTATCTGATTGCCGCGGATTTCCTCCGCCTCGAACAGTTTCCCGCTGCCGCTGAAGAAGAACGCTTCGCAGGACGGGAACAGTTCGGCGAGCGCTTCAAGGTAGTCCATTTCCAGATTGGCACGTTCCAGAGAAGACAGGCCACGGGCAAGGAAGTCCGTAGCGAGCATACTGTACCGGCATTCCTCAAGGATCCGGTCACGGCTCTCCTGGCAGTCCCACATCTGGCTCCGGGTGAAGTCGTCCACGGTCTTTCCGTCAAAGTCCATGCACGAAGTCATCAGGAACTGCACGGGTGCTTTCCCGTCCTTGAATTCCACCATGTGGTCCAGGGCGGTGATGAAGACGGACTTGTCATCACCTTCGCGGCATTCTACATTGCCGAAATGCTTCCGGCATACATCAGCCACCCTCTGCGTGTCCGGCAATTCAACCGGTTCCTTGAACAGAAGGTTTATAAGTAGAGGTCCTCCGGGCTGAAGCTCCTTTGTATTTAGGTCTTGTTGAAATACTTGATTCATATTGAAATGCTTTTGAATGTGAAATGAATCGGTTAATCCCACCAGAAATACCATATTCTGGATTGACGCAACGTGTCGGCAAGACTGCCTATGCCGTTACAGTTCTGGTCCATATCCGGACAGAAAGCATATTGCTGTATTGCGGCTTCCATTGCTTTGTCTTCCGGAACGGGCGCTGGAAGTTCATACTCCAGCTGGTCGCTGGTAAAGGTTCCCGGAACAGCACCGTATTCTTCGTACCAATACTTTGAGATGGCCATCAGTTCGGGGTTTGCAGGACAGTCGTTCCAGTTGCCGAATGGCAGGTACGCAAATATTTTCCACGGTTCCGTGACCGGAATACGGGCAAGGATCAGCGGATGCGTCATGTTCGTATCGGTATTCCAGTAGCTCGAATAACGGTTGTTGTCGAATCCGCCTTCAGGCTCTTCATCAATATCATCGTTGTCCTGCCCGGTCAGCTTGTCAAGGATGGATTTCCCGTCCATGACAGGAGCCTCAAGCAGCCTTCTGCGGAATTCATTGACTTTTTCCCGGTTGAATGTGTAATCATCCGAGCTTTCGCTGTCAGGATCCGAGTTCCCGATTATGTTTTCCCACAAACCTTCATCGACATTGACCAGAACGGGGATGAAGCCTTCCCGCACGCCGAGCCGTTGGGCATAGGTATAGGCTGACATGATAGGGTCATCGTCACTCATGGATGGGAAATAGGTACATTCACAATCAAGATAATCCATGAAAGCACGGGCCAGTTCGTCTGGCTCAACGGTATCTTTGTCTATATGCAGCCCCTGCCAGTTGGCGAAGCGTCTGTCTATGCGTTGTGACATTGCCCGGTAATAATCCTCGTCATACGGGACAAACAGGTATGCTTCCTCTTTGAACTCATCGGAATGATACCTTTCCGGACCGAAATAATCCAGGGCGTGGTTGTCAATGTCTCCGGGGTAAAATGGAGTTTCATTGGCGCCATAATAACTGCCATAATAGTAGTCGGCAAATGCACGGCCCTGTTTATTGAACAGGAATCTTGTAAGCTTCCCGTTCAGGTTGTCCTTTATGAACACCCTCAGGTCATCATCGGCCGAGCCGCTTTTGATCCGGGACACAAGGTCTCCGAACCGTTCAAGAAAATCATCCCTCATAAGGTCATTTACCATGCACCAGCGAAGATATATTGCCAGATGATTGTAGGCCGTAATTGTATCTAACGGCAGATCCTTCTCTTTGAACTTCTCCAGATGGCCTTCCGCATCGTCCATCACTTCATCCGTGTCATCCGGAAAGTCGGGACCGCCATCGGCATCGTCTTCGCTGCCGTATGAGATTTTCAGAGTCACTTTGTCCGGAAGGGCAACACCCTGTCCACGTGTTATCCTATGTTTGTCGGCAGCAGAGAAGCCTATGGTTTCTCCGTCGTTGAGAACTACATCATATTCCAGAACATATCCTGCCATACTGGCCAGGAAGTCTCTCACCTTTGACGGGTCGGCATCCACATCAAGGACCTCCATTTCGTCCTTACCGAAACACTCCATTCCATAGGTGTAGCCGCTGATTCCCTTTTCGGTACGGTAAAGCCCGAACCATATCCAGTTGTATATAGGCAGCGAATCCTCCTTCATCATTCCGGAAAAGCCTTCATAGAAACGGGGCTGGAAAACGACACCGCTGGTATAGATACCGGTTATGTTCTTCTGGTGGCAGCAGACAGACAACAGCTTCACGTACAGTTTGCCTCTTTCGATCAGGGACTCCTCTTTGCCGATAACGGCAACCATGATGTGGGCCTTATGCTCTTTGGCTGTTTTTTCGGCCTCCGGCCACATGTAATTGTTCTTCGCGCATTCTTCGGCTTCACCATTAGGTACGGGGGCAGGCATCAGGCTTACCGCCGCCATCATGTCACCCACGTCAAAGACCAAAGACTCGGGATTCCGTTCCTCGTCAGATTTCTCTTCAGCGGTGATGTCCCACTGTTCTTTCAGATCTCTGATGTATTTTTCCTTGTCCCAGCTGTTGTCGGAGAGCAGGGCGAATCCCACGAATGTGCCGGCCTTCTTCTCTCGTTCCTCGGCCTGCTTTGCCTGTTCCATCCAGTAGGAACGCACCATCTCGACAAGGGCCGTAGCATCCTTGACAGCCGTCTTTTCGTCATAAGGCTCCATCTCACTGAAGGTATGGCCGCAGTCAGACAAGCTGTCTCCTTCGTATCCTCCATTCACGCCCAGCAGCCATTCACTGTCCTTGGTATCCTTGTATTTGAAGATGTAGTAGGTCATATCGTGCAGTACGAATGTTCCCGTGCACTCGATCTCCGCCGGCTTATGTCCCAACTCCTGCGCGTGCGAGAGCCAGGCTGTCATTGCAGCCAGAGCTGCTTCTTTCTGTCTGTTGTCCATATTCTTATCCCTTAGTTCGGTCTTTTCAGTCTCTCTTGCAATATGCGTGTCGCCTGTATCGCATGGCTCCACTGTATAGGATTCCTTTACGTTTGAGCTGTCCTCCCGCTTCGAAATCTCCTCCATACACTCTTCGATGACTTCCTTGGCACTGTTGTCCTCCGGATCAAGTTCCGCCCATTTTTCCGCATAAGCGACAGCCTTCTCTTTTGGGCCTGTAAGATATTGGTAGGCGTAGGCCATGCGCATGTTCCATCTTGCCTGGTTTTCTCCGGTTTCACGGACAGACTCCAGCAGTTCCAGGGCTTTGTTCAGCGCCCTGTCGCATTCTTCTATTTCCGGTTCTTCGTTGTTGTCGCCAAGGATGGCATAGTTCTCGTAGGCTCTTACAAGAAGCATGGTTGATTCATAGTCCATTTCATCGGCCGGTATCGTCTCAAGAGCCCTTATGCACTTCGTGTATCTGTCGTTGTCGTTCCAGTCCTCTATCTGTTTGAAGAAAGCCTCTGCATTTTCCTTTGTGTATGGTATGACATCGCTGTCCGCTTCTGTCAGTTGCAATATATGTCCATTACGGATGAAGTCTGAAATGTAGAAAGAGAATTGAGAGTATTCTTTAAGCAGGGCTCTGACCTTCATGGCAAAAGCTGGGAAGTCATAGACGAACAGATCAATATAACTGTATTCCGTTCCTGTTGCACCCCCTGTTATCACACCGAAATTGCCCGGTTCAAGAATCTCTTCCGTTATCCTGTCTTCAAGATCATGACGGAAGTTCAGTATATTATCTTCGCCAGCACCATTCTGGAAGACTATGTAAAGAGCTTGTGCACCGAAACCGTTGGCATGATCAAACAATTCGGTTGAATCATGATAATAGTCAGCTACGATGGAGCTCAGACAGGTAGATCCTACTATCACATCGAAGCGCAGTTCATCACTTTCCTTCGGGGTCAGTTGATATCCCGTATAAACGTCCTTCGGATTCTCGAAGAATTCATGACCGTGGGATTTTACAGTTTCCTCTATGTGCTGTCTCAACCCGGACAAGGCAATCATACCTTCCTCAATGCCTGACGCCCTTTCTATACCATTGACATATTTGAACGAGACGCCTTCTCCCAGTACAAGTTCCAGAATGACATGAAAGTTTCCGTCACTATTTTCTTCCGGTAAGGTACAAAGATTTTTGTCGTAATACCTGATGTTGAAGTTTTCTCTCTTTTCGTCATAGGATGCTTTTACCATGATCTTGCCCATATCGACATCGGTATCGTGTACACGGTATGCGAAAGACCCGACCTTGCCCGGGTTGAAGGGGAAGAACTTCCATTTGCCTTTCAGACACTCCGGCATACAGGATATGATATAAGGATGGATGATGAAGAGATCCGGCCATCCTTCGACCGAGAACGTGAACTCATGGTCACCTCCGATATTGAAGTGCATGTCTTCCGATATCAGATTGGTTCCTTTACTGATAAACTCCATGAAGGCATCGGCTTCCTCCATGGATTTCGGATTCATCATGCCTGACAGCTTTTCTTCGTTTTCTACAAACCAGTTCCAGAATTCTTTCACTCGCCTGGTTAACGGCATGGCCATATTGCACTGACGGATGAGACTCAAGGCGTCTTCATCCTCCGGATCAAGCTCCCTTACCTTGCTGAAATAACCCAGGGCCTCCCGGTAATTGTTCAGAAAATACTGGGCATATCCCATTCTGAAATTCCACCGTTCATCTTCAGCACCTTCCTCCTTGACGGATTCAAGCAGTTCAGCGGCTTTGGCATATTCCTCAATATTGTTGTACGCCCTTGCAAGAAGGCTGGTCGTTTCAAAATCCCGTTCTGCTTCCGGAATCTGTTCCAGTGCATCGATGATTTCCTGATGCTTTTCGGCCTTGTGCCATTCGTCTATCTGCTTCATCAGTTCGTCATTCATGTTCTCTCCGGTATATATGATTTGCTTATTTTCCGGTTCTATAGGCTGGTCTGCAACCAAAGTCGGGAGGAATTCACTTGAAAGTTTTTTCAGGTCTTCCAGCCGGGAGGCACACAACGTGAAGAGGGTGTACTGGTTGGAACACAGTGCGTGACAGCTGTAAACGGGATAAGGTTCTTCATCCTCTGAATCTTGGCCGGTACCCATGTCATAGAGACGGTATTTTCCGCCGTCAAATTCCCTTTCCTCAATCATTTCCTCTTCCACATCAAGGAAATCCGGATCACCATTGGCGGAGTATCCTGTGCATCTGACCGTGTGCCAGTTGTCTGCAGCCGCATCATAATAGACGAGGGTACCATCATCCGTATCTTCGAGATAGCTGCCCGGCAGACTGAACCTGATCCTTCCGACCTTATGGTTGACAATTCCTCGCCGGTAGCCGATGGCAAATTCCGTTTCGTATGTCGGTATCCCGTCAGTCGGGACAGGGGTACAGCCATGCAGTCTGCAAAGTTCCTCGTATTCCTTTTTTGGGAAAGGAAGAGACGGGTCAAGTGATGCTGCCGTTTCCAGTTCGCTTATGATGTACCCGTTGATGCGGGCATCTTCTTCACTTCTTTCCGACGGCATGAAATAGCAGTCCTCCCACAAGGCGTTCAGGGCCAGTCCTCTATGGAAACGTGCATCACGTTCCGGATTGTTCCAGATGAAGAAATCATCGGCAAAAGATTCGATTCCTTCTTCCCGGATACGTCTGATGACTTCTGAAAGGCGGAAAGAGCCCAAAGGTGAGATGACAATGCCGCTGTCCGATTGAGGGTAATATTTATTGAGATCCCAGCAGATTGACAGGGACGTACTGCCTTTGTCTTCCTGCTCCTGGATGATTTCAAACAGTTTGGCCAGCCACTTGTGGAAATGTTTCTTCTTCATGGCCTCAAAGTCCCTTTCCGTGTAATAGTCCGTCTCGTCTTCAACCTCAAACCGGGTTCCGGTCGCCTGTTGAAGTCTGTCGATGAACTCTATTGCTGCCTTGTGGAAACCGGGGCCAAGCATGTTGGTCTGGCAGTCGCCGTTTACGGAAATGACGTTGTCCGCATTTCCTTCTCCCTCATGTTGATAGTTTAGGAACAAGTCGCCCAGTCTGCAAAAACTAACCATCGAAGATGATTCATCGTGCTCTGCATTATAACCGGACTCAACAGCCTGACTTTCTACAGCCTGTTGAAACTTTTCAATGTCCTTGATTTTAGTGTGAATGGTGAATCCAAGTCCCATAATTTCATTATTTTGTTTATAAATGCAAGATACCGATTTTATTCTATCTGGCCGCATTTAATATGTTAATAATAACAGAAATTTGGCACTATTGTAATACAATACACCTTCCGTATGGAAATCCATGCTTTTAATCATAGGCCGGCTGTATTTTGCCCGTTCACGGCATCGGGGTATAATGCTCTTCCGTAACACAAAAAATCCCCCATGAAAATCATGAGGGATTTAAGCGCGGTTGTATATTTTAGAATCGGTCCTGCCTGTCGGAACATTAAGCCGGACACATCTTCCAGGTCCTGAAACATGCTGTCCGTTCCATTCTGTCCATTGAACAAATACAGCATACCGGCGTTGCTGACATGCAGAATTTCATTCACGAAAGGAGGGAGGAAAAAGGCGGCAGGCTCGTGGCAGAGGACAACAATGGATTCACTCGTCCTGGTCATTCTGACCCAGAAAGGCAAACTGAAGTCTCAGGATTTCATCCATCGGAACAACTTTCCGGACTCTGCTCTCCAGACTTTCCGCCTCGGCCCAAAGGAAAGGATAGAAAGCTACGCCCTCGCTGCTCTTCATCTTCGAGGTATCGTCCTGCCAGCCGTCCCATCTGTAATCGATATAGAACTTATCCGTATCACCGTGCAGGCACCAACAGACGAACTGTCCAAACTTTATCTCCATGTCTTCCATCTCCAGACAGTCGGGAGCAAAATAGCCGATATTGCCGTCATCAAGACAGATGAACAACCCTCCCAGAATGTCTTCGCCGACCACTATCTCGTTGAACGGGAACAGGCTGTTCCTGGTGACAAAGTCCAGCTCTCCCGAACCGTACAGCCTTATCCAGTTGTCAATGACTATACCACCCGTGTTGTCAAGGATTGCAGCCATCAGGCTGCCGCTCTTGATCCGGTATTTCTCCTTTACAGCCTGCCTCACCGCTTCATCCGGAGGCAGCACATTTATCGTTTTTGACGAACTCTTTATTTCATCGAGTATTTTCTGAAACATTTCATCCATAGCTGTTATTCTTTTAATAATGGTTGGTGGCTAACCGACCTTTTTCTGGGGAGGTTTAGCCGCATGTTAATCGTCTTTATTGGATTGAATGTATTATTAAAGATACTTCGTCTTTTTGATAAAGATAAGTTTTTATTATACAAGATGTTTTTTGTAATGATAAAAAAACTTTAACCGACGCTTCACAATAGGGAGACAAAGAATCAAATAGGACTAATTCAGTAGAATCCCATTTTACTTCAACTTCTTCTATCGGTTCTGCCCCAGTTACTATATCATTCTCCAGAAGTTTTTCCACCGTTAGATAATCGGGAGCATACTTCCAACGAATTATTAAGATTGCTCCATCTTTATTTACTATGCGTGTAGCCATCGGTTCATCTCCCATTACCAATAGGACATGATTGTCTATATAGATTTTCCCCAAGTAATCTGTTACGCTACATATAGCATTGTAGTCTTCTTGACCGTTCCATTGATGGGCATATTGTTGCTCAACAATGACAAATGGGCTTCCTTCTGTTGCAATCCAATTATTCATATTTTTTCTCAGCGATTAATGTTCGGCGGATAAACCACCTTAAAAGTTTCATCTGTTTGTTATCGACCTATTTTATTTTTAGTTTTTGACTATATGCAAGTATTACAAAACGATTATCTAATCCACAATCAATTACATCATTCTTTTCTAATTGAGAATAGGCTTTTACAAATCTATTTCGACATTTACTTGAATGTATGTAATGATTGAAGTAGTTCTCGGCTTGTTCCTTTTCACCATATCTCAACATATATGGCAGGGCAAGGAGAGAGTCTTTCGTGTATTGATTGAAACAACAGCCATGTTGCGTAATGAAGTCAATAGCCATTTGTCTATTCTCAAATAAATCAAATATCGGACAAGCATATTTTTCAAGTAAATCAATTATTGTTTTTATTGATGGAGCATAGCTTAGTCCGGCAAGATCCCAAGATTGATATTGATTTATTGGCGATAGGTATCCAATATGATTATGATATACTAAGCCATCATCATTGACATTGAGATTCTCTTCTTGCACCCACTTTTTCAAGTTTTTACAGGTAATCGTAATCAGTGGATATATAGCCACACTACAAGATGAATTATATACACTTGAACGAAACCATATTTCAAAAGTCAAATTTTTGTCTTTTGAAATCTTTTTCAAACATTGTCCATTTTTAGACGGCTTAAATCCCATTGCGATAAAAGGAATAGCTATCTCATTGCAGGCTTTAATAAATATATCTCTTGGTTTCATTTCTTGTTCTTTTCAGGTCGATAATGTTTGGTGGCTAACTAACCTTTATAGGAATGTTCAGCCGCTTGTTATAATAAGTTTCCAATATCAAAGCCTAATTCTTTTAATACATTTGTTTGTTCTTTTTGGTATTCCAAAGTTCCACTATGGATAAAATCTTTATTTACAATATAGCTATTGGGGAAATCCTTGTAATACCTCATTAGAAAGTCTGGTATAATTTCATAAGTATTAAAACAAAATAAAATCTTACCGGATTTTACTAATCTAATAAACTCCTCTTTACTTTCACATTGATAAAGGTTCCCATCTTCATGAAAAACTCTACATTGATCAAGAAATAATTTCATGTTGAAATTAGCAAAATTAGCTAAATATTGAGGGCGTTGCCACCGTGCAATATCTGTACAGTTTGGAGATGATACGACTTTTTCCCATATACCTCGTTTTATAGGAAAAGAGTTACAGCTAAAATAGAGACGATAATGGGTTTGAGCAAATGTCTCTTCATTCAGTTCGCCTTCTAATGATGAAAAAACGCCATAACAGTCGTTTGTCAAAAGTCTTACATAATACAATTCACCACTTCGACCATTAATTTTATAAATTGCCCCCAACTCATATTTTGCCATAATGCTTTGATTTTTATTTATTATAATGTCCGGCAGATAATCGACCGTTAGGGAGATTCATCCGCTTGTTATCGTCATAAATTGTACTTCATTAATAATGATTTAAATTCTTCATTTAACCTCTTTCCTCCAAATTGAGCAGCAACTTTTTGAATACTGTCTTTTTGCATTACAAATTCCAATTCAGTAGGCTTTAATTGAGAACAACACCAATCAAATACACGCAAATTGGGAATATTGGCTATGCTTTTTATATCAACTAAATTTTTACATTCAAAAATAAATAATTTATATAAACTATGTAAGTTCGATAAATTGGGGAATTTGATAAACGGTTGTATGTAACCAATGATTAGTTCTTCTAAAGAAGAAAGATTGGCTATATAATCAAAAGTTTGCTCTTCCTTTGTGGCAATACCATTAATACATAATTTCCTTAGATGTGTCAATTTGCTTAATGCTGTATAGTCATTGAATTTACACGCATACATCCTAATATCTTGCAATTCGGGCATATCCAAAATAAAATCCATTGAGTCGCCTTTGATATGCCACAACGATAACATAGTTGCATCTTTATACTTATTCAATTTGATTTGAGGACAAGTAAGATATGCAACGTGAACACCATTCTGCTCAATTTTTCTAATGCCTTTCTCCATATTCTTTTGACGATAATGTTCTGTGGATAATCGACCATTTCGAGGACAATTAATCCGCTTGTTATCTGCCCATTCTATTTTTCTCATTGTTCAAAATGGATATTACCCTCTGCGACATATTTCTTAATTGGCTCAACTATATCGGTAACATAGTTTGTGCACTTAAAAAAATCTCTAAATATCCAACCTCCTTCACTTGCTTTGGCTAATGGAACCAAAGTTTCTTCAATGAACTCTTCATGGTTGCACAAGAGAGAACAGATTACTCCCAAGCTAAACTGTTTATCTGTATATATATGTTGAATATGACCTGTATTTGAGTAAAAATCTATAATTTTTGTATATTGTTTGACAAAAGGTATGATATACGGAAAAAAATCCTTTTTCAAATCGTTTAAGAATCTCTCAACGTTAGGAGTCTTGTCACTCTTATTCCCGAAAAAATAATCCATATCCATTAGATGCTGCTTAAACCAATCAATATTATTATCAAAGCAAACTATGATGTTACCACCAGCGTCTTTTTTATTTAATGGTTCTAATACAAGACTACATAAATATGGATTCTTTATTTTAGCTGATACACCCATACAAAAAGTGTTTTTACCGGCATATCCACCTTGGGTTGTTTGAAAGTAAAACTCAATACTACAATCGTTTTCCACTATGTAAGTAAAGTAGTCTTTATTCTTTTTTGCTTTGACCACATTTACAGGAAGCATCTCTTGTATTCTTGTAAACATGTATTTTAGGACTTCCGCTTTAGTTTCCATATCACTTTTTTTAGTTCATATTATTGGGCAGATAATGTTCGGCAGCTAATCGCCATTTTGGGCGATTAAGGTGTATGTTAGCATCACTTCTAATAAAAGAATCACATATCAGCTAATTTCCACTTTACTTCAGAAGCTGATACATCATCATCAATATATGCTTGCAAATAAGCAGCTAAATCTTTATATCGACTTTCACCGTTGCAATCATATACCCATAATTCCGGTTCTTCTGTACCGTCAAACCATATTAGGCAAATCATTTCATAGCCATTATCGCTTGCTGCAAAAATGGAAATTCTGTTTGGCGCAAATAGTCCAGTAGCATGGTCTTCCCAATAATCCTTTGAAGCTTTTATGTCGCGAACAATTCCTATCAACCGTTCATCCTTTTCATCTTCATTCCATGGACTTTCCATTTCTTTTGTATCAAGCCAATCTCCATGTGTCGCATTAATCCATTTACCAAATGCCCCATACCTGATTTTCAACATAGGAGAGACATTTCTATAAACTCCTTTTTCAAGGGTAGGCACTCCCTTATGAAAGTCGATAGCTTGGCTTATTTGAACCTTACCTTCTAAATCAATGACTTCATCAAGCAATTCTTTTATTGTTTTCATTCTTTTTTATTTGATGCTAATGTATTTCAGCTAACTGCATTTAGCTGTTAAGTTGATTGTTACCAACATTTATTTTTTCAATTCTCCCAATAAGCATATATTGGCTATGTGATATTAAATATTCTTCATTTTTTTCTTCGTATTTATTTTCTAAACACAAAGCACCACCGACAATAACATCAACATTCGTTTCTAAATCAAAATATTCTTTTTCATATCTGGGTTTCAAAATTAGAATACAACTTTTTTGTCCATTAAAATCTAAAAAACTATCAGATTTGAAAAGAAGAAATGTAGGAGAAAGTTGCTTTATTACTATACCATGAAGAATATTACTACCATTATGATTGAAACCCCACGGTTCATCTACTGTTAGTTTGTACTTGACCATATTTATTAATTTTCTTTAGTTGGTAATGTTTGGCAGATAAACCACTTTACCTTAAGGTTTCATCTGTTTGTTAGCAACTTGTTCAATAATCAAAATATCTCCAAAGATATTTGAAAGCATTTTTCTATACTCATTTACATCTTCAATTATATTTTCATTATATGACACAGTTATTGAAGTAATATCATCCATACATTTATGTTTTGCCGAAAAGACAATCTCATTTTGACGTAAAATGACTTTGTCGCATAATCCATATCCAGAATTAGATTGGTCTGAATACTCAAAATAATATGAGTCCATACCTAATTTAATATCCTGTTCATCAAATTCTAATGCTCTTTCGACAATTACATATTCTTTGGGTTCATTCTTATCATCAGCAAAACCAACTAAATATGAGTTGTATTCTGTCACTTCATATACTATTTCATTTGCTATAAAATTTATTTCCATATTTCATTTGGCTTAATTAGTTGCTAACGATAATGTTTGGTGGCTAACTTACCTTTAAGATGTTAAGCCTCTTGTTATCGACCATATTATATCACAAATTTATTCTTCACCCACTTTTCTATTTGTTTTCTGTTTATGCCTTTGCTTACTGATAAGTAGGCTATTTTTTCAAAATTAAATTGAATACCAAAATAATTCTCTACCTCACTAACAAAATTATTCAGATCTAATATATTAGGAGTGCTAAATACTGTCTTATCAACGCTAATTGCCCGAATATTACTATCTGAAAAAATAATTTGTTTTTTTCGAGAGGATAGTTCATTTTCGATTATTATTTCATAAGTATCTCCCATTGTTCGCGGGTTACTCAGCCGCATTTCAAATGAAAATCTTTGCTCTTTTTCTTCATCGGTAAGTTGACTGGATGTGAGCCATTCTCCATCTGTTGTAATTATAAGAGATACAGACCAATTATATTTATCCGAAGGCACTATATTGAGATTTTTCAATAATATATATGCTGGTAAATCATCGGAAATTTTATCATAATACTTTCGTATCTTATCGAATAAAGGGTGCTGAATTTCCGAATAGCCAAATAATTCAAATAAAAAATGTAAATAAAACGGTTTACCGTGAATATATTTGTCTATAAGTTCGTCGAAATACTTTAAGACATTCTCTTCTTTGGAGAAGGCTAAAACCGCCCATACACCTCGTAAGCCAACAATATCATGATGTTCACAAAATAGTCTTTCTGTTTTATCATACTCCGCCAAACATTCTAATAGAAAATTATTTATTTCTACGGTTGAGAACTCTTTAAGTTTTATTACATTCTTATTGTCAGGATAATAACTATCAAGTTTAATTTTGTTATATAGTCGATTAACCAACTTCCCGGTTTGTTTTGGCAAATGGTCTTTCTTCTCCAATATGATATTTCTTAAATCCATCATCTTTCAGTCATTTAATTATTTATCAGTTAGTTAATCTTTTTTATGGTCGATAACGTTATACTATCAGCCGATTTGGCTGTTATTTTCTTTAAGTATCAGACCTCGTCTTCCTCCATCAACAGATCGTCCAACGGGCTTTTGATATTGCTTTTGAAAGTGTCGGCTATGTGGACATACCTTTCCGTTGTCTTGATGTTGTTATGTCCCATAAGCTCTTTCACAATCTTGATGTCGGTTCCTTGCTCCAGCAAGTGGGTGGCGAACGAATGGCGCAGCAGGTGCGGATAAATCCGTTTCGTGATTCCCGCTTCCCGGGCCGCTGCCTTCAGCCGTTTCGACACGATACTCTCGGTGAAAGGTTCGCCCGGTCTGTGTTCAAAAAGCCACACTTTCGGTTTGTATAGTCTGTTATATTCCGTCAGCTTTTTCATCAACGGTTTTGATAGCAGGGTGTAGCGGTCTTTTTTTCCTTTACCCTGCCGCACCCGTATCAGGGAGCGGGATTCGTTGATGTCGCCGGGTTTCAGTTCCAGCAGTTCGCTGATGCGCAATCCTGCGGAATAGAGTATGGAGAACATGCAGAAGAAGCGCAGGTCTGTCACCGTCGCGTCGAGTATCTTCTTTATTTCCTCCTTGCTCAACACGTCGGGCAGCGTCTTCTCCCGTTTGGCACGGTTCACCTTGTAACACCGCCGTTCCTGACCGAGAACTTTCTCGTAATAGAACTTGATGGCGTTGATACGCTGGTTTTGCTGGCAGGAGGATATGTTTTTCTCGTGGATGAGATACAGCAGGTAGTCGTTTATCTCGCCGGGGGTAACCGTTTCAATCTTACGCCCCTCGAAATGCTGTTGGAAATCGCGGAAATAGGAGGTATATACCCTTACGGTATGGTCACTGTAACGCACTTGCTGAAGTTTTTCCAGATAGCCTTCCGGCAGTGGCGGCCGTTTGTCTTCCTCTTTACGGGGGGCGGTTTCCTTGATGGCAGAATAGTCTATAAACGCCATTTTCACATAGCGGTCGAAGAACTCGGCAAGCACGAAATCTTCTGCCGGCAGATAAGCCCTGCCGCCGACAAGCAGTACGTTTTCTTCCTTCGACAGCGACAAGCGGATGTCATTGTCATTACCGAAAGTCACTTCGACAAATTCTCTCCCGTTTCTTATCACCGGAGAAAGTTTGATCTTGGTTTTTGGGGTATATATTTCCATGCCTCACGTTTTGTCGGATATTGAAACCCGTTTTCGCAAATTTATAAAAAAACACGGGTTATCCATGCGCTTTATTGACATTTAACAATATATCCCGACTACCTGACAATAAGGTGAGGAGCCACGAAAATACCCTCTGCCAAATCCGTCCTTCCCGGCACTCCGTTTCTCCGATTTCCTCTGCCCTGCGCCACAAGCGGCCACTTCTGTGCCCGATGCTTCCATAGCCTTTCCAACTCTTTTACGTTCAGCCGGTTCCCCTTACTTTCGTTCCCGCATCGCTATTGGTGCTAACTAAAAACACTCGTAATTATGGACGAAAACGTAAAGAACGACGCTAAACAAGTCATGCTCGTTCAGAATGCCGACGACGGACGACTGCAAGCCGTTACCGGCGTGGATCGGGACGGCAATATCCAGACCGCCGACCCCACGGATCAGAATGTGGCGAGCCTGCTGAACGTGAACACGCAGGATTCAGCCCTCGAAGCCTTCTTCAAAAAGTTCATGGAACAGGCCCAGAACCCCGTCCACACGGGTATCTTCGTCATGACGGAGAATGCCCTGAACAAACTTATCCGCATCGACTTCGACCCGGAGATTCTGGAAAATTACCGTATCGACCCCTCCGAACGGCTTCAGACGCAGGAGCAGCGGCAGTTCGAGCCGCTGGACGTCACGAAGATAGACCTGGCGGATATGGAGAAGAAAGGTATCCGCATGGAGGACATCGAGCCGCACCTGAAAGCCATGTCTTACGGACATAAATCCAACGGGCTGGTGGAGATGAACCCCGAACTGGAGAACGGGATGCGTGTTTCCACCAAAGGGCGCGTGTCGCTCGAAGAGCAGGCGGACGGCTCGCTGCGCGTCGTGCCGCATTACTGGCAGGAACGACCCGACCTCGACGCCCCCTTCCACGGGGTGCTGCTCGACGAGGAGGCGAAAACGAACCTGATGAACACCCGTCATGCCGGGAAAGTGATCGACCTGGAGCTGGAGCCGGGCAAGCTCACGCCCTGCTACGTGTCGATAGACAAATGGACGAACACGCTGGAACCCATGCCCGTTTCGCTACTCGAAAAACGTGCCCGCATCAAGGAGGCCGACCTCTCGGAAGGCAAGCAGATGGATTTCTACGGCGGCGGCAAGGTGTTGCTCGAAGGATATACCACCCGCGCGGGTTATAAGCGGGATGCCTATATCCAAATCGACGCGGCCGAACGTAACTATTCCTTTACCTACGACGGTTTGGATCGCAACCGCTACGCCCAGGAGAACAAGGAGATTTACCGCCAGAAGGCCGCCGAGAAAAACGGACGGCAGGAAACTACGGCCTCCGAACGACAGCCCACGCTCACGATTCACCGGACAATCCTCAAAGCCTCCGTGCCCAAAGAGGCTTATGACCAGTGGACGGAAGCGGTGAATGATCCCTCCAAGCGGGCGGATGTCAAGGCTTTCTACATCAAGGGCATGGTCAAGGACGGGCAGGGTGAGCCGTTCAACGCCTGGGTCAAGCCCAACTTCGAGCGTAACAAGATGGACTTCTTCCGCTGGAATCCCGACCGTGCGAAACGGCAGGGAGCGGAGGTCAAACCCGCCGTTGAAAGCCGTACCCAGGTCGCCGTCAATTCCGAGGGCAAGACCGTCGAAGCGGTCAAAGGTGTGAAAGAGCCGCTCAAGCAGGGACAGCAGGAAGCCACCCCGACGCAGAAGAAAAATTACCGCAGCAGCAAAAAGAGCAACTCCAAAGGTGTCAAGGTATAACGTATGAAATGGTTCTACATGCAGGCCGGAGCCATGCCGCTCCTGATCGCGGCGCTGGCCGCCTTGTACCTCCGGCCGGGTAAACGCAGCCCCCCGGAGGAGGCGGACGACGGACGGCAGTATTACGACGGGAACGGCAACCATGTCTATTACGACCGCCGGCTGATCGCCCGTCCGGAAAAAGAGAAAGAAGAAGAACAACAAGAAAACAACCACTGAAAAATCCGAATCATCATGCAAGTAATTATCGCAGAAAAGCCCTCGGTGGCGCGTGAGATCGCCGCCATCGTGGGAGCCACGAACCGTAAAGACGGTTTTATCGAGGGAAACGGCTACGCCGTAACCTGGGCCTTCGGCCACCTGGTCGGGCTGGCAATGCCCCAACAGTACGGCATCGCGGGTTTCCGCCGGGAAAACCTGCCTATCCTGCCATCATCGTTCATCCTCCTGCCCCGGCAGGTTCGGGAGGGTAAAGAGTATAAGGCCGACCCGGGTGTCGTGAAGCAGCTCGGTATTCTCCGGGAATTGTTCGGCATGGCCGAGCGCATCATCGTCGCGACCGACGCGGGGCGTGAAGGTGAGCTGATCTTCCGCTACATCTACTCTTACCTGGAATGCCGCACCCCTTTCGTGCGGTTATGGATCAGCAGCCTGACCGACCGGGCCATCCGCGAGGGGTTACAACACCTCCGCCCCGGCAACGAATACGACAACCTCTACCTCTCGGCCAAAGCCCGCAGCGAAGCCGACTGGATCGTCGGTATCAACGCCTCGCAAGCGCTTGCCGTGGCTGCCGGGCGGGGCGTCTGGTCGCTCGGACGGGTGCAGACCCCCACGCTGGCGATCATCTGCTCCCGTTACCTGGAGAACAAGGCGTTCAAGCCCGCCACCTATTTCCGGCTGAAGCTCTCCACGGCAAAGGAGGGCACGGAGTTCACCGTCCTCTCCACGGAGAAATTCGACGGCAGGGAGAAGGCGGAAGCAGCCCGCGCCGAGGTTATCGGCGCCCGAACGGTACGCGTCGTGAACGTGGAGCGCAAGGAGGCCAGGGAACAGCCGCCTCTCTTGTACGACCTGACGACACTCCAGAAAGAGGCCAACAGCCGGTATGGTTTTTCGGCAGAAAAAACGCTCGACATCGCCCAGTCGCTTTACGAGAAGAAGTTCATCACTTATCCCCGTACCGGCTCACGCTATATATCGGAAGATGTGGCCGAGGAGATTCCGGCACTCATCGGGAACATGACACGCTATCCCCGTTTCGCGGAATACGCGGGCCTGATGGATACCGCATCTCTCTCCCGCCGAAGCGTGGACAACGAAAAGATCGCCGACCACCACGCGCTGCTTCCCACCGAGAACCTCCCCTCCGAACTGGATGCCGACCACCGCATCGTCTATGAGATGGTCGCGGGGCGGATGCTCGAAACCTTTTCCGGGGCCTGCGTGAAAGAAAACACTTCCCTTACCCTGCAAAGCGCGGGGCATGATTTCACGGCCCGCGGCAGTATCATGGTCGAGACGGGCTGGCGGGCCGTCCTGAATGAACCTGTCGAGGAGAAAGAGGAGGACATGACCCTCCTTCCCGACATCGTGCAAGGCGACGAGCTGCCCGTCAAAGGATGCGGCACGGAACAGAAACAGACCCGGCCGCGCCCCCTTCACACGGAATCGAGCCTGCTGGCGGCGATGGAAACCGCCGGACGCGAACTGTCCGACGAGGCCGAACGCGAGGCGATGAAGGATGCCGGCATCGGCACGCCCGCCACCCGTGCCGCCATCATCGAAACGCTCTTTGCCCGCGAGTATGTCAGGCGAGAGAAAAAGTCGCTTGTACCCACGGACAAGGGACTGGCCGTGTATGCCGTGGTCAGGGACAAGAAGATCGCCGATGTCGCCATGACGGGCGGCTGGGAACTGGCCCTCTCGAAGATCGCCACCGGGGAGATGGACGCCCCGACGTTCCATCGCGGTATCGAGGTCTTCGCCTCGCAAATCGCCAAAGAACTGCTGGAAGCAAGAATCGACGGCGCGGAGAGTGACACAGCCTGCCCGCGTTGCGGCAGGCCCGTGGTGTTCTATCCCAAACTCGCCAAGTGCCAGAATCCCGATTGCGGCCTGACCGTATGGAGAACCGTGGCCCGCAAGGAGCTGACCGACAAGCAGCTCGCGGAACTGCTGACCAAAGGCAAAACCGGCACGATCCGGGGATTCGTCAAAAACGGCGGCGGGACGTTCGACGCGGCCCTCACGCTCGATGACCAGTTCAAGACCTCGTTCGTTTTCGAACCGCGCGATACTCCCAGGCAGGGAAAGAGGAACAAACGGAAATAATCGTTACCTTTGCCACTGGAAAAGACCTGTCATAACGAGATACGCTTGTTTGATAAGGATTTTTTCAGTGGTCGGCGCTTCGGGTGGGAACCCGGGGCGCCTTTCTCTTCCCCGATTATCAACGACCACTAAAAATTCTTATCATGCCAGACAAGCAACACCATACCCCCACGGGGGAATTGTCCTATTACGGACTTTCGTTACTATCCTACCTCAAGGACAGCCACCCGGAACTCATCGCCGAAAGTGAGTTCATCGCCGAGCGGGCCGACAGCGCCGCCCAAGCGTACAGCGAGGCGATCCGTTCGGGCTGCAACCACATCGAGGCCGAAGAAATTGCCCGCGAGGAACTCTGCCGCGGACTGCACTTTTCACCCTACAACACGCTGGTAAACATCCTCTGGAGGGAATTCGAGGCGGAGATTCCCGAGGATACCGCCCGGCAGGCGGCTCTACGCCTGCTGCCCCTCTGCCGCGGGGTGCTGGAGAAGTACGACCTCACGGACGACTTCGCCGACACGCCCGACTACGAACTGTTCTATACCGAACTGACGGGAACCGTCCAAATACTTCTCGAAGATGGCATTCAATAAGAAAACCCACCTCCGCCAGAATATCGACGCGCTGAAGACGGCCTTCACGCTCGACAGGGAACGGCGGGCGCCGACTCCCGAAGAAGAAAGGACACTCGGCGCATACAGCGGCTTCGGCGCCATCAAGGAAGTGCTGGAAAACCCCACCGGGAAACCGGACAAGGACGGCATGGCAACGCTCGTGGCCGAGTTGCACGAGGTCATCAGGGCGAACACCCCCGACGAACGGGAATACAAGCGCTACATGGACGGGATCAAGAACTCCGTCCTGACGGCTTTTTACACGCCCCCGAAAGTGGCAGACGCCATCGTGGAGGCGATATGGGACACGCGGATCGTCCCCAAACGTATTCTTGACCCCAGTGCGGGAACGGGGGTTTTCGTCAGTGCCGTGGATTTCCACGCCCCCTATGCGGAGATCACCTGCTTCGAGAAAGACCCCGCCACGGGGTTGATCCTGAAGCACCTGCACCCCGAAAAACGGGTGCGGGTACAGGGATTCGAGCGCATCGAACCCAAATACGCCGGTTACTACGACGTGGCCGTGAGCAACATCCCTTTCGGGGACGTGGCGCTCTTCGACCCGTTCTTCTCCACCCATACCGACCCCGTGCGGCGGCAAGGCACACGGGCGCTGCACAACTATTTTTTCATGAAGTCCGTCGATATGGTACGCGAGGGCGGCCTGGTGGCATTCATCACCTCGCAGGGAGTATTGAACGCCGAGCAGGGACGCCCCGTGCGCGAGTGGCTGATGAACCGCTGCGAGCCCGTATCGGCCATCCGGCTGCCGAACAACCTCTTTACAGAACACGCGGGGACGGAGGTCGGCAGCGACCTGGTTATCCTGCAAAAGAAAGCCGCCACGGGGGAACTGTCCGAACGGCAGCGGGATTTCATCGAATCCCGCAAGCTGTCGAACGGCATCCGGATAAACAACCTTTTCCAGTCGTTCGACAGGGTGATCCATACCGAGGCCAAAGTAGGCAAAGACCCCTACGGCAAACCGGCGATGGAGTTCACCCACGCGGAGGGCGTGGACGGCATCGACCGGGAGATGCGGCGTATGCTCTCGGAGGATTTCAACCGGCATTTCAACGAGAGTTATTGCCTGGAACATGCTCCGGAACAGACACCCGGTACACCGGAGCGGGAATTGTCCCGTCCCCGTCAGGCGGAACGCCAGCGTGCCGAAAGACACGAGCCCCGCCTTGCCGGAGAAATCGTCAAGGAGATTATCGCCGATGCCCGTAACCTTCAGCAGCAGCGGGAAGAGGAGGAAAAACGCCGCGTCGTCGCCGAAATGGCGGCGCAGGGCTACCATGTCGATACCGAAACCGGGGAGATTACCCGAATCGAAAACAAACCCGGACAAGTGTCACCGGATTCTGCTGCCACACCCGCCGGAGAACCGACCGGAGAGGATCTGGCCGACTTCGGGGCCTGGTCGAAAGAGCGGGAGAATCGCTTGTGGGAGCAGCACCCGCCGAAACCCGAAGATTTCGGCATGGCAGATACTCCCGTGCAGCACGTGGGCGGAATAACGGAACCGAAACCGCGGGAGGGCTTCGCCGGGTCGCTTTTCGACACGGTGGAAACGGCGGCTCCCGTACCTGCCACCCAAGCTGCCGAACCGGTAAATGTGCAGCAGGAACCGTTGCTGACGCTCTACGATCTGTTCGGCTTCAGCGCCGAGGAGCGGCGGCAGGCAGAACTCGGTATATCCAAGAAAAGGAACAGCCGCCGGGGAGCAAAGCGGAAGACGCCCCGGCAACCCTCGTTATTCGCCCCGGCCTCCTCTCCGGAGGAACAGAAGAGCGAAATGCCGAAAACGACGCCACCGGAGCGTGATCCCGAAGACTTGTATGCCTCCCTGAACTGGGAGGACAACCCGCCGATCAACGGCTTTTACGAGATGATGATGTCGCTTACCCCGGAACGGAGGGCGGAATTGCGCCGACAAAGCGCCCGGCTGCAGGAAACCCCGGAACAGCGGGAACGGCAGGCGGTACACCCCCCGACGGAAGCCCCGAAAGGCAAACGGAAACAAGCCGCCGGTACGCCGAGAACGGGCGGCCTGTTCGACACGCCGGACAATCCAGAGGAGGAAGAACCCGGTAAAGAAATGCCGCAGATACGGGAGGCGGATATGAAACCCCGACCGTTCGAGGGGGAGGTCGCCCCCTATTTCCGCGAGGGAACACTCGTCACGGACGGACAAAACCGGGTCGGCTACCTGCGGGAGACTGAATCCCTGCAACCCATGTTCCACCCGCTGGAACTCACGCCTGCACAACGGACGAAAGCCTCCATGTATATCGAGATACGCGATGCCTATTACCACCTTTATAACAACGAGGCGGAAACGCTGACGGCGAACCCCGCCCTGCGGGAGATGCTCAACCGGCTTTACGACAATTTCACCGAACGCTTCGGACGGCTCAATGACAAACGCAACCTCGACCTGATCAAGATGGACGCGCGGGGGACGGAGATTCTATCGCTGGAGCGTTACATCGACGGCAAGGCACGCAAAGCCGACATCTTCGAGCGTCCCGTGGCCTTCAATCCCGATGAGATCACGCACGCCGACGACGCTTCGGAGGCCCTTGTGGCCAGCCTGAACAAGTACGGCCGGGTGGAACCGCACTACATGGCCTCGCTCACGGGAACTACCGTGGAGGGAATACTCGGGGAACTGAAAGGACGTATCTATTACAACCCGGAAACGGACGGCTACGAGGTTGCCGACAAGTTCATCGCCGGCAATGTCATCGGGAAAGCCGAACGGATCGAGGCGTTCCTGCGGGAGAATCCCGACCACGCCCCGGCCCGGGAATCGCTGGAGGCTCTGCGCGAGGCGACGCCCAAACCCATCGCTTTCGACGACCTGGATTTCAACCTGGGCGAACGGTGGATTCCAAAAGGTGTTTACGAGCGTTTCGCCTCCTCGCTCTTCGATACGGAGGTGAAGATCACCTTCGCCTCCAACCTGGACGAGTACGGCGTGAAGGCGGAAGCGACGAACGTGAAGATCACGGAGCAGTATGCCGTCAGCGCGCAGACCCGTAAGTACAACGGCCTGCACCTTTTGAAACACGCCCTGCAAAACACTTCGCCCGACATCACCAAGACCGTCCTCAAATGGGTGGACGGAGAACGGCGGGAGGTCAAAGTGCGTGACGGGGAGGCCATACAGCTCGCCAACAGCAAGATAGATGAGATCCGGGGTGCTTTCCCCGAATGGCTGCGCGAGCAGTCGTCCGACTTCAAAGACCGCCTGACAGACCTCTATAACCGTACTTTCAACTGTTACGTGCGCCCGAAGTACGACGGGACGCACCAGGAATTCCCCGACCTCGACCTCAAGGGGCTGGGAATAGACAATCTGTATGACAGCCAGAAGGACGCGATATGGATGGACAAACTGCTCGGCGGCGGGATAATCGACCACGAGGTGGGCGGCGGAAAGACCCTTATCATGTGCTGCGGGGCCTACGAGAAGAAACGCCTCGGGCTGGCCAATAAACCCATGATTATCGGGCTGAAAGCCAACATCCATGAAATAGCCCGGACGTTCTGCACCGCTTACCCGATGGCCAAAGTCCTCTACCCGGGCAAGGAGGATTTCACGCCCCGGAAGCGTGAGCGCATCTTCCGGGAGATACGCAACAACGACTGGGACGCCGTGATCCTCTCGCACGAACAGTTCGGCATGATACCCCAGTCCCCGGAGATACAGCAGGAGATATTGCAGGCCGAGCTGGACTGTGTGGAGGAGAACCTCGAAGTGCTCAAAGCACAAGGCAGGGACGTTTCCCGCGCCATGATGAAAGGGTGTCAGAAACGCAAGGCCAACCTGGAAGCCAAGTTGCAGAAGGTGGCGCACGCGCTGGAAACACGCAAGGACGACGCCGTGGACTTCCGCCTCATGGGTATCGACCACCTCTACGTGGACGAGAGCCACAAATTCAAGAACCTGACTTTCACGACCCGGCATGACCGGGTGGCGGGCCTCGGAAATCCCGAGGGGTCGCAGCGGGCGCTCAACATGCTTTTCGCGCTGCGTACCATACAGCAGCGCACGGGCCGCGACCTGGGGGCGACGTTCCTCTCGGGAACGACCATCTCCAACTCGCTCACGGAACTGTACCTGCTTTTCAAGTACCTGCGCCCGAAGGAACTGGAGCGTCAGAATATCCGCACCTTCGATGCCTGGGCGGCCATATTTGCCAAGAAAACCATCGACTACGAGTTTTCCGTGACCAACGAGGTCGTGCAGAAAGAACGGTTCCGATATTTCATCAAGGTTCCCGAACTGGCCATGTTCTACTCCGAGATTACAGATTACCGCTCGGCGGAGGATATAGGGATCGACCGACCGCAAAAGAACGAGATATTGCACAATATCCCGCCGACACCCCAGCAGACGGAGTTCATAGAACGGCTGGTGCAATTCGCCAAATCGGGCGATGCCACGCTCCTGGGCCGCCTGCCGCTCTCGGAGCGGGAGGAAAAGGCGAAAATGCTCATTGCCACAGACTACGCCCGCAAGATGTCGCTCGATATGCGTATGATAGACCCCGAACTATACAGCGACCACGTGGACAACAAGGCGAGCCACTGCGCCCGTATGATTGCCGGTTACTACCGCCGTTTCGAGGCGTACAAAGGTACGCAGTTCGTATTCTCCGACCTGGGAACCTACAAACCCGGAGCGGGGTGGAACGTCTATTCCGAGATACGGCGTAAACTCGCGGAGGATTACGGCATACCCCAAAGCGAGGTGCGGTTCATCCAGGAGGCGACCTCGGAAAAAGCGCGCAAGGAGATGATCGCCGGTATGAACGCCGGAAAAATCCGCGTACTCTTCGGATCGACCGAGATGCTCGGGACGGGAGTGAACGCGCAGAAACGCTGCGTGGCGATACACCACCTGGACTGCCCCTGGCGTCCCAGCGACCTGGAGCAGCGCGACGGGCGGGGAATACGCACCGGGAACGAGATCGCCAAACTCCATGCCGACAACAAGGTGGACGTGATATTATACGCCGTCGAGAAGTCGCTCGACGCCTACAAGTTCGGGCTGTTGCACAACAAGCAACTGTTCATCCGCCAGCTCAAGACCAACAACATGGGAAGCCGTACCATCGACGAGGGGGCCATCGACGAGAAAAGCGGCATGAATTTTTCCGAGTATGTAGCCGTCCTCTCGGGAAATACAGACCTGCTGGACAAGGCCCGCCTGGAGAAGAAGATCGCCACGCTCGAAAGCGAACGCCAGGCATTCGTGCGCGGCAAATCATCGAGCCGCTACAAGCTGGAGCAGATCACGGAGAAGATAGAGAAGAACAACGACCTGATACGGCGTATCGGCAAGGATCTGGAACACTTCAAGGCCCGCGTCGAGTTCAACGAGGACGGCTCGTACCGCAATCCCGTGAAACTGAACGGGCTGGAAACCTCCGACCCCAAGCTCATCGGGAAACAGCTCAACCGTATCGCCGAAACGGCACGCACGCTCGACAGGCTCGAACCCATCGGGAGCCTCTACGGGTTCGAACTGCTCGTCCAGAGCGAAACGACCGGGAAAGACGGGCTCGACCTGGTGCAGAACCGTTTTTATGTCCGGGGTGAAGGGGATTATCTCTACCAGTACAACTACGGGAATATCGCCTCCGACCCGCGACTGGCGGCGATGAACTTCATCCACGCGCTCGCGACCATCGAGCCGACACTGGAAAAATTCCGGAAAAAGAACGAGGAACTGGAGAAAGATATTCCCGTCCTGCGGGAAGTGGTGGAAAGTTCCTGGCGCAAGGAGCCCGAACTGACGGCCCTGAAAACTGACCTGACGGAAATAGACCGCAGGATACAGCAAAGCCTCAAACCGATAGAAGAGAGCGAGGGAAAGGAGGCGGAGGAGGATAACGACGTGTGCCGGGAACGGCATGACACGGCGGAAGAGCTCCCGAAGGAAGACAACACGGCGGCCCGTATTCCTTCCCGGCTGCGGCAGATTGCCGACGCCTCCGGGGGGCGCATCGTGATCGCGGGCGTGGGCAGCCCGCCGGAGAACGGCCCCGCAAAGAAAGGGATTAAGATGTAAGCGAAAAGCCGACGGAAGTACAGATTTCCGTCGGCTTTTTTCATATGCCCATGAGCGTTGTTGTCACACTTCCTGCAAGAGTGTTTGCAGCTCCTCCTGCGTGGGAAGATAGGTCATGTACTGGGCGGCGAAGACCTGCTTTTCATCTTCGGGCAGCGTATAACGGACGACCGCGTCGTTTTTCTCCGCGCAGAGGACGATACCCACCGGAGGGTTATCCCCGGGATTCATCAACTCACGGGTGTAGTAATTGACATACATCTGCATCTGCCCCAAATCCTGATGGGTCAGCTCCCCGGATTTAAGGTCTATTAAAACGAAACAGCGGGCCAGGTAATTGTAAAAGACCAGGTCGATGTAGAAATGCTTGTCGTCGAAGGAGATACGCTTCTGTCGCGCGACGAAGGCGAAGCCTTTCCCGAGTTCGAGCATCAAGCGCTGCAAGCGGCTGATGAGCAGTTGCTCCAGATCGGTTTCCAGAAAATGCTCTCCCTGGGGGATACCGAGAAACTCCAGGATATACGGGTCGCGGATGATCTCTTTGGGTTCGACACGCCCGGGTTCGGTACGGGAAATCTCCTCTTTCACGGCTTTCTTGTCTCGGCTGGCCAGCAAGCGGTCATAGAAAAGCGTGTTGATTTGGCGGTCGAGCTGCCGGACACTCCAGTTTTCCTTGACGCACTCGTGCAGGTAAAAATCACGGGCGGCATCGCCCGACACCTTGAGAAGCGTGCGGCAATGCGACCAGCTCAATTTATCACACAGCGTGTGATATTTCGGGTAGCACTGGTAAAACTGCCTCATGTACCGCAGGTTGGTGGCCGTGAACCCGTTTCCGAACTCCGCCACGAGCCGCCTGGAAAGGGTGTTGATGACAGCCTTGCCATATCCGGCACGGCCGGTTCCCTGCTGCTCGTACTCCACTATATATTTCCCTACCTGCCAGTAAGCCCTCACGAGGGTCGAATTGACATGATGTATCACCTTCGCGCGCGCTTCCTGCAAGATATGGCGCACGTTATGCAGTAGCTCTTCCTCCCCTTTGTCGGCAGGATATATTTTATCAGTTTCTTTCATTGCTTCATTATTATATAGGCTTCCAAGTGCAAACATACTGATTTTACGGCAAATATCGAACGGTTGTACCGCCTTGTCGTGCCTTATTCCATGTATCTCCGCGTTTTTCCATGACGCCGGACTCTCGGGACAGGGCCTAACCGGAACCGGCAGGACGATCCTTTTTCAGCTTGCGGAAATTACTGAAGTTACGCTCGATGAACCGCAGGACGTCCGATTCCCGGTAGAAGGTCTTGTGATAGATCATCTCGTAAGGCAGCTCTCCCGAGGTGCGGTAACGCTGGAGTGTGCGCTTGCTGATATTGAGCATACGGCACAGGTCGTAATTGTCCAGAAGACGCTCCCCGTCAGGCAGGATGGAAAGCGGTTGCTCCACGTCCCCCGCGCACAGCTTCTCGATACGTTCCAGCCGTTCCGAGAGCCGCTGCATCCATCCGTCGAAATATTCCTTGTCCAGAAACATGGCCTATTCCTTTGGTCGGTTTTTGCGCCGCACGGAACGCTCCTTCAGCACACGGCGGATTTCCGTGAGGGAATAATACAGCTTCCGGTTGATGGCCGAATAGGTGATCACGTGATCCGAGCGGAGGCGTTGAAGGGTACGCCCGCTGATGCCCAGGTAACGGCAGACCTGCTCGCCGTCCATCCATTCGTCGTTTATATACTCCTTATTCCATGCACGCCCCTTTTCAGGGAGAGAGGCGATTGCAGCCTCTATTTTCTCTATACGCCCGACAAGCTCGTTATAGGCTCGCGAACTGATCACTATGATTTTCATACTCCTTTGTTTTTTAGTCTGTTACAAAGGTCGGGCTTATATGGACAGCTTAAAACGAGGTCGGTACGACTTTTTTTTGATAATTTGCAGTGAACTGATTCTCAACGGTTCATGCGGTGAAGAAGGCAGTGTTTTTTACCGAAATCCGCGGCCCGTACTCGGTATTTTTATTGGCAGAAATGCGATAGCATACTGTGATTCAACGCTTAACGGTGTTCTAATCCGGACGGGGCTACAACGGAACACCCGTATCGGCTCCTTATACGGGTGCAAATACGGGCGTTCGGGAAAGTTCCTTTCGAGAGTTACGGGGGAAAACCGACCTCGGTTCTTTTGTTATATACAACGCTGATTATCAGTGCTTCTATAAGAAATAGAGTGCTTTACCGGTTCATGTTCTACTCGGAATTGCCGTTTTTCTTGTTTCGCTTCCACGTCTGCATACGTTTAAGCAGGGCCTCTTTCGCCTTGTCAAGCCACGGTGTCGGGTTGTTTCGGATTTTCATATCGCAGAATGTCCTCGAAAGGTTCATGTCGAGGTGTACGTTGAAAGCGTTGGAAATGTAGCTGGCAAGTTGCGTGAGTGGCACATTGCCGAAACAGCCTTTACTGTCGAGCAGGTAAATAAGTTCCGTCAGATCCGTCTTCGAGTCCTGCCATGTCGGACGCACGTCAGGCAATGGCAGAACCATGTTCCGGAGGTTCGTGCTCTCCAGTGATTCCAATTCGCCCATAAGATAAACCGACAACATATCGTTGGCCAGGATTTTCGCCACCTTGAAATCCGCGTTTGTCGAAAACTGCGGGTCGAGTTCATAGTAGAAGGTTTCCAGGTATTGCTCCGTGTCGGTCTGCCCGCGCAGGAAATAGAGGCTGTCCAGGTGTGTAGCGCCGCTGCGGAAATAGCGGATAAAGTCGAGGCGTTTCTGCGTGTACGCGTTGATGGCCCGAACATGGGCGTCCAGGTACTCCCGTTGTGCCTCGATACTTCCTACCGGACGGTTCATCTCGATATTGTAGAGCTTGCGGTAATAGATCAGACGGCAAAAAAGACGAGGTTTGATTTCTTTGAAGAACTTTATTTCCTCGTCATCGTTTTGAAAACGGTAGCCGATGATATATTGTTTCAAACGGTCGAACGCTTCTCCCAGGACACGTGACGCTTCAAGCGACTTTTTCAACACGTCGGTATCCCGCGATTCGATACGTTCGATACTCCGCAGGACTTCGCTGTTTAATTTTTCTATAAATGCAATCATAATCCGTCTTGTTACTTTCGCGTATAAAGTTAGCGAATCGAAAAACCGGCGGATTACGATTTTTATCTTTCTCTTCGTTTTTTTATCACGGAGCCGATTTTAATGTCAAATCCGGCTTTCCTGACGGATGGAAGTGGGATTGCTCCCCATATTCCGCTTGCAAAAGTCCGTAAAGTGGGATTGGGCGGAGAAACCGCACATGTAGGCTATTTCCTGCAACGTGTAGTGTGTCGTCCGCAACAACTCCCCGATACGTTCGATACGGCGCTGACGTAACCACGAGGAGGCCGAGCAGCCGAAAACCCGCTGGAAACGCCGGCGGAAGGTAATCGTGCTGGAATACCCGCAAACCCCGGCGAGTTCCGTGACGTTATCCGAGGCAAGATAATTCGATTTGACACGGGAGATGAACTCGTAATCGTCCCCCAGGTGCAACAGCTCCTCGAACTCCCCGACATCGGCGGGAGTGAGATGTTCATAAGAGGCGTCGAGCATTTTCAGCATGACAGCAGCGTTACATTCAACGGGCATACCCAATGTCTTACGGGCTTCACGCAGGTAATTCTTGAACCGCAGCCGCAGCGTGTCGTGATGCGGGTAGGAACACTCGGACAGAATGGTGCAAACCGTCCGCAGTTCATCGACACAACAGTAGCCGAAATACCACGTTACAAGACGCTCGACGTAATGGACGACATGAAATTCCTCCGAAAGCATCAGAAGAAGCAGGAACGGGGTGAAATCCTGGTATTCCCTCGTTATGGGACGGGGTGCTTCGTCAAGCAAGGAGGCGATGTCCCGCATCAGCAGAGAATCTCCCGAGTACGCTTTTATTTGTTCGGAACTGCGGGCATAATCCCGGTAACGCGATATGACCGCCGACAAAGCATTGAACTTCACGGCGTGAACGCCTTCTATAAAGGAAGGGCGAAGACTGTTGTAAATGGATAAGTCGGTTTGCATAAGTCATTTCTATAAAACGGAGCCGCATCCCCTTGTTGCCAAAACTCCGCAAGTCGTTACTTATGAACCGCTTGGAACACGGTACGAATCCTAATTACAAATATATCGCATCCGACAATCCGGAACAAATATCAGCAGGCAAAAATGAAAATAAACCTCGTTATTTTTGATTTTTACCTGCAATAATATTATATTTGCAAACAAATAAGAGTTGTTTGACAGCATGAGAAATATAGTGTATCAAAGCACTTTACCAATTTCTTATCCGTTGCCTATTCTCATGCGAGTTTCTTTTAATCTATTTGTAGTCAATTAAATACCTTCAGACTACATCAAATATAGGAAAAGAAGAGAGGAATCGTGCGGGCTTGCACGCACAGATTGCCGAACCGCATCCTATCTTCTGCAAAGATACGGATAAGCGAGGGCAAAGCGCCCCCATTCGTATCTTACCGAACGAAAGTATCTTAGGCTTCGTCCAAGATGCGAACGAACCGAACGCAAAAGCAAATAAATTTGTGTTTTGCCGGAACAAAATATCCACAACAAAATTAAAGATACGAAAAGCGGCAAGCCCCTATGGAAATAAACGACGACGTCCCGCCACATAGTGACGGGACGCTGTTCCAAGAAGTCGGACCAAAGCACCTGTTCAAGTCTTGCGTGAATCCGGAGGTGCGATCTGTCCACGACAGAAAGACTTCCGCGACAAAGCGCGACGCAGAAAAATCCGCTACAGCCGGCTTCCTTCGATTTTCAGCCTCGCGGCTATCTCTTCACCGCAGCGAGCGCCTTGTCATAATCGGGCTCCTGCGTGATCTCGGGCACCAATTCGGTATAGACGACTTTGCCGTCCCCGTCGATGACCACCACCGAACGAGCCAGCAACCCTTTCAACGGGCCGTCGGTCATCAGCACGCCGTAGCTCTCATCGAACGAGGTTTTCCGGAAATCCGACACGGGAACGACATTCTCGATTCCCTCGACCGTGCAAAAACGCGCATGAGCGAAAGGCAGGTCTTTCGAAACGGCCAGCACGACCGTTCCCGGCAGCTCCGCCGCGAGTTTGTTGAACTTACGCACCGACGCGGCGCAAACGCCCGTATCGAGGCTCGGAAAAATATTCAGGATCACCTGCTTTCCACGCAAATCCTTCAGAGAAAGGGTGGAAAGATCGGTCTTGACCAATTCGAAATCGGGAGCCGCAGCTCCTGCCTTGACAAATTCACCGGCAATCTGCACCGGCTGTCCTTTGAACTTCGTTATCGACATATCGTTGTTTCTTTTTAATTATTAAACCAAACCCGGCGAAATCTTCATCCGCCCGGGGATTTAGGAGAGATGCAAAAACCGGTCCGCATTTCCCTACAATCGAAACGAAGATACAAATTTTTCCCGAAAAAGGCAAAATTCTTTGCGAAAAACCACGAAACGAAGCGGAATAACGACCTGCCCGGATAATTTCAGCCGTTTCACGACCGATTCCCGAAACACCCCGAGCAGCGACCGGGACACCGTCTGCACGCAAAAATCACCCCGACGTCGCTCCTCCCCCGACAACCTGGACAGCCGGGAGGAAGCCCGCCAACAGTCAAAAGGAAAGAGGAAGGGAAGGCAAAACGACCCAATCCCCAATCGCCGAAACGACCTGCCCGGAAACTTCTGCCCGGATCAGCTACAAAATGCGATAGGCTCCAAACGTCCCCGAACAAAGGTATCCCGGCAAGAGTTCGTCGAACCTTCCGGAGCGCCCCACAGCCCCTGCCATGAACAGATAGCCCAATATCCGGCAGACCTTGTCTTCTAAAAATAACACTAACAGAAATCGTCCTGCCTGCCTTCTTCAGCAGGCACAAAAAAACGGAAAGGAGTCTTCTCGACTGCTTTCCGCCTTCGGAGGTTACCCTCCTAAACTACTAACCCAAACTTAAATAAATGAAGAAACCTCGCCGGAATCGGGCTATTGCTCCGACCCGGCTCCTTCAGAAAAACAAAACACGTGCCAAAAAACCGTACCGGTACGAACGGATTCCCGCACGCGTTCAAATGTTTTAAACGAAATTTCCTCGCATTAAACGACTTAATACTTTTGATGTATAAATAAAATACTAAAATCCTCGTTTAGAACAAACCGAAGCATCGAAAAAATCCTACTTTTTCACATCCTACGTAAAACCAATGCCATCACATTCATTCCTCCGCAGATCCTCTTCTCAAAGAACACCTTCTCGTAAAACCAGCAATAAAAAAGCCACTCAAAAAATTGAGTGGCTTTCATCCGATTTTCGATTTTGTGGGAGCTGAGGGATTCGAACCCCCGACCCTCTGCTTGTAAGGCAGACGCTCTGAACCAGCTGAGCTAAGCTCCCCTTTTGCTGAATTGCGAGTGCAAATGTATGATAAATAAATCATTCCTGCAAGTCCTCGCTTCATTTTGGGAAATCTTTTTTCGCTGGCGGTTCGTTCGGTTTACACGCTGGTTTACACATTTGCATAAAGCCAATGCTGGTTAAACAATAGTGAATTAATTGACAATCTTATATTTGAACAAAATCGGACCAACTTGTGCAGGGGGTCTTAAAATAGACCATCCTGCAAAGTCGGTCCTAATTTTGAGGTCAAAGGAAAACCGCATTTTTTCGGCCTGCCCTTAACCTTTTAAGATATATAGTATATATAACTCCATTTTTTGTGGAGTAATATTCTTTACCTCTAATACGTGTGTCTGTTCCGTTACTCCCGTCCTCTTTCTTGGTTTTCTCAATCAGACGCTTTCGGGCAGCAGAATCCCAGCATTGATTTTCTTCTACATTTGTTTTATTTCTGTTTCTGTCATTGTTTGATAAAATCGGACCAACTTTTTCAAAAGGTCTATATTAAGACCCTCTGACAAAGTCGGTCCTAAATTATTTTTTCTGTAAAATCAGAAACCAACTAATCTTTTCATTCGTCGGGTCAGGTAGTTGTAAAGCAATGCCTACATCCTTTTGATTGATAAGTGCCCGATGCCAGTAAACATCTGCCGAATGTTCGCCCGCATAATATAGCCCCATGACACGATGCCGCCATGCAAACCACGTGCGTTGAACATAGAGTAGTTGCCATTCCAAATCAGCTAACTGTTGCAGGACTGGTAATGATGATTCAGCCGTTAAGCGGAAATCTCCGTTATCGTTCGTTTGTAGGGTTAAGCGTTCGCCACGCTGGGGAACATCATGCACCGTAAGAGAATCCGCATGAATAGCAGATTTCGGACGAATCTGCCAATCGACTAATTCGTATTCTCCATTGAGCAATTCCAACCACTCCTTTTTCGATATGGAGTTAGCCCAAAGATATATGCCACACCCTGCAATCAGCAAGGCGAAGATGCCTATTAGATATTTTTTCATGTAATTGTCGTTATTCCCTTTCGTAATAGATGATTACCATTTTCTCTTTGGATTTAGAAGGATAGGATGGATTTCTGTTATTTTGAAAAGGATTAGATGATTGATATGAATTTCTAACAAAATTAGGATTCTCTTTAAACTCTGGAATCTCTTGTACAGCAGGCTTTTTTGATTCTCGTTTTAACATGTTTTCCCAAGCAATATTACTTTTTTCTTTGGAATCATTAAGAAATGCTTTCCATGTCGAATCTGTCTTATAAATTTGGTCTGCAAGGGTTTGACCATATCCTGTTGCAAAGAGTAGCGTAAAAGCAGATGCAATGATTAGTTTTTTCATAATTTTAAAAGATATTTTTATGATAGAGGCTTATTGTTCGTGTATTTTTATTTAAACTCATTAGAATTTACAAGGTTTGTCGAGAAAATCTCGAAGTAAGTATGCAATGATTATAATCGCTGCAATAGCTCCAAGGAGTGCTAAAAAGTCTATCATGATTCTGAAATATTTAGTTGTTTAACAATATAATTCGTGAATATTATCGTCATTTCTTTTTCTTATATTAGAAAATGGCAAACCACAAAATTCTTTTGTCATATTAAGCACCATTATTAGACTGGGGCTTAATTGTCCAATGGAAAGTCCGAGAATATTATCATTGACATCAATAAAAACCTTTAAATCTTGAAATAATTTATTCCCATTAAACATAAATCCATCACATGATTTAATACGCGATTTATCAATGTGGATCATATCTAATGGTTTAACAGGAGCAATCACCTTAATTGCGCTTATTCCATTACTCTCTAACCAATGTTTTAGTTTGGAATAAAAGACATCTTTTTTCATCATATACTATTCATTTTGCCGCTTCCAACCCATAAACAGCAGTTAGTAGTAAAAAGAAAGCGCAGGGTTGTACGCTTATTTATGATGTTAGGCTCTGGTAAGCCTTGCGATAAAATAAGCAACAACCCCACGCTCGTATCCGTATGGATATGGCGGGAGAGTAGGTCTGCTTATTCTCATCGCAATTAAATTTTCCAGATTTACGCAGTATATATACAAAATGCAAACAACACCCAATAAAGTGATAATAAATAAGCTATAAATCAGTGTTTTATAAGCCTATTTTTATTTTCAGTTGTTTTCAGTACTTTCAGTGAATTGGCTCTTATTTGGTGCAATTTTGTTTCTTATTTGTTTCTTAATCTCGATACTTATCCGTATATTTGCAATAGGAAAAATGAGAAAGGAATCCCTATGGCACGAGTTAAGAATCATACAAAAGTCAAAGAGCCGATTCGTCTTCGGATGAAGCCGTTGAGCGATGGCAGCAAGAGTCTATATCTGGATATATACCGCGATGGAAAGCGGACGTATGAATACCTCAAGATGTATATTATCCCGGAGACGGATAATAATGCCCGTAGGCAGAATCAGGCGACAATGGATGCCGCCAATGCCATCAAGTCGAAACGTATTATCGAACTGACCAGCAATGAGGCAGGAATCGTATTCCGTAAGGACAAGACTTATCTGTTGGACTGGATGAAGGTTTACATGGAAGCCCAAGAGAGTGCGGGCAAGAAAGACGGCAACCAAATCAAGATTGCCATGCGCATACTGAAAGACTATGCCGGAGAAATGGTCACACTGGATCAGATTGACGGGGACTTCTGCCGGGGCTACATCACTTATCTGTTGACGGAATATCATCCGAAAGGCAAGGACATATCAAACTACACGCTTCACAATTATTACCGTGCGTTGAACGGTGCGTTGAACTCTGCCGTCAGGAAGAAAAAGATGAAGGCCAACCCTTTCAACGAGCTTGAGAAGTCGGAGAAAATCCGTAAGCCGGAGAGTATGCGGTCGTACATGACCATCGAAGAGGTACAGGCGTTGATTGACACTCCTATGCCCCACGAGGAATACGAGATAGTAAAATGCGCGTATCTGTTCTCCTGCTTCTGCGGATTGCGCATCAGCGATATAATCAAGTTGAAATGGAAAGACGTGTTCGTTGACCGGGGACAGTACCGTTTGGCCGTGTCCATGAAAAAGACCAAAGAGCCTATTTACCTGCCCCTCTCTCCTGAAGCGTTGAAGTGGATGCCGGAACGTGGGGGAAAATCATCGGAAGATAATGTGTTCGACCTGCCGTCCGCCAATACAATCAGGATGCAGCTCAAACCTTGGGCGAAAGCAGCCGGAATCTCCAAGCGGTTCTCCTATCACACCAGCCGGCATACATTCGCCACCATGATGCTGACGCTCGGCGCGGATTTATATACCGTCTCGAAGTTGCTCGGTCATGCCGACGTAAAAATGACACAGGTGTATGCCAAGATTATCAACAAGAAGAAGGACGAGGCAGTGAATCTTGTAAACGGTTTGTTTCACTAATTGACGGCACTATGTGGTTCATGTCTAATTTACAAACATCAATTTATGGCATTGCTCCGGTTGTGAACGCAACCGAAGTTAATGCTTTCATCACATATTATAAACTCAAAAAGGTAAATCGACATGAAAAGACCTGAAGACGGCCTTCTCTCTTTTTGGAGGGAGCCAACACCTGCAGCACTTCGCTGCGGAGAAGGATGTGGCGAATGAACTTTTCGCCCTGCTAACCGAAGCAAAAACAGTTTATCTCCACGATGTTGTGTCGGGTGGTAAACAGTACCACCGTTATGTGGACGATTTCGTAAACGGACACCGGTACATAGACTGCGACCATGCGGCCTGCCGGAACTGCCACGAAATGAACATCCACATCGTCAAGGGGCTGCTGACCGAGTACGCCCGTTTCGTCCAGATTTGCTTTGCTACGCCGAATTTCACGTTTGACGAGTGCATGAAGCTGAAACGGATGTATGATACCTCGGAATCGTTGCCTCCGCTCGGTCCGCCCCACATTGACCGACCGGCAGATCTCTCCCTTTCTTTTGGCTGTGATTTTACCCCGGAACAGATGGAAAGTATTGTGGCTTGTGCCAATACTTATCATCTGTTCTGTGTTTCTGTACGCATTGAAGACATGGAGGCTCTTTTCGCCTGTAAGAAAGGCTTTTCCATCCGAGTGAACAATATCCGCCGTGTGGTAATCCTGTTCGACGCGCTTCTTGAAAACTCGCTTATCCAGTCCCGGTGGCAGAATGTTCTCGGCAAGGGTGCATTCCTGCAGTCCAAGGACGGGACACGTTCCGTTTCGGTATCGACCCTGTCTTCCGCGCTGTCATCCATCAAGAACAACATGACATCGGTCGCATACGGCATCCGAAAGACCATTGACCGGCTGAAAGAATGACAGGAAGTGACAAGAAGCGAAGTATGTGAAAGGTAAAAGCATGAGAGTTGCAATGATACGCGCATAGTATCATTCCCCAAATCACGGCATCTTCGTTTACCGGACATACCTTTGACCTCCGTTAGCGCGCTGCATAACGGAGGTTGCATCTCCATTGTCAAAAATCAAACCATGTTATTATGCCGAATAGAATGACATTCATGGAGCGGATGAGCGGACGGCTCGCCGCCATCGAATCGGTACTAAAGAAATTGGAACCGGTCGAAAGTCTCTTGGAGCGTATCACGTTGCTGGAAAATACCATCTTCACGACCAAGAGAGTGTTCACGTTTCAGGAAGCCTGTATGTATATCGGGGTTTCTGAAAGTATGCTGTACAAGCTCACATCGAGCAAGGAGATACCGCACTACAAACCGCGCGGTAAAATGGTCTATTTCGCCAAGGAGGAATTGGACGAATGGCTGTTGCAGAATTATGAACCTACAGTGAACGAGGCCGTGCGCATGGCGACGGAAGCCGCCGCCACAGAACCGTTCCTTAATAAGAGACGCAATGGAAAACGAAAGAAAGACTGACCGCTCAGCCGATATGGGAATGGATGAACACCGCCTGTCGGACATCCTTCTGGCCTCGCAAATCAAGGCAACGGACATTTATGAGACCCCGCCGCAAATCATCTGGATAGACAACTCGACGATTGCCACGCTCGGCAATTTCAGTGCATCGACAGGAAAGGCAAAGTCGAAGAAGACGTTTAATGTCTCTGCGCTTGTCGCCGCTTCATTGGCCGGGAAACAAGTGTTGAACTACCGTGCGCATCTGCCCGAAGGCAAACAGCGGATTCTGTACGTCGATACGGAACAGAGCCGTTTCCATTGCCGCTCGGTATTGGAGCGCATATTGCGGCTGGCCGGGCTGCCCACGACAACCGACCCGGAGAATCTCGACTTCTTCTGCCTGCGTGAATATTCGCCGTCGGTGCGTGTCGAGGTCATCGACTATGCGCTGCGTCAGAACAAAGGCTATGGGCTGGTCATCATTGACGGCATCCGCGACCTGATGCTTGACATCAACAGCACCGGTGAATCGGTGGAAGTCATCAACCGGATGATGGAATGGTCTTCAAGGTACGACCTGCATATCCATTGTGTACTCCATTTGAACAAAGGGGATAATAATGTGCGGGGACACATTGGTACGGAAATGAGCAACAAGGCGGAAACCGTGCTTGTCATCAGCAAGAGCAACGAGAATCCCGGTATCAGCGAAGTCCATGCGCTCCATATCCGGGAAAAGGAGTTCAAGCCGTTTGCGTTCACCATCAACGAGACTGGGCTGCCCGTCATTGCGGAAGGACACTCGTTCGGAGAGCCCCCGAAGCCCAAGGCTCGGACGGGGTTCACGGAGCTGAGCATCGAACAGCACCAGGAAGCCCTCTCCGCCGCTTTCGGGGAAAAGCCTATCCGGGGATTCGACAACCTGTTGCAAAGCCTGATGGTCTCCTATGAGGCAATCGGGTTCAAACGTGGTCGGAGCGTCATGATAAAACTGATGCAATACCTGATAGACAACCTCAAGCTCATCATCAAACGGGACAAGCTGTTCTATTATGACATGACGCCTACCGAGGCCATGCTTTTTGATGAAGAATGATGCCGGGCGCGGGCCTGTATGATTTAGTTTACTTTAGTATTTATATATATAGGAAAAAACTAAACTAAACCATTTTCGTGAAACCAAGTGAAAGAAAAAAGACATGACCATAGCAGAAGCAAAACAAGTGCGTATCGTGGATTTTCTGGCACGTCTCGGTCACCATACGCAGCACATAAAATCGGGACAATACTGGTATCTCTCACCGTTACGGAACGAGCGTACCCCGTCGTTCAAAGTGAATGACCGCATCAATGAATGGTACGATTTCGGCGAGGCGACCGGTGGCGACCTGGTGGAACTGGCAAAATACATTTGCCGGACGGACTGCGTGAGCGAGGCCCTGGCGTATATAGAGAGGCTTGTGAATGGCGCATCACTACCGAGAACCCGTATGCTGACCGCTCCACCCCGACCGGTGGAGGCTGAAATGAAAGACGTGATCGTGATTCCACTCCGTCATCACGCCCTGTTCTCTTACCTCCAATCCCGGCTTATCGACGCGGACATCAGCCGTATGTATTGCAAGGAGGTGCATTACGAACTGCGAGGCCGTCATTACTTCGCTCTCGCATTCGGCAATATATCAGGCGGTTACGAGGTGCGAAACGCCTATTACAAGGGATGCCTGAATAACAAGGACATCTCATTGATAAGACATCTGACAGAAGAGACACAGGAAAACGTCTGTGTCTTCGAGGGATTCATGGATTTTCTTTCTTATATGACACTGAAACTGGCAGGCGACCGGACGGTCTGTCTTGCCATACCATGCGACTACCTCGTGATGAACTCGGTAAACAATTTGAAAAAGACGCTGGCACGTTTACAGGAGTATTCGGACATTCACTGTTATCTCGACAATGACCTTGCCGGGCAGAGAACCACAGAGACCATTGCCGGGATGTATGGCGGACGTGTCAGCGATGAATCTTGCCACTATGCGGAATACAAAGACCTGAACGACTACCTGCGCGGAAAGAAACGCTGATATTCAATGTTCTCTTTTGCCACCTAAAGCTCTCCACCACGAGAGCTTTTTTTATGCCCCGATTTCTCCATTTCCCACCATAGAGACTGCAATATAGTACGATTTAATAGTTCGATTTTTGAAACTTACACAAATCTCATTAACGAAACAGATGTTTAATGCTCAATTATTTTATGGTTTTATATTTCGTGCGTTTCTTTGCAAAATCATACTAATACGAATTTTTAATATTCATACTAAATACATGAACTCATATTTCATTTTTGCCATTGTCCTGACGGTTGCCTACATCATTTACTACGCCGTCATCATAGCGCATGACCTCTACGGGAAAAAGGGGACGGACAAACCGGACGAGGAAGTTTTCGACCTCGGCGCACCGGAAGAGGAAGAGAGTGTGGCTGTCACGGAAAGCGAGAGCGGCTTCAGTATCGGTAGCGAGAACTACGAGACGGAAAGTACGGCTACCTCTTCCGAAACATCCCCTGAGGAGGACATCAAGGACAAACCGGGAACGGCGCAGGAGAAACTGGAACGGCTGAAGGCCGAGGCGGAGGAACAGATGGAAGAGACCACGCCTTACCTGTCGGACGCACGCACGTCGGAGGAGATGTACAAGGCTATGATTTCCAAGGGACGGTTAGACAACCGACCGGAAATAAAGTGGAACCCAATTCAAGACCGGTTGTGAGATGTCGAAAGCTAAAAAGATTCTATGTGCGCTGTGCCTCCCGTTCCCCTACACGGCTTTTGCCAAAAGCGGCAGCGTGAACTATAGCTGGGGAGCGGACGCGTTGGCCACGATGCACGACTTCGTGGTGACGATGATGCTCTATGTCCAGTATATCTGTTGCACCATAGCCGGGGTTTACGTCATCGTGTCCGTTTGTCAGATATACATCAAGATGAACACGGGCGAGGACGGCATCACCAAGTCGATAATGACGCTTGTCGGCGCGTGCCTGTTCCTGATCGGGGCATTCTATGTTTTCCCGGCTTTCTTCGGCTACCGCATATAACCTTACTTGTATCAGGTCGCAGACAAATAAAATATTCACTAAAAAAGTAAACGTATGTTTCAGAAAACCAAACAGCTGTGCCGCAAGGCATTCGGATTCGTCAACGGAATCCCTACCAAAGTAATGATGTTCTCCTTCATGCTGCTGTCCGGCATGGTGGCGAAAGCGCAGAACTCCGCAGGCGACTATTCCGCCGGTACGAGCGCATTATCCACTGTCGCCGATGAGATTGCCAAGTATGTGCCTATTATGGTGAAATTGTGCTACGCCATTGCCGGCGTTGTGGCCATCGTGGGTGCAATCTCGGTATATATCGCCATGAACAACGAGGAGCAGGACGTCAAGAAGAAGATTATGATGGTCGTGGGAGCATGTATCTTCCTCATTGCGGCGGCCAAGGCGTTGCCTCTGTTCTTCGGTATTGCCGCTTAAACATCAAGGATAAGTATGAAAAGCAAGGACGAACGCTATCCGGACTATCCGCTGTTCAAGGGACTGCAACGGCCTCTTGAGTTTTTGGGCATCCAAGGCCGGTACATATATTGGGCGGCGGTGACGACGTGCGGAGCCATTGTCGGCTTTGTCGCCGCCTACTGCCTGCTCGGTTTCATTGCCGGGCTTGTCGTGCTGGCTACCGTCGTATCGGTCGGTATCGTGCTCATCCTTCTCAAACAGCGGAAAGGACTGCATAGCAAGAAGGTCGCTCCGGGTGTGTATGTGTATGCCCACTCGCGCAAGATCTGACGAAAGAAAAACCATCACGGCAATGTGCATGGCTTTATTGATTGTTGAACGCGGGCGGGTTTGTCTTGAAGCAAGGCGAACCTGCCCCTATTTAATTACACGTATATCGAAATGACCCTATACATCATTTTATGTTTTGTCGCTTTGTGCGCGGGTATGGCCTTGTCGGTCTATGCGTTCGGTACGGGCGGCAAGCGCAAGCGAATCTTTCAGGACATCTATTTCTCAGCGGAGGAAACGGACGGTGTGGGTGTGCTGTACACCAAGACCGGCGAATATTCCGCCGTACTTAAGATAGAGAATCCGGTACAGAAATATTCGGCGGACATAGATAGCTACTACGACTTCACGCACCTGTTCACCGCCCTTGCGCAGACCTTAGGCGAAGGGTACGCCATCCACAAGCAGGATATCTTCGTCAGGAAACAGTTTGCAAGCGAACCGGCTGACGGGCAGGAGTTCCTGTCGGCGTCGTATTTCCGCTACTTCAAAGGGCGTCCCTACACGGACAGCCTTTGCTACCTGACCATCACGCAGGAGGCGAAAAAGAGCCGCCTGTTCTCGTTCGACAACAAGAAGTGGCGCGATTTCCTCGTGAAAATCCGCAAGGTGCATGACCAACTGCATGACAGCGGCGTACAGGCCAGGTTCCTGAACAAAGCCGAGGCGAGCGAGTATGTCGACCGCTACTTCGCCATGAACTTCAAAGACCGCACCGTGTCGATGACGAACTTCAAGGCGGACGATGAAACGGTGTCGATGGGCGACAAACGCTGCAAGGTGTACAGCCTTGTGGACGTGGACTGTGCCGCACTGCCCTCGATGATACGTCCGTACACGAACATCGAGGTGAACAACACGGAAATGCCGGTCGATCTGGCTTCGGTGGTGGACAACATACCGGACGCCGAGACGGTGGTCTATAACCAAGTCATCTTCCTACCCAACCAAAAACGGGAACTGGCGATGCTCGACAAAAAGAAGAACCGCCACGCGAGTATTCCGAACCCGAACAACCAGATGGCGGTCGAGGACATCAAGCGTGTGCAGGAGGTCATTGCCCGTGAAAGCAAGCAACTGGTATATACGCACTTCAACATGGTGGTAGCCGTATCTGCCGGTGCAGACCTGCAAAAGTGTACGAACCACTTGGAAAACGCATTCGGGCGCATGGGCATCCATATCAGCAAGCGGGCGTACAACCAACTGGAACTGTTCGTCGGTTCGTTTCCGGGCAACTGCTACACGCTCAATGAGGAATACGACCGTTTCCTGACCCTTTCCGATGCGGCGATGTGCCTGATGTACAAGGAGCGCGTGCTGCACAGCGAGGAAACACCGCTGAAGATTTACTACACCGACCGTCAGGGTGTGCCGGTGGCTATTGACATCACGGGAAAAGAGGGAAAGAACAAGCTGACGGACAACTCGAATTTCTTTTGTCTGGGGCCTTCTGGGAGTGGCAAGAGCTTTCATATCAACTCGGTCGTGCGCCAGCTCCATGAGCAGGGAACGGATGTGGTCATGGTCGATACGGGAAACTCATACGAGGGACTGTGCGAGTATCTGGGCGGCAAGTATATCAGCTATACCGAAGAACGGCCTATCACGATGAATCCGTTTCGCATCAACCGGGAGGAATACAACATCGAGAAGATAGACTTCCTCAAGAACCTTATCCTGATGATTTGGAAAGGGTCGGACAGCCAAATCCCCGAAATTGAGTTCCGCATTGTCGAGCAGATAATCATAGACTACTATGATGCCTATTTCAACGGATTTACAAGATACACCGACGAGCAACGGGAGGTACTGCTGAAAAACCTGTTTGCGGCGGCCAGCCGAAAGAACCCAAACAAACCACCCAGAGAGGTGGATGAGATGGTGCGCAAACAGATAGAGGTGCTTGAGGCACGGCGGGCGGCCCTCAAAGTGACGGAGCTGAGTTTCAACTCATTCTTTGACTACTCATTCGACCGTCTGGAGCAGATCTGCACCGAAAACGACATCACGACAATCAGCTACTCGACCTATTCGACCATGCTGCAGCCGTTCTACAAGGGCGGTGCGTATGAGAAAATTCTCAACGAGACAGTGGATTCGGCACTGTTTGACGAGACATTCATTGTCTTTGAAGTGGATGCAATCAAGGAAAATAAGAAACTGTTTCCCATTGTCACACTGATTATCATGGACGTGTTCCTGCAGAAAATGCGCATCAAGAAGAACCGTAAAGTCCTTGTCATCGAGGAAGCGTGGAAGGCCATTGCCAGCCCGCTCATGGCGGAATACATCAAGTTCATGTACAAGACCGCCCGTAAATTTTGGGCTTCTGTTGGCGTGGTGACGCAGGAGATACAGGACATCATCGGCAGCGAAATCGTGAAGGAGGCCATCATCAACAACTCGGACGTGGTGATGCTGCTGGATCAAAGCAAGTTCAAGGAACGCTTTGACGAAATCCGAAAGATTCTTGGTCTGACCGAGGTGGATTGCAAGAAGATATTTACCATCAACCGCTTGGAGAACAAGGATGGGCGCAGCTTCTTCCGCGAAGTGTTCATCCGCCGGGGGACGACCAGCGGCGTGTATGGCGTGGAAGAGCCGCACGAGTGCTACATGACCTACACGACCGAACGGGCGGAAAAGGAGGCACTGAAGCTTTACAAGAAGGAACTTCGGTGCAGCCACCAGGAAGCTATCGAGGCATATTGCCGGGACTGGGATGCCAGCGGTATCGGGAAGTCCCTGCCTTTTGCACAAAAAGTAAACGAGACGGGGCGTGTGCTCAACCTCCGTCCCGTGTATGAATCCAAATAAGCATTGCAGCCATGAAACGACTACTCCTTATCCTGACCATCGCCTCGGTCGCACTCTGCCAGACGGTTCACGCCCAGTATTACAGCGTGAACTACGACACCCGTACCGTTGCGGCGATGGTGGCCGCCTTCGGTACGGAAGCGGTCGCCGAAGGGTACTACCGGGAGCAGGTCGATGACATCCTCAAGCACTACACGGCAGCGGAGGTCGCTACCGCCGGGATATTCGCGGCCAAGTTCTTGGAGCATAAAGCCCTGAGCGACCTCGGCATCTGGAACAGCCGCACGGAGAACTACTACTACCGGCGCATCTACCGGATGGTGGCGGAGAAAATCATGCCCAAGATATGGGTGGTGGCGAAGCAGATGCTCCATTCGCCGCAAACGGCTATCTATTGGGGCAGTTACCTGATGAAAGTCTGCGACGATACCAAAAGTCTGTGTATGCAGTTCGAGAGCGTGGTGACCAACAGCACGCTGACCTTTTCGGACATCGCCTTTCTCGAAATCAATCCGGAGATTGCCCCCTTGCTAAAGCTCTCCGAAACGGGAAACATCGACTGGCAGCGGATGATGGACAACTTCGCCCACATACCGGGCAACTTCACGCACGAGAACCTGAAAAGCGACCTCGACAACCTTTATAACACGGGTGTCGGCCTTGCAACGGCAGGCATTGCCAATCTCGGTGACGCCCTGTTGCAAAGCAGCTCGTTCCATGACCTGATGGGCGGAAAGGTTGAAGAAATCGGCAACCTGTATGAACACTACGGGAGTCTATTCGAGCAGGCGGAACATGACATCGGCGGCTTGCTGATTGACATGGTGGGTGGTCCGGACAACGTGGCCGGTCTGTTCAACTTCAGCAACTACAACCTCACGGCATGGATGACCGACTACCTGGACGAAGCGATGGGGAACTATTACACGCAGCGGTGGTACATTGCCCGGCGTGACCAAGGGAGCGTATCGCTGTGCGACTACTATCCTCCGACGGACGACAACAGCATCCTGAACGGGGGCGCATGGGTGCGGTTCAACACGAGCGACCCGAATTTCTATCCCAACGCCTCGCAACGGGAACAGGTACTTGCCAACTCGGAAGGATATGCCGGTTGGTCAAGAAACCGCGTGCAGCAGTTGAACAACCAGAACGACGGGTTCAGCTACAGCATCAACTATTGGATGAGTGCCTATATCATCAGCAAGAAAAACAAGCAGACCAAAAAGGCATACGCATACGAAATCCATGTGAGCAAAAGCTGGAATAAGGAAGAAGTTGTCTATGAGGAAGTCTTCGATTCCTACTCGATGGACTTGAATACGTTTCGGGCGCAACTGAATGTCCGACTTGCGGAGTTCAACGAAAACGAGGACGGCTACACCTATTATATATCTTCCGGTACGCGGAACTATTACCAAGCAACGGACGCCGCCAAATTGAAGGGATGCGAGAGCGTGACCATCAGCGTGACCTGTTCCGACGGGGTTACGCTCGGACAGGGCTCGACACAATACAAGTGCCGTAAATGCGGCAGCTCGTTGAATGCCCACACCAAGGAGTGCGCCATGCAGACCTCGGTGACGGAAAACAACCTCGACCTTTCGGAACTGGATGCGCTGTTGAACGAGGCAAACAGCCAAGCGGCCAATCTTGAAGCGCAAATCGGGACATTGGAAAACGAGAACGCTGTCCTGCTGAAGAAAATCAGTACGGCGAGCATTGAGGATGCGGCGGCTTACCGACAGCAGTATAATGCAAACAAGACACGGATAGACCGTCTGAAAGGCGAACTCGCGGAGTGGAAGAAGAAACAGTCCGACTATGCTCAGGCGAAGTCGGAAGCCGCAGACGACAACAGCGTAGCGACGGATGACTATTACCGCATTCCAGCTATCATGCAAGACTGCAAGGCTGCCTACGGCCTGACATGGCAGGACGGCGGATCGTGGAACGGCTATTCGTATGTGCGCAAGGCGACAATGCCGAACATCAACGGCATCATCACATTCAAGGCTACGGTCTCGATTGCCCGCAAGCCGAAATATTTTCTCGGCATCAAGATTCACCGTGCCATCATCCAAATCCAATGGGAACTGACCTCGGTCTATACGGACACGCACGTCGCCGATGTGCTGACACTCGATCCGGGGCTTTCGGATGCGGAGAAAACCAAATTAGTGAACGACCGCATCGCCGAAATCGCCCGTGAACACCCGTCCTGCAAAATCACGACGGAATACGCCCGCAGCACACCGCTGGAGGAAACTCCGTCCGGCGACGTGTACCATCTGCTGTGGTCGAGCGACCGCCTCGAAATCGCGAGGGAGGTGGACAGCAGAATCACAAGGATATACGCCGACTTGGTATCGCTGGAAAAGATGATGCACTACAAGCGGAGCATCCTTGACGTGATGAAGGATGTGTTGCCCGGACTGGACACGGACGAAGGCCGCAGGCTGACGCTCGTGGAGGAATGCCATGACCGCTGGGTGGAGAGCGCACGGACGTTTCGGAACGATGGCGGCAGAAACGGCGGAAAGGAGGTGCGGCCATGAAACGCATTTTACGGATAGCCGCATTGCTGCTCTTCCTGCTGCCCGGTATCGCCAAGGCGCAGTGGACTTTCGATATAGTCTCCGTCGAAGCCTACATCAACGACCACAAGAAGCAGCGCAGCCTGTTGTTGGCCCGCAGTACCTTGGAGTACAGCAACAAACTGTTGCACGAATACAGCTGTAAGGAAGTCGGGGGCTATAAAGAGCTGAATATCGACCTTGACCGGTACACCCGTGCGTTCGATGTCATCGACGTCATGTACCAGTCGTTGCGCACGGTGCTGAACGTCAAGAATACCTACACATCGGTCAGCGACCGTATCGGCGACTATAAATCATTGTTGGAGGATTTCAATGCGAAGATATTGAAACGGGGACGCATCGAATCCGCAGATACCCTGATTATCTCCATCAATGCGAGGGGGCTGAGGGCGATTGCCCGTGAGGGGGAACAGCTCTACAAGTCCGTGAGCGACCTCGTGCTGTATGCCACCGGAGCGGCAGCCTGCTCGACCTCCGACCTGCTGATGGTGTTGGAGGCCATCAACCGCTCATTGGACAACATCGAGCGGCATCTGAACCGTGCGTATTTCGAGACATGGCGGTATATACAGGTGCGTATCGGCTATTGGAAGGCAAAGGTATATCGCTCCCGCACCATGCGGGAGATTCTCGATGACGCCTTCGGGCGTTGGCGCGGAGCCGGAAGACTGGATTATTAACGACAAAAAGAGAAGAATATGAACAGAAAACTATTACTCATGGCGGTGGCGGTCACCGTAACGACAGCCGTACACGCACAGTATGTAACGTACAACCATGATTCGCCGAAGCAGAATCAGGTAACGGTCATGGAGACCGGTACGGGCGCACTCTCGCCCGACCTCTATTATTCCGTGCTGCACAACAAATACAAGAAGTCGGCAGCGGCCAAAAACAAGCTCTCGTTCCGCACGCTTGCCGGTATCAATCTCTACAACCAGGTGGACGAAGCGGAAGCCATTGATTCGGCCTTGGTCAAGCGGGCGAAGGTCGAGGCGTTGAACGTTGCCGACCGGCAGGTGGACATCGCATGGCTTGCCGAGGGCGATAAGGTCAGCGGACAGATGGAGCGGTTCCGGCGCAACATCGACCGTATTCTCCTGTCCGGTGGCACTCCGGCCGACAAGGAACGGTGGACGGAATACTACCACGTCTATCAGTGTGCCATCAAAGCCACGAAAGACGCCTATATGCCCAATGCCCAGCGAAAGAAGGAGTATCTGCGCATTTACGAGGATGTGGCACGGCAGAACGAGATTTTAGTGGGCTACCTTGCCAAGCGTCAGAACGCAACGGTGACGAATGCACTGCTGAACGCAACGGACAACCGTACCCTGCATAAAGGCGGTATTGTCCGCAATGCCATGAGCCGGTGGCAGGAATCACGCCTTGCGGTGCGTGGTTCGCAATCGGGCAGCAACGGAAACGGCGAAGATGACAACGAGAGTGTAAACAGAGGGAAATAAAAAGACAGGGCTATGGCAAACGGAGATATACTTTCGGATTTCGGCATCAACCTGTTGGAGGAGGAAATAGATGATGTCATCTTTCAGACCAACGAGTTTCTGACTGACGCGACTTTTACCGGTGCGCAGGGACCTTTTTGGTGGATATTGCAGATGTGCATGGCACTCGCGGCACTGTTCTCCATCGTCATGGCGGCAGGTATCGCCTACAAGATGATGGTAAAGCACGAGCCGTTGGACGTGATGAAGCTGTTTAGGCCGCTTGCCGTGTCGATTATCATCTGCTGGTGGTATCCGCCTGCGGACACGGGTATGGCGGGGAGCCGGAACAACTGGTGTTTTCTCGATTTCCTGTCCTACATCCCTAACTGCATAGGTTCGTACACCCATGACCTGTATGAAGCCGAAGCTTCACAGATATCGGACAGGTTCGAGGAAGTTCAGCAGCTCATCCATGTGCGTGACACGATGTACACGAACCTGCAGGCACAGGCGGATGTCGCCCACACAGGCACATCCGATCCCAATCTGATAGAGGCGACAATGGAGCAGACCGGTGTGGACGAAGTGACGAACATGGAAAAGGATGCGGCGAAGTTGTGGTTCACGTCTTTGACGGCAGGTGTCATCGTGGGGATAGACAAAATTATCATGCTGATTGCCCTCGTGGTGTTCCGAATCGGTTGGTGGGCTACGATTTACTGCCAACAAATCCTGTTGGGAATGCTGACGATTTTCGGGCCGATACAGTGGGCGTTCAGCATCCTGCCAAAATGGGAAGGTGCTTGGGCGAAGTGGCTGACACGCTATCTGACGGTGCATTTCTACGGGGCGATGCTCTACTTCGTGGGCTTCTACGTGCTGCTGCTCTTTGACATTGTATTGTGCATCCAAATCGAGAACCTGACGGCGATAACCGCCAGCGAGCAGACGATGGCCGCCTACCTGCAGAACTCGTTCTTCTCGGCGGGCTACCTGATGGCGGCTTCGATTGTAGCTCTCAAGTGCCTGAACCTTGTTCCGGACTTGGCGGCATGGATGATACCGGAGGGCGACACGGCATTCTCTACCCGAAACTTCGGCGAGGGCGTGGCACAGCAGGCGAAGATGACGGCAACCGGAGGGTTGGGCGGCATCATGAGATAATCCGCAAAAGATAATATAAACCCAATAAAAATCATAACAACATGAAATTGCAAGAGAAAATCAAAAGCTGGTGCAAGGATGAGAAATTTATGTCCTTTGCACAGGAACGAGCGAGAAAAGAGGTTTGCGAGGTGGCGGAGAACCACCGCATCGACCCGCAGTATGAAGAACTGGACGAAGCCTTCGAGTACGACGACCGGTACATCGCCCCCTTAGTGACGTACCTAACGTACAAGCTGCGTCTTGCCCTGCTGCAGCGGAACGCTGGTAAGCGCAAAAGAGGAATCTGGTGGGTGCTTGTCCATGTGGAGATGCAGGGCTATTACGTGGAGATATTCTCGGCGGAGTTCGAGAATCTTTTGACGGAACTTCGGGATGCGGTCATACCCATGCTGCACACGGAATATGTACAGATGTTGAACGGTAAAAGGGAATAACCGATGGTCATCAAGAATTTGGAAAACAAAATCAGACTGGTGGGCATCATCTGTACCGCTTTTCTCGTGGGATGTGTCATCATCAGCTTGTCAAGCATCTGGACAGCCCGGACGATGGTCTCGGATGCGCAGAAGAAGGTGTATGTGCTGGACGGCAACGTGCCTATCCTCGTGAATCGCACGACAATGGACGAAACGCTTGATGTGGAAGCCAAAAGCCATGTGGAGATGTTTCATCATTATTTTTTCACGTTACCGCCGGATGACAAATATATCCGCTATACGATGGAAAAAGCGATGTATTTAGTCGATGAGACGGGGTTGGCACAATACAACACGCTCAAGGAAAAGGGTTTCTACTCCAACATTTTGGGTACGAGTTCGGTGTTCTCCATCTATTGCGACAGCGTGGCTTTCAACAAGGAGAAGATGGAGTTCACCTACTACGGACGGCAGCGCATCGAGCGACGGAGCAATATCCTGATGCGTGAACTGGTGACGGCAGGACAGCTCAAGCGTGTACCCCGAACAGAGAACAATCCGCATGGGCTGCTTATCGTGAACTGGCGTACCCTGCTGAACAAGGACATCGAACAGAAAACGAAGATCAACTACTAAACAACGGAGTTTATGAATATCAAGGGATTCAGGCGGATGCTCTTCGGTGAAAAGATGCCGGACAAGAACGATCCGAAATACAAAGACCGTTACGAGCGGGAGGTGTCCGCCGGACGAAAGTTCGCCCAAGCGACACGTATCGACAAGGCTGCCGCCAAGGTACAGGGATTCGCCAACGCGCACCGGATACTTTTTCTGGTCATCGTCTTCGGTTTCGCTATCGGAGGGTTCACTTGGAACATCTATCGCATTACGATGGCATACCGCAACAGCCGGCCGACACGCACGGCGACGGAAATGCAGGATTCGGTGCTGCGGGAAAGACACAAGAGGCTGCAAGGGGGTGAAATAAGGGAAAATCGGAACGAGAACAAGAAATATGAACCGCAATAAAGGAGTGCTTATGAATACACGATTTGAAAAATCAGTCCGCTCGTCGGACGAATGGTACACCCCGAAGGAGGTGCTGAAAGCGTTAGGCAGGTTCGACCTTGACCCTTGCGCCCCTGTCCATCCGTTGTGGCCGACCGCCGAGGTCATGTATGACCGGGACATGGACGGATTGTCCCTGAAATGGGAAGGGCGTGTATGGCTCAATCCTCCGTACTCGCGTCCCCTTATCGAACAGTTTGTCCGAAAGTTGGCGGAACACGGCAACGGCATCGCGCTGTTGTTCAACCGTTGCGATTCCAAAATGTTTCAGGACGTCATTTTCGAGAAAGCGACGGGCATGAAATTCCTGCGCCACCGCATCCGGTTTTACCGCCCGGACGGAACACGCGGCGATTCTCCCGGTTGCGGCAGCATCCTGATCGCATTCGGAGTGGAAAACGCAGAAGTGCTGAAAAACTGCAGCATTGAAGGCAAGTATGTACAACTCAATTAAAAGATGTATGATGAAGATATTTGATAAAATCAATTTCAGGGAGCCGAAGTATATGCTTCCGGCTGTCCTGTATATCCCGCTTCTGGTTGCATCGTACTTCATCTTCGACCTGTTTCAGACCGAAACGGCGGAGATTCCGGACAAGACGCTGCAGACAACGGAGTTTTTGAACCCCGATTTGCCGGATGCCCGGCTTAAAGGCGGTGACGGCATAGGCAGCAAGTACGAGAACATGGCCAAATCATGGGGTAAGATACAGGATTACTCCGCAGTGGATAACATAGAACGAGATGAACCCGATGACAACAAGGAAGAATATGAATCGCAATACACGGTGGACGACATCGCCCTGCTCGATGAGCAACAGCAGGAAAAGGCTGCGGCAGCGCAAATTGCCGATGCCAAGACGCGCGAGCAAGAAGCTCTCGCGGAACTGGAGAAAGCCCTTGCCGAAGCAAGGTTGAGAGGACGCAATGAGGTATTACCGGCGACCGATACGGACAGTACCGCATCGGCGCAACCCCCGACGGCAACCATAGAGGTTAAGGGAAAAATAGAGGAAGAGAGCCGTTCGGTAAAAGCCCCGTCAGAGAACGAACCGCCCAGCGAAGTGGTACGCAAGGTAAAGACGGCTTCGGATTACTTCAATACGCTTGCGGTCAATGCCCGTGAACCGAAACTGATAAAGGCCATTATCGACGAGGACATCAAAGCGGTGGACGGCTCGCGTGTGCGGTTGCGTCTGCTCGACGACGTGGAGATCAACGAGTGCGTGGTCAAACGAGGGTCGTATCTGTATGCCACCATGAGCGGCTTCTCGTCGGGGCGTGTGAAGGGGAACATCACCAGCATTCTCATCGAGGACGAACTGGTGAAGGTCAGCCTGTCCCTTTACGACACGGACGGCATGGAGGGGCTTTATGTACCGAACAGCCAGTTCCGGGAAACGAGCAAGGATGTGGCAAGCGGTGCGGTGTCGGGGAATCTGAACATGAATACCGGCAGTTACGGCAACAGTCTCTCGCAATGGGGAATGCAAGCCGCTACGAATGCCTACCAGAAAACGAGCAATGCCATCGGCAAAGCTATCAAAAAAAATAAGGTAAAGCTGAAATACGGCACTTTCGTCTATCTGGTGAACGGACGTGAGAAACAGTAAAAACGGAAGCCATGATAGAGATTGACAACATATATAATATGGACTGTATCGAGGGCATGAAGCTCATGGCGAACGGCAGTGTCGATGCCGTGATAGCGGATTTGCCTTACGGCGTGTTGAACCGTAGCAACAAGGCGGTACACTGGGACAGGCAGATACCGCTCGAAGCGTTGTGGGAACAGTACCGCAGGATCACCAAGCCGGGAAGCCCCGTTATCCTCTTTGCGCAGGGCATCTTCTCGGCGCGGCTCATGCTCTCGCAACCCCGGATGTGGCGGTATAACCTCGTGTGGCGGAAAGACCGGGTAACGGGTCACCTGAATGCCAACCGGATGCCGCTACGCCAGCATGAGGACATCATCGTGTTCTACGACCGTCAGCCGGTATATCATCCTCAGATGATGCCGTGTCCACCGGAACGGAAAAATCATGGACGGCGCAAGACGGACGGTTTCACGAACCGCTGTTACGGTGAAATGAAACTGGCTCCGGTGCGTGTTGCCGAAGACAAGTACCCGACCTCTGTCATTTCCATACCCAAGGAACACAAGACAGGAGCATTCTATCATCCGACACAGAAGCCGGTAGCCTTGATAGAGTACCTGATGCGCACCTATACCAACGAGGGCGATGTGGTGCTGGACAACTGCATCGGTTCGGGTACGACCGCCATTGCCGCCATCCGCACGGGACGGCATTACATCGGATTCGAGATTGAACCGACGTATTGCGAAATTGCCGGACGACGGATTCGGGAGGAACTGGAACGTGGTCATGGGATTAAAGAAAGCGAAATAAGGGAAATAAAGAAATAAAAAAATAAAAAATATCAACAGAAACGATATGAACAAGAAAATAATTATAACTGCATTTCTTCTGGCGGCAGGACTTTTTGCCACACGGAACGCACAGGCTCAGCGTACATACGAAGAGATGGAACGGCTGACTGTCAATGAACAGGTAACGACCGTCATCACAGCCTCGGAACCGGTCCGCTTCGTGGATATTTCCACAGACAAGGTGGCGGGCGACCAACCCATTGAGAACATCATCCGGTTAAAGCCCAAAGAGACGGGACACGAGGACGGTGAAGTGCTGGCCATCGTCACCATCGTAACGGAACGCTATCGCACGCAGTATGCACTCATCTACACCACGCGGATAAGCGAGGCGGTGGCAGACAAGGAAATTCAGCTACAGGAACGGGATGCCTACAACAATCCTACGGTCTCGATGTCCACAGCCGACATGGTGCGTTTTGCAAGACGGGTGTGGAACTCGCCCGCGAAAATCCGCAACGTGGCGACCAAGGCGCACCGAATGGTGATGCGCCTGAACAATATTTACTCGGTGGGCGACTACTTCTTCATCGACTTTTCCATCGAGAACAAAACGAACATCCGTTTCGACATCGACGAGATACGGGTGAAACTGTCGGACAAGAAACTTTCGAAGGCAACTAACGCGCAGACCATCGAGCTGACTCCTGCCCTGGTATTGGAACACGGCAAGACGTTCAAGCACGGCTACCGGAACGTGATTGTCGTGAAAAAGATGACCTTTCCGAACGACAAGCTGCTGACTATCGAAATGACGGAACAACAAATCAGCGGGCGCAATATCAGCCTGAACATCGACTACGAGGATGTGCTGTCGGCCGATTCATTTAACACCGCTTTATTGGAGGAGGAATGACGATGAAAAAGACGTTGAAAACAGTTTTGTTACTGATGCTTGTCTGCATAGGGTTTGCCACCAATGCCCATGCGCAACGCAACGGCGGCCGCCTCTCGCTCGGCGTGGGATTGCTGTATGAGAACGGCATGGACGTAACGCTTGCTTACGAGCATGAAATGAACTACCGTCATGCGTGGGAGTTCTTCGCCAACGGCTATCTGAAATGGACGGAATGTAAATCTTGCGGTCATATTTGTCCGGAATCCTTCTGGCGCAACTACCGCACTTATGGTTTCGGTGTGGCGTACAAACCTTGTGTGGTGCGTGGACGCAACCATTACGGCAACTTGCGTATCGGAGCTTCGGCAGGGAGCGACACGAACAAGTTTCTTGCCGGAATCCATGTGGGTTACGAGCACAATTATGAGCTGCGGTCGGGATGGACGCTGTACTGGCAGGTCAAGAGTGACATGATGATAAAAGGGGCGGATTTGCTGCGGACAGGTATCGTGCTGGGTGTAAAACTGCCGATAAAATAAAGGAAAAACAAAAAAACGGAAATGACATGATACGAAAGATTCAATGGATTGCAATGGTAGTGGCGGCGGTATTGTGCGCTGCCTGTGACGCCCATATCGACGTACCCGATACGGCGGTACGTCCGGGGCATATTCTCTGCGAGGACGGCACGGCATTGTCCTATGCGCAGTATGAACAATCGGGGAAGCGGGCAATAGCGGTTGTCTTTGATACCGAACGCCGTGAAGGAACGGAAGGGAACGGCTATGCGGTTTACCTGTGGGACATTGCTCCGGCGGCATTCGCCGACAGCCTCGGTGTCGCACAAGGGACGTCGGCCGACATCGGGGCATTGGACGGGAACATGAACACCTTTGCGCTGTACGACACAAGGGAGACGGCTTCGCCTATGGCGGAAGCGGTCTTTGACCTGTGGCGGTACGGACAGAGTGCCTATATCCCGTCGGTAGCACAGATGCGGTTGCTGTATGCTGTCCGGGAAACCGTCAATCCTGTCATTGAACGGTGCGGCGGTCATCCGTTGCCGTTGGATGAATACGATTGCTGGTACTGGACATCGACGGAAGTGTCCGGACAAGAGACGGCGAAAGCGTGGCTTTACTCGACAGGAAGCGGCGCGATGCAGGAGACACCTAAGACACAGGCGCATAAGCTGCGGCCTATAATTACCATGAACAAATAAAATGTGCAACGATATGAATATAGATATGCTTTTCTGTATAGTATTGATGGTATTGGGGGCTTTCCTCATATACTATCCCATCAAAGATGAATCACCTCGGCAAAAACTGAAAAAGCTCGCCGATTCTGTTGCGTCTGATAAAAAGGACATTGATTATCTGATTCAACGCTTCAGCTACCTTTTGGATAACATGGCGGCAGACAATGGGAAAGGTTCGGCTCTGAGATGCCAGATTGCCAAATTGGAGGAAGTTGTCAAGGAGTTGAACGGCAAACGCAAGGAACTTGAGTTAAACAACCGGTCGATGACGGATGTTAATGACGAATTGAAGCGAAGCAATGCCGAACTTTTAAGGAAGGCTTCTGAATTGCGTGATGAGATACAGCAACAGGAAATTAAAATCCAACAGCAGGAAGAATACATCAATTCTGTCCAGAGAGTCAAAGAAGGGCTTGAGATAGCCTTGGACAACATTCAGGCAGAAGAGGTGCATTATCTCTCACAGCCGATATTCAGCATGAAAATGACGCCTATAGTCAGAAGCAAACTCGAATCTCATGGGATATTGTATGTCGGCGACCTGATTCAGCTCAACGAGGAATATCTCATGGAAATCTGGGGTTTAGGACCGGTAGCACTTGAAAGAATAAAGACGAAACTGAACGAAAACGGTGTGTGGTTCGGTATGGATGTCATACGAATCAACGACCGTTGGTATCGTCGGAAACAAGAATTAACAACGGATTGATTCATGGAAGAGAGCAAAGAATTACAAGGGTTCTACAAGATATTCCGTGCGGTCATCTATATCTCCGTGCTGATGGAGTTCTTCGAGTATGCCATCGACCCTGCCATGCTCGACCACTGGGGTGGCATACTGATTGATATTCACGGGCGCATCAAGCAGTGGATGATTTACAATGACGGTAATCTTGTGTACAGCAAGATTGCGACGTTCCTGCTTATCTGCATCACCTGTATCGGTACGAGGAACAAGAAGCATCTGGAGTTCGATGCCCGGAGACAGGTGTTATATCCGCTAATCAGCGGACTGTTCCTGATTGTGTTCTCCGTGTGGTTGTACCATCATCCGATGGAAACGAGGCTCTACACGTTGCCACTAAATATCATCTTCTACATGGCGACCACGCTTGTCGGTGTGATATTGGTACATATCGCACTGGATAACATCTCGAAGTTCATCAAGGAGGGACTGGGTAAAGACCGGTTCAACTTTGAGAATGAAAGTTTCGAGCAGAGCGAAGAGAAGGTTGAGAACCAGTATAGCGTGAATATACCGATGCGGTACTATTACAAAGGTAAATTTCGCAAGGGATGGGTGTCGATAAGCAACTGTTTCAGAGGAACATGGGTAGTCGGAACTCCGGGCAGCGGTAAGACGTTCAGCATCATAGAACCGTTCATCCGCCAACATAGTGCCAAGGGCTTTGCGATGGTGGTCTATGACTACAAATTTCCGACACTTGCCACTAAACTTTACTATCATTACAAGAAAAACCAGAAGCTCGGAAAACTGCCCAAAGGGTGCAAGTTCAACATCATCAACTTCGTGGATGTGGAGTACAGCAAACGGGTGAACCCCATTCAGGCAAAGTACATCAATAATCTTGCGGCGGCGAGCGAAACGGCGGAAACCCTGTTGGAATCCCTGCAGAAAGGCAAGAAAGAGGGAGGCGGAGGCAGTGACCAGTTCTTTCAGACTTCTGCCGTGAACTTTCTTGCCGCCTGTATCTACTTTTTCGTGAACTACGAGCGGGAACCCTACGATGCAAACGGAAAGAAACTATATGCGGAGAAACGGCAAGATCCGCAGACGAAGTTCTGGAAGCCGACGGGTGTCGTTCGTGACCGTGAGGGTGGCAGCATCGTGGAACCTGCCTATTGGCTGGGAAAATACTCGGATATGCCGCATATCCTTTCATTTCTCAATGAGAGCTACCAGACTATTTTTGAGGTACTGGAGACGGACAACGAGGTCGCGCCGTTGCTCGGCCCGTTCCAGACGGCCTTCAAGAACAAGGCAATGGAACAATTAGAGGGTATGATTGGTACGCTGCGTGTCTATACCAGCCGTTTGGCCACCAAGGAATCCTACTGGATATTCCACAAGGATGGGGACGACTTCGACCTGAAAGTTAGTGACCCCAAGTCACCCAGTTATCTGCTGATAGCCAACGATCCGGAAATGGAAAGTATCATCGGAGCGTTGAACGCTCTGATATTGAACCGTCTCGTTACCCGTGTGAACACCGGGCAGGGGAAGAATATTCCGGTCAGCATCATCGTGGATGAGCTGCCGACACTGTATTTCCACAAGATAGACCGACTGATAGGTACGGCGAGAAGCAACAAGGTAAGCGTAACGCTGGGTTTTCAGGAGTTGCCGCAGTTGGAGGCTGACTACGGAAAAGTGGGAATGCAAAAAATCATCACGACAGTGGGCAACGTGGTAAGCGGTTCAGCTCGCGCAAAAGAGACACTGGAATGGTTGTCGAATGACATTTTCGGCAAGGTAGTACAGGTCAAAAAGGGCGTGACCATCGACCGGGATAAGACGAGCATCAATCTCAATGAGAATATGGACAGCCTTGTACCCGCCTCGAAAATTTCGGATATGGCGACGGGATGGATTTGCGGACAGACGGCCAGGGATTTCGTGAAGACGAAAACCGGTACAGGAGGCTCGATGAACATTCAGGAATCGGAAGAGTTCAAGACTACAAAGTTCTTCTGCAAGACGGATTTCGATATGAAGGAGATAAAAGCGGAGGAAGCGGCCTATGTACCGCTACCGAAGTTCTACACCTTTAAGTCGAGGGAGGAACGGGAACGCATCTTGTATAAAAATTTCATACAAGTCGGACAGGATGTAAAAGACATGATAACGGATGTACTGAACAAGCGTGGGGCGAAATAAATCAAAATCCCTGCAATAATCACGAAATTATTGCAGGGATTTTTATATTCAATTTCAGTTACCCAAAATCTTGTGGGCATAAAGCCGGTTTTACGGACGTAAATGAATTATCTGACAGTTTCCGATTTGGAATCGTTTTCCGATAGCAGATTTTGTAATTTGTCGATGTCCGGTAGAGTCTTGCGCAGATTCTCCGGCATTTCTTGGGCTGTGCGGTATGTCGCCACGCCCATAGGCTTATCATAGTCGCGCACCATGATTTCGACAAACTTGCGGTTGGCATCCTGGCATAGGACAATACCGATTGAAGGGTTCTCGTGCGGTTTCTTGTCGGTCATGTCATACACCGTCAGGTAGCCGCTAAGCTGTCCGAGATAATTCGGGCGGAACTTGCCCCGTTTCAACTCCACGATTACGCTGGCATTCAGTTCTCTGTTGAAGAATACAAGGTCAGCAAACATTTCTTCTCCGGCAACTATCAGGCGATGCTGACTGTCGATAAAAGTGAAGTCGTTTCCAAAACGGAGAATGAACTGCTTGATATTGGTTACGATTTGGTTTTCGATGACCTTTTCGTTCCAGTCCTGTTCGCGTTCTCCCACATTCTCCAGATTAACCATTTCGAGCATATACTCATCCTTGAACGCCAATATCGCTTTTACGGCATAAATGGCTTCGGGCAGCACTTGAAGGAAGTTGCTCGGCAAAGATCCGCGATTTGAATAGATGTCTTCTTTCAAGTAATTTTTGAGAGAGGATAGCGACCACGCATTTTGAGCGGCACAATGGATATAGAACAACCGTTCCGCGATGTCTTTTGAACGAGTCAGGATTTCAATATGATGTGAAAAGCTGATCTTGACAAAATCGTCCCAGGTAAATTCGGTATTGACCGGTTGCCCGATAAGTTGCAGCAGTAGATGCTCGTCAATATCCAATTCGCCCAACGCTGTTGGATGAATTAAAAACGTCCTCCATTCCTCATAGAATGAGCGCATCCGTTTCAACCCCGATTCAGAAAAGCCGTGCAGACCGGGCAACTCCCGTTGAAGGAGCTTTGATATGGTAGGCAATGCTTTAGTACCCCAACAGCCGATGCGGGAATTTTCAGACACGAATTTCCCCACTCCAAAATACAACGAGAGAGTTTCTTTGTTGACCGCAGCCGCACTTCTATACCGGCAGCGTTCGATGGCATGTTTGATTATCTCTACTGCCTCTGCATATTGTGTATAATCCGATGGGATAACCTGTTGTTCCATATACATACGTTTTTGTGCCGCAAAGGTACGAAAAATACGGGATATACAGGGCAGAATGCCAACATATTATAGTGCCGCGTGGGTCTTATTCGGTATTTTTAGCGTTCCGGTGTCTTGCACTCGCTTTGCTGCCAATCTACTCACTCAGATGTTCATGCGTCTGGGGCGTGCCGAGAAAGCTGGTAGCGGTGTGGATAAGATTGTGAGCGGTTGGCAGTCTTTGGGTTGGCCGCTTCCTACTGTAGCCGAGGAAACACGTCCGGACTATGTTGTGCTGACCTTGCAGTTAGGGATGAAAACCCGACAAGAAAACCCGCAAGAAAACCTCGCAAGCAGGATTTGAGAAAAGAGCAAATCTTGGAGTTCTGTGTTGAGCCGCAATACCTATCTGATATTTTGCAACATTTAGGATTGAAAGATAGGGAAAATCTTATGGAGGTCTATATCAATCCGATGATTGGTACAGGGGTATTGGAAATGACGGAGCCGGACAATCCCACAAGCCGTAACAACGGTAAAAGTGGAACAAGGACTTCAAAAGTGAGTTTATAATAGGATATTGCGGCTTGGACGCATCCAACCGCACACGAAAACACCGCCCACGTAGAAAAATGGGCGGTGTTATTCGGTCGCTCGCTTATTCAGGCTCGTGTACCGCTTAAAAGTACGGCAAGTTGCCGGTCGCAGAATTTGTCGTATTCCTCTTTGTCCGTACCGCTTTCGACGGCTCGGTCAATGACATCGCCCAACTCGTCGAAGCATACTTCCTCATTGACGCACTCCGCACCGTTCTCTTTCAGCAGATATACCTCATAATAATCGGAGCCGTTGAGTGCGATAACGACATTTCCGGCGTGCAACCGCCCGTTTACTTTAATCCGCAATGCCGGCAAATCCCGGAATACCGTAGCGACAAAATCGCCGATTCCCCACGACATAAGAATGGGCATGGGTGTAAGTGATACCAATTGTTCTTTGATGGTCTGTGCGATGTGCATTACATACTCTTTATCCATAACTTTGATTTTTAATATGATTATTGATTTATGTTAGTTGAACCATTCGGGGTTATCCTCTTTTAATTCCGTGATGAGTTCATCGTCCGGTAATTTGAGGGTTTTCGCATCGGTGAAAAAGAAAACCTCGTCATATATTTGTTCGGCTTCCTTACTTGCAAAACCTTCGTTTTCGTCCTCGAAACTGCCCGGATGAAGTGCATCGAGCAGAGCGGTAGAGCCGATAAGTAATTCTTCACCTTCGTTGGATTTCACGATACGGCAGATGTAGATATTGCCGTCAAATTGTAGTTCTTTCGTTTTCATACATCTGTTATCTTAATGGGATGTGTTTCCCGTGAGCCTTGAGGTATTCCATGATGCACTTCGCTTCCTCGTGCGATGCACGGTTGCGGTCGTCGTAGTTGCGTGTCTCGTCCGCCATGACCACGATACACTCTTTTACCAACCTGTAAAGGCTTTGCTGCAGTGTGGGGTGCATTTCGGGGATAGCGGCTGCAAACCGTTTGGGGTTGAAGCCGTAATCGTTCACTGCCCTTTCCCAGTCTTTGGCGAGCTGGTACTCCTTGCTTTCCTTGATGTTGTCCATAATCTTGAATTTTAATGATTTGTTTTTTTCTTCCCTCCGTTCGGTTCCTTTCTGTCGGAACCGCTTTGGGATTTTATGGATGCGGTACACGGTTGTCGGTACAGCTTCATACGGAAGGCTTTTCCTGCCAATTACTCTTTCTGAGGAAAGGAAGAATTTGCAGGAAATTCACTTTAAGCCGCCGGATCAAGCGCGACGGCCGACCTTTGCATCTGATAAAACCAAACCGGGGCTGACAGGGGACGAAGCCGGGGAAACGCTATAAAAGGGAAGTTGAAAATGGTAAAAAAGAGAGGAAACGGAAGCTATGAATGGAAGAAGGGCGGGTGGTGACGGGTTCGTCAGAAAGTTAGAAGAGGTACTTGGGTCCTTTGTCCGGAGCATACAAAAATGAATAGAGGGCGGATTTCTCCCTCCCCCTATCCGTTATGACAACAACATTTGTCAGGCAGCTATTTCTTCCGCTTGCGGTTCGGTCTGTGCTTCCGCTTCGGGTTGCGGTTCATCGGGTTGTTCCGCTTCCTGCGTGGCTTGTTCCTGCAAAGCGGCTTTCTTTTCCTCGATGCGTTGGTGTCGCTTTTCGTACACTTCATTATATCCGTCTTGGATATTGGCAAGTTCTTCGGGCATATGCTTTTGAGCGAAGTCAAGCAACAGGGAGGCTGTGGCGTTGTTACCGAATGCGTCCTTGAAATTGGCAATCAGATAATCCCTGCGGATAACGGCTTTCTGCTTGGCGGTAAGGTTCTCGATGATGCGCATTTTGTCCTCGCTCGTAAGGTAGTAATAAGAGCCTTTATCTTCAATTCCCACCTCATTGAAATGCTCTTTGCGGAGTGAGGAGAGCAGGAAGAAATACACCATTTTCTCCTCGTCCTGCCCAAATTTGCGCTCTGACATATCAACCTCTAAAATCCGCTTTTTGGTGTCTTCAACGGTCTTTTCGAGGGCAATCTCCTTGTTGCGTTTGTCCTGCTTTTCCAACTTCTCGATAGGTGAAAGCGGCATTTTGGTTGCCGTACCGTTTGCGGTTGTAGCGGTATTTGCAACATAGCACAGTGTAATGTCGTTGCTCTCAATACGGAGATAGAGGGAGATTTCTCCTGCTTCGCTTCGGGTGCGGATTGCTTCGCATTTCTCGGTGTAGCCGTTCAATTTCTGCTCGTAATCCTTTACTGCTTCCTCGTATTCCTCGGTGGTATCGTAATCCTCTTTTTGAGGAGCTTGGGGGCATTCGGGGTATTTCGTTGCATAGGTTTTAAGACTTTCCACCTCGTAGCCTATAGCGGTAAGTCGGTCGACGACGGCTTCATTGTAATTGTAGCTTTCGTGGCAGAGGGGAACGGCAGGGTGCTGTTCCATGAGCCGCATAGCCTTTTCGGTAAGGTGCGATGTGTTCATTTCCACAAGACAAGCACGGTTGGCGCAATTTCCGCAACTACCCTCACAGAATAACATCATGTTATTGGTATTGTGGGGACATGAAAGACAAAGGGTTTTGTCAAATGAATAGCGATTGAGGTCTGCGGTATATTGCCGTTCGATGCTCTGTGCCACCTCGGAGGCTTTCATGCCTCGCCAACTATTGTACTGCACCCCCTCTTTCAGATGTTGGTCGTACACCTCACGCTGTATCTCTTCCCCATAACGGCAGATTTCACTTGCCACGCTGATTGTGATTTCGTCCTGTTCCAACAGCACGGCGATTTCGGGTATCAAGGAAACGAATTTAAGTCGTGTACGGATATACGCTTCCGTCTTGCCGAACTGCACGGTCAAGGATTGGACATCGTGGCGACCGCTGTCTATGAGTTTTTGGTAGGCATTGGCTTCCTCAATCGGGGTAACATCCTTGCGATGCAGGTTCTCGGTGATTGCCATTTCCTCGGCTGTCTCGTCTGAAATTTCCATGACGGTAGCCGGAATTTCCGCCAATTCAGCCATGAGGGAAGCACGGTATCTGCGTTCTCCAAAGACAATCTCGAAACGGTTGTCCGCAATAGGGCGCACACCGATAGGCTGAAGCACTCCCTGCTGACGGATGCTCTCGGCAAGTTCCGCAAGGCTTGTCTCGTCAAAGTTCTTGCGTGGGTTGTAACTGCTCGACTGAATGTCTGCCAATGCTACCGATGTGATGTTCTTCTCTACTGCTTGAACTGCTGTTGTTGCCATAATCATAAAATTTAATTGGTTGATATTTGTTTTGTTATTTTTCCCTCTTTTCGGTTCTTTTTTCTGCCTGAACCGCTTGGGATTTACAGATGCTTCAAGGGACTGACGAACAAGCTATTTTCAACGCTTTTTCCGGAAAATTACTCTTTCACGGAAAGGAAGAATTTTACGAGAAATGCACTTCAAAGCGATGAAATCAAGCGCGGCAGTCCAAATTTGCGTCTGGAAAACCAACCGGCGATGGCAGGAACGAGACCGGACAAGCGGCAAGAGGAATGGATAGAAAGGGGAAATGCAGCATTGCAGCTATAAGAGGCGAATAGAGCAGGAGAACAGCCAGGGGTATAAACGGGAAAACCGCTACCTTGTGGACATGTGCCATAAGATAGCGGTATGGTATAAAAGTTGATTGGGCGGATTGCCGCCCCGGTTATTTCTCGTGCTTTTCCAAATACTCTTTCATCGCCTCGTTCACAATATTTCGGAGCGACATATTCTTCTCGATAGCGAGGTATTTCATCCGGGTATGAATACTCTTGTCGATAACAAAATTGCAATGCACGGCAGGTTCTTTTTCCGCTTTGACCGGTGCAGGCTCTTTCTTTTGCGTGGACTTCCCGGTGGATGACAGCAAGCCGTCCAGTCCGCTTCTCATGCCGTTTTTCAATGAATCACTTTTGCTCATATCGTCTTTACTTTAATTTCAACACTTCTTTTGCTAACTCCATGTAGTCCTTTGCCCCGTTGCTGTTCTTGTTGTATTCAAAGATGTTCAGACCCTTTATCGGAGCTTCGGCCAATGCCACATTGTCCCGGATGACGGTCTTGAACACTTTGTCGCAGAATGATTCGTTGATGAGTTCCGCAACACTCTTGTTGAGCGTCTTGCGCTTGTCAAACTGTGTGATGACAATTCCGCCGATGTTCAGATTCGGGTTCAAACGGGTTTTGACAATCTCGACCACATTTGTAATCTTCGCCATTCCGCGCATGGCGAGGAATTGCGCCTGTACCGGGATAATCAAGAAATCCGCAGATGTAAGTGCGTTGAGTGTCAGCAAACCCAGCGAGGGCGGACAGTCAATCAGGATATAGTCGAATTTACGGGTTTCAAGCAATTTTGCAATCAGCCCTTTCAGTATTAATTCCCGCCCCGGCTCATTGATAAGCTCGGATTCTGCCGCTGACAAATCAAGGCAGGACGGTACAACGGAAAGGCCATTATTTAACTCGAATACCGTTAACGGGTATTCACCTTTCATTGCTCCGTACACCGTCCGTTCCTCTTCGATGGAGAGACCGCAGGATTCCGTGAGGTTTGCCTGACCGTCCATGTCGATGAGCAGTACACGCTTTTTCTTCTGCTGCAATGCGGCAGCAAGATTGATGGTGGTGGTCGTCTTTCCGACACCGCCCTTGTGGTTCAAAACAGCGATTATCTTTGCCATAAATTCCTATCTTTATTTCTGATACAAAGATACTACTATTTTTAGTATTTACTATGATTAGTGTGTACTATTTTACTACTTTATTACATTTTAGTATCGTAGTATCTACTACTATACTAAAATACTGATTGACTAAATGTAGTGCATACTATCCTTTGCAACGGGAGATTTCCTGATATCCTACTTTACTAACATTAGTATGTACTACATTTAGTATCGACTGTATAGCAGTGAAGTAAAGCCTATTTGGGAGGTGTATATAAATGGATATTGCCGCCATCAGATCGGAGTACAAGAAAAATCCCCCTGTCGAGTTATCGCAACCGAACAGAGGGAAAAGGTTAAGATATGATTATGGTTTAAGCGGCCTTAGTAGTAGGTTCGTATTCGGCAGCCGTTGTTTCGGATGGAGTTAGAGAGCGTTCCGCATCCTTGAGACTTTCGTCAATCTTCCGCTGCAGCTCCTTGCACTCCAGTTTGAGTTTTACCAATTCATCGGCTTTGCTCCACTGGCGGCCAACGATGTCCTGCAATATGGGGATTTCGCTTTCAATCCGCTCCACCGTCTTTTGTTGCTTCTCAATAAGTGAGGGCAATTTGTTTAGTGTAGCCTGCGGATATTGAGCAGATTCCACGAAGCCAAGCGGTAACGCACCTGTCAGTCCACAACGGTATTTAAGCCCGCTTGTCCCCTCGACAAAGAACGTGTTTCGGTCAAATGTACCGTTTATGCTGTACTCGCTGCGTACCAGCAAATTCAGCCCTGTAAACGTGCCAATCGTACCATACGCTCCGCTACGGTAGGTTTTGGCGATGCGGTGTAATTCCCGGCCTGTTTCCTCGGCTGTAGCTTGTGGCAGGTTGAGAAGTTGTGTTACTTTTGTCCCCTCGTAAGAGTTGAAGTATTCCCAATCCTTGATGAAACCGGCCTTTGTACGCTGTGTCTTTGCCATATCTTCCTGTCCGGCGGTTATTTTCCGCTCGGCACGGATGCGTTCTTTCTTGAAAATGGTCTGTTCCTTTTCCAACTGCATAATCTTGTTGTCGAGTTTTGCCTTGTTCAGCAAATCGGTGTTGCCGGAAAGGATTGCCACGAACTCGGCGAAGTTCATGCCGTTGTCCTCGTCCATGCCGCCCTCGTCGATACGGCGCACGGCGATTGTGCCGTTATTGATTTGGTTGATGAACATCTGCTTGTTTTTCAGCAAATTGAATTTGTAGGCATCAAGTGTCTTTTCCGTGCCGTAAATCACCACATCCACCACGTTGCCGCCCCACAGTTTCACGGTGTTGCCCTTGCGTACCGCCCTGCCGTTGCGCTGCTCCATGTCAGCCGGTCGCCAGGGAATCTCCAAATGATGCACCGCTACAGCCCTCTGCTGGGCGTTCACCCCTGTTCCTAACATGGTGGTGCTGCCGAAAAGCACACGCACCTTGCCGTTGTTCATGTCCTCGAACAGGCGTTTTCTTGCCCTTTCGGTGGTAGCACACTGGATAAACTGCACTTCATCGGTCGGAATACCGAGGTTCACCAACTTTTCTTTGATGTCGGTATATACGTTCCACTCATTCGGCTTGTATGTGCCGAGGTCGCTGAACACGAACTGCGTACCCCGGTTTTCATTTGAGCGCATATAATATTCATAGATTGTTCTTGCACAGATTGAAGCCTTGTTTTCGGCATCGTCGCTGAACTTGTCGCCCAACAAACGCATATCGAGAGCCATTTTTCGTGCCACATTGGTAGCTACCAACATTTTTGCCTTGTCGAGATTGTCGGGTTCGGGCGTATCAAGTCCCAAATCCTCCCACTGTCCGCTGTGTGCAAAGGAAACCAAACGGCCTATCATTTCCTCCTGCTGGATAGTGGGCGCATGAGAAAGAAAGCGCACATTTTTATCCGGTACATCGAGGTTTATCATGTCGGCGGTGCGGTAGTCGGTAATCTCACGCAGGAACATTGCCAGTTCCGGCACTTTGATGTAGGTGCGGAAACGCTCTTTACGCTTGATTGCACCTGTCACGTTCAGTTCATAATCGGCTGTTTTCTGCGTAAATATCGCCGCCCACGCATCGAAGCAAGAAATCTGCTGACGTTGCAATTCTCTTGGTCTAAGGTACTTAAACATCACATACAGTTCGGTCAGGGCGTTCACAACCACCGTGCCCGAAAGGAATGTTGCGCCGAGGTCACGTCCTGTCCGGTGCTGAATGTCACGGATGGCAAACAGCAGGTTCATCGCCCTTTGCGAGCCTTTGGTATTGCCGATACCGGCAACCCTCGTGTGGCGTGTCTGAAATATTAAGTTCTTGAAAATGTGGCATTCATCGACAAATATGTGGTCTATGCCCATCGAGTGAAAGTCCACCGCATCGTCTTTCCGCTCGTTGATTTTCATTTTCAATTCCTTAAGTTTGGCTGCGAGGTTCTGTTTGCGCTTCTCCAGACCGTCCTGCATCTTTCCGCTGCGGTAGCGCATGGTGGATTGTTCCAAGACTTCCAAATTGCGCTCCACATCGGCCAGTTCTTCGGTGAATATATCTATCATGGTCTGTTCCGATTGCGGTATCTTGGCGAACTGGTCGTGTGTCAGAATGATGCAGTCCCAGTTGTTGTTCTTGATTTTCGAGAATACCTCTTTGCGGTTAGCAGGAGTGAAATCCTCTTTGCCCGGATAAAGCACCTTTGCCGAGGGGTAAGCCTTGCGGAACGTGTCGGCTATTTCGTGAACATTGGCTTTCAAGCCGATAATGAGCGGTTTCTGCACCAATCCGAGGCGTTTCATTTCGTAAGCGGAAACGCACATTATCATCGTCTTGCCCGTGCCTACCTCGTGCCAGCAGATACCGCCGCCGTTCTGCTTAATCATCCAAATGGCATCTTTCTGTGAGGGATAGAGGCTGTCATACGGAAAATTCTCGAAAGAGAGCTGCGGGAAGGTCTGTGCCGAGCCGTCATAATGCGGACGGACATAGCAGTTAAACCGCTCGTTGTACACCCTTACCAATTCGTCCCTTACCTCTATCGGCTGACAGTCGAGCCACTGGTTGAAACGGTTTCTTATCTCCTGTATCTTGGTGGCCGCTTCCTGTATGGCTTCCTCGTCCGGCACTCGTACCGCTTCGCCGTTCCGCTCTATCTCTTTGGTTATTTCGGGAACGGTGTCCTGCAGGGCGTGTACGAACAAATCCTCTCCGTTGTAATTCTTTACGGAATAGGTGTTATAGACTACAGGGGAATATCCTTGTAGCCGCACTAAATAGGTGTCGTTCACGTCAAAATACATCACATCGGTTTCCGTTCCGAAAAGTTCTGTGGCAAAATCGGCGTACAGCTTCGTGTCAATCCAACGCTCGCCCATGTTGATGTCGAGTTCCTCGTAGGGTATCGCTTCGGGTATGGCTTCCTCCAATGCCTTTACAGCGGTTTCCGTCCAGTCCTTTTCCTTGCCTGTGAGATCGGGAAGATAAGAGCCTGTTTCCTTGCTTTTGGCGATGACGTTTCCGGCTATGAACTTGCCTTTGTGTTCCCATTCTCCGGTGGCAGGGTTATAGAATATCTCGCCTTTGAGGTCGTCGATAACCTCGTCCTCGTCCTTGCCTGTGGTCTGCATCAGATAGTCCATATCCACACAGCCGTAAAAGTTAAGGCAGCTTGCCAACGCTTCGCCCGGTGTCAGTTGCACGGTCGTGTCTATCTTCTTGAACGCTACAGGCTCACGCATGATGTCGGATTTGAATATGTCGCCCTTGACCTGCATTTCAATCGTGAACACTTCCACGCCGAGGCTGTCAAGCATGATAAACTCCTTGTTGTCATTAGAGTGGAAAAAGCCCCATTTGGCGACAAAAGCATCATAGCAAGCGTTCAGCCGTTCACGCAAATGCGGCTGTTCCGTCTGTTCCTCCTGCTCTTTGATTGCAAGTTCAAAATATGCCTTGCGGATAGAGAAATAGTCGTTAGCCCTCTCCGTGTTCACCTTGCCCTCGTCCACCGGGACAAAATCGGTGGCCGTCTCTTGGTATAGTTCGGATTTGCGGTATCGGATAATGCCCACCTGCCCCTCAAACAGTACCATTGCACCCTCTTTCATCCACGCTTCCGGCTCGTCCGTATAGGCTCGTCTGCCTTTTGGTGGCTGCTTAACGGCCACACTGCCGAAAAGGGACATTTGCGTGTGTATGCCGTCCTGTCCCTCACTTGTGAAAAGGCTTTTGCGGAAATAGCGGCCAAAGTCGAGTTTGAGCAATGCGGCGAGATACTGCGACATGGCGTTTTCATCACCCTGCCACTGGTATTTGCGTACATACTTGCCGTACTGGTTCATCGCAATGCGGCTGCCTGTGGCGAGGGTGGTTTTCGGTAATGTGAAAAGTTTGTTGGCGTATTCGGTCATTGCGCCTGTCGTGTCTGCCTTTTCCCTGCCGACCTGTAAAAAGAGCTGTTCCCTCTGCGAGAGTGCCGCCTTGTGAGTATGCTTTTGGAAGATCAGTAAATCGCTGCCTACCTCGATGCCGCTTGTGTACATGAAAAGCGTGTCGGGCATACGGATAGCACTAATCAAATCGGCATGGTTCACAAGGTATTCACGCACGAATTTGTTGCTTGGTGTATCGGCCACACCTCTTGATGTGACGAAAGCCAGCAGGCCGCCCTCGTTCAAAAGCTCCAAAGCCTTGACAAAAAAGTAATTGTGTATGGTCTTGGTAGCCTGCTCGTATATGCCGCCTTTCTTCCAGAGTTCCGCATCGAACACACGGAAGTTACCGAAAGGGATGTTGGAGGCTATGACATCGAATTTCGTATGTTCAAAACCCTGTTCGTCTATCGTTTCAAACCCGGCTGTCCGTGTAACCGTGTTGTCATTCAGCAGGGAGAGTATCAGACCCGAAACCGGGTCTTTTTCAATGGCATAGCCGCAGGTGTCGGACATGGCTACCGGGAGGAAACCGCCAATGCCTGCACTCGGTTCGAGGAATGAGCGCATTTGCAGCTCATTGTCCTTGAATGTGGCGTGTATCTGCTTTGCGACTACATCAATAAGGAATTTCGGGGTGTAGAACGCTGTCAGGACAGAGGCTTTCATGGCTTCCGTGAAATAGGGATAGGTGTCGATAAGTTCCTGCAACCGCCTTATCGGTTCTTCCATGTCGCCACTTACAGGCTTGTCTGTGCCGATGTTCAGCACTTCTTTGATACCGCCAAACCCCGAATATTGGGATAAGGTTTCTTTTTCCTCTGGTGTGGCTTGTCTGCCTTGAATGTGGATTTGTAACGCTGTCTTTATCGCTTCCACGTTTGCCACCAATGATTTCAATTTGTTGTAACTCATATTTAACCTTTCTTTTTATTTCCCTCTGTTCGGTCTGTTTGCGACCGCCGGGAAGATTTTTCTGCTTTCGGAAGGTGGCGAGGGACAATCGGACAAGGCTGAACCGGAAAAATACGCTCGACAGAGGGAGAGGAAGATTTTTGCGTGTCACTCGCGGCGGCACGTCGGCATTGGCAAGATTGGCACGGTCGGTTACCTTTGCGGAAAATTCTATCCCGTAGGTCGCACGGCAGCGGACTTGGGTTTAATGGGAATCCGTTAGAAAAGGAAAGATTATGGGTAAAAGAGTGAAGCGGTCAGCCGGGACGGACTTTCCGACGGACTGTCTTGGGACTACAGAGGGCAGGATTTATCCCGCCCCCTGTAATGCCAAGTCTGTCCGTGTCCGTCCTTTTGCAAAAAGGGGCTTCACACACTTTATGTAACATGTTACACAAAATGCGTGAGGTTGCTTGAAGCAAACTGGCCGCAGGATGTAAGGCTATAAGAGGGAGAACAGGAGTTTTATAAAAGGTCGTTGGTCGATCGGAACAACAAACCGTACCGAGACTTTGCCCGATACGGTCTTGTCGTTGCCCTGCATATAACTCAGTCTATGTCATAGCCTATCATGTATTCATCGTTGATAAGCAGATAATAGTAGCCGTTGCCACAATTCCGGTACTCTTTGCTGAATCCTGCCGCCATATCGCCATTTTCGCGTGGCTCGCACCACAGCGTACCGTCATAGCCGCAAAAGTCGAAGCGTCCGGTGGAAAACTTTTCACCTTGCTTCAGTGCCGTTCTGAAACGAGCCATATCCCAACTGCCGCAATACTTCTCGATGGTGGCAAGTCCGATACACTTGCCGTCGATGCGTGTGCCGGTCGTGATGCGGTTCTCGTAGAGGGATTTATCCAAATCGGCATTAGCGATTTTGCGAAGCCAATCATTCGTATGCGTGGCAAGCCGGGCAAGTTTCTGGTATTTCAAGACCAGTTTCTTTTCTATGTCCGCTGCATCTTCGGGAGAGGATGACGGATAGTATATCTTCTCAATGCTTGCCCAATCTGTGAAGATGTACCCGCTTTTGCGTTTTCCGAGTGCGATAATGCCGATGACGTTTTCGTTGCGGTTGATAAACAGCCGTCTGCGTTTTCCTGCAATCCTTACATATAAGGATGTAGGATTTTGTTCGTTGCGTAGATAGGCTTCTGCCGGATGAATTGTTGTTGTTTCCATATCTGTATAAATTTGTATAAATTTTGATTTTTGCTGTTCCTATTTTGGTTTACCTGTTCAAAGTTCCGGGATTGTGCCGTTCTTATATAGAACACCGTTCCGATAATGGGACACGATACCCGGCTTAAGTCCCATTTCCTCAAAGGCTATATGCCTGATATAGTCCTTGTATTCTTTGCCAATGAAATTCTTTCCACAAAGGTTGTTGAAAATCATAGGGACGGAAAAACCGTCTTCGCTCGACAATATCACTCTGCCGTCTTGTCTAATTTCTTCTACCATACTTGTTTACTTTTAATTGGTTGAACTATCATGCTGATTTTTATTTTTCCCTGCTTTCGTTTGCCGTGCAGGTTTGTTTTCAGCTTTTTGAGGCAGCCAGAGGATGAAGCTGTGGCATCATAAGCCAAACCCGGATAGAAAACCGACCGTGCAACAGTCTGTTTTCGTCATCCGAATGCAATGCGGCTTGGCGATTATGCGCTTCGTCCTACATTCGCCGACGAAAAGAGTAAAGAATGACCTGCCGATAAACGAGATGTGACAACAATAAAACAGGAAAATACGATTTGGTAAATTGTCATTGTACAATATTGAACAATCACTAAATATCGGCACAATTTTAATTTAGTGCCGATATTTAGTAGATGATGACAAAAGGTTATTTACATATAGATTGCACTACTGTCCCGTAAAAGTGGATAAATAGTTCTTTGAAATTATTGAAATATAGT
>OGHW01000097.1_pt1 | contig 95370 bp, 79 predicted proteins | sample 1571641 | NCBI WGS metagenome assembly OGHW01 (sample SAMEA2582066, study PRJEB24529) | metagenome | biome: Human gut stool | place: China | collected 2011 | reverse complement strand
ACGGGCGCGGCATCGCTCAACGGATAAAAGGTACCCCGGGGATAACAGGCTGATCATTCCCAAGAGTCCATATCGACGGGATGGTTTGGCACCTCGATGTCGGCTCGTCGCATCCTGGGGCTGGAGCAGGTCCCAAGGGTTCGGCTGTTCGCCGATTAAAGCGGCACGCGAGCTGGGTTCAGAACGTCGTGAGACAGTTTGGTCTCTATCCTCTGCGCTCGTTGGAATCCTGGGGAGGCCTGCCCATAGTACGAGAGGACCTGGGTGGACGAACCTCTGGTATGCCGGTTGTCGCGCCAGCGGCACGGCCGGTTGGCTACGTTCGGGAGGGATAACCGCTGAAAGCATCTAAGCGGGAAGCCTGCTCCGAGATTAGGATTCCTTGGGCCCTTCGGGGTCCTGAAGCCCGCATGTGGAACACGTGTTTGATAGGCCGGAGGTGGAAGCCCCGCGAGGGGTGGAGCCGACCGGTACTAACGGGCGACGGCGACATAGCAGCCCATTCCCCCCTGTGTGGGGGTGGGTCCGCGTCTTTGCTGCTGCGGGATTGTTGGCGACAAGGAGCGTTGTTCCTGTGGTCACGAAACGGTGTTCGCGTCCGCTGTCCGGTTCCCGGACCGTCACGGCACGCGCCGGTGGCGGCGCGTGGGTGGTTTTCCTTTTGGCCGGTCGGGGTTCCCGTTTTTTGGGGGTCCGGGCCGTTGATGGTGGTTTTTGCGGTGGCCATGGCCCAGGTGTGACGCCCGGTCCCTTTCCGAACCCGGAAGCTAAGGCCTGGCACGGTGATGGTACTGCACCCGGCAGGGTGTGGGAGAGTAACACGCCGCCGCAAACGTTCTTGTTGGGGTTTCCCGTGGAGCCGACGCTCCGGGAAACCCCACCTTTTTATCCTGTTCCTGACGGGATCCCCTTGGACGGGCTGGCCGCCCCGGGAAGATTCTTTTTTGCGTTCTCCTGCCGTCGGTCATCGGGGTCTTCAGCGGCTTTTATCACAACGCGGTCGATGTGCTTTCCCGAGGCCCAGGCAGGAATTCCACGTCGGCGCGTCCACAAATCCAATGTCTGGCTATCGGCTATCTGCCGACGGTCGTCCCCGTAACATCATTGTTCAGTTATCTCAGGCGTAAGTCGACATCGGACGCCTTCTTCCTCATGTTAGGCATTATCGGCCGTCTGAGGGCCTGTATATGCTGAATTTCCTATGTTCGGGGTTATGAGCCTGTCTGTAGGATGTCTGTACGGCGTTGAGCCTCTTCATGCCTGATTGGTGCGATGCCGAAGTTGCCAGCAAGTCGCGTTGTCCTGCTTGACTGTTCACCCTCCACGCGGCGCGACACGCCGATTTTGAGGTTGAGACAATGCGTTGTATCCTAATCAAGTTGCGTTTTGCAGGTGACCATTGCAGAGCGTTGCATAATTGGAGAATTCGCCTAGTGGTCTATGGCGCACGCTTGGAAAGCGTGTTGGTGTAACAGCCTCACGAGTTCGAATCTCGTATTCTCCGCCGGTAGGGCTTTCAGAGCAATCTGAAAGCCCTTTTCTTTTGCTGAGAACGGCTTTTTCGGGTTATAGGCCAAAATGTGTGTCTGAGGGGTGTCATTCGGTAAAAAATAACACTTTCTTCTCTGCATAGGATTCGTTTTGGATTCAATGCTTTGCCCCTATGGATGGGGCAAGTCCCAACGATGAAAGAGGCTCAGCCCTACTTATCACCCGCTGGCATGGGACATCCCGAAAACAATTCAGACATCAATATGGACTGATCTTCTTGCCTCTATATCGAGTCGGTAATTGAAAAGACGAACATTGGAAATACTGATGTCATGTCTCGTCTTTGTCGTTCTCATTGTCATGATAATCATTTTGCTCTTTGCTCCCCCGCACAGCATAGCCAAAGTCCGGTGTAGGACGTCTCCATAACCGTGCGAATCACGGAGTATGAGTACTCACGGCCTTGAGTTCGCCGACGAGGCAACAAGCAGGACACAGGGGATTCCGAAGAATGGTAAATTGCTCGACATCTATTTGGAAACGCTTGAAGCCGTATGTTTCCCATGCGCTTCTGAGCACTCTAGAGTGCTCAGATTCATTCTGCCGGGTAATGTCAGTCTGAAACTCAAAGGCCTTGCCTGCAGTGTTGATTACTGTGATAGAACGGCAGGTACCGTGCTGTCCGGCGCGAGCCTTTCGTGGCGGGATCCAAGAAGATAAGACCGGTATCAACTGCGGCGGCGATGACTTGGGAGGTCACCGCCGTCTTCGCTTTGGGTAAACCGAACCGTTCCCTGAGCGAGGAATTGGTCAGGAAGCCTCCTTTGGCCGTTTGGAGGCAACAGTGCAGATATGCGGCGTTGACACGTTCTTTCATGCCCATGTCCTCGAAACGTCCTTTGCGCAGCTCGACGGTGGTGCTGCGTGTCTTGACGATGAATTCCGGCGCGTCGGTCTGCTGTTTCTCGATGTTTTCCAGAGCCCGGTCGATGCCGCTTCCCCTTTTCTCGCAAATACGGAGGATTCGCAGCGCCTCGGACAGACTTTCGTTGCGCTCGTACACCTCGTCGACGAAACGATTGGTCGGTATCTGGGGAATTCCCGGATTCGACACGGTGATACGCTGGGAGGAGATGGTGATGTCGATTCCGCCATGCTCCGTGAAGTCTTGATGCACGCAAGCGTTGGCGACGATCTCGCGGACCGCAATGGGGGAGAAATCGCGCTGCTCGTCACGCAGCCCGCCTGCGAAATCCTCGTCCACGGGCAGCAAGGCATTGATCTGTTCGATGACATCATCGAACACCACCGCGTACCCTTTGCTGTACACACGGTCGAACACCATATCCGCGATGGATGTGCCGCGCAGCCGCATGACGCGGATCGTGTGATGCTCGACATCCGGGAAATCGTTGAGTGAGCGTGCCAAGGTGATGGCTCCCAGCCTGCGTATGTAGAACAACGAGGCGTCGAAGGCCGTGCGTTCCACGAAATGCATCCTGAGGAAATCCCTGATCTGCGTTTCCTCTCCTGGCATGCGCGATCCGATAAGCTCGTAGTATCTTTCCACAGCCAACAGCAGCTTGATCTCATCCCAGGAATGGGTGCCGGGCTCGTTCTCGTCCAGATAGCTCGGCACGCCCTCGTTAAGCAGTTCCCTGAGCCGTTCGGGGCTCATAGGCTCAAGGGATTCGCCACTGCGCATCCAGTACTGTCCTTCGTAGGATGTCGGATGGCCGACGACCGAACGGGGGATGTGGAGAATGAGCACACGCTTGCCGTCGGCTTGCAACATCTCGAATGTGCAACGCAGTCCGATGCGGTTGTAGATATCGCGTTCCGTCTTGGCGGGATCGGCGAAGGCCTGCGTGCCGACGACCTGCTTGTCATCGGACACGCCGAAGACCATCTTGCCGCCGCCTTCGCAGCTCAGCGCGCAGCAATAACGCATCAACTTGGCGGAATCGAACTGCGTCGTCGCGCGCTTGAATTCCAGCTGTCTTGATTCGTTCTCGGCCAGGTATTGCCTGAGCCTATCGATGTCTCCAGTCATCACGTTCCTTTTGCCTTAAATAAACAAACCGCGGAAAATCAACGTTCTTCGCGTTTTTGGCCTATGGATAAGCCTACCAGCTTAAATAAAATACCTTTCGCCGGCGGTCGGTGCCGGCGGAATGAGTCCGGCGCCGAATTCACCGTTCCAGGAACGGCGATGGCGGGGAATAGGGGATCTTGGCGCGCATGCCCACGACAGTTCTCAGGGATTGATGGCCATGCTTCCGGACGGAGCGGCGGCACTGCCTTAAATAAACGAATCGCGGAAAATCAAAGTTTTCCGCTTTTTGGCCAGTGAATAGACCCACCGGCTTAAATAAGATCTCCGTTCTTTGTCGATTGGCACCGGCAGGTGCACCTGACGCCGTATATGCCGTTCCATGACGGGATGATGTCGGGAATCGTGGGACTGGGTGGCATCCGCAACGGATCTTGGGAATTGATTGTTCATACATCTGGATGGTGCGTCGGCATCGCCATAAATAAACCTTCTTTGGAAAATAAGGGCTTTTGGAGGAATGAAGTCACCATATCGGTTCACCGGCTTAAATAAACCTAAACCGTTTTCATGGAGTGCCTGCGAGACTGGGGGCTAGAGGTAGTGAAATCCACCGGGCCATGGGACTCGCGGCCAAAAGATATGGCAGTGGATGAACGTGGCGGCGGTACCTCCTTAAGCTCACGGAATTGTCGATATGGATTGATGATGGGGAATGCCACCTGGCGTCATTGTCCGAGATGGAAAAAGATGTTTGTCTTACTTGTCTGCGTATGAGTCCACCTGCTATGCACGGAGTGGGGGTAAGATGCTGCCGCCCCAAAAGCCCTCAGCTTCGCTCCGATCTACTTTTGGGTCTCCATGAAACGGTTCTGCTGCACATCGCTCAATGCCCGAGGAAGAGGCTCCGGGAAATTCTCGATGCAATCGCTGATAAGTGTACAAATAAGGCTATGATAGACAACTTTGGAAAAGTATAAAGTGTAGGCCGCTTCCCTTATTTTCCAAGGATGCAGCACTTTCATCCCCGGATAAAGTGTAAAAGCGTAAAAATGTACGTGTAGAAACGTGTGGAATGTAGCAATGGTGAATTGGATGGTGCACCGACTTTGGAATTATTGAAGATCTTGCTGTTATTAGGCTTAGGCGACTTTAGTGCGGGACCTCGTATTTTCCGCCGGCAGGGTTTTCAGAGCAATCTGAAAACCCTTTTCTTATACTGAAAAACGGCTCTTCCAACGACTCCAACCGATTTGGGCCATGCGTCGCATTGCCGTCCGGTGCCTGGAGTGCCTTGCGAGATGCCGATATCGGTGGCGTTTTGGGTGGGGTGAAGTCAGGATGCCCAATCGCGTACCACCCACAGCTTAGTAGAGTCTCATATAACGTTGATGCCCCTATACTGAGTGTAGGTGTACGGGAACATCCGGTGCCTTCGACGTGGAAGGCCAATTTGACTGCCACGCCAAGTACGGCAATCTCAAAACACCATACAACCTTGAGTCTTCTAGAACATCAATAAGCGAGATAACCCGCAACTGGAGTGAGGATAGCACCATGTATGACGAAATTCCTGGCCTGCTTTATTTGGTCGGTGTTGTATTCACCGTAATTTCTTGGATTTTCTTGTTGTTTTCAAAAAATGTTTGTCCAAAGAGCAAGGAGATTTTCATATTACGATTATCCATCATCTGGATACTGTTTTTTGCAAGTGCCGCACTGACGCTCACTTCAAACCTGTTTTTCGATATATGCGCAAACCTCTTGGACTCTGATGTTTTTGACTTTTACAACCAGCGATTCATACAGTTGGCACCAGCGGTGACTTGCATAATAAACTTCTGCGTAGCCATGTATTGTTCCGTAATCCTTGTCAAGGAGCGCAAGGGACTTGAGTAGCGTCACGTCACCATCGACGCTACCATCGACGCCGCAAGCCGACTGCGCCGCAAGGACCACTGCCGGTACGCTTATACCCATGAGCCAGCCGGCGGAACATCAGGGCTGAACCGGCCACCCGTCAGGGACCCTTTCCTGCGCATGATGAGAGGTTCCCTTCCCTCAATGCAAGGAGCGTCAGACATGGAGCAGCCAAGGCAGAGACAGGACTTCGCACGGCGGATTGCGCGTTCCTTTCTTCGAGACGGTGAACCGTTCGCCATTCGCAATGCGCGGAAAGTCGACGCCCGAGGGGTGTGGGATCATGCTTGGGTCGTGTCGGATGGCGAATCGCTTGTCGCCGTGGGCACCTCTGACGATGATTGTGAAACCGCTTGCCGTAATCTCAACATTCCGGACACTGCGGTCATGGACGCCTCGGGCGCCATCATGACTCCAGGGTACGTGGATATCCACGCCCATGGCGCATGGGGTACATCGTTTGACGATGGTGCGGAAGGAATCGAACTCGCGCGTGCGGGCCACCTGTCGCACGGCACCACGCGGCAGGTGCTCAGCCTGATTACCAACCCGTTTGATACGATCTGTGACAATCTACGCACAATCCGCGGGCAGACGGACATGCGCTCCGACATTCTCGGCGTGCATCTCGAAGGACCGTTCCTTGCGGCGTTGCGCAAGGGTGCCCATAATCCGGAGTGCCTGTGCGATCCCGTCGATGGCTTGGTGGATGACATACTGCGGGCCGCGGATGGCTGCCTGAGGCAGATCACCATCGCTCCGGAGCTGCCCCACGGCATCAGCGCGATCCGTCGATTCGCCGATGCCGGCGTGGTTCCGGCAATCGGCCATTGCGACGCCGATTATGAGACTGCGCGTCAAGGCTTCGCCGCCGGTGCAGGCATCATGACGCATATGTTCAACGCCATGAATGGATTGCATCACCGAAGGCCCGGTCCCATTCCAGCGGCTGTGGAGGATCCACGGGTCACCATCGAGTTGATCAACGACGGCTTCCATGTGAGCGATCCGATGGTGAAGCTCGGGTTCGGCTTCGCGCCGCATCGCATTGCCTTCGTCACCGACGCTATGGCCGCCACCGGCTGTCCGGACGGTCGTTATCTACTCGGAGCGTTGGATGTGGATGTCGTCGATGGGCATGCGCGACTGATGTCCAATGATGCCATCGCCGGCTCGACCCTGGTGCTGGAGCAGGCTGTGCGGCGTGCCGTGCTGAGATTGGGCATCAGCGCACCGGATGCCGTCGAAGCGGCCACATTGACTCCGGCCAGGGCATTCGGTTACGACAAGCCGAACCGTGTTACTGGGCGACCACTCGGCCTGCTTGCGCCAGGCTATGCGGCGGATGTTCTGCTACTCGATCCGGAAGACTGGACCATACGGCACGTATGGTGCGACGGCCACGCCGTGCGGTGAGGAGAACCGGAGTGGATCTGATGCCTGCCCGTCGGCAACCCCTTCGTCTCATACGTTAACGGCAATGAATTATGGTGCTGTGGCTGATGGGTATTCGGCCTTATGCGGGTAGTCCACTTTGCTCGGTCCGACGTTTGATCAGTCCTCTTCTTGGGTTGCGATCGCCATGCGGTAGTGGCCTTTCGACATCGGTATTTTCATGATCGTCTACGTTCGGGATGCCGGCTATCTCCGCAAGAATCTGTTCGTAGCTGGTTTCGCTGGCGTTGTGGACTGCGATGATCCGTCCTTGGCGTAATACCGCAATGCGATCTGCAATGGCGAATACGTCCGGTAGGTCATGGCATACCATGACGACCGATCGCCCTTCTGCGCGCAGTCGTCTGATGTATTCCAGCACCTCAGCTGTTTGGATGATGGATAGTGAATCGGTCGGCTCGTCAAGCAGAATGAGATCGGGGTTATTGAGCAGTGTCTTTGCGATTGCGACGGTCCGTCGTTGTCCCATGGAAAGACTGGATATCGGTCTACTGACTTGAATGGAGGACGATAGGGTGTTGAGAACGGCTCGGGCTCTCACGTGCATGGAGTTCTCATCGCGAATTCCATAGTTGGTACGAAGTTCCTTGCCGAGGAAAAGATTGGCCGCGACGCTAAGATTCTCGCAAAACTCATTGTCTTGGAAGACCGATGCTATGCCTAGGGCGTTGGCGTTGCGGATGTCGCTGATTCTCGTTTCCTGGCCGCGGACGCGCAAGCTTCCGGTGGATGGCTGATAGAGGCCTGCGATGATTTTCACCAGTGTTGACTTGCCTGCTCCGTTGTCTCCGACAAGAGCGACGACTTCCTGATGACCGATTGTCAGGTTGACGGATTTGAGGGCTTCGACGAATTCAAAGCGTATGGAAACGTCCCGAATCTCCAACAACGGTGTGGTGTCTTTCATCAATTCTCCCTGTCGACTCTGCTTCAGCCTTGAAGCAGCTTCTTCTTTTCAGCAAGTTCGATGACCATTATGGCAGCACCGAGGGCCGAACCGCTATCTGGGTATTGTGCTGCAAGAACTTGGATTGGGGTAAGTGCGTTTGGGAATAATAGTCGTTGCAATGTTTCGGAAAATGGCTCAATGAATGTGTCTCCGGACATGGCGAGACTGCCTCCGACGACGACCATTTCCGGATCCACGGAGATGCATAAATCGCTGGCAACGGTTCCGATGCGTACTGCGGCGTCCGCAATGACGCGACGACAGCCTGGGTCACCGGCATTGGCTGTCTGCACCAGATCTTCCATGGTCATGTTGCCGTGCGTGACGCTAAGCAACGAGACGAGACGTGCCTCGTCGACGATGGTGTTGAGGCAACCGCGGTTTCCGCAGGAACATATGCTGCCCAGCGGGTCCACTTGGATGTGGCCGATTTCACCCGCAAGTCCGGTTACGCCATGCATGATGTCCCCATTGACCATGATGCCTGATCCGACGCCATCGTTGGTGCCGATATACACAAAATTCTGCTTGCCCAATGCGACGCCCATCCGGGCTTCGCAGATGGCGGCTGCGTTTGCATCATTGTCGACCATAACCGGCACATGGAACGCCGTGGTCAGGGGAGTGCGGATGTCAATGCCGTCCCAGCCGGGAAGAATGCCCGGTATTGCGGCCGTTTGGGCGTGAAAATCAACGGGCGCTCCCAGTGCGACGCCGATGCCTACGATTTCACCGGCATCTGTTCCTGCGTTCTCGAGTGTTTCGTTGATGAGCCGAATCGCTCGCTCCAGCGTCGTGTCGGCTTTGTGTTTCGGCGGGAGCGGCAGTCTGTGCTCCGCAATGATGTCTTTTGAGTAGTCGATGATGACTAGGAACAGATCACGTCGGGTGATGGACAGGCCGACTCCCAATCCCTGATCGTGTGACAGGGCGACCAGCGTTGCCCTACGCCCGTTGCGTATGGTGTTATGGGTTTCCAGTTTGCCTTCTTCCACCAACTGATGCACTTGGGTGGAGACGGTTCCCGTCGATAGTCCGGTGATTTCGGCAAGTTCGATTTGCGTCATCGCGCCGAATTTATGAATGGACTCCAATAAATTCGCTTTGTTCGCTCTGCGCAAAGATGTTTGCGATCCGTTCGTTCGTCTTGCCATGAAAGCTAGCTTAACGCATGGCGGTGTCCGTAGTAATGAATTGGCGCTTTTCCGAGGAAACCGAAAGACGCTGTTCCGGCTGTTTGACAGGTGATTCGGCGCCAACCAGCTAAATTCAACAAACGAACTCAAGATTTCTGAAACCTTTATATTGAGTTTGACAACTGAACGCAATCATGTATGCTTAGGGAATCCGCGGAAAAGTCCACGGATATGGACGGGCGAAGTGGCCCGCCCGTAATGTCGAAGGAGACTCTATGAGATTCACGAAGAAGGTCGTGGCACTGTTGGCGGGTGTGGCGATGTGCGCTGGCTTGGCCGCGTGCGGCGGTGCTCGAGGAGGGCAGTCGACGGGCAGCTCGGATGATGCCATCGCCAAGGGTGACACCATCGGCATCTCGATGCCTACGAAATCCGAAGAGCGATGGAACAAGGACGGCAACAACCTGAAAACCAAGCTCGAAAAGGCCGGGTACAAAGTCATCCTGTCGTTCGCCGATGACAAGCCGGCTCAGCAGAACGCGGATATCGAGAACATGGTCAACAATAACGCGAAGCTCGTCGTGGTCGCTTCCAAAGACGGCACCGCGGTTGGCCCGGCGGTTGAAAAAGCCCACGATGCGGGCGCGAAGGTCATCGCCTACGACCGCCTCATCATGAACACCAAAGCCGTGGACTACTACGCCACTTTCCAGCTTGAACAGGTCGGCGTGCTCGAGGCCACCTATTTGATTGAGAAGCTGGGCCTGAAGGATGGCGCCAAAGGTCCGTTCAATATCGAACTGTTCACCGGATCCCCAGACGACAACAACGCGAAATACTTCTTCAAGGGGGCATGGGAGCTTCTACAGCCCTACTTCGCATCCGGGGCGCTGGTCTCTCCTTCCAACCACGGTCAAGGTGTGACGAAGGATTTCAAGGTTGATGACTGGCAATCCATTTCCGTGCAATCCTGGAAGACTGAACAGGCCCAGAAGGACATGGAATCCATTCTGGATTCCACCTATGCGCATGGCGAGAAGCTTGATGCGGTGCTTTCTCCTTATGACGGCATCACCCAAGGCGTAATCAACGCCATCGAATCCAAGCGCCCTGACATGAAGCCCGGCACGGATTCCTGGCCGTATATCACCGGTCAGGATGCCATGGAGATCGCCGTGGCGAACATCTCCAAGGGCAAGCAGGGCGAAACCGTATTCAAGGACGTCAACAAGCTGGCCGATGCGGTATACGACATGATCATCGAAATCGCCGAAGGCAAGGATGTTTCCGGCATCAACGGCAAGTTCAACAACAATACCATCGACGTGCCGTCCAAGCTGCTCGATCCACGGAGCATCACCAAGGATAACCTGTCCGATTTGGTCAAGGCCGAATACATCACCCAAGAGCGTTTCGACGAGCTGACCAAGTGACCGGCCAACCGATAAGGGAAGTGCGGCCCATCGAGCATGCGGCCGCACACCCATCCAAATCATTATGAGGAAGTGGTGACATGTCTGAAAGAGACACCATTCTGACGATGGAAAGCATCACCAAGACGTTTGGACCGGTTAAGGCCCTTACCGATGTGAATCTTTCCGTCGAACGTGGAGAGATACATGCCATCTGCGGTGAGAACGGTGCCGGGAAATCGACACTGATGAACGTTCTCTCCGGAGTGTATCCCTACGGCAGTTACGGCGGCAGAATCATGTTCGACGGCAAGGAATGCAAATACCGTACCGTCAATGATTCCGAAGCGGACGGAATCGTGATCATCCATCAGGAACTCGCATTGAGTCCATTCCAGTCCATCGCCGAGAACATCTTCATCGGCAACGAACGGGCCAAGGGCGGAGTAATCGACTGGGACGAGACCCGTGCGCAGGCTGCCCGCCTGCTGGAACGAGTCGGACTGCCGGAAGATTCCGACTCCAGGATCGCGGATATCGGCGTAGGGAAACAGCAACTGGTGGAGATTGCCAAGGCACTATCCAAGAACGTGAAACTCCTGATTCTCGATGAACCGACCGCGGCATTGAATGATGAGGATTCCGCGCACCTGCTGGATCTGGTACGGCAATTACGTGATGAACAGGGCGTAACCAGCATCATCATCACGCACAAGCTCAACGAGGTCGCGGCAGTCGCCGACAATGTGACCGTCATCCGAGACGGATCGACCGTCGGTCAAATGTACGTCACCAAGGAGACGCCGCTCGACCAGGACGAACTTATCCGCAAGATGGTCGGCCGTGAACTCACCAATCTTTACCCGGACCACACCTCGAATATTCCAGGTGAGGAATATCTGAGGCTGGAGAATTGGACGGTTCACCACCCGCTCGATCCACACCGCGTCATTGTCGATCATGCGAATATTTCCGTGCATGCCGGCGAAATCGTCGGATTGGCCGGACTCATGGGCGCAGGCCGTACTGAACTTGCCATGAGCGTGTTCGGACGCTCCTACGGTTCCAACATTTCCGGTGAGATCTACATCAAAGGCAAGAGAACGGACCTGTCCGACGTCCAGTCGGCGATTGATGCAGGACTGGCATATGCCACTGAGGATCGCAAGGTGTACGGACTCAACCTTCTGCAGAACATCCGAGAGAACGCATCCCTCGCATCGCTGCGGAAGCTGAGTAGACACGGCATCATGGATGACAACATCGAACGTAAGGAAGTCAGCCAGTACCGCAGGGATTTCAACATCAAATGCCATGACATCGACGTCCAGGTATCCACTCTCTCAGGTGGAAACCAACAGAAAGTAGTGCTCGCGAAATGGGTGATCGCAGATCCCGACATCCTGATTCTCGACGAGCCTACGCGAGGCATCGACGTCGGTGCGAAATACGAAATCTACGAAATCATCGACCAGTTGGCCGATGCCGGCAAGGCGATAATCGTCATTTCATCAGAATTGCCCGAGCTGATTGGCATCTGCGACCGCATTTACACGGTCAGCCAAGGCGTTGTGACCGATAACGTCGGAAAACAAGGATTCACACAGGAGTATCTCATGCGGGGCATGACCAAAGAAAGGGAGGTGGCTGCACGATGAGCGCAAGGACCGCGACACCAGCAGCGACGAAGAACAAAACCGGCGGCCTGCTCGCCACCATCGCCAACAACGCACGACAATACGGCATTGTAGGGGCATTGCTCGTTATCGTCATCGTATTCCAGATTCTGACAGGTGGCGTCCTGCTTAAACCGAACAGTTTCGTATCGCTGATTCAACAGAACGCATATGTGATCATTCTGGCCATAGGCATGGTAATGGTCATCATTGCGACCCACATCGATCTTTCGGTCGGTTCGCTCGTGGCTTTCATCGGCGGCGTCTGTGCGTTGCTGATGGAACGACAGGGGGTCAATTGGGGTCTTGCCATCGTCATCTCCCTTGCCGTGGGCCTCATCGTCGGCGTCTGGCAGGGTTTCTGGGTCGCCTATGTCGGTATTCCGGGCTTCATCACCACATTGGCCGGCATGCTGATTTTCCGAGGCCTCGCCACCGTCATCGTCGGCGAATCCGTGCCGATCACCTCTGAATCTTTCCGTGGCATCGCACGTAATTACCTGCCGAACGTACTCGGATGGTGGGGGCCGTTTGATGGTCTGACCATCGTCTTGGGCATCCTGTGCATTGCGGCGTTCGCGTGGAGCCAATTGCGCAAACGCGCTCGTGCGGAGAGGGTCGGTCTTGTGGCCGAACCGATGAGCCTGACCATCATCAAGATCGTCATCGCGGCTCTTGCCATCGGCTTCGTCACCTACCTGCTTTCCTCCTCCGGAAATGCGGACCAGGGTGGCACTCCGGTTATGCTCGTCATCGTCGGCGTACTGGTGTTGATTTACAACTTCATCTTGACCAAGACCGTGTTCGGTCGTCATGTGTATGCGGTCGGTGGCAATCGTAAGGCGGCTGAGCTGTCCGGCATCAATACCAAGCGTGTGGATTTCACCCTGTTCGTCCATATGGGCTTCCTATCCGCGGTCGCGGCAGTGTGCATGCTCTCCAGACTGGCTTCCGCGACCGCGCAAGCCGGTATGGAATTCGAGATGGACGCCATCGCGGCCTGCTTCATTGGCGGTACTGCGGTAACCGGTGGCATCGGCACCATCCCCGGTGCCGTTGTCGGCGCCTTCGTGATGGGCGTCATCAACCAAGGCCTGTCCATCATGGGTGTCGATACCGCAATCGTGAAGACCATCAAGGGTCTGGTGCTCCTGGGAGCCGTCGCGGTCGACATCATGTCGAAGCGCAAGAAGAGCTGAAGTCATAGTGCCGAAGAATCTGTCGGATCCGTCCGTATGCAAGGCGGATCCGACTTTCCCATATCTCGCCTGTCCTGCAACGTCCTGAAAAAACATCGGCTTTCGGAAGAACGCATATCTTGAAAAAGGAAACCATGATGAAACTCACCACCTCCGGCCGCGCACGTCTCTATGCGATTACCAGTGCTTCCTGCATTATTTGGCTGGTTCAGTCCGTAATCGAAGCAAACGAGGATGGAACATTGTTCTCCTATGCGACGATCATTCTCTCCCTATGTCTGGTGTTCGTCTCCGGATATTGCGCATTCAATGCGATTAGGGATTGGAACGTCAAAGATAACGAGTCGAAGCATAAGTCTGAGTGAGGGGCCATCCTCCGAACTCATTGCCAGTAAAAATAGCCGGTAGGGGCGTTCGCGGCCTGCTGCAATGAGGAGACCTGCAATATCAGACCCTGCCGTTCATGCCCACTGGTGCCGTACGTGCCCTGTTCGATCGTGGCGTCGATGGTCACCCAGTCATATTCGTGCAGTTTGGCGGCTTTTGCGGTGACGGCGGTGAATCCGAATGGTGTCATGTCCAAGATGCAGCAGCTCATGAACTGGCGGGATATCTGGAATTCGTCGGTGTCGAGCGTGGACGGTTTGCTGACGAAACCGGTGATGCGGATACGGTAACCGACGTAGGATTGCGGATTGTGGTCGATGTGTTCGAACCATGAGCCGAATTCGTCGTTGCGTACGGTGATGGTTCTACGGGTGTCATCCAATCCGTGCAGATGCCGTGCGCCGTCCGCCGCGTACACGTTGCGGGGAATGGCGATGGCCCGTCCGCCTGCGTAGATGTCGAAACCGGTGCTGCCGCCCGCCTGCTGGAACGGTATGGTGATTAGCAGTGCCGGGATGATCAACGCGACCAGCCAGCGGAATGCCGACCGTTCGGTGGCATGGAACAGGCCCAGCCATGCGGCGGCAGCCAGAATCGACAATGCGATGACGGCGATGATCAGATACGGTTTCGAACGTGGCGTGGCCAGCGAAACGTATGCGCCGCTGGCCACGCTGTATGCGATGGCCGATGCGAGCGCCGCGAAGCAGAGTCCTTCGATTCGGTTGGGGAGTGATGGCCGGCTGCGCATGTCAGGCTCCGGGCATCCAGTATTGCGCGATGCAGACGGCGGTGAAGCAGGCAATGGCGAACGTGTCGATGAATCTGATGACGAAACGTGGCCGGCATGCCGAAATGAGCATCAGCGTGTTCTTCAGATCCAGCACCGGGCCGAATGTCAGGAATGTGATCAATGCCGATTGCGGTAGTACGCCTACCATGCTCGAGGCGATCACGGCGTCGGAGGATGAGCATAGTGAGCAGAGAAACGCCAGCCCCATCGCCAGGATGATCGCGAGGATGCTTGCCAGTGTGGATGTGTCGAGACCGTTTGCCGATGGACGTATATATGTGCGCGCCAGGGAGGCGATGATGGCGCTGAACAGCAGGATTGGCATCATGTGTAGAAAATCGTGGTGTGTGCAGCGTAGAAAACGGATGATTGGCGGGTCGTCCGTCATCTTACGGGCATCGTCGCCGAGGCCGGTGCTGCAGCAGGCGTCATCTGCATGCCGCGTGCATGCGGTGCGATTCTTTATCGCATAATCCGCGTAATCCGTGCGGTTCGCGTAATTCGTGGCGGTGGCGGAGCTTTTCGGCGGCCATAGCGCGAACGATGCGCCGACCGTCATGGCTATTATCATGCCCAGTCCCGTTCGCCAGAGCACCATCCATGGTTTGTCGGGAAACGCATACCAGGTGGACCATATCGCTATGGGATTCGTGACCGGTACGGCGGTCAGAAACGTGACCGCGCAGGGCAATGGCATGCGTTTGCGTACGATGCTTGCGAAGGTGGGCACTACCATGCAGTCGCATACTGGCAGGCATAATCCTGTGAGCAGGCCGATTGCGAGGCCACCGAATGTCGAGTGTGGAATATGGCGGCGGATCAGCGATTCGCTGACGAATGTGGTTACGGCCGCCGACATCAACGCCCCCAGCATCATGAACGGAATGGCTTGCAGCATCAGTCCCGCGATGCCGGTCGTGATGCGAACCAGCGGAATGGTCAGGCCATGCGTCTCGAATGCGCGTGATGCCGCGATGAGGAAGGCGGCCAGCGGGGCGCCGACGATGAGAAAAAGATAATGGGCCGAATGGTCTGCGGGCGGATGGGAACTTTCAGCCATATCTGAAATCCTACCGGTCCAAGGTCGTTTTTCGGAGGGACGATGATTCGATTTCGTTCACTGTGAACGCTTAAGTTGCTGTTGAGTAAGGGAGTTGCGCATATCGCGCATTCGTAATGTGGAAGTCATTATGGCTGCGTTACCCTCGGTACAGTGAGAGGTGAGTCAATGAGGGGAGGCGTGATGACGGAGTATGATCGCCTGCAGCAGGAGCCGGATACGCGCGATTCCCTTGCCGCGATGGCTTCTCGAGTTTCCATGCGGACCGTCTCTCAGGATTCTTCTGAAGACACTGCCGCCACGCAGCCGCTTCCACCCAGTTTCATTCCTACGGCGACCGGTCGGGTTCGCCCCGTAACCGGCGCTTTTCCGCCTGTGCAGGCTGATGCGGCCACCTCTTCCCGCGAGGCGCGTTCCGTACAGTCATCTTCCAATATCTCGTTGCGTCGCACCGAACCCATCGTGATCGAGTCTTCCGCCGCGTCGGTTCCGCGTAGGGTCTCCAGTGATCCTCGCCCCGTTGCTTAGACCGATTGGATTGCTTGGATTGACCGGATTGCTTGGATTGACCGGATTGACGGAAGTTCGCGGATGGCGAAATCGTCCTTGCTATTGCGTTTTCTTCAACGCATCTTGAAATGCCGTTGCCTGTTTGTCGTAGGCAGCCTTGGCTTTTGTGGCGGTATCGGCGGTGTCGGAAGGGTTGTTGGAGCACTGCAGTGTGCTTGGAATGTCAACTTTTTCGCCATACAGATTCGACAATTGGTCAAGATTGTAGTTGGCATCCATGCTGGTGAAAGCGGAATCCACCTGCGTTTTGAGCTGGGAAGCCTTGAAATATGAGTTGTTCATATCGATGACGGCTTGTTGACAGGTGGATACTCGGACCAGCTCGTGCGTTCGTAGCGATGCGCGCGCTCCCATCCATCCAAAACAGATGCTGCCGATGAGCACGATAATCGCCAAGGCGGCCACAGCCGTGTGCATGGCTTGTCTCGTGCGTTTGCGTTCCCGTTCCATGCTGTCGTGCACGCCTTGCATCACTGCCGTATAGAAGCGGTCCTTGGGCACGAACATGGATTTGATGATGGCAGGCTTCGAGCTGGGAACGGCATGCCGAGCTTTGTGCCTGCCATGCTTTTTGCTGTGCCGTGCTGCCATATCACCCTTCTGTGCCACTACGCTGTTAGGCTGTGTGCCGCAGGCTCCGCAAGTACCTTCCTACTCCGATCGCCGCAGCATATGAAGCATGTTACCGTCTCGGCCTGTACAACAGAACAATCGGGCTATCATCATTGCAACGTATTCGCAAGGCAATGGGGCGGGGTGGTGCATGGCCGCCGAAATGTCCGGATCGCTTGGATTACTCGGCGGTTTCGCGCTTGTACTGCACGAACATCTTGACGGCGTAGGCAAGGCCGCTCAGCGCGAGGATGATCGCACAGGCAACGGAGATGCCGATACCGGTCTGCGCCAATTGGCTGTATTCCGACTTGGTCACGGCACCGGAGGCCGCGCTGGTCTGATTCGCGGATGACGCGCTCGCGGCGGTGCCGGACTTGGTCGTGCTGCCGTTGCCGGCGGCGGAGCTTGGTGCGGTGGTGGCGGAATCGTTGCCGGAAACCGTCTGAACCGCTGTGCCGTTGCTTGCGGTGGAGTTGGCTCCGGGCGTGGTACCGGTTCCGGACAAGCCGTTCTGCGTATCCTTCAGCGCCTGAATGAACGACTTGTGCCATTCCTGGCGTGCGGCGACGAGCGAATCATGCTGGATTTTCAATGCGGCGTGATCTTCCTGCAGATCGGTATGCAGCTGGTTGAGATGGGCCTGCGTATCCTGCGCATCCTGATGCAGGGTATCGTGCACCTCCTGACCGCGTTTGGAGGCACCATCGAGCGCGGTCTTGATGTCTTCGCGATCTTCCTGATAGTTCTTCCAAGCCTGCTCGCTGTACTGGCGCAACGCATCGGCGTCATCATGCGCATTCTGATGCAATTGCTCGGCATGCTGCTTGGCGGTGTCGAGGTCGGTCTTGAGCTGCTGGCCGGTCTGATGCACATGCTGCAACGTGTCGCAGAGCCTGTCCGTGTCGCAGGTGGTCATGTTCGGGCCGATTTCCGTGGTCGCTCCGGAGGTGCCGGTTTCGTCTGCCATGGCTGCGGACGGCAGCGAAACCATGCCGATTGTCAGCATGCCCGCGACTGCGATTGCTGCGATGCTTTTCTTCATTGGTGCCTCTCTATACGGTTACGGACCTGTTCGCGCACAACAAACGGCGCAATGCTCCCCTTGCGACATACTAGGAGCATTTTCCTCGCCGCAAAACCGATGGGAGTGCGGCAAATGACTAATTACGGACTAATTGCGCACCGCGACAGTGAACGGGCTGGCCGGGAGGGTGTCGCCGTTGTAGAGGATGCTCGAACAGTCGGGATTGCCGCTCCACAGATAGCGCACCTGCGTCATGTCGGCCATGGCCGCCGTGGTGGAGGTGAGCGACACCTGATTGCCTTTGATCGTGGCCGTGGCCGACGTCCAGTTGCCGCTGTTGTCGGCCACTTCGAAGCCTTGCAGTGCATCGCCGGTGGGGGAGGCCACGTTCGCAATGCCGTCCAGTGGCGTGGCGTTCGGGGTTTTGGCATAGTCCGGTACGCTTGCCGTGGCGCTTTTAGCATAATTCGGCTTCATGGACTGCAGTTTGTCGGCGGTGCCGTCCTTGAATGACAGGGTGATGGCGGACTTGTCGGCGCTGTGCGTCGCCGATTCGATGATCGGTCCGGACGGTACGCTCTTGCCGGCGACCATCGCTTCGTACTGTGCGGCCATGCGCGCGCCGAGAATGTCTTTGCCGAGCGGATGAATCACTTTCGATGTGCCCTTGTCGGTGTCGATGGAAACCGTCATGGCCACGTTCGCACTGTTGCGCAGATTCGCGTTGTCAAGCGTACGCAACTGCCCCTGACGCACGTTCTGCGTGTATTGATAGCCTGACCATCACGCAAGTTGCACATACAGGAAGGGCAGGGTGCTTTCGTCGAACACCTTGCGATACTGGTTGATCAGCGTGGTCATCTGCGATTCATAGTCCAGGGAGGTGCTGAGCGTCGAGGCGTCATTGCAGCCTTGATACCACAACACGCCCGCCACGCGGAAGCCGGTCAGCGGCGCGATGTGGTTCGCGTAGATGTCGCCGCCCTGTACGTGGCGGCTGATTGCGGTACCGCCCCATGAGGTCTGGATGATGCCGATCGGTATGTTGGTTCTTTTGGCGCGCAACTGCATTGCGAACTGCTGTGCCAGGTAACTGAGATGTTGCGAATTGGTGCTATCCGCAGTAAGCCAGCCGGAGGTCTTGTTGGCGTCGATCAGCGGGAAGTCGGTGTTGTCGACGTTATGGTCGGCCACCACGAAATGCACGTTCGCGTCGGTGAGCAGTTTCGGCAGATCGCCGCGCGAGATGAGTCCGCCGCCCCAGTTCCAGTTGGAGTCGTCACCGGACGAATAGTATTGCGTGTAGTTGAGTTCCATATTCGACTGTCCGGCCGCTACGAACACGTCTCCCACATACACTTTCGTCAGGCTGAACACGGTCTCGCCGTTGTATGCGATGGTGAGACGGTATGGTTTGAGCCCGCCCTGCAACGATTTCATCGTGCAAGTGAACGCCCCGCTATTCCTGACGGTCACGGCTGCGGAGACGGTCGTCTTGCCTTGCGTGAGCGTTGCGGACAGTTTGGATTGGTCGATGGCATCGCTGCCGGAGTCATCGTTTGCAGCGGTGGCGGTGCCTTGGATGACCAGTGGCTTGCCACGTTGGAAGACCATGTTTTCGGCATAGTATGACGGCAGGGTCACGGATATGCGCTGTGCCGAGGATTGCGTGGTCGGCTCCGCGGATTTCGCGGCGTTCCCGCAGCCGGAGACGATTGATACGATGATGGCGACGGCGGCCGCCACCGCAATCGGTATACGCATTGGCCGCTTCCTGTTCACAACTTCCCCTTTGGTATGGTGTGGCTTCACTGTGTGGAGGTTCCGCTTTTCATGAATCGTGAAGTTCACATCGTAGAGCATAGCCGACGAGCCTCAAAATCATCGCGATGGGGCCGTGCGACGGCCGGATTATGCGGTGATGCTGTGGATGGAGTGAAGATGTGATGCGGAAAACGATGCGAGATGGTTGAATGAAAGGAGACCTGCGGGGATGAGTGTGGAGAGAGGATCTGCCGGTGAATTCACTGAAGAAAGCCTTTTCAATGGTGGCGACTGCGTTTGCCGCCGTGGCCTTGATGTTGATGGGCGCTGTTCCGGCCAGTGCGTTGATGGATCATTCGGTTGATGCCGTTGCCGGCAACGATGCGAATGCCGATGTCGTTCAGGCTGATCAGGACGAGTCATCGCAGACCGTCATGCCCGATAATCCGCAGGCGCAATTGCCGGATTCGGTGAGTGAAAGCATTCCGGACAGTGCCACTGTGGTATCCGAGAATCTGGCGGTCACCGCCGAAGGTGACGTCAAAGACGTCGAGACCGGCGAGACGGTGACCGATCCGGAACTGGTCGGTACCGAAGAGCAGGCTCCCGATCCGTTGGCGAAAACCGACGGGGAGACCTTCATTCCGGTTGCCGCCGCCGATGTGAAGGAGGCGGTCGACGAAGCCGATGCCTCTGCGGAGCAATCGCAGGAACAATCCTCGACGGACACTGACGGCAAGGTGACGCCGGCGCAATTCACGTCGAACGAATACGGTGCGTATTGGGGCTCCTACAACAATACGAAGGCGTTCTTCGAATCAGGTGGCAATCTGTTCGTGCAGCAGGCGAAGGGCGTGATCGACGTTTCGCAATGGCAGGGCAACATCGACTGGGCCAAGGCGAAGGCCGATGGCGTGGAGGGTGCGATCATCCGCATCTCCTACGGTTGGGATAACGGATTCGACAAGACGGCGCTGCGCAATATCAGCGAATGCAAGCGGCTTGGCATCCCCTTCGGCATATACACGTATTCATATTCGTATGATGCGGCCACGGCCACCGCAGAGGGCAATGATCTGGTCGGACTGCTCAAGAAGGCCGGCGTTTCGCCGAACGACCTGTCCTTCCCGGTATATTACGACTTGGAGCGATGGACGTGGGCGGGCCATCAGACACCGACCGATCCGAATGTATATAACGGCATCGTGAATGCGTGGTGGGGTCGTCTGCAGGCGGCCGGGTACAACAATCTGGGCGTGTACTCGTATACGAGCTATCTGAACGGTCCGCTCAACCATGGCAACATTCGGTCCAAGGCCAAGTGGGTGGCCAGTTACGGTCCCCGCACCAACTTCTCCTATTCGGCGAACAATCGTGGCTGGCAATATACGAGCGTCGGCCATGTGAACGGCATCAGCGGCAACGTCGACATGAATGCGTTCGGCAACAGGGAATACGTGAACCCTGCGGCCCATTGGGTTACGCGCAACGGTCAGAAATACTGGCAGGATGCCGACGGCACCTATGCTCGCGGCAAGGAGATCTTCGACCCCGACAGCAATGCCTGGTATTGGATTGACTCGAACGGGGTCATGGCGTGCAACAAAGATGTCTATCTGCGTTCGAACGGTGGCAAATGGGTCCGCTATGACTCCAACGGCCATATGGTCAAGGGCGAGGATTACCGCTATGGCGGCTGGTACTACTTCGACATGACCACCGGGGCCATGGCCAAAGGCGTCAAGTACATCTCCTCCAACGGCGGCAAAAAGGTCTATTACGACGTCATCACCGGCAAGATGGCCCATGGCGAGGTCTACCTGAATTACGACAAGACGCATACCGGCTGGTATCTGTTCGACAAGACCACCGGAGCCATGGTGTACGGGGACGTCTATCTGCGTTCGAACGGTGGCAAATGGGTGCGCTACGACCGTTCCACCGGCAAGATGGTCAAGGGACTGCATAAGCAGAACGGTGCGTGGTATTACTTCGATGAAACCACCGGTGCCATGGCCCATGGCCGCACGTGGGTGCCGGAATGGGAGGAATGGCACACGTTCGATACGATTACCGGTCGTGGCTGAGAAGCTACGGAAAGCTCAGATTTTCTGGGACGTCACCGTACCGTCATCGCCCAGCTGGAGGATTTCGAATGATCCGTCTTCCTGACTGATGCCGATGATGTTGCCGGTCTGTGCCGATGCCACCGCCGCATTGCGGTCGAATGCTTCGGGAACATAGATCTGTGCCTTCTTGCCGTCCAACGGCGTGATGTCGGCGGTCGGGCACTGCAGGTTCACTGCGGTCAGCGGCAGGTCGGCGAGGGCTTGCAGATTGCAGGCGTGGTCCGGCAGGGAAACGTTGTTCAGGGATGTGAGCTTGGCAAGCGATGAAATGTCGGAGATGGCGGTGTCCTGCAGATTGATCTGCGTCAGCGAGGCCATTGATTCGACCGGCGTGATGCTCTTCAACGCGCTGAATTCGCTGAGATCCAAGTCGGTGACACCGGTGAAACGCTGCAACCCCTCCAGCGTGGTGACGTGCTTGAGATCGCTTTTGCCGCAAGGCTGGTATTGGGTTGCATACTGCGTGAAGGCCAGGGATGTGAGTTGTGCGGCCTTGGTTGAGGGGAAGGCCTTGCCGGATGCGTCGAGAATGGACGCAAGGCAGGAGGCCAACGCCTTGTCTGGTACGACTTTGGAAAAACTCGTGGCGACCGACGCATCGGTTTTGGTGTCATCCAACGTCGTCGGAGTGGAGGTGGAGGCGGGCGTTCGCGATGCCTCACTGCCATGGGTGGAGCATGCCGTTAGGGAGAGCGACAGAACCACGGTCATTGCCAATGTGCAGGCGTGAACGCCTCGTTTCATATGCCACCGCCTTATTGTGATATGTGAAGGTCCATGCGAATCGGTCACGGGACCGGATCCGGAAAATCACTCGTCGTAATACGGATGGGCGTAGCGTGCGTCGCTGTAAGCCGAACGTACGCCGATGTTGCCGTAGGCTGCGTCGACGATCACCACATTGCCGCCGTTCACCTCGATTACGATGCCGGCATGGCTGGCGCTGTAATTGCTGGCCCAGGAGTCGCTGAACTTCCAGAAGGCGACATCGCCTACCTGCGGGGTGCTGCTGACGCGGCCGCGGGAGTTGTACCAGTCGAAGTTGTGGTGAGGCCAACCGGTCTTGGCTCCATCGCAAAGGAATACGTCCAGGCCTGCGGCATGGAAGACGTACCAGACAAACGACATGCACGGGCCGAACGGGCAGATGAGGCCGCCGTTCGCCGCCAATGCGCCCGGGCAATCGGGGTGCTGGCTGGAATAGGTGCGTGCGTATGATGCCAATCGGTTGGCGATCTGCTGCTTGCTGTACTGCGCGCCGGTGTACGGGTCGAAGAAGTAGTGGTGACCGTCGATGATGGCACCGCCGTGAACCATGCGGCCGGTGATCTTGTCGTAATACACCCACTTGTTGCCGCTCGCCATCCGGGTTCTGCCCTTGGCCAGAGCGCCGGTGACCGGCTTCATGTAGTACCAGCCGCCATTGATGTAGCGCTCGCCGTACTGCATTTTGCCGGTGATCTTGTCGTAGTACACCCACTTGTTGGTCTGTCGGATGTATACGAAATCATGGGCCATCTTGCCGGTGTACTGATCGAAGTAGTACCAGCCGGTATGCTCCTTGTCGTAGTGCAGATAGGCTTCGCCGTGGGCCATCTTGCCGGTCACCACGTCGTAATACACCCACTTGCCGCCATTGGAGGAGATGTGTTTGACGCCCTTGACCATGGCGCCGGTGGTCGTATCGAAATAGTACCAGCCGCCGTTGTAGTAGTTCTCGCCTTTGACCAGGTTGCCGCTCTGATCAAAACGAACCCATATGCCTTCCTTGCGGTTGTTCGGGTCGTTGGGGATGAACACATCCTTACTGACGGCCATGACGCCGTTCTCGTAGTAGTGCTGCTTGTTCTGATCCCAGCCGTTTTCCGGTTTGGCCGACTCGGATGGCTGAGCGGGCTCGGTCGTCTTATTCGGGTCGGACGTCGTACCGGGATCGACCGATTTGCCGGAAGCCTCCCCGGACTGCGCTTCGACATCCGGCTGCGCTTCGGTTCCGGACTGTGCGGTGGTGCCGGACTGGGCCGTCTTCGGGCTTGACATGGGGGTTTGGGAAGAGGACGCGTCATGTGATGCGTCCGAAGAGGCATCGTTTTCGACGCCATTTGAGGACTGGGCCTCTCCGGCCGGTTGTGATGTGGAGTATGACTGCGCTGCGGTCGGGGCATCGGCCGGTGCGATTGCGGGATAGCTGATTCCCTGAAGTACCGTGACGGCGATGAATCCGGCCATGATCAATGTTCGTTTATGCATTGGTGGTGAATCCCCCTCTGTATCCCCTTAGGGGGCATGCTATAACGGTCGCATGACAACGGGAGGGGAATTCCCGGCGCATGGGTTGGCCGCCTGTCATACACTATTAAGCATGACGAACGAAGAGAATGCTTACGATACGTGTGCCCGGTTGCGTGAGGCGCCGGCAATGGTGTTTGTGATTCCCTGCTACAACGAGGAGGCCGCACTGCACGTCACCGCAGGGGTTCTGAAGAGCAAACTTCAGGATTTGAAGGATACCGGTCAGATCGCTTCCGATAGTTCGGTCGTTTTCGTGGATGACGGCTCCGCTGACAAGACATGGGATGTGATCACGTCCCTGCATAATGAGTGCCCTGACATGTTCCACGGGGTGAAGCTCGCCCATAATCGAGGGCATCAGAATGCGCTGTTCGCGGGGCTGATGCATGCGCTGCACTTGAACGTCGATGCCGCGGTCTCCATGGATGCCGACTTGCAGGATGACCCGAATGCCGTCGACGGCATGGTCGCCGCCTACCGTGAAGGCGCCGAAATCGTATACGGCGTACGCGATAACCGCGATACCGACACCGCATTCAAGCGGGGAACCGCTCACGCCTTCTACTCGATGATGAAATGGCTGGGCACCGAAACCGTTCCCGACCATGCCGACTATCGATTGATGAGCCGCGCGGCCCTGCAGGCCCTGTCGCAGTACAGGGAATCGAATCTGTTCCTGCGCGGTCTGGTGCCATCCCTCGGATTCAAGACCGCAAAGGTGTTCTACAAGCGCGGCACCCGCGTGGCCGGCGAATCGAAGTATCCGCTGAAAAAAATGGTCTCCTTCGCCATCGAAGGCGTTACGTCGTTCTCCACCAAACCATTGACCATGATTACCGGGCTTGGCATATTCTCCGTGTTCGTGGGCGTCATCATGCTGGTGTACACGCTGATTTCGATGTTTTCCGGGCATGCCGTGGCAGGTTGGGGTTCCATGATGTGCTCGCTGTGGATTCTGGGCGGTTTCATTCTGCTGTCGCTGGGCGTGACGGGCGAGTACATCGCCAAGATTTATCTGGAAGTGAAGGCGCGCCCGCGCTATATCATTGAAGAATCGCTATAAGCGGCCGATGATGGGCCGTTCTCGCATTTTCCGGGCAAGATGGGATGATTGAGTGAACGAGCGGAACATACATGCCGTATCTGAACGTCAGTCGGTATTCTGGCGGACTGTGCCTCGCTGGCTGACGGTGCTGGCACTGGGATTTCAGGCCGCGGTCGTCGCCATATTGCTGGTGCTGTCGATCTGCTTCACCGTCATATTCGAACGAAGCGCGCCGGAACCTGGCAATGTCACGGAACGGGTGCACTACCATCTGGGGCTGCCATCCATACCCTTCGTGCTGGGAATCGTGGCGTTGCTCGAGGCGCTGGCATTGTTGGCGGTCGGCATCGCACGCCTCCCGAAACGTTGGGTGCTGGTCACGCTGCTGGTCTACGTAACCGTCGTGCAAATCATCTGGATAACCTCATTGGGGCTGACCACCTACGGATATCCGGATTCCCGAAGCCTGATGGATGCCGCCGATACCCTTCTCAAAGGAAACCTGAACCAGTTCAGCCCGGATTTCTGCCCGCATGGCAGCACTGAGGCGGCATGCGTAAACAGGGGCATCCCGAGCGCATACACGTACTTCTCGTACTATCCGTTCCAAAGCGGACCGATGCTCTGGTATCTGCTGGTGTTCGCCCTGTTCGGCGCGAAGAACGTCTTCGCCTTCCAGATCGTCAGCGCGCTCGCGGTCACCGCTCTGGTGGCGGTGCTCTGGCGTTTCGGCACCCATCTGGGGCTTGATGCGGTGGGCCATGGCGCGTTCACCGTGCTGGTGGCGACCTGTGTGCCGTTGTTGATGTTCGCCGCATTCGTATACCCGAACGCTGTGGGCTTCTTCATCACCATCGCGGGGGCCGCGGTGGTGGCCGAAGCGTTCCATATGAAGAAGGTCTGGACCAGCGGGCTCACGATCGTGGCCGGCTTCCTGATTTGCGGCATCGGCATCGTGTTCAAATCCACGTATCAGATCGTGATTCTGGCCGCAATCCTCGCCGTAGTCTTCGCGGTATGGCGCAATCGCCGTTTCTGGCAGCTGATTGTCGCCATCGTGTCCACAGGCGGGGCCTTTGTGATTTCCAAACTGCCCGTCAGTTTGGTGCAGCATTGGACCGGACAGGATTTCGGCAAGGGCATGCCGATGATTTCCTGGATTGCACTTGGTCTGGGACAACCTGACCACATGGCTGCCGGCTGGTGGAGCAGGTTCGCGTTGGACGCATTCGAGAAAACCGGCAATGATTATACGCAACAGTCGCAGATTTCCACGGATTTCGTCAAGAGCCGCCTCGCCGAACTCTTAGGCAATCCGGGTGAGGGACTGCGTTTCTTCACCGCCAAACTGGCATCGGAATGGGCTGAACCCACGTTCATGACGTCACTGTATTCCGAGCTTGGTGATTCGTCGAATCATTTTTCCGGATTGGCCTCCTTCCTGCTGGTGGGGCGTGGATCGAACATCCTGCTGCGATATGAGAACGTGGCCCAGACGGTGATGTATCTACTGGCATTCATCGGACTCATCGCACTGACCCGCGCGGTGTTCAGGAACCATAATGAGGAAGGCAATGCCGACAAGGTATTCGTACAGGTGCTGCTGTGCGCCTCATTCCTTGGCGGCTTCCTATGCTACGTGCTGTGGGAGGCCAAGGGCATCTATACATTGCCGTTCTACCTGTTGCTGATACCCATGGCGGCCTATGGCATCCAAACGGCGGTGGCTTGGGGTAAAAGCGTCCATCAACGGCGTCGTCTTGCCGCAAGACCTGTTACGGTACAGTGATAACGGGAAAACGCATGATTGGAAGATGCGGCATGCATGGCAAACAGGCAATGGCGCTTGGAGCCGTTCTTTTTTCGATGTCGATAGGTGTGCTTGGTCTGTGTGCGAGTGTCGCGCAGGCCGATGCCGAAACGACTCAGGTTCCGGCCGCATCCGCCGAATCGAAAAACGGCTGGGATCAGGGTAAGCAGCATTACTACGAGAACGGTGAAATGGTCCGCTCCCGGGAAATCTATGACCGGCAGGACGGCAACTGGTACTGGATCGATGGCGATGGCACCGTGGCCCGTAACAAAGACGTCTACCTGCGTTCGAACGGTGGCAAGTGGGTGCGCTACGATGCCAACGGCCACATGATCAAAGGCGAGGACTATCGCTATGGCGGATGGTATTACTTCGACCACCATACCCATACCGGCGCCATGGCCAAGGGCATGACCTTCGTGCCTTCAAACGGCGGCAAATGGGTCTATTACGACTGGATCACCGGCAAGATGGCATACGGCGAACGACTGGTGAACTATGATGCCGCACATACCGACTGGTACCATTTCGACGAACATACCGGCGCCATGACCCATGGCTTCTACTACAACGCGTCCCAGCACAAGTGGGTCTGCTATGATCCGGTTTCCGGCCAGATGCTCCATGGACAGCATGCGGTGAACGGTCATTGGTACGACTTCGATGATACGACCGGTGCGGTCAAATACGGCTTTGTCTACCATGCCAAGCAGCAGAAATGGGGTGTTCTACGACCGCCGCATGGGCTGGATGCTGTATGGCGAACAACCGATTGACGGAGCCTGGTACCTGTTGGACGCCAATACCGGAGCCGTCCGGTATGGCTGGCAGTGGGTCGGAGGCAAGCATGTGTGCTACGACTGGCCCAGCGGGAAGATGCTGTACGGCTGGCACAGCGTGAATGGTGCGAACTACTATTTCAATACCGTCACCGGTGCGCTTGATACCCGCCGTTCGACAGCAATACCGCAAGATACCGTACAGGCTTCCGCAGGCGGCTTCGGCGCACGTATCCGGCAGGGAAAGTACCATTCGGTGCGTATCCTGGGCGATAGCATCGCAGCAGGTGTCGGCTCCGATGAGACGTACCCGTATACTTCCCGTGAGCTGTTCCGTCTGGAAGGAACCACGTATTATGAGCCGTCGTCGCAGTCTCGCATGGCGGTCAACGATCTGAGGCACTATCTGGAATCTCGAGGCATGTCGGTGACCAACGCCAGCGCTCCGGGCAAGGGCTCGTATTCGGCGTACAACTCCATCGGTGACGATACGCTCGGCCATGAGGATGCGGCCATCGTGATGCTCGGCGCAAACGACCGGCTGAGACTGTCGAACGTCAACGATTTCACGGCCGCGGCGGAATCGTATCTGAACAGGGTCGCAGCTCGTTACGGCTCGCAGAATGTGTATGTGATCGCGAATATCGATACGTTGTCGGATCCTCGGAGCCTGACCATGAAGCAGGAGAATACGGCACTGCGGAAGATCTGCAGACGACATGGATGGCAGCATGCCTCGCTGTATTCGGCGTTCCAGACGGCCGGCCGCACCACCGGCATGCCGCAGCAGGCGCTGTATACCGACGGCATTCATCCGAATCGCATGGGTCAGGAAGTGATGTGGCGGGCCATGCGCCAGCTGCTCGGTCTATAGGGTGAGGGAATCTAAACCAGTAGACCGAGCAGGGAGAAGACCGAATACACTATGCAACGAATCCGTTTCTTCGACATAGCCAAAGGCATCGCCATTCTTGCCGTGATTCTGGGGCACAGCGCCATTGAGGCGAACGTATTCATCCCTCATCACACCGCGCAGCTGGTGGTGGCGGTCTGCTTCTCCTTCCACATGCCGTTGTTCTTCATACTGTCCGGCTATTTCATGCATCCGGAACGTAGCTTCCGCTGAGCGAAGGAAGCCAAGCAGTTGCTGTGCACATACGCAGTGACGGGCGTGGCGGTGCTGGTCGGTGTGACGTGCATGGCCACCATCAACCATGAAGGCCGGGCTTACATGCTACGCCGCTGGGGCGAGGCGGTGCTGTATGGTAGCGGTGACATCTCCGACCGTACATTGTGGCCTGTGGAGCTGCGCATCGGTGCGATCTGGTTCCTGTTGGCTTTGTTCTGGGCGCATCTGTTGCTGCATGCCTTCGCCAAATTGCCGTATACGCCGGTCTGGGTGGTGTCCAGCTTTGCGATCGGCTATATTTCCGCCCGGTACGTGTGGTTGCCTTGGAGCTTGCAGTCGGGTACGTGCGCGGTCGCGTTCGTATATGTCGGCTACTTGGCGAAACGGTATGACCTGATGGGCCATGTAAAGCGCTTCCCGTGGCTGTGGGGCGTTGCCGGCGTGATCTGGGTCGTCGCCATCGTCCGATTCGGCGGCATGAGCATGGCCATCAACAACTACGGCACCCGCCCGGTGCAGGCGGTGATCGGCAGCCTCGCGGGAACGTTGTGCGTGGTCGGCATTTCGAAGCTGCTCGACCATGTGCCCGCTTTGGGAAGGGCGCTGAGCTGGACTGGGCAGTCGAGCCTCGCCATTTTATGTGTGCATCTTGTTGAGGATGATGTGTTGCCGTGGCAGATGTATTTGGGGGTGTTGCACAACCTGTTGCCACATATCCCGCTGACCGTGACGAGTTTTGTGGTGCGTTTGCCGATTGATCTGGCGTTTGCAGCACTGTTGTATTATGTACCAGTGGTCAACGAGTGGTTCTACCCGCAGTTGACGAAACGCAGGCAAGCCGCCGCGTGAATGAGGCCGCAAGGGGCAGCCGCGAAAAAACAGAGGGGAAATCAGACGAGAAGAAGGGCTATCGTCGCGCTTATTGGTACAACGATGTCTCTAATGATGTGCATGCCCACCGGAGCATTCGCTCAGGATGCGCAATCGAACGATGATGACATCCATACCAGCGCTCAGCTGCGTGCTGAGGCAGCCGAACAGAATGCCGATCAGGAACGGCAGCTGCTGGAGGAATCCACGCAGAACGAATCCGACATCGTCCCACTTGCGGAGGACTCTTCGTATCCGGCTCCATGGAATGAAGGAACGGACACGGGAGTCAAGGATCAGCCCGCACAGGTGGTGGGCGTCTCCTCCATGCAGGACGATACCGTGCGCGGTGTGAACCCCACCTCGTACCAGGCCATGAAAGCCGCGCGAACCGCCAAGAACGGCTATGCCTTCAAGGATTTCGACGGCAATAATCTGGATGACAACGGCATGATGCAGCTGTTGAAGGCCTCGGGAATCAACTATGTGCTGCTCAAGGTCGCGGTGAATCCTACGGACGGCAACGGCAACACGTACGGCGGCGGCAATCCGACGCTCGATAACGCCATTGCCACTGCCAGAGCGGCTCAGGCCAATGGCCTGAACGTCAACATCCAATTCCTGTATTCCGATTTCTACACGTCGAAGACTGTGCAGAAATTGCCGAAGGGCTGGCCTACGAATCTGTCCAAACTGACCGGTCGGGTAAGCGATTACACCGCCGATTCCCTTTCCAAGCTCAAGGCTGCCGGCGTAACGCCGAACATGGTGACCATCGGCAGTGAGATCAGCTCACCGTACTATGCGGACAGCGAGAACAGGAAGGATCTGCAGGGCGGCTTTCTGGGACAGGACGATTGGAAGGGCATGTCACAGCTGATCAGTGCCGCCAGCAAGGCGATTCGTGCCAACAATGCCGGCACCGACGATCTCGACACCGTGACCCGCATGGCCAAAGAAGCCACGCAGTATGCCCTGAAAGGCACCAAGGTGGCCGTGCACTTCATGTACACGGATTCGGGTTCCGTCGACTTTGCGTTGAACTACTTCAAGGAATACAAGCTGGACTACGACGTGTACGGCAGCACGTACTATCCGTTCTGGAGCTCCGGATCGGACGGTACCGATGCCAACCAGGATCCGATGGGTGCGCTCATCAAGCTGGAGCAGGTCGTCACCGAAAAGTACAAGAAGGAATTCGCGGTCGTCGAATTCAGCTATCCGTTCACCGAGAACGATAGTGACGGCGGCTCAAACAATCTTTCCGGCCCGAACATCGACAAGAACAACAAATATTCGTATCAGGTAAGCGTGCAGGGGCAGGCCGACGTGATCCACGATACGTTGGAGACGGTCACTTCCGCCGCCGGCGGCACGGGCCTTGGCCTCGGCGCCTTCTATGATCCGGACAGCAACGCTTGGTACTGGGCCGATGCCGACGGCACCATCGCCTGCGACAAGGACGTATTCATCCCGAAGGACGAATCCAACCGTGCCAAGGGCGGCAAGTGGGTGCGTTACGACCCGGTGACCGGCATCATGGTGCACGGACTCGACCGCCGTAACGGTGCCTGGGATTACTTCGACCAGTACACCGGCAAGATGGCTCATGGTCGTGCCTGGGTTCCCGAATGGCGTGCCTGGCATCATTTCGACGAGGTGACCGGTCGAGGGTGATTGGCGACTGGCATACGGGGTGCGCGTTTCTCAGAAACGCGCACCCCGTATGTGCTCTTCATGGCCTACCAGTATCCTATGACGTATGACTTCAATGAAATTTGCGAACATACTGTTGGAGACGAATCCTCGCTCCTTGGCATTTCCAACGCTTTACTACAGAACCACTCAGCCGTTATCGAAGGATATAGAAACCGGCGAATGGACCCTCCAAGAGGCGGGGGAGTGCGATTTCACCACGTATTTCAATGCACTTTCCACACGTAAATTGATGCACTGCACCACAGCGACGGCATTCCATCTTCACCTGGAACTTAAGGGTGCAGTCTGCACTGTGACTCAGACGAAAGCCTACCCTCTGTCTTCCGATCCGGTTTTGCATGATAAGGTCAGCGCCAAGACCGCCGGTACGGGTGAATGGGAAAGCGTCGATCTCGCGCTTGACGTTGATGAAGACATGGTCTTGACGGCGTTCCATCTGCAGGCTTCCGGACCTGTGAGCATTCGCAATGGATACTATTCGTTGGACGTATCTGAAGAACCCCGTACGGTTGAATTGGCTCTTGCAACGACAACGTTTAAAAAGGAGTCCTTCATCACCAAAAATATTGAATTGGTGAAGCAGAGCATCCTGAATTCCGAGGAAGATATTGCCCAGCATCTTCATATGCATGTTGTGGACAATGGCAGTACTTTGGATGCCGCGTCTTTGAGTGATGACCATGTCAAGGTGTATCCCAATGAGAACGTTGGCGGTGCTGGCGGCTTCGCCCGCGGTATGATCGCGGCGATGGAGCAAAAGACTCCCGCGACAAACGTTCTGCTAATGGATGACGACGTTGAAGTCTCCCCAGAAAGCATCATCCGTACGTATAATCTGCTTCGCATTCTTAAGCCTGAATATCAGGAGGCTTTCATTAGCGGTGCGATGCTGAGCTATGAAGAAATACAGGATCAGTGGGAGGACACCGGGTTCATTGATCCGAATGTGGGGAACTGCCGTCCGGCAAAACCCCCGTTCCGTGTCACCGATTTGGAATCGGTCATCAATGATGAAGTATTTGAGCTGCCGAAAGATGTTGCCGATAGGGCAAAGCAGTATGCTGCTTGGTGGTATTGCTGCATCCCGATGAGCATGATCAAGAGGAACGGTTTGCCGTTGCCGGTCTTCGTTCGATATGACGACGTGGAGTACGGAATCCGTTCCGCCCCTAAGTTCATCACGATGATCGGCTTGGGCATCTGGCATTCGAATTTCCATATTCGCTATAACGCGGCTGTTGAACGTTACCAGACCACGCGTAACGGTATGATCGCCCAGTGCACGACGAAGATCGTTCCTGCGATGGATGTCTTGGTGCGCCAGATGACCAAGGACATGTACCTCGAACTGAAAAAATTCAATTATGCAGATGCTTCGCTGATTCTGGATGGTTTTGAGGACTTCCTGAAGGGACCGAAGTATATTGCTCAGCCAATTGCTCAACAGCGCTTCATGGATGCAAACAAAAACAAAGAGAAGGCTGTGCCGTTCGACGAATTGATGAATCAGGTCAAGGCCTTGGGGATTACTGATTTCAATCCATATAAGCTTTCTCGCCAAGAAATCGATTCCGATTCGCCTCGCAATATAGTGAGTCGTTTGCTGGATTACACGACCTGTAATTTCCAGAGGACTGTCTTCAAACGACAGGGTGAGGGCTATGCCGTCATCCCAAATATCGGTTGGGCTTACCCTGCTGGAAAGATTCATGACGAACGAATCATCATTGTTGTGGATTGGTACAATAAAAAGGGTTCCGTCCGAGTCAAGGACATCAACAAATATGATGCGGTGATTAAGCGATATAAGAAGGATATGACTTATTACAAGAAGCATATTGAACGTCTGCGTAAGGAATACGCCGATGCGCGCGCCGAGCTGACTTCGGTGGCGTATTGGAAGCATTACCTGAAGATAGACTGTGATCTCACAGGCCATTGACAGTATGCCGCATGTGCCCCGATAGGGGTGCATGCGGCAGTATTTTCCTTCACCGGCCTGTGCGAAGTAAGGAACGATTATGGCATCTGTAATGAGACGAATGCGCGAAAAGCTCTTTTGGCCATCAGAACGTTCCATGCAAAGGCTCATGGATAGAGTCGATGATTTGGAAAGGGAAAACAACAGTCTTGGCGAGGCACTGAAACAGCAGGAATCGATGCTGTGTGAACTTCGTGACGTCATATACGGTGTCCGCGGCTTGGGTGAGGACACTCGCAATCTGGTCGACACCGTGCATCGGATGCAGATAGCCGAAAAGTCGAAGGCCGACATTCGTTTCTGGGCACAGTACCGTAGACCGGACGAAACCAGTCTGGACGCACGCAAACGCTTCTTTCTCGACCTGCCGAAGGCGGAAGACGACATCGGTCTGCTACAGGCGGCGCTGAACAGGATGCTCAACGATTTCGCAGACATCTGCAATGCCAATAACATCACCCAATACTGGCTGGTCGGTGGCACGTTGCTCGGTGCGGTACGCCATCACGGTTTCATTCCGTGGGATGACGATCTTGATCTCGGCATCATGCGTGACGACCTGGAGCGTCTTGAGCAGGTGCTTGCGTCGAATCCGGATTATCAGGTCACCGTGGTCTGGGATCGCATCATGCATTGTCGTCAGGTGCGTTTCGCCCCGCGTGATCCCCGTGTTCCGGGATTCGTGGACCTGTTCCCGTTCGATTGGGTGCGCACGCCCGACCATGACACGTTCCTGAAGGTGCAGGAACATAGACGGGCCGCCATCGAAGCATCGGAAGCCGATGAGCGCATCCGTGCGGCTTGGGACGAAAACGTATATGTTTCCGCCGATTCGGAAGCCGGAACGCTGATCGCCAAGGCGTTTGACGATCAGCTGGCCAAGATGCGTGAGACCGGCGTAGTCTGCTCCCGGCAGGAGGCATGCGGCATCGTCCGTGCCTACGACAATATGGACCACCCCAGTGGATTCGAATGGATCAGCGCCATCGACGACATCTTCCCACTGCCGCTGATGCACTTCGAAAACCGTACGTATCCGGTTCCGGCGAATCACATGTATCTGCTGGGCCATGCCTATGGCGATGTCTTCTCCTTGCCCGACGATATCGGTCTGCATTTCGAACACGTCGATCGCCACGCCTTGGCGGAGGCGGATGTGAACATCATTCGCGAATACATCGAACGATGAATTTCAGCATGGCCCGCCGAGAGGTATAGAGTGAACTCCATGAAGAATGTAGCGGTAGTAGTAGCGGGCGGTTCCGGAACCCGAATGGGGCAGGATATTCCGAAGCAGTTCATCAACGTGTTCGACAAGCCCGTGCTCATCTACACGCTGGAGAGCTTCCAACGCCACCCCGACGTCGACGCCATCGCGGTGGTGTGCATCGACGGCTGGCAGACCATGGTCGACGCCTATGCCAAGCAGTTCAACATCGACAAGCTCCAGTGGATCGTGCCCGGCGGCGGCAGCGTGCAGGAATCCATCCGCAACGGCGTGGAACATCTGGAGCATGAACTCGATCCGGAAGACATCGTCATCATCCATGACGGCATCCGACCGCTGATCGACGCCGACGTACTCACCGACGTGATCCACGTGTGCGAACGGTATGGCAATGCCGTAACCTCGCTTCCATACAACGAGCAGATCTTCGTGATTAATCAGGATGACCCGTCGACTACCGTACAGTATGTGCCGCACGAACAGCTTCGCCGCGTCTCCACGCCGCAGGCCTACCGTTACGGCAAGCTTCTGGCCGCCTATCGCAAGGCGTTCAAGGAGAACATCGGCATCCACGGTTCCAGCTACACCAACACCATGATGGTCGATTTAGGCGAAACCCCGCATTTCGCCAAAGGTTCGGACAAGAACATCAAGCTCACCACCAAAGGCGATCTGGAATTGTTCAAGGCCTACATCACGGCGGATGAGGACACCTGGCTGAAATAACATACCGAACATCGAAAGGAACGGCATTGCCCGACCAGCGTCTGCAATTACGTCTCTACCAAGACGACCTGTCGTATTGCGCGGCCCTGCCCATCGACTGGTCCCGGCTGAACGGCAAGACCATCGCGGTATCCGGTGCGACCGGCATGATTGGCACCTTCCTCATCGATGTATTGATGCGCAAGAATGCGGAAGCAGATCTCCGATGCGATGTCGTCGCCATCGGGCGGGATGTCGAGCGGATTCGCGCTCGCTTCCCATATGCCGACGGTGAACATTTCCATGTCGCGCAGATGGATGTGTCCGTACCGGGTGCCTGCCCCGAGCTTCCGGCCGATATCGTAGTGCATCTGGCCAGCACCACGCATCCCAGGGCCTATGCCACGGAACCGGTCGCCACCATCACCTCCAACATCATCGGACTGAAGAATCTACTGGACTACGCTTGCAGCAACGACGCCTCACGGCATGGCGACGGCATCGACTTCGTCTTCGCATCATCCGTGGAAGTCTACGGACAGAATCGCGGCGATGCCGAACGGTTCGACGAACGGTACTGCGGATATATCGACGCCAACACGTTGCGTGCCGGCTATCCGGAGGCCAAGCGTTTGGGCGAATCCCTGTGCCAGACATACCGTGAACAGTATGGTGTGCGTCCGGTCATACCCCGCATCGCACGCACGTATGGTCCCACGTTGCACGCGGACGATAGCAAGGCGTTGTCGCAATTCATCCATCGGGGGCTTGCCGGCGAAGACATCATCCTGAAAAGCGAAGGTACGCAGCGGTATTCCTACGCCTACGTGGGCGATACCGTGACGGGACTGCTGTATTGCATGATGCAGGGCAAGGCAGGTGAGGCCTACAACATCGCCGATTCCGCGTCCGACTGCCGACTGCGCGATCTGGCTGCTCTGGTGGCCGAATATTGCGGGGTCGAGGTTCGTTTCGAGCTCCCTGACGAGGTGGAATCCAAAGGCTATTCCAAGGCGACGCTCGCGTTGATGGATGGCGGCAAGCTCGCCGGTTTGGGCTGGAAGGCGAAGTATCCGATTCGGCGAGGCATCGAACGCACCCTGCACATGATGCGGGACGCAGGATGATGTAAGGGAATGCGGGGCATTCCGCCGCGCAAAGTCGCTTAAGAACGGGCACTGATAGGATACAACTTGTGAAACAGCTGGTGAAGAATATTCAAGACAGATACGGTTATGCATGGATCGTTCTGCAAGGTCTGGTCAAGACCGACTTCAGGCTCCGCTATCAGGGGTCGTTCCTCGGCATCGCATGGTCGGTTCTCAAACCGTTGATGATGTTCTGCGTGATGTATGTGGTATTCGGCAAGTTCCTGCGCATGTCGGACGGCACTCCGACCTATCCGGTGGTGCTGCTGCTGGGCATCAGCTCCTGGCAGTTCGTCACCGAATCGACCAACATCGGCCTGCGTTCGGTCGTAGACCGCGGCGATCTGCTACGTAAGATCCATTTCCCGAACTACATCGTGGTGGTGTCCGCCACCATCGGCGCACTGATCAGCTTCGCCATCAATCTGGTGGTCGTGCTGGTTTTCGCGCTCGTGGCCCGCGTGCAGTTCACCTGGCGTGTGGTGCTGTTGCCGCTGAATATCATCGAGCTGTACACCATCACCTTGGCATTGACCCTGCTGATGGCGACCATGTACGTGTACTTCCGCGATATCGCCCATATTTGGGAAGTCCTGCAGCAGTTGGTGTTCTACGGCATGCCCATCATCTATCCGCTCACCTATGTGACCAATCGAGGCGGAATACTCGCCGACCTGGCCCGTTTGGAGCTGCTGAACCCGTTCGCGCAGACGATTCAGGATATTCGTCACAACTTCATCGCCCCCGAAACCCAGCCGACCATCTGGAATCAGTTCAGCAATTGGGGCATTCGTCTGTTCCCGCTGGTCCTTACCGTTGTGCTGCTGTGGTTTGGCGTCTACCTGTTCCGCCGCAACAGCCGCAAGTTCGCGGAGGTCATGTGATGTCCAATGAGGAAATGATCGAGAAGATCGACTATACGAAAAATCCGGTGGTGCTTTCGGCAAGCCACGTATCCAAATGCTTCAAGCTGCCGACGGAGCAGGCCACCGGCCTGAAGCAAGCGTTCATCAACTGGACCAAGGGTATCAAGGGCTACAAGAAGCAGGAAGTGCTCAAAGACATCAGCTTCGAGGTGCATCAGGGCGAGTTCTTCGGCATCGTCGGCCGTAACGGCGGCGGCAAGTCCACGCTGCTGAAACTGATTTCGCAGATCTACTACCCGGAGAACGGTTCGATCACCGTCACGGGCAAATTGGTGCCGTTCATCGAACTTGGCGTGGGCTTCAATCCGGAGCTCACCGGACGTGAGAACGTGTATCTGAACGGTTCCCTGCTCGGCTTCACCCATGAGGAAGTCGATGCGATGTATGACGACATCGTCAAATTCGCGGAGCTCGAGGAATTCATGGACCAGAAGCTGAAGAACTATTCCTCCGGCATGCAGGTTCGTCTGGCGTTCTCCGTGGCCATCAAGGCCCAAGGCGACATTCTGGTGCTCGACGAGGTGCTCGCGGTCGGTGATGAGGCGTTCCAGCGCAAGTGCGATGACTTCTTCACCGAGATCAAGAAAGACCCGTCCAAAACGGTCATTCTCGTGACCCACGACATGAATTCCGTAAAGAAGTACTGCTCCCGCGCCATGATGATCGCAGATGGCGAAGTGGAGGCCATCGGCGATCCGGAAACCGTGTCGCAGCAGTATACATTGGCCAACTTGGAAGCCGAAGAGAAAGCCGAACGCAAACGTCAGGAGGAACGCGGCGGCTACCCGAACGGCTTGAACGAGCGTTGCCCGTTGCTCAAGACCATTGCGGTCTCCCCGAAGGTCCGTTCCAGTGCGGACACGTTCAAATTCGACGTGGAGTACCAGTATGACGAGCCGGGAGACTTCTACCTGGCCATCGCGCTGCATGATATCCGCCGTGGCGGCATCACCTACGACACCGGTTCCAAGGTGTTCAGGATGACACGGCGAGGCCACCAGACCGTGCATTTCGAAATGCCGCTGAATCTGTTCAATAACGGTGAATTCCGTCTGATCACGTCATTGCGCACGCCAAGCCCAAGCGATCCGAAGGGCACAGACGCCGTCGGCGTCGCCCTCGACGACAACGCCTGCAGCTTTGTGATCCGTGATAACCGCAATCGCGAGTATGCGCTTCTCAGCGACAGGGCTTTGACAATTGAGCCATTAGATGATTCCCAAGTGGAAAAAGAGCCGGCCTGACTATAATTTCCACGAGACGATAAGTAGTGAGGCACGCCTTATGAGCGCACGGCACGGTTCCACCAAGCATTCGGAGCAAGATTCGACGGGTAAGACCGTGCCAAGATTCTCCACAATCAGTGCCATACTGTATTGGCTGCTGACCGTGGTGACGGGCCTGACGGTCATTTCTACAGAGAAATATGCATATCAGAATGATGCGTCAACTCACTGGTTCCGTGTCGAACAGTTACGCGCTGGAACAATTGTGCCACAGGTATCTCAAGATTTCCCCGAATTGGTGGTTACCAACGATCATGGGAATGTCGTTTCGTTCAACAACACTGCGGTGAACTCGCCGTTTGCCTACCTTCCAAGCCTGATTATTCGAGGCGACTACAAAACTTCAAGTATTGCCACGCTACTGATAACTTCCGGCATCATCGCTCTGGCGATTTATCTTGCCCGCGAGTTCCGGTATGCGATTCTCGCCACGGCCATTCTGCCGATGACGTTCTTCTCGTTAACGTTCCCGACGGCCGATGCGATGATCAACAGCTTCTCGTTGCTGTTCATCGCCGTGGTGCTGTGCTGTTACCAAAGCGCCCGGTTCGGGTGGTTACATATCGTCATATTGTCGGTATTGGCCGCGATGCTGGGCCAAGTCAAAATCACCTGCATTCTTATTGCGTTCTTCGTGTTCGTGCTGCTGGGTAAAGCGAAGAAGATACCGTTGAAGATGGCCCTGTTCCTGCCGGTCGTGATGGCAATCGCCTCCATGGCGATGTGGAATCGTAAGGTTTCGAACATCGCCACTGCCCCAAGTCGTGCCAATATTGAGAAGATTGGTCAACTGAAAAACCAGATGATTGCGGACCCACTCTCATTGATCGGCTCCTGGTTCCAGACGCTCTTCGAGCCCTTGAATGTAGATACGGAGAAAATCAACGGACGATTGGTTAATGTCAGCCGTAATTCGCAGTTCTTTACCGGTTCTGAAGATATGCAGCTGGCTAACGCCGTCATCATTCCCGTACTGCTCGCCATTGCCATCCTGGTGATCGTCGGCGCTTCGCAACAGCATCTGCAGGGCTGGAAGGAGATTGCCGTTCCCGCATTGGTGAGTTGCGCGTACTTCGCGGCGACCTGTACGGCCATGCTGGTCGCGTGGGCCGGTAAATCCAGCGGATATGCCTCGGGCATACAGAACCGTTATTTCGTGCCGATACTGCCATTGCTGTTCCTGCTGGTTCCGCGACTGGTCTCCGGCGCGCGGAACAGAACCGTATTTGCGACAGTAATCGTGCTGACGGCATTCTCTTATTTCGGCATTGCGATTTCGTTCCTCATCGATTGGAAGTAGGCAAAGAAAAAAATGGAGTTGAAATTCAACTCCACTCGTATTCTCTAGTCAGCAGATGAACTGCGGACTATCTGGCGTACCAGTGAGGACGTTTGTTGCCATTGCGGCATTCGCAGACGATCGGAGTGCCGTCACCATCTAGCTTCTGCGTACCTTGCTCTCTGGATTTGCACCACTGGCCGCGAATGTTCCTGCCGGTTCCGCCGGTGTTGCCGGAGCTTGAATTATTGTTCACAAGGCGTCCGGTGACCGAATCGAATGTTGCGTAGGCGTTCCATTCCGGTCCCCATACGCGGCTGTGCGCCATTGCACCGGTGGTCTGGTCGAAGTAGTAGTACGAACCGTCCTGATGGTGCAGGCCCTTGACCATCTTGCCGGTTACGCGGTCGTAGCGCACCCACTTGCCGCCATTCGAGCGGATGTAGGTGTCGCCGTGGAACATCGCGCCGGTAACCTGATCGAACAGATACCAGCCGGTATGATCCCCGTCGTAGTTCACGAACTGCTCGCCGTGGGCCATGATGCCGGTGATCCAGTCATAGTACACCCATTTGCCGCCGTTTGATGGCACGTACCGCATGCCTTTGGCCATGGCTCCGGTGATCGGATCGAAATAGTATCAGCCGACATGGCCGGCCTTGGTAGAGTACTGCTCACCCTTGATCATGTGGCCATCGGCGTCAAGCCAGTACCATGCATCGCTTCCCGGATCGAAGATTTCCTTGCTCCGGGCCATGACTCCGCTGTCGAACCAGTATTTGTTTCCATTCGCGTTCACCCAGCCGGTATAGTCGGTGGATGGTGGATCGGCGGTTCCTGCCGGATCAGCGAACGCGGCGGTTGCGAAGGCCATCGACAGTGCGAGAGCACCTGCGACGATGGTTGTTGCCAGTGATTTTTTCATACTGCTCCTTCTTCTCATACATGGCATTTCGTCTTTGGAACGCTATCACGATTCAGGATAGTCCCTTCGTGGGTGGGAAAGAACAATGATTGCGGATTTCGTTGGAATTGCAACCACTGCGCTTTGTGATTCAGCTCTCGAAGATGTTCTTCCACACGTCCACGCTGGCCATATCGTATTCGCGATGCTCCCTGGAAAGCCGTTCTCAATGATGCCGGCTGTTCAAGGAATGGCATGCATCGGTAGAATGATGCGGAGAAGGAGGCATGATGCCCAATACGCAATTACGCCATCGTATCGACGGTCTTCCTGATGATCTGCTCAATCTGGAAACCAGACCGGAAGTTTCCGGATGCCTGAAGCGCGTCGAGACGATGCGAGATCACGCGCGCTCATTGGAGCCGTTGGATGGTGTCGAGGGCATGGCCCTGTCCGATTACGACCGCGATTGGCTCGTTCGTTATACCTATAATTCGAACGCCATCGAGGGGTCTACGTTGACGCTCCAGGATACATCTCTCGTATTGGAAGGTGAATTCGTGCCCTCGGATTCTCCGGCCCGGTTCGTATTCGCCGCGCGAGGGGTCGCTGACGGCATGGCCTACGTGCGCAGATACGTCTGTGAGGGTCGCGAGCTGGATCTGGACCTGATATGGCGGATCCATGAAGTGACGGCATTGGACCTGCAGCCGTTCGCCCGTGGCACGTTTCGCCCCTACGGATATCAGGCGAGGATCACCGCGACCAAGGTCAAGACCGCCGATCCGCTGGACATTCAGGACGACCTGCAGGCGTTGATCGATGGTTTGCGTGACGGCGGCGTACATCCGCTGCTCAAGGCGGCCGCTTTCCATGCGATGTTCGAGAACATCCATCCTTTCATGGACGGCAACGGTCGGACCGGCCGTCAGTTGCTCAACTACATGGTGCTGGCGGCTGGCTATCGTCCTGTGGCGATCAAACACGATGCGAGACGTGTCCATGCGCGTAGTCTCGAATCGTGGCAAGTGGACGGCGATCCCATCCCTTTCTGCCCTGCCGTGCTCGACTGCGTCGAGCAGGAGGAGAGGGCGTTCATCGATCTAGTCGAAGGATTGCGCCATCATCCCACTGCATCAACGTAGGATGTGACTTGTTGACGGATCTGCCCCGATAGAGTGTCACGGATTCCGTTGAAACCGCAGTCCTCAACGCATTGCGATCAGCCTTCGAAGATGTTCTTCCAGACGTCCACGCTGGCCATGTCGTATTCGCGATACTCCCCGGAAAGCCGTTCCCAACGTGTGATCAGCGCATGGGACAGCCGCAGACCTTCACGAATCTGCCTGCGAAAATACTTGCTGTTACGGCGGCACCAGGCGGCGGTATTGCCGTCCGGCGAGGTCACGATGGCGGAATCGATGCCGTTGAATGACTTCCAGATGGCGTCCTTGGCCGGAATGGCGATATCTGGCTGAACGTCCTTCGTGCCGTCACCACGCGAGGTAAGCGCCTTGAGAATGGCTTTGATGCCGGCCTTCTTGATGTTCTTCGGCGTATCCGGCGTTGGGTCGGCGAAGAACTCGCGTTTCGGCTCCGGGAATTCGTCGATGTCCTTCACCATGGTGGTGTCGGCGAAACCTTCGCGGGCCTTGCGCACTTCGGCGAGTTTGCCTGGCATGGAATCGACGATGTACTGCGGTCCGCGCATGATGTCCCGCAGACCCATATGGCGTAGTTTCAGTGCGGAATAGACGAATTTCAGGCCGACATTGACATCACCGTACAGCATTTCGAATGCGAACCGCTTGCTGGGCTTCGGGCAGTGCAACAGGCCGCAGATCCAACGGTTGCGTTGGAAGAAGTACTCTTCCCATGTGCGTGACGGATCCTTGTCGTGCCAGGCCTGATGCCATACGGCCACGCCTGGCAGGCATACGGTATGGTAGCCGTGTTCCAGGGCGCGCACCGCATACTCGGTATCGTCGAATTTGATGAAGATCGGCAGCGACAGACCGATTTCTCGCATGATTGCCGTTGGAATCAGACACATCCACCAGCCGTTGAAATCGGAGTCGATACGGCGGTGACGTTCCGGTGAATCGCGTAGGGGGAACGCGGCGAAATCATGATTGTATCCTAGGCCCTGCGAAGGTACCATCCACACATTGTTGCGGGTGAAGCGCTCTCCCTGCGTATACAGTACGGTGCGGTTGTCCAAATGCAGCATGCCGCCGCCGACGATGGTCGGTTTCTTGGTGTAGTCGGCGAACTGCATGGAACGCAGGATGGCTTCCGGCTCGCTGATGGCATCGTCGTCGAGCAGCAGGGTGTATGAGCTGGCACCCGCCTTCAACGTCTCGTACATGCCGCGGGAGAATCCTCCCGATCCGCCCATATTGTCTTGGCGCAGATAGGTCAGCTGGTTGCCGAGATCCGCGGCCGTCTCGGCGAAGCCGGGCTGGGCCTTGACCAGATCGGTGCCCTGATCGGTGCAGTAGATGGTGTCGAGACGTTCGCGCAGGCTCTGCTCGGCCGCAATGGTCTTCAGTTGGTTATGGCAGTAGGAGGGGCGATTGAACGTGGTGATGGCGATGGACATCGTGGTCCGTTGTCGCATCGTGCGCTCGCTGCTTGGCACTGACCAACAGGCGTTCGACACGGTGAGTTCGGTCTGGTCGTCGGCTTTCGCGTCGAACCAGAAGTAACCGCCGTCGAGCAGGTTGGTCATGGGGAGTATGGCCTCAACGGTTTGGTAAGCGTCTTCGCTATCCACGGGCATGGTGTTCACCGGCGAGAACAGTCCGCGACCGGTGGATTTGAACAATACCACTTCGCCCTTGCCCCGCACTTCGGCCGTGAAACGGACTTCGCTGATGTTGGTCCAGCGTTTCCAATAGCTGGCCGGGAATGCGTTGAAGAACGTGCATAGCGACACATGTTTGCCGGATTGCACGGTCAGCTCATTACGTGAATCAACGGTGAAGATGTCTCGTGCGCTGGTGTTGGAGTGCTGGTTGATGCCCTCGTTGACCAGATGCTGGTAACCTGTTTTGTTCAGACCGCCGAAGTCGACCTTCTTCATATCCACACGCGGATCGAACACTGCGTCGGTCAGGTGCGGGCGGGTCCATTCGATGACATACAGGGGAAGGGTGAGGTCCTGATCCTTGATCGGATAGACCACACGATTGACGGTCTCCCAATCCTCGGCATGGTCGGTTGCGGACGCATTCATATTCAGCATGGATTCATTATATAAAGTGCCCATCGCCATGAGGCCACTGCATCCATGCGGCCATCGCATTCCCTCACCTTATAATGAAACCCATGCGATTCAACGTTACCGCCGTGGTGGTGTCTTATAACCGTGAACAATTGCTGGGCGAATGTCTTGACGGCCTTGCGGTCCAGACCCGTCCGGCCGACCGCGTGATCGTGGTCGACAATGCCAGTACCGACCATGCGCTCCAGGTGGCGCGCGAACATCCGATCGACGCCGATGTGATTGCCCTGCCGCATAATGTCGGCGGAGCCGGCGGATTCTGCGCGGGCATGGCCGAAGCGGTCGACCCGAAGGCCGTCGCCGCCGATCATGGCACCGCCCACTATGTGTGGATCATGGACGATGACACCATACCGACGCCCACCGCACTGGAGAACCTGCTTCAAGCGGCTCAGGAGTCACTGGACATGAATCATGCCCTACCCACCATACTTGGGTCCAAAGCGCTGTGGGTCGACGGCCGTGAGCACTTGATGAACAAGCCGCGGCCGCGCACATGGGTGCGCAAGGGCGCGAGGACGCTTGACGGCATGGCGGGGGAGGGTGCCTACCAGGCGCGTTCGCTGTCGTTCGTCTCCTGCCTGATCAACGTCGGTGCGATCGTGGGACTCAACAAGCTGCCACGCAGTGCCTATTTTCTGTGGAATGACGACTTCGAATTCACCACGGCCCTGCTTAAGCATGGCCTCGGCTACTATGTGCCCGCCAGTGAGGTGGTGCACAAGACCAAGGTGTTCGGTTCCAGCGACGCCGATCCGGGCCAACGCTTCTACAATGAGGTGCGCAACAAACTATGGTTGTTCCGCCTGTCCCGCAGCAACTTCACGGCGGCGGAACTCACCGAATTCCTGCTGAAAACCGTCCGTCGCTGGGCGCTCACCTATCTGCGCTCCGGAAACAAGGAGGTAATCGTCGACTGCTTCAAACGCGGCTGGCATGACGGTTGGCATACCGATCCGCAAACCAACGCCGAACTATTCGCCGACGTGCCGCGGATCGCGCGGCGCATCACGGCAATCGAAGGCTGAACATTACGGAAGTCTACTTACGGTCGCCGGTCAACCTGTTGCGTACGGCGACCAGCAGGTGATAGCAGGATTTTCTGAAACCGGTCGGCAGCAGCCGGTAGATGGCTCGTACCAGCGTATTGCGCAGGAACTGCGGAAGACCCACGAAACCGTCATGCAGGAACTTCAACTGCAATTGTAATTCGTCACGGAACATGCCAAGACCGCCACGACGCTGGTATGCGCCGGCGTCCACGCGGTACAGCACCAATGCCTCCGGTACGTTGTAGAAGCGAGCATGGCGCAGCATGAGTTGCTCCCACAGCATGTAATCCTCGAAACGGCCGACATGCTCCGGATATCCACCGGCGGCCAGCACCACGGACTTGCGGAACACCACACTCGGGTGGTGCAATGGCGACTGCATGCGGGCGAAACGTTCCAGTTCCGCACCCTCACGGGGGAGCGTACGCACTTGACCGTTACGATTTTCTTCGCCGGTGAACTCCTGAATGGCACTGCCGGCAATATCGATGGCCGGCGCACGGTCGGCGGCGAACAACGGCATCATCGTAGCGAAACGTTCAGGCAAGGAGATGTCATCGCTATCGGCACGGGCCACCACATCGTAACGACAGCGCCGCAAACCTTCATTCAACGCATGCGCAAGACCCTGATTGACTTCCAGCGGCACCACGGTCACTTCAGGGCGAGGCCTCAAGGAGACACCGGAACGACTGAACCAATCGGCAACGGTTTCGGGCAATCCCTGCAGGAATCGTGCGATATCATCCGGCACCCGACCATCCCGTATGATCACGATCTGCGTAGGCGGCAGCGACTGCTCGACCGTGGCGGAGGCAATCGCCCTCTCGACCTGCGGCAGCGAATCATTGGCATACACTGACATAAGCAAGGAGAACTGCGGAAGCTGGTCATGCTGTTGAATGGTCACTACGCTATCGTAAATCATGACCGTGAAGTTGCATGAAGGAGCTTGAATGGCTGCAAACGAGACGAGTCGGATGCAAAGCATCGACGTGCTGCGCACGCTGGCCTTGCTCTGCGTACTGAGCATCCATTCGCTACGCGCCGCCATTGCGCAGGTCAACGGCCAAGACCTGTCCGGTCTCACCGGCAACCAGATCGCCGCCTCCTGCGCCATAGGACTGTCCACGCTGGGCGTGCCGCTGTTCCTGATAATCAGCGGCTACCTGCTGTTGGACCGTGACTATACGAAAGAACGGACCCTCACCTTCTTCAAACGCAATCTGCTGCCGCTGGTCGTCTCATATGAGATATTCGATCTTGCGCTCGCGATAGTGCAATACATTGGCGCTGGCGGCGTGACCGTTGCCGACTACGTGAAATCGGCGCTGTTCATAGGACCAGCGCCAATGGGCCATCTCTGGTACATGCAGGCCATCGTAGGCGCGTACCTGCTAGTACCGTTGCTGGCGTTGCTACTGCACGCCGTTCGGGAACGCGGCCTGGAATCGTATGCCTATGCGGTACTGGCCTGCCTGTTCGTGTGCTACTCGGTGTTACCGAGCGTGAATCAGATCATGGCATTGCAAGGCAATGCGTTCCAGGTCGTCAGCGCTTTGGATATGTTCGGCATTACGGAACCGCGATTCCTGCTCTATATGGTGTTCGGCTACATGGTGCGTCAAGGCTTCGGCATGCGAACCGCACCGGTTGCGGTGTATGCGGGTATGGTGGCGGCACTCGCGGTATTGTGCGTTTCCGCCGCATGGTCGAATCTGCATGCAGACGGTTTCCAGTCCAGTCTGGCGTTCACGCCGGTGGTGTTGGGTGGGTGCATGTTGTTCCTTGCCGTGGTACGGGCGTTGCGCGGTAGGCGTATTCCGAATGCCCTGTACCGGCCTGTGCGCAGTGTGGCCGTATGTTCGTATGGCATGTATGTGTTGCATTACCCTATAGTGCTGTTCATGAAGTATGCGCCACTGCCAGTGCATGGATGGGCGCTGTATGCGTGCATCATGGCTGTTGCGTTTATTATCTCGTACGCAGTGGTATGGTTGGCGTCTCGATACCCCTTTGCCGCTAAATGGCTGTTTCTGATGAAATAACTCAATTTCCTCGGAGTAATCTATGTGGAGAACTTGGTCTTCAATGGCGGATATCGTTGTTTCAAGCAGTGGCGTAAGCGTAATGTCACATGACGATAGGGTGTTATTAACGGCTTTTGGAACAAAGAATTCTAGCCGCATGATAGATCGCAAGTAGACGAATCGGAGTCGTTGATCATGAAACACAATGCAATCCATGCCACGAAACGATCTAACCAGCGTAAGAAGTGGCCGTGGGTACTGCTGGGTGCATTCGTGCTGCTTGTTGCACTAGGTGCGGCACTTGGCGTGACCGGCTACAAGTTCTATAAGCAGGCATTGCAGGTAAAGACCATGAGAGGGCCGCCGTGGAAACGGTGAAGCAGGTCAAAGATATTACGAATACGATGGACCTGGCCACGTTGCAGAAGATCATCAAGCCGATGCAGCAGCACACCAGTGCCGCTCGTACTATCGCGCATGGCGGCCTGTGGAAGTTGGCGGCCATGGTGCCGGTGTATGGTGATGACATTCGCGCCGTGCAGGGTATGACGGAAGTGGTGGATGACCTCGCTTCGAAGACGTTGCCGGAAGTTTCCGATACGTTGACCACGGTGATGAGCTCTGACTTGAGTGCCGGCAACGGCCAAATCAACATGCAACCGGTGCTGGATTTCAAGAACGCCGTCAACACGGCGAATACACAAGTCCAGCAGCAGTATAAGAAGATGAAGAACCTGCCGACCCCGCATATCGGGCTGGTGAAGAACGCATACGATCAGGCGTTGGATCAGTTCGCCGATATTGCCGACAAACTGAACCAAGGTAACGAGATGCTCTCTATTCTGCCGAAGTCCTTGGGACAGGATGGTCAGCGTACCTATCTGGTTCTGGCGGCCACCACTTCGGAATCTCGTTCTTCGGGCGGTCTGGGAGGCTCGCTGGGTAGCATGACCACCAATAACGGTTCGTTCCAGATGGGTGACTTCTACCCGAATACCGAGTTCGAAGGCGAGAATTCCGAGGTCTATACAGATTCCGATAAGGCAGTGTTCCCGTTCTCTTTCGATATTCGAGACCAGGAGGCGGATCCGGACTTCAACAATGTGGCAAAGAACGTCGCTACCATCTGGCAGCAATCCAGCCATTCCACCAATGTGGATGGTGTGATGGCCATCGATCCGGTGTTCATTCAGGAGTTGGTGAAGCTGAATGGCAATGTGCAGATTCCGAATGGCCCACTGCTGACCGGCGACAATACGGCCCAGTTCCTGCTTAACGACATCTACAAGGATGTGTACACCGCTTACCAGGACGAGTACTTCCAGTATGTGGCTTCCAATGTGATGGACGCCACGTTCAAGGACCTGAGCATCAACAAGCTTGTGTCCATAGCCAAGCTCATCTCTCCAATGGCGGAAGGCCGCCATGTGAGCTTTGTGAGCTTCCATGAGGATGAGAATAAGGCCTTCTCCGATATGGGTCTGACGAACGGTATTCCTTCCGATGAGGAGAAGCCGGAATTCGGCATGTACTTCAACCAGCTCAACGCTTCGAAGATGGACTGGTACCTGCACCGCAATACGCAGATTACCCGTACCTCATGCAATCAGGACGGTTCCCAGACCTATCATGTGACGGTTACTCTGGAGAATGCTCTGTCTTATGAGGATTACGTGAACGGTCCTACCTACATTCTCGGTGGCGGTGATTTGCGTGGCCATATCGTCGATAAGATGCTGCTCTATGCGCCTGCTGGCGGTTCCATCTCTAACCTTACCGTCGGTGGCAGTGCCCAGATCGATGACCCTCAGCAGGGTGATCTCAACGGCAATGGCATGATCTATACCGTTGCAAACATCGCCTATGGGCAGAATGCAATATTCGACTTCGATGTGACCACCTCACCCAAGGCTAAGGAAGATCTCAAACTCGACCAGACGCCGATGGGTTGGACCGTTACCGGCGTAGATTATGGTAAGGCTGCCTGCGAGATCAAGGAGTAAACGCTGATTTACAGACCTGCGGCTTTACGGAACCTGCGTGAACTTCAGATCCTTAAGGTAGTTCTTTCCGGAGGTCTGGTCATATTGCACCAGCTTGTAGTCGGCAAGTAGCTGCTTGACCTTCTTCGAAAGATGCTTCGTGTCAATCGTATTGCCATCACGGTCAAGATAGGTGGCATGCCCCTGGCCGATACCGCCGCTGGAGGTGATCACTCGGCTCATGGCCGGCACCTCCTGATGCAGTTCGGTCAGCATGGCAAGGAACGGTGACACCTTGGCGTTCATATGTTCGGCGGCCATGGCCATGAAGTAATTCGACGAAGTATAGGCGGTTTCGGTCTGGTCCAGCTTGGTGTCATGCGAGGCTGACGCATTGTTCGACCAGATGAAATAGTCGGTCTCATGCAACGTCACCTTGTTGTTCGCATCCTTATTGGCGGTGGAATAGATGCCAGGCAGATGGTCGCCGTAGAAGATTACGGTGATCGGTTTGTCGATCTGATTGAGTTGGTCGAGGAAGTCGGCCGTTTCCTGATCGGTGTAGTTCACGCCCTTGGCATATGTGTTGATGTCGTTGCGTTCACTGTCGGAAATGTTCTCCGACGTGTCGGCCTCCACAAACTCGTTATTGTCGTAGTAGTCGCCGTATGGCGTGTGGTTCTGCATGGTCACGAGCTGCAGGAACTGCGACTTGTCGCTATCCTTCTGCTCACTGATCAAATCGAGAACGTTCTGGTATGCCTCACTGTCGCTCACATACGGCGAACGGTCGATGGTGCCGGTGTGCGTGAGCGGTTCCTCGCTGTCGCATGTATACAGATACGAGAACTTGAATTTCTTGTAGTCAATGTTGCGCAGATACATGCTCTGCTGGAACGGATGCACCGCAGTGGTGGCGGATTCACCGTACTTCTGCGTCCAAATCTGATTGAACGAGTACGGGTCGCTCTGATTCGGCACAAGCTGCTGGTACGGCACAATCAAAGAATCGTTGAAATTGGCCAGATTCATACCGGTCAATGCCTGGTATTCGATATTCGCGGTGCCTCCACCATAGCCGGGGGAGAGCATCAGGCCGGATGTCGTGAAGTTCTTGATAGTGTGGATGTTCGGCATTGGGTCGATGCTGAAACTCACGCCCGGCACGCGCGTCGGATCGGAGAAGGACTCCGACAGAACCAGGATCACCGTACTATCGGTCAGTTCACTGCCACGGCTCTGATTGATGGTCTCCGCTGCGGCGGAATAGCGTTCGGCGATCTGCTCCATGGTCTTCTGGCTGTAGTTCTCCGGCTTATCCATGGCCTTGACCTTGGTCAGACTCAGGAACGTGGTTGCCGGGCCATTGTTCTGCGCGTCCATCAGGGAATTCCACAATTCCGGACGGTATCCCATATCCGTAGCCCAGGAATAGAACCATGAATCAGGTGTGCTTAGGCCCACCGTATATGAGCCGAGCAGCACCACGCTGAGCACGACCGCGAGAATACGGCAGACATTGCCGACGATGTTCTTGACATTCGCGATCGGATGGCGCCACGAGCAATGGATGAATCTCCTACGGCCATCAAATACAAACAGGATCACGCATATCAGCAGGAACCAGAGCAGAACTTGGATCGCACCGTTGACGAGTGCTTCGCTGGCCTTAGGTATGAACGACATGATGCTGCCGGTGTCACCGCCTGAAACGAACGTCAGATCAGCCGGAATGATTGGTTCGTTACGCAATTGCACCTTGATGCTGTTGGCCACGCCATATGTGGTCATGACGGTGCCGAATATGATGGTCGCGATCCAGAATCTGTTCGTAATGAAAATCAGCGCAAGATACACCAATCCCAAACCAACGAAATTGATGAGGAATACGTATTTCTGCTCCAACCACATCTGGCTGACGAATTTCGTCAGCTGACCGGCAACGCTTTGCATAATCTTGGTGGTGTCGTCGATTTGCGCGTCATCGGCATATTCTGGTTCGCTGCACATACCCCACTGCAGGAAGATGACCTCCGCCGAGGTAAGCAGCATGAACACGACCGTGTAGAACGCATAGGAGAACTTCATGCGCTTGCGCCACAGGCCGTATAGCATCTTGACGATGTCGATGAACTTGCGTACGGGTTTCAGATTAGTGAAAGCGCGCCATCGATCATGTACCTTCGCCGCGGCACGGCATACGGGTGCGACCGTTCGTTGAGCGGCCTGATGAACGGACCGTGCGGCGGCATGCACCTTACGTACCGTGATTACGGCCAGTTCCTCAGCCTTGCCGGTTGTGACGAGCGGGCTGGACGCCGCCGATATCGCGGTTGAGGCCGACTGTGTTTGCACAGACGCTGGCATCGAGGTCTGCGCTGGTGCGCCGACGGCCCTGACATTGCACTTGGCATGCCTCACGCTTGATTGCATGCCTTGCGTATACAAGCTGTAACGGGTGACGTTGCGTGGCGTGGAATGGCGCCGCTGCGTAGCTTTGCGTCGTGGGCCTTTGCATTGCGTAGCCGATGAGTGAATCACTCGCTTGCTGACGAACAGTGATTGTTCCCGCAGCTGGTCCGTCGATGCGTTGGCTGGCTGGAAGGCGTTTCTGGTGCTGAAAAGTGAGATGTTCATACGTTGGCCGACTGCGGGTGAAGAAGGAGCGGAAAGGGGATGCGTTTTGCCGATGACAGATCCAAGTCGTTTGCTGGAGGCGACCGGTTGCAGATATGGAAGGTCTTTCGAATGACCATTGGCCAGAATGTTCTGCATCGTCGCGTCCTTCGGAGGTATTTCTGTTCATCTGACTTACTTGCATATGCAAGGTAAATTCTGCGTGAATCATAGCCATTCTAATGGCGTAGTCTGGACGAAAAAGGTGGCTTACGGGTTGCGGAACATCTGCTGTGTGTTTGCGGCATGATCCCTGCAAGCGAACATCGCTGTCGGGGGTATTGAACGGAACGTACGATACGTGTCAAGCGTTGGCAAAATGCTTGTGAAATCGATTGCGTTGTTGGCGGCGACAGTGCCGCCAACAACAATTGACACAACCTATCGGGCCATCTTCCGGGCCGTTCGGTTTCCATAGGGCGAACCGCGGTCGGAAGAGGCCGTCGATGGCGGATTCGGCTATTTGGCGGAATCGAGCTTCATTTCCTGCGAGGCGAGAACGGCCTTGACCGCGGAATCAAGCTCATTGGTGATATTGCGCAGGTTGTCGGCGTAGTCTTTGATGTCGTTGGTGGCCTTGGTGAAGTCATCCGCATTGCCCTTGGCTGGGCAGGTCGGCGCATCGTCGACGGCGTCAGCAAGCTTCATCGCATCCTTGAGCGTTTCCAATGTGGAACCGTTCGCAACATCGTCGACCGTCAGTTTTGCGGCTTGTTCGGCTTCGGACTGCGCCTCTTTGAAGCTGTCTTGATGCACGGTCAGCGTCTTCGCGTTCAACTTGCAGGTGTCGCTGGCGGCTTGCGTCAGTTCTCGCTGATTGCCGATGATGATGGTCACGGCGACGGTTAATATGATCGCGATAACCGCCACTATGGCGATTGCGGCAATCACGCGCCTTGATTTGGCATTGCTTTTTTCAATCTTCACAGTTTCTTTCCCTCTATCTTGTTGCTTGTGAATTCCAACGAGACTTGATGAGTCTACAAAAAAATCCATGAGAAAATCGCTTACTGAGAAAATGACTTCGTGTTTTTCCTCTGTGAGAGGAATAGTTGCGGCATGTGACTTCGCGAAGAGATTCGCATGGTTCGGGTGGCGCTACGGGCCGCCGTGTCCGATCGGTACGGTGCCATGCCGACGTACGGTACGCAAGTGAATATCGGCACAGCGTGTTGCGGTCCATGATGATTTTATGCTAGAAGGAACGATGTTCTAAGGGGGCTGTATGGCACGGCGTGCAACGCTGAAAGACGTGGCGCGGGCGGCGGGAGTGTCAGTGACCACCGTGTCGCTGGTGCTTAACGGACGTCCGGCACGCGTGTCGAAGGAGAAGCGCGAGCTTATCGCCAAGGCGGCCAAAGAACTGCATTACATGCCTAACCAAAGCGCGCGCAGCCTGGTGACCAAAAAGTCGAAACTCGTGGCGCTGATCGTGCCCGACATCGAAAACCTGTTCTTCGCCGCACTGTCGAAATGCGTGGAAGATGAGTGCGCCGCACAAGGCTATTCGTTGATTGTGGCCAATTCCGACGATTCGCGTGCCACCGAACATGATCTGATGGTCCGACTTGCCTCCCGAGGTGTCGATGGCATGATGCTGATTCCCGCGCGCGAGTCCTGCGCCGCCGAAGATGAGCTGCGAGCCGATGTGGAGCAGATGGCCTGTCCGGTGGTGCTCATCGACCGCCTCGTACAGAACGGCTGGTGCGATGCCGTCGGATTCGACAACTATGTGGGCGGCCGTCTCGCCGCACGGTACCTGTTGGAAGGCGGGCACCGTCATATCGGCATCGTGACGGGCGATGTCGCGGAATCGAGCGCGCTTGACCGCAAACGTGGTTTCGTGGATGCCGTCGAACAGGCGGGGGAGTGTTTCGATCCCGCACTGTGCGTTGCGGGTGACTACCGTTTCGACAGCGGATATCATGCTGCCGATCGAATTATCGACGGCGGTGCCACGGCGGTGTTCTGCTGCAACGATGTGATGGCCTTGGGATTCCGCCAGCGCCTTGCCGAACGTGGACTGCAGGCGACGCAGGACATGCAGGTGATCGGCTACGACAATATCCTCAAGAGATTCGGCCTTGGCTTGCACATGACCACCGTCGAGCAAAGCGTCACCGATCTGGCGGAAGCCTGTTGGCGGATGCTCTCCGTCCGCATTGACGCCACGATTGGCCGCGCCGGCGCAAAAGACGGGAATGATTCCGACTCCGTGAGTGCTGAAGACGGAGGCGAACGCCCTTGGCTGCGTCATCCGCGAGTCCGGCTGCTCACTCCGAAACTGGTTCAGGCCGCCTGCGCCTAGGTACGGAACTCCTTCCTTCCGGCGGATTGCGCCAACCTGTAGGCGTCGACGCCGAAGTCGGGGCGGATGGGGCTGGTTCCAGCGGTGGGACAAACAGCGACACGCAGATATGTGAGCGTTTTGACTCTCTTGATAAAACGCTTTATCATAGATCCAACGGCAAATCGAGAATGTACCCGCTGCTTTTTATGCAACAAAGCTGACGACAATGGGACGTGTGGTGGCGGACCGTCGTCAGTCCGTCAATGAGGAAAGGCATAACCATGAAAAAACTGATTCTGGATTTGGATACCGGTGTTGACGACGCTCTGGCCATCTCCTACGCCTTGGGAAGCCCGGAGATCGAACTCATCGGCATCACCGGCACCTACGGCAACGTGCTCGTCGAACAGGGTGTGCGCAACGCTCTGGCCGTAACCGACCTGCTCGGACATCCGGAAGTCAAGGTCTACCAAGGACTGCCGCACTCCAGCACCACCGACCATTTCGACGTACTGCCGATCTCTGCGTTCATCCACGGCGAAAACGGCATCGGCGACGTGACCATTCCCGACTCCAACCGCTCCGTCGAAACCGAATCCGCGGTCGACTTCATCATCGACGCCGTCAAAACGTACGGCAAGGACCTCGTCTACGTACCGACCGGTCCGATGACCAACATCGCGGCCGCACTCGACAAGGCGCCGGAAATCAAGGATGAAATCGGCGAAATCGTACTTATGGGCGGTGCCCTGACCGTTCCAGGCAACGTGAACGCATGGACCGAAGCCAATATTTCACAGGATCCAGACGCAGCCGACCGTCTGTTCCGCTCCGGCGCACCCGTGACCATGGTCGGCCTCGACGTGACCCTGCAAACCCTGCTCACCTACAAGGAAACCCAGCAGTGGCGTGAGCTCGGCACCAAGGCCGGTACGTTCCTGGCCGACATGACCGACTACTACATCAAGGCCTACGAGACCACCGCACCGCATCTTGGCGGTTGCGGCCTGCATGATCCGCTCGCCGTGGGCGTGGCGGTCGATCCGACGCTCGTGACCATGCTCGACATCAACATGAAGGTCGATGTGGACGGCCCGACCCGTGGCCGCACCATCGGCGACGAAACCAGACTCAACGATGCGAACAAGACCATGAAAGTGGCCGTGGGCGTGGATGTGCCGAGGTTCCTGAACGAGTTCATGACGCGTATTTCCGGGCTTGCCAAGGGCGCGAAATAAGGTTGCGCGCCCTAGATTGCGCGTTCCGTTTCCCTATTGAATGTGAAATTTGAAAGTAGTCGATCATATGACTCATAACAATGCAAACGCATCCGCCGATCCGTTCGACGATCCGGTCACCAGCAACAAGATGGCCATCCGTGCCCTGATTCCGCTGCTCATCACCTTCGTACTCGGCACCCTGTGCCTGCAGGGCTTCAACCTTGTGTTCCAGCAGGTCGGCGCCGATGTGGGCGCGCCGAACCAAGCCTCCCTGATCACCGCGTTCCCGAGCATCGTGCTTGGCATCGTGTGCTTCATCTACGGTTCTCTGGGTGACTTCGTCTCCCTGCGTCACCTCGTGACGGTCGGTCTTATCACCCTGTTCGTGGGCTCGCTGTTCGGCTTCGTCGCCAACTTCTTCTTTGCCGCCAATCTGTGGACCGTCATCATCGCACGAGTGCTGCAGACCGCTGGCGAACAGGTAGCGGGCTCCGCCTTCCTGGTGGTCGCGACCAAATATCTGCGCAATGATCTGAAGGTGATTTTCTTCGGCCTGTTCACCGCCGCATATCAGCTGTCCGCATCCATCGGCGTGTTCGCGGCGGGTATGTTGAGCTCCATCGCATGGCAGTATCTGTTCCTGATTCCGGCGGTGACCATCCTGTTCCTGCCGATCCTGCTCAAGACCTTGCCGGCCAAGAGCGGCAACGGCCAGAAGGTCGACGCGCTCGGCTTCGTGATCTTCGGCTTCGCAACCGCGTTCCTGACCCTGTTCTTCTCGTACATGGCATGGTGGATGCTCGTGGTGTCCGTACTGCTGTATGCGGCGTTCGGCGTGTACATCAACAAGGCCGCCAACCCGTTCATCACCCCGGCGTTCTTCAAGAACACCCGCTGGCTGCGCGCGATCAGCCTGATTCTCGTGTTCTACTTCGTGAGCTACGCACTGTCGCCCATCTTCAACGCCATCGGCACCAAGCTGTACGGTATGACCACCACGCAGGTGTCGCTGTACATCGTGTGGGCGTACGTGGTCGCCGCCGTCGTGGGCACTTGCTCCGGACTCATCGTCGGTAAGATCGGCATCAGGGCGGGGCTCGTGACCGCCGGTACGCTGATGTTCGTCGGATGGACGGGTGCCGCGTTCTGCGTGAATTCCGGCTTCCTGGTGCTCACCCTGTTCGCCTGCGTGTTCTACGCCGGCTGCGGCCTGATGTACTCGCCGGTCGTTTCCACCGTGCTGGGCACCATCGAAAAGGATGAGTCCGGCCGTGGCGTGGGCATGAACGATCTGGCCATGAACGTCTCGCCGTCCATCGGCATCGCCATCATTGGCAGCCTGCTCGGCTCCAACGCGATGGCCGGCTCCTCCATCGTCGGCACCACCGGCGATGCCGCAGGCTTCTCCAATCTGCTGCTTATCGGTTCCGTCACCGCGTTGCTGGGCCTGATCGTGTTCTTCGTGTTCAAGAAGAAGATCTACGAAGGCAATCATGCGCTGGAAACCGAACGGGCCGGAAAAGCCGAATAGGCCGAACAGTAAGTTTCACGGAATGTTTCACGGACGGTGGGCGGTATCGGATGAATGAACCGCCCGCCGGTAATCTGAATCTTCGATAATTGACAATCATCGGAACACAACATCTTAAGGAGGCAAGGATGGGCGCGATCGAAGTGCTCTCTGCATTGGATCGAATTCACGGCACGGTGTCGGTGATCGGCTCCATGAACGCGGACTACACCGTTACCGCGCAACGCCTGCCGGGGCCGGGGGAGACCATCACCGGTGGCCCGTTGCAGCTGCTGCCGGGTGGTAAATCAGGCAATCAGGCCGCTGCGGCCGCGCGAATCGGCGCCACCGTGCAGATGTTCGGCGCGGTTGGCTCCGACAGCAATGCCGAATTCCTGCTCGGCGCTCTGGCCGAGGCCGGTGTGAACACCACGCATGTGCGCCGCGTACTCGGTCCGAGCGGAACCACCGTGATCACCGTGGATGCGGCCGGCGAGAACACCATCGTGTATTCTCCGGGCTCCAACGCACAGATGACCGTGGATTATGTGGAATCCGTACGCGAGGCGCTAGTGCGTTCTTCCGTGCTCGGCTTGTGCCTCGAAAGTCCGATCGAGACGGTGACCGCCGCCGCGCGCATCTGCCATGAGGCGGGTGTGAAGGTGCTGCTCAACGATTCGCCGTTCACGCCGTCGTTGCCTGCGGAACTGGTGGCAGCCTCCGACATCCTGCTCGTCAATGAGCATGAGATGGCGCAGTTGCTCGGCATTGACGAGCCTGAGGATGATGGCTGGGACGCTTTCGACTGGGGTCATGTTCTGGACGAAATGCGGTCGTTCGGTTTTGATCAGGCGATTGTGACGTTGGGAGGCGACGGTTCCGTGGTGCTCGATACCACCGTGGAAGAGCCGATTCAGCGCATTGCACCGGTTCGCGTGAAGGCCGTCGACACCACCGGTTGCGGCGATTCCTTCATGGGTACCGTGCTGGCCGGTCTCGCCTCCGGCATGTCGCTGTCCGAGTCCGCGCAACTTGCCGCGTACGTGTCCGCCTATGCGGCCACGGGTTACGGTGCGCAGGCTTCTTATGGCAATGCCGCGCAGATTCGCGAGGCATTCGCCGAGTAGTCCGAGACGGCCGGCATAGCGGCGGTGCGGTTCGGTGAAATTGGATGTGCAAGCACGATTTGTCAGGACGGCTGTTTTGGCAAATCGTGCTTTTCATGTTCCCCTCAATGACTCCATGAGGCCGCATACTGAAGTCAATCGTGAGGTAAGGAGGTATGGATAAGTCGTCTGAGACGTGAATTGAGCCCATATGGTACGGAATCTGAACGCACTATCTTCGAAAAGGTCTTTTTTATCCGATCGTGCGTGGTCCAATCCGGACGGAAGGATGGCCGTCATCGCAGTATCAGGGATCTTTTGTGTGACTGTGCGCAACCTAAGTGCACATTCGACCCGTATCTTCCTGAGACGATATGACGTTCTTGCGGTGAGGCATCTTCCCTTCTTGAGCCGGGTGACGATCGCAAGTGATTCACCCTCACGGCATCCGTATCTTTGAAGACCGCGTGACGGGCCGAATCGTTTCCGCACGGCGTGGGCACCCGCATTGTTATATTTGAGTTTGGCTTAATTTCACGCACCCGTATATTGGAAGGCGAAGCATGTCGGCGATTCTCGAAGGCACCCCGGATAAAAAACTGGCGTTGGTGACGGGTCGTGCGTACCTCGAAGCCGAGGAAACCGCGAAGTACCTTGGCACCCATGTGCTCGAGACCACCTCATACGATTTCGCCAACGGGGAGATGTACGTGCGCTACACCGAGCCGGTGCGCGGCGCCGACGTGTTCGTGATGCAGGCGCACACCGTGCCGATCAACAAGTGGATTATGGAACAGCTCATCATGGTCGATGCGCTGAAGCGCGCTTCCGCCCGTTCCATCACCGTGGTCGCGCCGTTCCTCGGTTACTCTCGTCAGGACAAGAAACACCAGGGACGCGAACCCATCACCGCACGGCTTATCTTTGACCTGTTCCAGGCCGCCGGCGCTGACCGCATCATGACGGTCGATCTGCATGCCGCCCAGGAACAGGGTTTCTTCGACGGTCCGGTCGACCATCTCACCGCCATGCCGGTGCTGCTCGACTACGTGCGTAACAACATGCCATTGGAAAACACCACCATCGTGTCCCCGGATGCCGGCCGCATCAAGGTTTCCGAACAGTGGGCCGCCAAGCTCGGCGGTCTGCCGCTCGCATTCATCCACAAGACCCGCGACACCACGCGTCCTAATCATGCGGTGGCGCACGGCATCATCGGAGAGGTCGAAGGGCGCGAATGCGTGGTCGTCGATGACATCATCGACACCGCCGGCACCATCTGCGAGGCCGTGCGCACCCTGCGCGAAGCCGGCGCGAAGTCGGTGACCTTGGTCGCCACGCACGGCCTGCTTTCCGGCCCGGCCGTGGAACGCCTGCGCGATTGCGGTGCCAGGGAAATCGTGCTTACGGACACCGTGCCGGTTCCGGAAGAGAAGCGTCTGCCGAACATGACCGTACTGTCTGCCGCGCCATTGCTGGCCGCCGGCATCCGTTCCGTGTTCGAATCCGGTTCGGTCTCCACGTTGCTCAATGGATTGCCTGATGATATGCGCCCACGCAATATCTATGCGTGATCTGCGTGATTCGTGAATGTACGATTCGTATGATGGAGCCTCGCCCATGCGGCGGGGCTTTTTGATTGACGTCGGACTTGGGTGCGGGCCCCTTCGCCGAGAGAGTGAACGGAAAGAACTCGTCTGGGTGTCGGGATATGCTGAACAGGTTGTCTGAATTGTATCTTTATATCTTATATATAGATGCGTGAAGGCAGTACGCATACACACTCCTGCCATGGAAAGTCCATGGCCGATAGTCCGAAGGAGGTGGGTGATGTCTGCGCATAAGTACGAACTGATGTTCATTGCCGATCCTGAGCTGGATGAGCGTGGTCTGAAGAAGCTGACCGAGCAGTATCTGGAACTCGTCACCAAGGAAGGCGATGCCGTCGAGAACATCGACATCTGGGGCCGTCGTAAGCTTGCCTACGAAATCGCCGACAAGACCGAAGGCAACTACGTCGTGGTCAACTACTCAGCCGAGCCGGCCACCAGCGACGAACTCGATCGTCTGCTGAACCTGAACGAATCCGTCATCCGCACGAAGATTCTTCGCAAGTAAGTAATTCCAGGCTTTTCAAGCTGCATAAGTAAGTAGGTAACGTCATGGCAGGCGAAACGATTATCACCGTGGTGGGTAACCTCACGGCTGATCCTGAAATCCGTACCACTGGCAACGGCGCATCTGTGGCCAGCTTCACGATTGCCTCCACTCCGCGCACCTGGAACCGTAATTCGAACCAGTTCGAAGACGGTCAGGCCCTGTTCATGCGCTGCTCCGCGTGGCGCGACATGGCCGAGCATTGTGCGCAGAGCCTGTCGAAGGGCATGCGCGTAATCGCACAGGGTCGTCTGCAGCAGCGTTCCTACCAAGCGCAGGATGGTTCCCAGCGTACCGTCGTTGAGATGCAGGTCGATGAAATCGGCCCGTCCCTGCGTTACGCAACCGCCCAGGTTACGCGTGCCTCCAGTGCCAGTGGCTATGCCGGCAATCGTGGCGGCAATGGCTTCACCGGTAACAACGGAGGCTATGCGAACAACAATGGTGGCTTCGGCGGCAACGCCGGCGGCTACCAGGGCGGTGCCGGATATTCCGGTGGCGCAGGCTATCAGGGTGGGGCCTCCGCTCCCGCCAACGCCGCACCTGCCGCAGCACCGGCTTCCGACCCGTGGGGCAACGCGGATTCCTCCGCCGCGTCCTTCGGATCTTTCGGTGCCAGCTCCTCCGAATTCGGAGGCAATGACGGCGAGCCGGAATTCTAAGCTGAAAAGCAATCCCAGATTGTAAGGAGAACATCAAGATGTCACGCAAGAGGCCGCAGCCGCCGGTCAAGCCGTTTAAGAAGAAGCCGAATCCACTGAAGGCTGCCAAGATCACCGAGATCGATTACAAGGACGTCGCCCTGCTGCGCAAGTTCATTTCCGATCGCGGTAAGATCCGCTCCCGTCGTATCACCGGTGTGACCATGCAGGAACAGCGCAAGATCTCGAAGGCGATCAAGAACGCCCGCGAGATGGCTCTGCTGCCGTACGCCACTTCCGGCCGCTGATCTTAGAGAGGTTTGAACAATGGCTGAAACTAAGGTTATTCTTACCAAGTCCGTCGCTAGCCTGGGTCACCCGGGCGATGTCGTGACCGTCAAGGCTGGTTACGCTCGTAACTACCTGCTCCCGCAGGGCCTGGGCTTCGCCTGGACCAAGGGGGCCGCCGCTCAGATCGAGGCCATGAAGCGCGCTCGTCTGGCCAAGGCCGTCGCCACCCGTGAAGAGGCCGTTGCCGCCAAGGAACTGATCGAGGGTACCACCGTCGAAATCGCTGCCAAGGTCTCCGAATCCGGCAAGCTGTTCGGTGGCATCTCTGCCGAGAAGATCGCTATTGCGCTGTCTTCCAAGGTCGAGGTCAACCCGAAGAACATCACCGTTGAGCCGATCAAGACCACCGGTGACTTCCCTGCGACCGTCGCTCTGCATCCGGAAATCACCGCTTCCTTCTTCGTGAAGATCGTCGCTGAGTGATTTCGGTCCCATTCGCTGCGATCCGGACGAGTGTCCGACCGCGGTGAATGACTTCAGACTGCACGTCTGAGCTTAAGCATCAGGAATCCCCCTGCACCGTTGTGGCGTAGGGGGATTCTCATTAGGGTCAACACCTAATTTGTGGAGAAATTGTAATTGATGAAGTCGAGGAACCGGTAGAGGCGGTTTCATCCATGAAACTTGCGAGATTATCCGTCACGGCGAAATTGCCGATAATCACCGGAATTCCGCGGTTTTATGTCCGCGACACGCCGTGAGTTGCATTTGATTCGAATCTGAGTATATTTATTTCTTGTGCTCAGCGAGAACAAAACCTCGCCAGACCAACGCCCCTTTAGCTCAGTTGGTTAGAGCAGCTGACTCTTAATCAGCGTGTCCAGGGTTCGAATCCCTGAGGGGGCACGGCAAAACCCTTGGAATCGTTAGGTTCCAAGGGTTTCTTTGTTTTCCATTGGTCTTGGCTTGCTCTTGGTGTTCACGCTTGCGGGGAATGTTTCGGGATGTGTGCCTTCAACGTCCATCCTCGGCATACAAACCCATCAAAGGAGCATACGATATGAGCATCGTTGAACATATCCTCATGACGATCTGCACGGGTGCCGTGATGATTGGCGGTGTTGCTTTTTCCTCAGAGCAGGCTGAACAGCAGGACGGACATCGCCACGATGTACAGGACGAATAAGATCCGAATGAGCGTCATCGTCGACCCGTTGCCCGAGGGACGGCAAGCGATGGCGAGCAACACGATCGAGACGGCAACCAATGCGATCGCGGTCCACCACAGCACCGTGGCGGACCGCGACGTCCCGTGAAGCCGGCCAGCGACGAACAGGACCGTGGAAAGCGCCATCAGTATGCCGTTGAGCCTGACCGAGATATCCGATGTATGTTCATGGCGGACGAATGCCAGGTATGCCGAAATCACCACCGCCAGGATGATTCCCGTCATACCGGCCCAAGATAATATCTGATGAATGGTATCCATGACTACCGCCTTTCACCGTTTTGCATAATGCGAGAGAACGGGATCCGCTGGGATCTTCTTATGTCTAATTATATGCGGAAACGGTGAGCGGTTCGTCGGACCGCCCCCTCTGATGCATGCGTCCCGGTCTCGCAGGCGGAATTCCGTTCCGTCACTGTATGCGAGGTGCCGATGACGGGCATATCGGCGGATAACGGGTCGTCGCTGGCTTCCGTCCTCATTTTCGGGGATGGTGATTTGCGACGCCCATGACCGGTATCTATCATCGGGGGTGCTTCGTTTTCAATGATGAAGAGAGCTGGTAAGGCATGTCGTGACGTCATACGGTGCTGTGTGGCATCACGACATCGGCCAGATCAGGCCGCTTGTGACCGCCTGACTGGATTCCGGACGGTTGAAACAGTGTGGGGGTGCGCCTGCGTACGCAGGCACACCCCCACAACGCATGAGGAACGTATGGTGCTCAGTTCATGCGACGGCGCACGAGAACAAGGGCCCCGCCTGCCACAAGGGCGATTACGGCCACGATCGCGAGGATGGTGACGTTGCTGCCGGTATTCGACAGGTTCTTGACCTGTGGTTGGGTGGTGGTCACCTTGGACGGCTTCTGCAGCGTCTTCTCCAGAGGCTTCACCGGAGCGTTCTGCGCAGGTGTGCTCGGCTGAGTCGGAGTCGTCGGTGTGCTCGGCTGAGACGGCGTCGGCGTCGGGGCCTGGGTCTTCTGTCCGACCATGATCAGGCTGACCGGTGGGGTGGCCTGATGGAATTCGGTAGCCAGCAGATTCTGATATTGATCGTTGGATGCCTTGTAGATGTCCAAGGTCTGTCCCGAAGGAATGTTCGCCGTGCTGTCAACCAAGGCCTGAACGGCGTCGGAATAGGGATGCTGCACGACCGGACGGGAGTCGGTGTAGTACCAGATCGCATACTGAGTCGCCTTCGCGAACTCCAGATCGCTCAGACTGTACTTCTGTTGGATGCCTGCTTTGTTGTTCGGATAGCCGTTGTACAGCACGCGCAGCACATCCTGATACAGGTCGGTGCCGGGGCGTGCGTTCTGGGCGAGCTGGCTGAACGCAGTGGCTGAGCCTTCGACCCTTGTGTAGTCCAGTCCGTTCGTCGGGCTGGACTTCCGCAGGTTGAAGCAGTACACGGGGGAGACCGTCTTGGAGGCGTCCTTCGACACGAGCGCGCCCGAAGTCAACGAGCTTTGTGTAGTGAAGGAATAGTCCGTCGGGGTGGGATCTTCGGGAGCCTTGACGGTGAACGTCTGGTCGGCCGCCTTGTCGTATCCTTCAGGGGCCGTGGTCTCCGTGAGCGTGTAGTCGCCTGCGGGCAGGTCGGCGGTGTGCACGGTGCCGTCTGAGGTCCATTCGGCGTCGGTAACGTCCGCGCCATTGGCGTCCTTATGGGAGATGCGCAGTTGCGCGCCCTTGAGCGCGTTGCCGTCGGCGTCGACCTTCGACACCTGTACCGGCACGGTCGGGGCGGAGCCGTCATCCGCATATGCCAGAGCCGAAGGGAATAAGCTCATGACCATAATCGCTACTGTTGCAATCAGAGCCGATGGAGCGGATGGGACATGTATTCGATTGTTTGTTCTCATGGTACCCTCTCTTGATTCAATCGCGAGCGGTGCGGGAAGCCGTTGAATCGGATTTTCCCCTAAACCAACGAAATAATCTCGCATCTCTCGTCCCTCTTAGGATACACATGTGTACAATTTCTCCCCCGAGCCCCTGTTCTGTGAACGCGAGCTGAAAGGTTGTATCAGGTACCGGATGAAATTCCTGACAGATTCCTTCTATCTGTCAAGAATTTCCATGTGAGGAAAAGCAGTGAAAGACTGATTGTATGCCGACTACGTTCGGTCATCGACCTATACAAACCGATTGGGGTGTCGGCGAAGCTCCTTCCCAGCGTCGGAGCGGTGCAAGAGGTTCCTCGTACAGGAATGTTTAGGGGTATCATACGGCCCGTCGTATCGAAAGCGGTATCCCTATAATTCCTCGTTCAATTCGTGACCGCTCTTCTTGCAGGCCGCTCCTTATCTATGCCGTCTCATATATATTATATCAGTGGTCTCCGGATCGAAAAGACATGGGTGGGAGTAGTATCTTGCCCTGTTGTCCGCTTAGAGCGGAATCGCAATTTAATCTTGTGTCAATACGAGAAGAAGCAATAAGAGGAAGACGAAGTGGAATACTCACTCTTTAGCAAACTCGCCGCTGAATTCGTCGGTACCGCCGTACTGATGGTCTTCGGCAACGGCGCTGTCGCCAATGCGGAGCTGAAGAACACCAAGGGCTATCACGCCGGCTGGCTGAACATCGCGATGGGCTACGGTTTCGGCGTCATGTTCCCGGTGCTGATGTTCGGCGGCGTTTCCGGCACGCACATCAACCCGGCCATGACCCTCGCCCAGGCCATCAACGGCATGTTCCCGTGGGGGCAGGTGCTGCCGTACATCATCGCCCAGCTGCTAGGTGCCGTTGTCGGTCAGCTCATCGTGTACATCACCTACTGGCCGCACTACAAGGATACTGAAGATGCCAACGCCATTCTCGGCACCTTCTGCACCACCGATGCTCACAACGACCGCGTCAACTACTTCGTCAACGAGTTCTTCGGCACCCTCATGCTGGTGCTTGGCGCACTGTGCTGCCTCGAAATGCCGTGGGGCAAGGAAGATCACGCCGCCGCAGCCATCGTGGTCGGCTTCATCGTGTGGGGCCTTGTGACCTCCATGGGTGGCCCGACCGGCCCTGGTCTGAACCCGGCCCGCGATCTTATGCCTCGACTGCTGCACGCCATTCTGCCGATTCCGCACAAGGGATCCTCCCGTTGGGGTGAGGCCTGGATTCCGGTTGTGGCTCCGATTGTCGGTGCGATCGTAGGCGCATTCCTCTTTAAGTCGCTGTTCGCCTGATGTACAGGTATGCTTGAGGTCCGTGGATATTTTCCGCGGACCTTCGCATATTGTGGGAAGGAGCCATGGTGCGATTCATACGGTATGTGCTACGTGCGCTGAATCCGAAGACGGCCGTGACGATGGATTCGCGGCAGGTGTTTCGCATTCGCCGCTGGACGGTGGCCTGCGTGCTTGCGATTCTGGTCATTGCGATGGTGTCCTGCAGTGTGCGCGGGATGAAGGCGCATGCGCAACGGGCTGCGCAGGCCTCGCAGTCGGCGACGACCGGCAAGACGACGGCGAAACGGCAGCATTCCAAGAACGATGCGGCTGCCGAACGGTCGAACGAATCGCAAGACGATGACAATGCTGAGGATCCGGTACAGGCTGAGTTGCAGCATCAATCGGCACCGCTGACCGATGACCAGAGGAACGAGATTCTCGCCAAGGCCCAGCAGACGGCACGGGATAACGGCCATGAACCCACGCAGTACACCTATTGCGTAGCGGAGAAGGGTGATGTCGGTTCGCTCGATGACTTCTCCAATGCCGTCTACCGTATTCTCAACGATGAGCGCGGATGGCCGCGTGCCGGTGCTACGTTCGTGCAGGGCGCGGAAGGAAACTGTGACTTCAATATCGTGCTTTCCGAAGCGCAATATATGACCACGTTTTCGTCGGGTTGCTCCACCGAATACAGTTGCCGTGTGGGCGAGAACGTGATCATCAACGACGATCGCTGGAATGGCGGCACGGATGCCTGGCTTTCCGCAGGCGGGAACATGGCGAGATACCGCGTAATGGTGATCAATCATGAAGTGGGGCATCGACTTGGTCATACCGATAATGAGACGCCGTGCGCCGGTGCCGGGCAGTCTGCGCCGCTGATGCAGGAACAGTCCATGCATCTGGACGGATGCGCGAACAACGAATATCCGCTCGATAATGAGCTGTGGGTCAGATAGCGACCATCGTGCCGTTAGAGACCGAAATAGGTGTTGAATGCCTGCGGGTCAAGGGAACGGTCGGCGGTGTCGGCCCTGACCTTGGCCCAGCTGAATTCGGTCAGGGCCTCTTGGGCGCTCATGGGTTGCGGATGCGTGGAATGCGGATCGCCTTGGAGTCCGAGCAGCCAGGCGCAGTATCCGATGACTCGTTCGGGTGCGACGCCATGCTTGCGAAGAATACCCATGTCCAGTGATTTCTCACGCTTGGCAAGTCGTTGCCCGCTCGCATTGTCGATGAGGGGGAGATGGGCGTAGGAGTAATCGGTGGAGCCGGTGAGGGCTTGCCGAATCCATATCTGCAGGGCGTTGGAGCGTAGCAGATCACGTCCACGAACGATGTCGTCGACGCCCATGGCAAGATCGTCTACGACGACCACCAGCTGGTAGGAGAACAGGCCGTCGGCCCGGCGAACGACCGAGTCGCCGATCTCGCGGGTCACATTGAATTCCTGATGGCCGAATACACGGTCTTCAAACGCAATCGTCGAATTCGAAGCGGGCATGGCGATGCGTAGGGAATGCCGCCTGCCCTGCGCAAGCCGTGCGCGTACCTCGTCCGGATCCGTCTCGGCGAGCCTGCGGCAGGTGCCGGGGTAGATCATGAAACGGTCGCCTTCCTGCGGTGCTGAAGCCGCGCGAATGTCCGCGCGTGAGCAGAAGCAGGGGTAGATCAACGGCGTTGCGTTTCCGGTGGCGTCTGCGGTGACGGCTCCCGAATCGTCGATGGCGAGACGCTGCAAGGCGCGCAGGACATCTTCATACAGAGGGTGTCGGGCGGATTGATATACGGGCGCGCCGTCCCAGTCAAGGCCGAGCCATTGCAGGTCGTCCATGATGAGGTCGGCCGCTCCGGGGACGGCGCGTGGTTCGTCGATGTCTTCGATGCGCAGGTAGATCGCGTCGTCGCTGCTGCGTGCGGAAAGCCATGCACCCAGCATCGCGTAGATGTTGCCGATGTGCATGCGGCCTGACGGCGTCGGAGCGAAACGGCCTGGCATCGTACCTCCTTGAGTGGTTGGTCATACAGGACTCTATCTTCTCCTCCGGAAAGGAAGCGATTCGCATAAGGGGTGAGAAGAGGTGAATCGTATGATAAAGCGTTGAATCGATTGTGTGACATAGCTTACACGAGGTTTAGCGCGTAGCGATACGGGTGGTTTTACACCCGTCATTTTCTGGTTTCTGATGATAGGGTGAACCGTCCAGAGCACGTAAGCCGTATCCATGTCGCGCGGCGCGTAAGCGGAGTCAACGGTAATGACAATGTGAAAGTGGGTGGGACATGACGAGAAGACGATTCAGTCAGACGGAAGTCGAATGCCTACGGTCGCTGCCGGCGGTCGAGGCGGTTACGGAAAATCGCATCACGTATTCGCATGATTTCCAGGTCAGTTGCATGAGTCGTTATCTACAGAGTGAGCGGCCGAGCGTGATTTTTACGTCGGCCGGCTTGGGCCCCATGATCGTCGGGCATAAGCGTGTGGAACGCAATATCGCGCGTTGGAAGCATGATGATGAGATCATGAACGAGGCCAAACAGCCGGGTGCGATGGCCGTGATGCCGACCGATGCGCGTAACCGCCTCATCACCATGCAAATGGCGGATCCAGTCGCTGACCCGCCGGGTGATTGCGTTGAGGCAACGTGTCGGGGAGCTTGAGCAACGGTTCGAAACCATCGAATCCTGAGTCGTGGAAACGTTCGTGCAATGCGGCAACATGCTGACAAGGACTGAGTGCCTACTAGATAATCAGAAACCCAAGGGGGTTAACCCCTCGAAATTTTCCTCGAAATGTCTCAAATTATGGAATATGCCATAACAATCAAGGCATTTTGAGTCATAAAGAAACTACAGACGGAGTCTTGAAGTCCCCTTCTACTGTCGTCTGATGTTAGCCCGTACGACTATTGCCGACCGCTTTATCGCTTCACTTCAGGCCGGCTCGTACGGGCTTCTTCATACCCTAGGGAAAGGGATCGGAAATCCGACGTTAAGGGGCGATGAGATGACTGCTTATATGGACCACAAAAACCTTGCCAATGAGGTGATCGATGCGGCGCGTGTGCAGGAGATTACGGACGGCGTGCATCGTGTGCTGGACCGTGTCGCCACCGCCGAAGCCCAAGCCGGTCGCGAAGTCGGTTCGGTGAAACTGCTGGCGGCCACGAAGACGCGTGACGTCGGCGAAATCATGACCGCGATCGATGCCGGGGTGCGCATGATCGGAGAGAATCGTCCGCAGGAAGTGACGGCAAAGGTCGAAGGATTGCTGAAGCAGTGCGCGCAACGCGGCTTTACGTTGGGGGCGGCCACTGCCGAGGCGGTTGCCGGCGATGTGGACGGTACGCATATTCCGTTCCATCTGATCGGTCAACTGCAAAGCAACAAGATTGGCAAGGTGTTGCCGGTGGTCAACGCGATCGAGTCGGTGGATTCGGTCGATTTGGCGGAGAGGATTTCGCGCAGGGCCGTCGCGCGCGGCATTACGGTCGGCGTGCTGCTGGAGGTGAATGAGTCCGGCGAGGCGTCGAAGTCAGGTTGCGATCCGGCGCACGCCATCCGCATCGCACAGAAGATAGGCACGTTGGATGGCCTCGAATTGCAGGGTCTGATGACGATTGGCGCGCATGTCGACGATGAGACCACGATTCGCAAATGCTTCGCGCATCTGCGCAAGACGCGCGATCTGATCCTTGCGTCCAAGACGCCGGGAGCCGAACGCTGCCTGGAACTGTCGATGGGCATGACCGGCGATATGGAGCTCGCCATCGCCGAAGGTTCTACCATTGTGCGCGTCGGCACCGCCATCTTCGGCGAGCGCGCGTTCGTCTAGCGTCGGCCCATACGTTCCTGCCTGTGGGAATGATCGTGGACCCCTCCAATAGGGGGCATGGATTGCAGGGGTGGTGATGCGAAGATTGTTGCGTTCGAAGGAGATGCATGATGCTTCGCAGAGTCAGCGTGCGGCGGGAGGTGTCTCGGGCCGTTGCCCTCCGGTGGGAGCCTGTGGCGTTTGCTGAGGTGGTTGACGTATCGGATGTGGTGCGTCGGCGTCGTATGCGGCTCGTGCAGTTCGTGGTGATGCGTGCGCTTGCGGTGCTGTTGATCGCATCGGCCTTATGCGTAGGCTTGTTTCCGGTGGTCATGCAGGTGCGGTCGGCGCGGAGTCTGTCGAATACTTCCGATGTGGTGGCGAAAACGGTTGCGGGCTGGCCGTACCCGCAGGCTGAGGACCGGCTTGCCGATGCCTGCGCCTATAACGCACGTCTTGCCAGGGAGGGGTAGCCGATTCTTGGTGGGGCCGTGGATCCTTTCGCGTCGGCCGCGGGTGTTTCGCAGCGTTCCGGTGACGGGGGTTCCGTTTCCGGTCAGGATGAGGAGTATCAGGGTCTGCTTGATTCCGGCTTCGGCATTATGGGAACCGTGTCGATTCCTAAAATCAGCGTGAAACTGCCGATTTATCATGGTATGTTGGAGCAGGCGCTTGCCAAGGGTGCCGGGCATTTGTATGGTACGAGCCTGCCGGTCGGTGGTGCGAACACGCATGTGGTGATCACCGGGCATCGTGGTCTGGTCGAGGCGATGATGTTCACCCGTCTTGATGAGATGAAGCAGGGTGATTTCATGTATGTCGAGGTGATGGGTGAAACCCTTGGCTACCAGGTGGATCGCATCGGTGTGATTGATCCGAATGACACGTCACGTCTCACGATCGAGCCGGGGAGGATCGTCTGACCTTGATGACTTGCACGCCGTATGGCATCAATACCCAGCGGCTGCTGGTTTCGGGGCATCGTGTGTCGATTCCTATGCCCGCACCCGACCCGACCGACCTGCATGATGCGCGCAGCATCGGACTGTGGGTGGGTGTCGGCGTTCTGGTTGGCGGCATGGTGTTGTGCTTCATCGTGCTCAGACTGATTCGTCCGAAGCGTAGGATCATGCGTCATGCCGAATGCTGGCCGTCTTGTGGTTGAGCGGCGGATGCCGATCATGTCGCGACCATGCCGGTTTCGATGCGTCGCAATCGGCATGGGGCTTTTGCGCGCCTCCTTGAAAGAGGATGTTTTCACGTCTTGAAGAGGTTGTCGAAGAGGGTATGGTCTTGTTGGAATTCCAACGATTTTCGATGATGCAAGTGGTTGGATGCTCCCCTAGGAGGGTGTATGCGCCGCGGGGCTTTCTTCCCTACAGTCCGTTTCATAAGGCACGTGACGGAGCCGGCCTGACGCGTCGAGACGAAGAGATGGACATGCTATGAAGAGAATCAAGGATCTGCTTGCCGGCTTGAGCGACCGACATCGCAAGGATCTTGGGAAGAAGCTCATGGCCATGGCGGCTACCCTCGCAATGCTGGGTGGCATGGCCGGCGCGAGTACGATGGCATTGGCCGATGACGCCGATGCGGCGGCGGCCGAACAGGTCGCGACGGCTTCCGCGAGCAGTGCATCGAACGATGTATCCGAGGCTGCTCCGGCAGCGGAATCCGCCCCGTCCGAGAATGTATCCGAAGGGTCCGAAAATCCTGCGGCTGAGGGCGCGCCCGCGGAGCAATCCACGGAACAGCCTGTGGAACAGCTCGTGAAACAATCTGAAGAGCAGGAGGCTGGATCAGCCGACGAGCCTGTTATGGAACTTGCCACTCCGTCGGAAGCGCAACCCGCGACGGCCTCCGCGACGCCGACCCAGGAACCAACGGGAACCGCGAATCCCACGACCGTTGAGCGGCCGGTTCAATCGGATGACGATGATGCCGATACCGTGGCGAATCAGAACGAAGCGAAAGACGACGAAACTAAGGATAATGCCGATAAGACGGTACGTCTTGGTATTGCGTCGTACCGGGGCATGCTGAAGTCCGTCTTCGCGGGATTGTCGACGCCGGAGCATGCCAAGAGCATCGAATACCAAGGCAATGGCGCCTACACACTCAAACTTGACGTAATCGGCAAGTCCGCCTCCACCTCCACCACGGACACCACCCCGATAGACATCGCCTTGGTGCTGGATGTGTCCGGTTCCATGAATGAGCGACTTCCCATCTATTCGGGTGATTTGGACACGTCAAAGACCTACTACCGATGCGTCGGCAATTGCTCTGACTCGAATCCGAAGTATGAGGCGGTGGCCTGGGATGCGTCCGGGAATAGCTGGGGCTACCAGAATGGATGGCAGTGGCAGAGCATCACGCCAAAGAGCAGTTCGAATGCTGAATACGGGACCCAATTATACGACGCGATAAAGCTGGATGCGTTGAAGAGCGCCGTGAATTCCTTCTTGGATAAGACCGATCAGACGAACGAATCCATCTCGGAAGTGGATAAGAAGGTGCGAGTCTCCTTGGTGAAGTTCGCGAGTGATAAGAACCATAGTGAGGGCAATGATCAAACCTGTCGGACCAATGGTAGTGGCAGGTATAACTGCACTCAGGTGGTGAACGGTCTGACGTCGGACATGAGTTCATTGAAGACTTCGGTCAAGGCATTGACTGCTTCGGGCGCCACCCAAGCCGACTATGCCTTCGAGAAGGCGCAGGAGGCCCTGAAAAAAAAGGAAATCGCACCGGCGTGAAGAAGTACATTGTTTTCTTTACGGATGGCGAACCTGGTATCAGCGGGTTTAATGACACTATTGCCAACAATGCGATTTCCAAGGCGAAGACGCTGAAAAATGCCGGCACCACGGTGTACTCCATCGGCATTTTCGATGGCGCGAATCCGTCGGCGAACGTATCGTCCGCCAGCAATACCAATAAGTTCATGCACGGCATCTCGAGCAATTATCCGAATGCCACCGGGTATCGGAGTCTGGGTGACCGAGCCTCCGGCGACTACTATTATTCGGCCTCCAGCGCCACGCAGCTGGCACAGATCTTCAACGATATCCAGAAGACCATCACCGAAAAGCACGTGTATACGGGCGTCTCCATCACCGACGAGCTGTCGGAGTATGCCAAGCAGAGCGGCATCGCCTACGACAAATCCACTGCGAGAACGTTCGATGGCAAGATGTTCTACAAGGTAACGAGCGGCGTTACGCTGAACGTCACCGGTGGCAAGGCCGGCGAAACCGCTCCGGTACTCGATACGGATTACGCGTTGTGGTACAGCGAAGACGGCAACGGTATCGTCAGGGCCGAATTCAACGAATTCGTACGAGCTCAAGGACGGCATGACATATACGTTGTCGTACAACGTGGAGCCGACCGACTCCGCCTATCGGACATATGCGAAGACCGGCTATGACGCGACGGGCGATGCCGATACCGGAGCCACTTCGGCGGGCAAGGCCGGCTTCTGGTCCAGCAAGACGGCCCAAGTCTGCTACACCACCGACGATAGGTCGAGTTGCGCGAATTACCGGCATCCGGTACTGCACATACCGGTCGCCAACGTCGCAGTGACCAAGGGATGGCCCGATGTGCAACCTGTCGACGGTACGGGAGTGCAGATGCACCTCAAAGGCTACGACGATGCGGTCGACCTCACAGTGACGTTGAACGCCGACAATCAATGGAACGACGGTTTCGTCAGACCTGCGCCAGGCGAATACACGCTTACCGAAGACGCGGTCGGCGGCTACACCCAAGTCGGCGACGCGAACGTCACGGTGACGATCGATAAGAATGAGCTGTGGGCGCTCGCCGACAAGAACGCCGATCTGCGGAAGCCGCTGAAAACCTACGAATGCACGGTACGGAATCAACGCAACATGGTTACGCTGCAAGACGGCGTGAAGCTCAGCAAGAAGACCCAGGGCAACGACTATGCGGAATCCTTCGACTTCGAACTGACCGACATCACGTCGGATACGCAGAAGGCGCGGAACACCGGTGCCATGCTGAAAGGTCTCGAAGGCGGCAAGCAGACGACTTCGATCGGCAACCTGCAAGCGAATATCTCCAAGCCGGGTGCATTCACCGTCGATTCCGCAGGTGATCCGTTGACATTCTCGACTCCGCTGAACGACGGTGCCGATACCTATACCTTCAAGGTGGTGGAAGTACAGCCTGCGGCCAGGCATGGTTGGTGTTTTGACAAGTCCGAATATCATGTCACCGTCACCGTCGCCAAGAATGCGGCCGGCCAATACGAGGCGAAGGTGATGCAGGTCGTGCGGGTCAAGGATCGTGATGGCCGGGACATCGCAGCCGACAAACAACAGCCGGCCGACGATCTGACGGCTGCGTTCGTCAATCGCTATATCTCGGTTGCGACGCTCCTTGCAGCAGGTGACCTCACCGGTCGACAGTGGCTGCTCATTGACGGCGGTTTCGGTCTGATCGCCGTCGTGGCGGGAATCATCGTCTCCATCTGGAGCGGCAAGAAACGGTTGTACTGATGGGGGTGATGGCAGCAACCAATGACTGAACGGACGCATCCGGCCGAGCCGATGGTGCCCCGGCCGGACACGAATCCTGATAACGCACAACATTCGAATCAATGGTGAACACCCAAGCAACAATTACGAGGAAGAGAGGTTTCTCATTATGAACGCGAGGAAGCTTTTTGCAAGCGTGGCCGCTGCGGCGACGCTGCTGGCCGGCATGGCCCTAGGCGCTGCGAGCGCACAGGCCGATCCGACGACCGCAGCCGAAATCACCGTGACGAACGCGGGCGCGGGTTCCGAGTTCAAGGCATACAAGTTCGCCGAATTCGCCGATCCGCAGGGTACCGCGCCGACCATGAGCAAGGTGCAGGTCAATACCGTCGATGCGGCGAAGACCGCCGTTGAGGCTGCGGCGAAGAGTGCGGGCGGCGTGAGTGAGATTCCGGACCCGCACAGGGACAATCCGGCCGCGTACGTGGCGACATTCACCGACGCGCAGCTGCGCGCATTCGCTGACGCCTTGGTCGTTTCCGGCCTGACCCCGACCGATACGAGGACCGCTGCGCTTGAAGCGTCGACGGTCACCCTGGACGTGACCGAAGGCTGGTATCTGATTACCGACACGAACGGCGTGCCTACGGTCGTGGCCACGCAGGTGACCGCCAACGGCGCAACCTACACCAAGTTCGTCCGCAAGTCTGGTGATCCGCTGACCCTCGGTACCGTCGTGGCGAAGTCGAACACGCCGCCGACCCCGGGAAAGACAGCCGAAGAGAAGGCCCGGGCCATGGGCGTCGGCAGTGTCGCGAACTACACCATCCAGGTCAGGCTGCCGAACATACTGGGTAAGTCCGATCCGATGTTCAAGATCATGGATAAGCCGGGCGTGGGCCTGACCGTCGATAATGACATCAAGGTGTACGTCGAAGGCGGTTCCTCCACGATCACCGTCGATGGCGAGACGGTTAACGTAACCGAGATCCCGGCTGACAACAACTGCGTGGTCAGTGGTTTCACCGCTAACGGGCTCAAGGGCAACGGCACGGACCAGTTCACGGTCGATCTGAGCAACTATGCGGCCAGCGAGGCCGGCCTCGCGAATGCGGGCAAGACCATCTACGTGCAGTACGCCGGCGTAATCAACGAAGAAGTCAAGGAAAGCGAGACGGTGGCCAACATGCCAACCGTGGCCGCCGACCCGAACACCTCGACGGATGGCGATGAGGTCGAACTCATCACCGGTAGGTTCGAATTCACCAAGATCGGCGTCGGCGATGAAGAGAACGCTCTGGAAGGCGTGACCTTCAATGTAAAGGACGCGCGAGGCAACACCCTTACGTTCGTGCCTACTGACAACGGCTACATGCTGAGCACCGCCGCCACCGCCTCGGCCGACATCAAGTCCGGCGCAAACGGCAAGGTCAAGGTGTTCGCCCTGCCGGAAGGCACCTACACCGTCAAGGAAACCGCGGCCCGCGAAGATCTGAACTATTCCAAGCAGTTCCTGGCGGAATTCAACATCAAGGTCTCCATCAACCAGAACGCCAGGAAGGCGACCTTCGCGTTGGCTGACGGCAGCAACGTGCTGGGACTGGCCACCTCCGGTGCTGACGGTGCGATTACGGTAAAGAACGTGAAGTCCATCACCCAGCTGCCGCTTACCGGTGCCGTGGGAACCGTGCTGTTCACCATCGTGGCGTTGCTGCTGGCCGGTGCCGGCGCGGCCGTGGCGCTCAAATCCCGGAACGCGCTGGTCGAGTCCTGACGTCCGAACGATGTGACTGAAGGGGGTATTGCCGGAACGCCTTGACCGGAAAACTCCGGGCGAAAATCCGGATCAGGTGCCGCTTGCGAAAACCGCGGGCGGCACCTTTGCATGTCGTTCGGCAAGGTGCGGGAAGGTTTTTCCCGTTAGGTTCCACAGTGATATGGAATACGGTAAATAAGTCAATTGATTTACATAAATTCCTTAAGAAAGGGTGATGAATTAGGGTGTTTTATGCATGCTGATGACTGGGGTGGGTGAGTCGTTGAAAAATCAACAAAAATAAGGTGAATTGGTAGCAATAAGGAGTGGGTTAGGGATATAGGTTAATTGCGCTTGAGATGAGACTTGTTTTCATCTACCATAAACTCCATCGGGCAATAATCGAGGCGGTAAGACGGAGGCGGTTTTCGACGTTGATCCCGGGTGTGAACACATGTAGCACGGAGGAGGGTCGTCATGTCTAACGGCGGAGGAATGTTCAGTCCTGAAGAGGTCGCCTATCTGAAGACATTGCCTGCGGTGGCCGAGGCCACGGCGAGAAGAATCACCTATTCCGAGGCGTTCAAGCAATCGTGCATGCGGCGGTATCATGCCGGCGAATCACCGGTCAAACTGTTCCGTGAGGCGGGGCCCGACCCGGCGCTGATCGGTTACAAGCGCATCGAGCGTTGCTTTGCGAGGTGGCGTAAGAGCTCGGGCGATGCGATGGCCGGTCCGCGATATGATGATCGATTGGATGCCGCCAGTGCGCACGTGCTCGCGTCGATGCAGACCGTGACTTCGGACCGGTCCCCTTCGCAATCGCAGGCGCCTCTTCGCGCAATCACCTTTCCGGCCGCCCCGCGTGACGGCAGCGTCGATGTACGTGACCTGATGATCTACCAGCAGGTGCGGCGAATCGACGAATTGAAGCAGGAGGTCGGTACCCTGCGCATGCGACTCAATCTCCAGGCGCGCACCGAGGTCGAGCGGGCCGTCTGAACCGGCGTAGACTAAAGGGCATGAGAATCGCACGTTTTTCGCATAATGATGTACCGCAGTACGCTTTCGTGCAGACCGACGAAAGCGACGGCAAGGATTATCTGGTGGCATTGGACGGTTATCCACTGTCCGGCGCCGCCGTCCAGCCGACCGGCGAGCGCTTTCCGGTCGACGGTGACGACATCCGCCTGCTTGCGCCGGTGATTCCGTCGAAGGTGTACGGTCTGGCCAAAAACTATGAGGCGCATGCGCAGTTCATGCATGAGGCCGGTCACTCCGAAATCGAGCATGCGCCGGAGGATATGGTGATCTTTACCAAGCCGAGCACTTCCGTGATTGGCCCGGACGATCCGATTGTGATTCCGCCGTGCTCCAACGACATGAATTTCGAGCCGGAGGTCGCCGTGGTGATGGGGCGCATCGCCAAGAACGTGCCGGTGGAGCGGGCCATGGATTATGTGCTTGGCTTCACCTGCGTGAACGACGTGACGCTGCGTGACCTGCAGGGACTCGATCCGACGTGGACACGTGCGAAGGGTTTCGATACCGCCTGTCCGCTCGGTCCGTGGATTGTGACGCGTGATGACCTGGACTGGAAGGATGCGAAGATCTCGTTCACGCTCAACGGTGAGGATGTTGAGATGGCGTCGGGTACCACGGCGAACCTGATTCATGGCATTCCGGAGCAGATCGCCGCGATTTCGAGCTTCACCACGTTGCTGCCGGGCGATGTGATCATGACCGGCACGCCGAACGCTTCCGGACATCTTGATCCGGGTGATGAGGCCGTCGTGCACGTCGAGGGCATCGGTTCGCTGCGCAATGTGGTGTTGCGTGGCTGATTGCTGACTGCTAAGGAGCTTATTTCCATGAAAACCGGCTGATTCATGACATCCTTCCGTCATGAATCAGCCGGTTTTTGTGTATCTGGATCACTATTCGCTGGAAAAGAAAAACAAAAGTTGAGTGTTGATGACTCAAGTTTTGGGAATAGAATGGCGGTGAAGTCGGTTGAGCATATCAGACAACGACATATGCGCCGGATTGCGGTCGATTCGCGGCAAGTGAGCTGCGAAGACGATACGCGAGCGGCGCGAATCATGGAGGATGATATGGAACAAAAGTTCACCACGATGGCGCAGGAGGCCATCGGAGACGCCATTCAAAGCGCGTCCGCGGCAGGCAACGCGCAAGTCGACACGCTGCATGTGATGGATGCGTTGCTACGCCAGGAAAACGGTGTGATCCGCGGCCTCATCCAGGCTGCCGGCGGCGACGTGCAAGCCATCGGCGCTGCGGTGCGCAACGCCTTGGTCGCGTTGCCGGCTGCCAGCGGTTCGACCACATCGCAGCCGCAGGCAAGCCGTCAGCTGACCGCCGCGATCGCGCAGGCCGAAAAGGAAATGCAGGCGATGGGCGACGAATACGTCTCCACCGAACACCTGCTCATCGGCATCGCGGCAAGCAAGCCGAACCAATCCGCGGAAATCCTTGAAAAGAACGGCGTGACCGCCGAAGCGCTGCGCAAGGCGGTGCCGGGCGTGCGCGGCGGCGCGAAAGTGACCAGCCCCGACGCGGAAGGATCGTACAAGGCGCTCGAAAAGTATTCCACCGACCTGACGGCCGCCGCGAAAGACGGCAAGCTCGACCCCGTGATCGGCCGCGATCAGGAGATCCGCCGCGTCATCCAGATCCTGAGCCGGCGCACCAAGAACAATCCGGTGCTCATCGGCGAGCCGGGCGTCGGCAAAACCGCCGTCGTGGAGGGTCTGGCGCAGCGCATCGTCGCCGGTGACGTGCCGACCACCCTGCAGAACAAGAAGCTGATCTCGCTCGACCTCGGCTCCATGGTCGCGGGCTCCAAGTATCGCGGCGAATTCGAGGAACGCCTCAAGAGCGTGCTCGAGGAGATCAAGAAGTCCGACGGGCAGATCATCACCTTCATCGACGAAATCCACACCATCGTCGGTGCGGGCGCCGCCGAAGGCTCCATGGACGCAGGCAACATGCTCAAGCCCATGCTGGCCCGTGGCGAACTACGCCTGATCGGTGCGACCACGCTCGACGAATATCGAGAGAACGTCGAAAAGGATCCGGCACTGGAACGCCGCTTCCAACAGGTCTTCGTCGGCGAACCGAGCGTGGAAGACACGATTGCGATCCTGCGTGGTCTGAAGCAACGTTACGAGGCGCACCACAAGGTGACGATCGGCGACGATGCGCTGGTCGCCGCCGCAACCCTGTCGAACCGGTACATCTCCGGCCGCCAGCTGCCCGATAAGGCCATCGACCTGGTCGACGAGGCAGCCGCGCACCTGCGTATGGAACTCGACTCCTCGCCGGAGGAAATCGACGAACTGCAACGCAAGGTGACCCGCTACGAAATGGAGGAGATGCAGCTCAAGAAGGCCGAAGACCCCGCTTCGAAGGACCGCCTCGAGAAGCTGCAGGCCGATCTGGCGGACGCCCGCGAAAAGCTGAGCGGCCTCAAGGCACGTTGGGATGCGGAAAAGGCCGGCCACAACAAGGTCGGCGATTTGCGAGCCAAGCTCGACGACCTGCGCGTAGAAGCCGACAAGGCCATGCGCGAAGGCGACCTGGAGAAGGCCAGCCGCATCTCGTACGGCGAGATCCCCGCGATTCAGAAGGAACTGGCCGCAGCGGAAGCCGCCGCCGACAACAATGACGCGAACGGCACCGCGGTCGCCGAAACCGAACCGATGGTGCCCGACCACGTCGATGCCGATTCCGTGGCCGGCATCGTATCCGAATGGACCGGCATCCCGGTCGGCCGCCTCATGCAAGGCGAGAATGAAAAGCTCCTGCACATGGAGAAGTATCTCGGCAAGCGCGTGATCGGCCAGAAGGAAGCCATCGCAGCGGTTTCGGACGCCGTGCGGCGCTCGCGTGCCGGCATCTCCGACCCGAATCGCCCGACCGGCTCGTTCCTGTTCATAGGCCCCACCGGCGTGGGCAAGACCGAACTGGCCAAGGCGCTCGCGGACTTCCTGTTCGACGACGAGAAGGCCATGGTGCGCATCGACATGAGCGAATACATGGAAAAGGCCTCCGTGTCTCGCCTGATCGGCGCCGCGCCGGGCTACATCGGCTACGAGGAGGGCGGCCAGCTCACCGAGGCCGTACGCCGCCGCCCATACTCGGTGGTGCTGTTCGACGAGGTGGAGAAAGCCAATCCGGAAGTATTCGACGTGCTGCTGCAAGTGCTCGACGATGGCCGTCTGACCGATGGTCAGGGCCGTACCGTGGACTTCAAGAACACGATTCTGATCATGACCTCCAATTTGGGGTCGCAATTCCTCGTCAATCCGGACCTGGATGCGGACGCCAAGCAAAAGGCCGTGATGGATGCCGTGCACATGCAGTTCAAGCCGGAATTCATCAACCGCTTGGACGAGCTGGTCATGTTCCACCCGCTCACCCGCGAGGAACTGGGCGGCATCGTGGACATCCAGGTGGCGCAGGTCTCCGCTCGCCTGACCGAGCGTCGCATCACGCTCGATGTGACCGATTCGGCACGCGAATGGCTGGCCAACACCGGCTACGATCCGGCGTACGGCGCTCGCCCGCTGCGTCGCCTGGTGCAGACCGAGGTCGGCGATCAGCTGGCGCGCATGCTGCTGGCTGGCCAGGTGCATGACGGCGACACCGTGTTGGTGGATCAGACCGGCGGCGATCATCTCGAACTGTCCGCATGGGCGAGCGATCAACTGGCGGACATGGGCAAGTAAGCCGGGCCGTTCCCCTGCGGGAAAGAGGCTCCCGGCGAACCTCAGTGAGGTCCGCCGGCATCGGCCCTGCCGTTTCCTCCCTTGTCAGAGGGAGGAAACGCGGTCGCCGACCTCAAGCACCAGGCCGGCGACCGATAACACGGTAGCGGCGATAAGCACCGCAACCGCAAGCTTCGGCTGCATGCCGAACACCAGCCATAGCGCGAACGTCCACACGGCGACGACCATCGTCACCGCAGTGGTGATCTGTAGCACGCGAGTGTGGATCACATGGCCTATTCTGGCGCGGAAGACAACCTCTTCCGCGCTTTTTCCATGTGTTGACTGTGTCGGCTGTGACGACGCATTGGTTGCGCGAATCTTCGGCGCCTGCTCAAAATCTTCGGGATGTTCGATCGGGAACCGCACGATCACCAGCTTCCGGCGAATCAGGCGAATGATCAATGCCAGCATCACGACCACACCGACGAACGCGAAATACGGATCGCGTGAGCCAACCGGAAAAATCCAAGACACCACGCATAGCAGCAGACTGTAGACATAGACGATTGACATGCCAAGCGAGATCAGCGAATCCGCATTCGGCGTGCGTTGCTGCAGGGCGGGCATGCCGCGGCGATGAATCGGCGCACCGCAATAGAACATGACCGGCGTGATCACGATGGCATGCAGCCAGGGATTGGTCAGCCAGTCGGGCATGGTTACGCTGCCGAGCATGAGCATGGTGACGACGAACGTTGGAATCGTAAGGATCGTGGCGATGACGAGCAGCGGAACGATGCGTTGGCCGTCATCGGCGGATTCCGCGGAGTTGGCGGCAGGGGCGGCTTCGGGCCGCTTGTTGGCGGACCGTTCGGCTTCCGATGATGGTGGATCGGTACTGGGGCTGGGATGGTTCCGCACATGGTCCGCCGATGTTTCGGTCGCCGGGGGGTCCTTGCGATCGTCCGGCGTTGGTGGCGTCGACGATTTGCCGTCGGTCGGCGATTGGCCGAGGAAGAATCTGAGAATGCCCCATGTCGCAATGGAGGCGACCACGATGGCGACTGCGGCCATGAACAAATCGAATCCCATACCAGCCTCTCGTGTTCCTTCGCTCTCGTACGACTGTTCCCCAGCATAATCCAGCGCGGGGTATCGGGTGGTCGTTCGTACGGATGAATGCGGTTCGTCGAGTGGATTCGGGCGTGGCTGCGACACGTGGTCCACCGCATGCTGTTTACTAGAACATATGTTCGACAATCCTGTGTTTGTAATGGTGCTGATGGTGATCGTGGCCGCGCTTGGAGCGGCCGCGGGCTTTTTCGCGGGGCGATCCAGAGGGCAGGACATGGCGCGGGATGCGCGTACCGTCGACTTGAACGAGGCGAAGGCTCAGATCGAGGACGGTCGGCGACGGATCGGCGATCTGACCACATCCGTGGTACAGTACCGCACGCAGTCCGAAGGATTGAATCAGCAGCTGACATATCTCAAATCCCAGCTGGCGCAGGCGCAAAGCGCCGAGCAGACGAGAATCGAACGTGAGCGTGAAAAGGCCGCCGCGGAGGCGGAACGTCGGCAGACCGAAAGCGAGCGGCAGTTGCGGGAGCAGAGCAAGGTGCTCTCCGCTCTGGCTCCTGTGCAGAAGAATCTTGACGCCCTTCAGGAGAAGGTTTCCCAAATCGAAGAGGGGCGCAAGCGCGAAATGGGTGCGCTCGGTGAGCAACTCAAGGGTTTGGGGGAACAGCAGGCGCGGCTCGACCGTGAGACGAGCTCGCTGTCGGCTGCATTGCGCAACAACAAGGTACGTGGCGCCTGGGGCGAGGCGCAATTGCGTAACATCGTCGAATCGGCGGGTCTGCTGGAACATGTCGATTTTGATACGCAGGTGGTCGTCACCGATGCGGACGGGCATACTCAGCGTCCGGACATGGTGATCCACATGCCTGGTGGTAAAACCATTCCGATCGACGCAAAGGCACCATATGCCGACTATCAACGTGCCTGCGAGATTCCCGACACCGCTTCGCAGGAGGAGCTGGCACGCAAGGCGGATCTGCTGAGGGCCCATGCCAAGGCAGTGCGCGAGCACGTGAAGGCGCTGGGGGACAAGGCCTACTGGAACGCGTTCTCGGACGCGCCGGATTTCGTGATCGCCTTCATCCCGAACGAATCGCTGCTGCAGGCCGCCTTGGAGACCGATCCGACGCTGATGGACGACGCATTCGCCCGTAAGGTGGCTTTGACCTCACCGATTACGTTGTGGGCGGTGTTGAAATCGGTGGCTTACGCCTGGCAACAGCAGAGCCTTACCGATGACGCGAAAATGCTGTTCGACCTGTCACGTGAACTGTATGAGCGTTTCGCGGTGCTGGGGGAGCGCGCCACCAAACTCGGCACGGCGATCACCAGAACGGTTGGCGCCTATAATGCGTTCGCCTCGTCATTGGAGTCCCGCGTGCTGGTCACCGCTCGCAAACTGCAACGCGTGGATCAGGGCAAGGTCATCGAATCCGTGGAAATCATTCCATCCGAGAAGGCGGATATCCGTGAGCTGACGGCGCCCGAAACCGTAGATGATGCGAGGGATTGACGAGCCGAAAGGATAGGCTGGAGCCATGACTGACGAGAAGACTTTCCGTAAGACCGTGCCGGCCGCCACCGAGGTCGCATCGACCGCCACCGCCACTGAGCCGTCCACCGTCGATTTCGCCATGCTCGAGCCGCGCGATCAGCTCAAGACCCTGCTGCAGGCCGAGATGAAGGACAAGCCGTTCTCAGAGCTTGCATCCGTGACGTTCGATCATCGTGGGGCCTCCGTCGTCGGGCATATCTTGCTTGATACGTTGGAGGAAGCCGGCTATTCCGTTGATGATGTCGATGCCGTCGGCGCGTTGACCGCCGCTGCGGTGCCGTTGGTCTCCGCCATGATCCAGGCTGCGGCCTCCCGTGGTGAAGACTTGAACGGATTCGTCATGGATTTCGTGTACCCGTCCATCAAGGGACCGTCCATCACGGGCAAGCGCGTGGTGCTGCTCGACTCCTGGCTGTCCGAAAAGTCGTATGTGCAAACCTCCTCGCTTGTCACCTTGCGTAATGGCAACGAACTGAGTCTCGACTTTTCCGTCGTGGAGAGGGAAGGGGCCGAAGTGCTCGCCGTGGCGTCGTTGATTGGTGGCGTGGATATGATCCATCCGACCATCAAGGTCGTCAATCCGGTCTCCGGCGATGAGTCCGAGTTGCCATTCATCGAAGTGTACAAGGAGTCCGAGCTTCACTGAGTCGGCTCGTTGCTCGCCTGCATCAGAGGGCGGAAAAACCTAGGCCCTGCCTGATGCTGACGCGTACGGGATGAAAATCGGAAGGAACCATGCACGCACCCAACCCTATCGATGTCGCGGCGAAGGCGTCCGGCGAACCGGTATTCCGTGAGGTGGGCGTAGGCCCGTGGGCCGAAACCCATCCGGGAGAGCCGCGTCCGGACAATCCGCAATCCCCGAATTTCGATATGCGATTCGATTCATCCTTGCTTGATGCAGGCGATCGTCGCAATGTGCTTGACCGCTACCGCTATTGGTCCGTCGCGGCCATCAAGGCCGATCTTGACGCGCATGGCCGTCATGAGTTCGAAGTCGCCGTGGAGAACTGGACGCATGACTTCAACATCGGATCCATGGTGCGCACGGCCAATGCATTCCAAGCATCCCGCGTACATATCGTCGGGCCGCACAAGTGGAATCGCAAGGGCGCGCTCATGACGGAACTGTACCAGCACGTCGAAAACCATCCATCCATCGCTGAACTCGTCGAATGCTGGAAATACCGCATTTCAGGTGAAATCGCCGCGGCGCAATCGCAGGCTGCGGCCATCGCATGCCGCATGCGTGGAACCGCGACCGGACCACGTCCCGACGATGCCTGCGTCTTCGTACCGCCGCAAACCGATGTCTCTGACATTGCCGATACCGGTGCCGAACCCCGATCATCCGGCACCGTATCGAATACTTTGGCTGCATATGACGCTCAAAAAAACACAGAGCAGCTGGCGCAACTGGCTGAATTAGAGTCGAAAATCGCCGACCTGCAGGCCGCACGCATCATTGCTCTTGACATTATTCCCGGTGCCGTGCCGATGGAAACCTATCATTTCCCCAAGCGTTGCCTCATGCTCTTCGGCGCGGAAGGCCCGGGTCTGTCCGAGAAGGCGCTCGAGCTGGCCGACGATGTGGTCTACATCTCCCAATTCGGTTCGGTTCGCTCCATCAATGCAGGTGCTGCGGCCGCAGTCTCCATGCACGCCTGGATTGCTCAGCATGCCGTTCCCCGGTCTTGACGGGCTGCGATTGATGCTTCCGGCGACTGGAAATGAACGCATCATGGTACGGTCGGGACTCCCGCGCGGCGCAACTTCGCTATCAACGGGTTGCGTTGCAGAACGTCATCGAAGGTGAATCGGACGACTTCCGTGGCTCCGGCACGACGTAAGGCCTGCTCACGATTACGTTCCGTTTGGACGGTTTCCTGTATGCTCTTCCGACCGGTCATTTCCGGATCCACATACTTCACCGTGCCATCGAATTCGCCTACGATGATCCTGCCATCATCCGCACGCCAGAAGAAATCCACACGGAACCGCTCTCCGGTTGTGGGATCAGTGAAGGGTATCTGAAGCTGAGGAATCGAAAAGCCGGCTTCGATCATGGTTCCGCGTGCCAAGGATTCGCCGCCGTTCTCGCTACTCGAATCCACATGCTGCATAAGTCTGAAGATCGTCGTGCAGTCACGCGTGGTACGGACGCATTCCTGCAATACCTGATCATTGCCGACCCCTTCGGCGGCGGAATCGAAAATCGGCAAGGCGAACCGGAATTCCAGCATGTGGCCGCAATCAAGAAGCGTACGCGCCGGATTGGTGACCGGTATGCCATTCACGATGACCGCGTTGTCTTTCGGGAATGGACTGTAGATGACATTGAGCTTGTCATGTGAACGGTATGAGCCGCGTGTGGGCAGGGTGATGGTCAATCCCTGATGATGCAGGAGCCATTGGTGTTCAAAACCATGCGCTGCCGCTGCGGTGATTCCCGCGAAGATCCAATTGCCGTGGAGATCCTTGAGCGTACGGGCTGCGTGCAACGACTGTTCCGCGGCATTCAGACGATTCCAGTATGCCGAACGTGCGAACAGCCCAGGACACGGTTTGACCAGATCCCCCGCGAGGTATCTGCGATAGAGCCCTTTCTGCATCAAGGGCTTGCTACTGTGCGCACATCGTTGTGCGCTTTCGGCTTGATCAAGAAGCCTGTCAATCTGAGGATACGGTTTCATGATTCGACGCTACCCTGTGGCTTGGTACCGAGGGAAGCGCGATAGGCAAATGTGGATAACTCAAAGGCCTCTCGGCGTGTCTGTGCATAACTTTGCCGTCGACACGGTAACGCATCGTCCGATTCCTCCAGCTGCTAGATGAATCCGCATGCCGAGAGGTCATATTGCGGGGTGATTCTTCCAGTCGCTGGATGGATATGGTCGTTACGGGGCTTCTGAGCGAGGTATTTCTTCCAGTCACTGGGTGTTTTATCCCGCTGATGGGGTCTTTAGCGGGATGATTCCTCCAGTGACTGGAATATCTGCCATATGCAAAAGCTGGGGAATAATCCGCCATGTGGATTGCATTGGGTTGGCGAAGAGGCCGATGCGGGACTGCAACAGGCAGGGGAAGAGCCGCCGCGGACTGCATTGGGCTGGCGAATGAAAAGACGTGTGCTCGTCACACAGACGCGTTACTGTTAGGGGCATGCCTACTTTCACCAAAGAAGAAATCGTGCATTTGGGCGATTTGGCCCGAATCGCACTCACCGATGAGGAAATCACCCGTCTGCAGGGCGATCTGAACGTCATCGCCGAATCCATCAACAAGGTGCAGGAAATCGCCACTGATGACGTACCGCCGACCGCCAACCCGATTCCGCTGGAGGCCTATCTGCGTCCGGATGTTCCGCAGACTCCGCTGACCCAGGAAGAAGCGACCGCAGGCGCTCCGGTCTCCGAGGCCGGCATGTTCGTCGCACCACGCATTTTGGGGGAGGAGTGATATGAGCACCACTGAACTCGTCAAGCTGTCCGCCGCCGAGATGGCGGCCAAGGTCAAGGCCAAGGAGGTCTCCAGCCGTGAACTGGTCGAGGCCCATCTCGACGTCATCGAAGCCGCTGAGCCGAGCGTCAAGGCCTTCCTGAAGATCTCCGGCGAGCAGGCTCTTGAACAGGCCGACGCCTTCGATACCAAATCCGACGACGAGAAGGCCCAGCTGCCGGAACTTGCCGGCGTGCCGATCGCCATCAAGGACATGATCGTCACCAAGGGCATCGAAACCACCGCCGCGTCCAAGATCCTCGAAGGTTGGGTGCCGCCGTACGATGCCACCGTCATCGAGAAGCTCAAGGCCGCGGGCATGCCGCTGCTGGGCAAAACCAACCTCGACGAATTCGCGCAAGGCTCATCCACCGAGCACTCCGCCTATCAGAACACCCACAATCCGTGGGATACCGAGCGCGTGCCGGGCGGTTCCGGCGGCGGTTCCGCAGCTGCGGTGGCCGCGTTCGAAGCCCCGCTCGCCTTGGGAACCGACACTGGCGGCTCCATTCGTCAGCCGGGCTCGCTGACCGGTACCGTCGGTGTTAAGCCGACCTACGGCGGCGTATCCCGTTTCGGTGCGATCGCCATGGCCTCCTCGCTTGACCAGATTGGCCCGTGCTCCCGCACCGTACTCGATGCGGCCTTGTTGCAGGAAGTGATCGGCGGCCATGACAAGCGCGACTCCACCTCCATTCCGGAGGGTCCGCGCCCGATGGTGGCGGCCGCCCGCGAAGGCATGAAGCGTGATCTGAAGGGCCTCAAGGTCGGTCTGATCAAGGAACTTGGCGGCGAAGGCTCCCAGCCGGGCGTCATGGCCCGCTTCAACGAAGGCGTCAAGAAGCTCGAAAAGATGGGTGCGGAAGTCACCGAAGTGTCCCTGCCACACTTGCCGTATTCCTTGGGCGCCTACTACGTGATCATGCCGTCCGAGGTCAGCTCCAACTTGGCCCGCTACGACGGCATGCGCTACGGCCTGCGCGTCATGCCGCCGGCGGGCGTTCCGCAGACCGCCGCCAACATGATGGCCTACACCCGTGAGGCCGGCTTCGGTGACGAAGTCAAGCGCCGTATCATCCTGGGCACCTACGCCCTGTCGGCCGGCTATTACGATGCCTGGTACGGCTCCGCGCAAAAGGTTCGCACCCTGATCATCGACGACTTCAAGAAGGTCTTTGAGAAGGTTGACGTGCTCGTCGGTCCGACCAGCCCGGTCACCGCCTTCAAGTTCGGTGAGAAGACCGAAGACCCGATGGCCATGTACGCCATCGACATCACCACCATTCCGGCCAACCTCGCCGGAGTCCCGGCCATGAGCGTCCCGGCCGGCCTGAGTGATGACGGCCTGCCGGTCGGCTTCCAGTTCCTCGCCCCGCAGCAGCGTGACGAAGCCATGTACAAGCCGGCCGCAGCTCTCGAAGCCGCCCTTGAGGAGGATTGGAACGGCCCGATCTGGCAGTCCCTGAACACCCCGTGGCTCGACGGCCTGAGCAAGTAGAAAGCATCGGAGGAAAGAAAACACAATGGCTGAAAAGTTGATGAAGTACGCCGATGCCGTCAAGAAGTTCGATCCGGTCATCGGCCTGGAAACCCACGTGGAGTTGTCCACCACCACCAAGCTGTTCTGCCCGGCCGAAGTCTCCTTCGGCGGTGCCCCGAACTCCCAGCTCACCCCGGTGAGTCTGGGACTGCCGGGCTCCCTGCCGGTGCTGAACAAGACCGCCGTCGACTACGCGATCAAGCTGGGTCTGGCCCTGCACTGCGAAATCGCCGAGTGGAGCCAGTTCTCCCGCAAGAACTACTTCTATCCGGACATGCCGCGTGACTACCAGATCTCGCAGTACGACAAGCCGACCAACGGCAATGGCTACTTGGATGTGGAACTTGAAGATGGCACCGTCTTCCGTATGCTGATCGAACGCGCGCACATTGAGGATGACGCCGGCAAGAACACACACGTCGGCGGTGCCGACGGCCGTATCGAAGGCGCCAACCACTCCTTGGTCGACTACAACCGTGCCGGCGTGCCGTTGATTGAGATCGTGACCAAGCCGATCGAGGGTGCGGGCGAGCGCGCTCCGGAAATCGCGGGCGCCTATGTGCGTGCCATTCGCGACATCGTGCGTGCGTTGCACATCTCCCATGCCCGCATGGAGCAGGGCAATATGCGTGCCGACGTGAACGTGTCGCTGCGCAACAGCCCGTCCGATCCGTTCGGAACCCGCTCCGAGACCAAGAACGTGAACTCATTCCGTGGCATCGAGAAGACCGTGCAGTATGAGATTCGCCGTCAGGCGCAGATCCTCTCCGAAGGCGGCGAGATCCTGCAGGAGACCCGCCACTGGGATGAGGCTTCGCAGACCACCGCAGGCGGCCGTGTGAAGTCCGACGCCGACGATTACCGTTACTTCCCGGATCCGGATCTGGTGATGCTGCACATCACCAAGGAACACATCGAAGAGATGAAGGCCCAGATGCCGGAAATGCCGCGCGAGCGCCGCAATCGTCTGAAGGGCGAGTGGGGCTTCAACGATCTGGAGATGCGCGACGTGCTCAACGCCGACGCCCTGGATCTGCTCGAAGAGACCGTCAAGGCCGGTGCGAGCGCCGCAGGTGCCAAGAAGTGGTGGCTGGGCGAGCTGTCCCGCGAGGCCAACGCCAAGGGCGTGAGCCTTGAGGAGCTGCCGATCACCCCGTCCGACGTGGCTGAGGTTGAGAAGCTGATCGCCGACGGCAAGCTCAACGACAAACTCGCCAAGCAGACCGTCGCCGGCGTGCTCGCCGGCGACGGCACCCCTGCCGAGGTCGTCAAGAAGCACGGCTTCCAGGTCGTCTCCGACGACGGCGCACTGGAAAAGGCCGTCGACGAGGCTCTGGCGGCCAATCCGGACATCGTCGAGAAGCTCAAGGGCGGCAACATGAAGCCAATGGGCGCGATCATCGGCGCCGTCATGCGCGCCACCCGCGGTCAGGCCGACGCGAAAGCCGTCACCAAGATCGTGATGGGTAAGATCAAGTAAGGCGAAGGGGGAAAGGTCGACTACGGTCTTTCCCGGTCTGTGCCTCACTGCTCAGTCCATCAGCGGGTCGAAGGACACGTCGGAATCCCCTAAAAACGGATTTCCGGCGTGATTTTACCGTATCGGGGGAGATTTCATTGGGAATCTCCCCCTTTTCGATTCCCAGCTATCCTCCAGTCGAGTACAATACCATCGAAATGGTTGTGGCAGAGGCCGCACCTGTAACGATACGAGGGACGAAGACATGCCAGAAAATGCTGAGTCGTCGATAGTGAGCGTTGAATCCCGCGAACTGCCGGCACGAATCACCATCCCGCCGATCCGTGGCGAAATGGTACACCTGCGTCCGGCAACCGTCGCGGATCTCGATCGCATGGACGCCATTGACGCATATCCGGGAGCTTCCGGCATCACTGGCAAGGATCGTGTCGCCGAACGCGCTGCCGTGCATGCATGGGTTCGCCGTTCCGTGGCATGGGCCAACGGCGAGACGCCGACCGAATCCGGCGTGGGCGATCCGGAATCCCGACGCACCATAGCATGGTCGATCATCACGGAATCCGATCATGACGGGGATGGTGAGATCGATGCGGCGGCCTCCGACAATGTGATCGGCATGATTTTCCTGATCGACATCGACGGATGGGCCCGTTCCTCCCGTATTCAGGTGATCTTGGGGCAGGACTTCCGTGGACGCGGCTACTCGCGCGACATCATGCCACGCGTGATGACGTACGGCTTTGCGCCGGAACCGGCAGGCCTTGGCATGCACAGGATTTGGGTGGCCGTCCCCGAACAGAACACGCGTTCCGTCTCCGTATACCAGTCCTTGGGATTCGTGCCGTCCGGCCGCTCCCGCGATGCGTTATGGAACGCCTCGCAAAACCGGTATCAGGATCTGATCGTCATGGACACGTTGGTTGACGAATTCGACCCGATTCGCTCCCTTGACGCGTTCGGCATGCATGTGATCGAAGACAATCCCGGCGTCAAGGAAGCGTTGAGCGCTCGCGAGCATTCCATCGCCATTCGAATCAATGAACAGAAGGAAGCCGAGGCCGGCGGGAATCAGGGCATGACCCGTGAGGAGGCCTACGAGCATATCGGCGTGGAACCCGGCAAGGCCGATGCCGTCGAGACCAAGCCCGACGAGACATCAGCCAGCGATGATTCCGACAAGTCGGTCAACGGCGATGCCGATGCCGACAACAACTGGCCGTACGGTTCTTCCGAACGTAAGACCTCCAAGGAGGCTTGGTGGCGTACATTGGGTCGCGGCCGTAAACGTGACATGGAAGGCAAGTGATGAGCGCCGAGGATCTCGACAACTACGAAACCGACGCTGAGCTGGCACTGTACAAGGAATATCGCGACGTCATCAAACTGTTCACCTACGTGGTAGAGACCGAGCGTCGCTTCTACTTGGCCAACAAGGTCGATTTCAACGTACGTTCCGCCGGCCAGGACGTCTATTTCGACGTACAGCTTACCGACGCATGGGTGTGGGACGTGTATCGTTCCAGCCGCTTCGTCAAAAACGTGCGCATCGTCACTTTCAAGGACGTGAACGTCGAAGAGGTGCAGAAAACCGACATCGACATCCCCGACGACATTCACTGATCCGCCGGTCTCGCTGTCGCATGCCGGCCGTTCACCGATTGTGCGGCCACAGTTTGCCGGAATGTCACCTGATGCGCATGTCGTGTTTGATTCGTGCGCATACAACATTCATGGCGTGTCCGAACCACGGGCCCGCCCATCCGCCTATGAGATGAGAGTGAATGTTGATGTCGACACGAATGATGAAGAGGATCGTCGGTTCCGTTGCATGCGTCGCTGCGGCCGCCATGCTGATGCCGGGAACTGTCTGCCCGGCCATGGCCCTGGAATCCGATGGCCAATACTACAGCAGCAAGCAGCCGTATGTGGCACCAAGCGCCGCAACCGTGGCATCCTATAGCAAAGCTCCGGAAGGGTACGAGCCGATCTATACCGAAAGCATGGCCCGTCACGGATCACGCGGCCTGTCCAGCTACAAGTATGATGCACTGCTGATGAAGATGGCCGAAGCGGCCGAGCGGGATGGTGGATTCAAGTCGGACGCCATCAAAACCGAGTTCATGAAAAACCTGAACGGCATCACCGCAGCCAACGTCGAAAACGGCTACGGCATGCTGACCGGACAGGGTGCGGATCAGCATTACGGCATCGGCGAGCGCGCGTACCAGCGCAATCAGTCGCTGTTCGACCAGGCTGCAGTCAATGGCGGTACGATTTCCTACCAGTCCTCCGGCGAGGCGCGTGCCACCGAATCCGGCGAAAACTTCGAGAAGGGGTTCAATGCGGCTTCCGGCGGCAAGCTGACCGACAGCGTCGTCAAGCCGACGGATCCCACCGATTCCGGCGACGGCAAGGATTTCCAGAAGAATCCCGACACCTTGTACCTCCATAAGGTGCAGAATCCCGACGGTACGGAAAAGACGCCGGGCACCAAGGCATACGACATCGCGAATGATTATCAGAATTTCGTGGCCAACGATGAGATCATCGCCGGTGCCGAGGAGATCATCGGCGACAATGCCGACATCAAACGGGCCTCGCATGACCTGCTGTCGCAGATCTTCACCGACGAATTCCTCGCCAAACTCGAGAACGGCGAATACACGTGGTACAACACCGCCGATGGCACCAAGAAGGGTGCCGAGAACTGCGCGCCGGGCGCCGACGCGTCCAAGGACGCCAATGCGTGCGGCGAAGGCTCCAAGAAGATCAAGAGCGAGTACAACGCCGCAATGAACCTGTACAACCTGTACATCATCGCCGCCGACATGCAGAACGAGAACACCGGTGACCACACCTTCGACTTCAACCAGTATTTCCAGGGTGAATATGCACAGGACGCCAAATTGTTCGCCTGGGCGTTGGATGCCGAAGATTTTTACGAGAAGGGGCCGAGCTACGCCGGTCAGAGCGAGACCTACTCCATCGCGCAGCCTCTGCTGGATGATTTCTTCGATGCCATCGACGAGAGGGTGAACGGAGGATCCACGGTGGCGACCTTCCGGTTCGCCCATGCCGAGACCATGATGCCGTTCGCCGCATTGCTTGGATTGCCCGGTTCCACGCAGCAGGCCCCGGCCTCCACCACTGACGTGTACACCTACGACAACAACGAATGGCGTGGCGAATCGGTGACGCCGATGGCTACGAACGTGCAGTGGGATGTGTATGCCAAACAGGGTGAGGATCCGGCCACCGGCAGCGCATACACGCCCATTGTGCGCATACTGTACAACAAGAACGAGATCGCGTTCCGTTCCGAATGCACGCCGATCGCCGATGGCTCGACGTGGTACAAGCTGACCGAGCTGAAGAGTTGCCGAGCGGCTGACCATAAGACGCTCGGACAGGATGCCCGCATCGTCGAACAGGTCGACGTGAAGCCGACGCCGGAGCCGTCCGGCAATCCCACGACTGGCACCGATCCCACGACCAATACCGATACGGCGACCGACACCGATGTGGCGACGGATGATGCCGGTAAGACCGATGATGCCGGTAAGACCGATGATGCCGGTAAGACGGCGTCTGCGACGAACGGCCAGTCGGTGTCGCTGGGGCGTACCGGAAGCGCGATTGCGGTGCTCGCCGTACTGGCGGTCGGGCTGACGCTGGCCGGTATTTCGCTGAGCGTGTGGCGCATGCGCCGTTGATGCCGATTGCTTGTGACGATCGCCCGATGCCGTCTTCCGTATGAATCGGAAGACGGCATCAGACATGTGCAAGGGGATATGTACAGGTGATTATGGGTTTGGCTCAGGGAATAATTTTGTGTGCATCCGCACATGTCGCAATGTGCGTTTCCTTACCTCCTAGTAAACTGTGTCTGATTTTGTTTTTATAAGGAGACCTCAAAGTGACGCAAAAGCAATCCGTGGTGATTATTGGCGGTGGCCCTGCCGGCCTGACCGCTGCCTGGGAGCTCGCAAAGGACGGTGGCTCCGAAAACTACGATGTGACCGTGTTGGAGGCGACCCGCGAATTCGGCGGCATCTCCCGCACCGTCAAGCACGACGGCAACCGTATGGATATCGGCGGTCACCGGTTCTTTTCGAAGGACGAGCGCATCATGGACTGGTGGAAGGAAGTCCTGCCACTGCAGGGCGCTCCCAGCTATGACGACAGGAAACTCGGCCGTGAGCACGACATGGAGCCAGGCGGACCGGATCCGGAAGTCGAAGACAAGGTGATGCTCAAGCGTCATCGTGTGTCCCGAATCTACTGGAACCGTCACTTCTTTGACTATCCGATCTCGCTGAGCGCCAACACGTTGAAGGCCATGGGTCCGAAATTGACCCTGGTCGCCGGTTTCAGCTATCTGAAGTCCATGGTGCACAAGCTGCCGGAAACCAATCTGGAGAACTTCTACATCAACCGTTTCGGTCGTAAGCTCTACTCCATGTTCTTCGAGGGCTATACCGAGAAGCTGTGGGGCCGCCACCCATCGCAGATCTCCGCCGATTGGGGTGCGCAGCGCGTCAAGGGCCTGAGCATCATGGGCGTGCTGAAGAACGCCTTCGCCAAGCTCATGCCGAAGAAGCGCGATAATTCCGAGGTCGAAACCTCCCTCATCGAAGAGTTCTGGTACCCGAAGTATGGTCCGGGCCAGCTGTGGGAAACCGTCGAAGCCAACTGCGAAGCCGCCGGTGTGAAGGTCGTCACCGACGCCAATGTGGTTGAGATCCGTCAGGCCAACGGCAGGATCGCCTCCGTCGTGTATGAGGATTCCGAAGGCAACCGCACCGAAATGACCGCCGATAATTTCATCTCGTCCATGCCGGTCAAGGATCTCGTCAATGCCGTGGACGCCTCCGACAAGCCCGCTCCGAACGATATGACGGAAATCGCCAACGGCCTGCCGTACCGCGATTTCGTGACCGTCGGCCTGCTCGTCAAGCATCTGCGTTTGAAGAACACCACCGACATCCCGACCCTCGGCAATCCGCCGATCGTGCCGGATTGCTGGATCTACGTGCAGGATCCGGGCTATAAGGTCGGCCGTCTGCAGATCTTCAACAACTGGAGCCCGTATCTGGTCAAGGACGTCGACGACACCGTGTGGATCGGTCTCGAATACTTCTGCGAGGAAGGCGACTCCTTCTGGAACATGTCCGACGAGGAAGCCACCAAGTTCGCCATCCAGGAGCTCACCCGCATGCAGATCATCAACGGTCCGCAAGACGTGCTCGACTCCCATCGCGAACGCGTCAAGAAGGCGTATCCGGCCTACTTCGACGCCTACGATCGCATGCCGGAACTCGTCGAATACCTCGACTCCTTCGGCAACCTCTACTGCGTCGGACGTAACGGCCAGCACCGCTACAACAACATGGACCACTCCATGGCCACCGCCATCGAGGCCGTCGGCAACATCAGGAACGGCAAGACCTCCAAGAAGAATGTGTGGTCGGTCAACACCGATAAGAGTTACCACGAAGAAAAGTAGAAGATGAAGAGTCCTCTCCAGCCCGCTGAGCTTCGGCTCGACGGGCTTTTTCGTTGCCGTCAGCCGCGCGACGTGCGCATGGTTTTTGCGTTGGTCTGGATTGCGTTGTATGGTTGACGAAGTTCGAAAACCGTGATGATTCGCGGCGAACCTTTCATACGGCGGATTTTCCGCAATTCTTTTTTAAGCTGTTGCAGGCGTGTGCCTGTGAAGCCAAGGAAAGGCATAAACCAGTGGCAACAAGCCCAAATCTTGAAGATATGAAATTGCCTGAGCTCAAAGAGCTCGCCAAGCAGATGGGACTTCGCGGTACCTCCACCATGCGTAAGCCCGAGCTCCTCGCAACGCTTCAGGCCGCCCGTTCCGGCGGCGAAGCGCCGGCCGGCGTTACCGTACGTACGCCGAAGGGCACTCGAGTGGCAAAGCCCGCAGTCGATGCCGATGCCGCCGTTGATGAGTTGGACGTCAAGCCCGCCGAATCCACAGAACCCGCTGAACAGGCGCACGCAGAGATGC
>OGHW01000085.1_pt1 | contig 98798 bp, 102 predicted proteins | sample 1571641 | NCBI WGS metagenome assembly OGHW01 (sample SAMEA2582066, study PRJEB24529) | metagenome | biome: Human gut stool | place: China | collected 2011 | reverse complement strand
TTTGATATTGTTGATTAATTTGCCTGTTTCAATATTGTTATTTAATTATTATGGTAAAAAAATAAATCAATCAGAAAACCAATTAAAATGTTTTTCTGATAAATTATCGACATATATTCAAGAAGTATTTAATGGTTTTTCGATAATTAAAACAAATACAAGTGAAAGTCAATTTTTAAATGTTTATCACAAAAAAAACCAGAATTTATATGAGTTTGGTATAGAAAAGAATACGTATAGTTATTTGGCTGACTTTTTTTCACAGCAATGCAATAATATATTGTATATTATTGTTATTGGTGTTGGAATAATACTTATTGGTAGAGGAAATATGACAATTGGTGAATTGGTTGCTTTTAGCACTTATAGTTCCAGATTAACTGTAATGTTATTAAATTTAACAAAAATAAATACAGAGATTGAGGAAGTTATTGTATCTGTTAATAGAATAAAAGATATACAAAATACACTTTTAACTATAAATGAGACATCACATAATAAAATAAAATTAAGTGAAAAAATTGAGGAAATAAAATTATGTGATTTTTCTTATAAATATTTGGATGATCAATATATATTAAAAAATATAAATTTGAATATGAAAAAAAATAGAATATATTATTTAATAGGGAAAAATGGTAGTGGAAAGTCGACAATATTAAATGTTTTGAGTGGATTATATTTTGATTATGAAGGTAAGTTTATTATTAATAATCGATTTGATTTCAATCAAATCGATCCGCAATTTTATAGAGTTAAAATAGGCTATATTCCACAAAGGACAGAAATGTTTTCAGGAACAGTTTTAGAAAATATTACTTTATATAATGATATACCGTTTGAAAAAGTTATTCAAAAATGTAAAGAGGCTGGAATACATGATGATATTATGAAATTAACTAATGGATACAATACTGATTATGGAGCATTTGGTGTAAAGTTCTCAGGTGGACAGATTCAAAAAATTGGCATTGTTAGGGCTATGTTAAAAGAAGCTGATATATATGTATGCGACGAAATAACTGCTTCTTTAGATAAAGAAAGTATTCAACATATTGAAAAGCTATTATATATGTTATCTAAAAAACATATTGTTATAGTTATAGACCACAATGAAAAGGATTTCTTAAATAAAACATTTATTGAGTATAAAATAAATAATGATATATCCTTAATTGAATATCAAGGGGAATAGAATAAATGTCTTTATTATAGTATAATATCCAGTAGAGTAAAGAGGGTGTTGATATGAATTGTATATTGATTGTTGAAGATGACGCAGAAATTAATAATTTTATTAATGATTATTTTATTATTAAGGAATATAAAACAATACAATCATTTTCTGGTACAGAAGCTTTATTAAGACTGGAAAGTGATAATGATGTTGAGTGTATTATTTTAGATTTAATGCTACCTGGTAAAAGTGGGGAAGATATAATTAAAAATGTAAGAAAAATAAGTGATGTGCCTATCATTGTAATTTCCGCTAAAAGTGAAGAAGAGGCAAAAATCGAAGTATTGAAGCTAGGAGCAGATGATTTTCTTTTGAAACCTTTTAATTTAGAAGAATTATATTTAAAAGTACAAAGACATATAAAAAAATACTGTGATTATAGAATAGAAAAAAATGTCAAAACAGAAAAAAAATATAAAAATATAACTCTTAATATAAATACGAGAGAAGTATATGTGAATGGAATACCAGTTTATTTTACAACGAAAGAGTTTGATATTTTAAATTTAATGGTCGAAAATCCAAATAAAGTTTTTAGTAAAGAAAATTTATTTAAAGAGGTTTGGAAAGAGGACTATTGTATCGATACGCAAACAGTAACAGTTCATGTTAATAATATAAGAAATAAAATGAAGCAAATTAATAATCATGATGCTAATATCGAAACTGTTTGGGGTATAGGTTTTAAGTTATGTTGATTTTATATGTTTTCGTTTTTATTTTAATATTATTTATTATATTATTAATATTTCATATATTTTTTTTAAAAAAGGAAATACGAAATATTAATTATCAATTAAAAAGACTCATGAATGAAGAAAGTAATTCATTAATTAATAAATTGTATATTGATAAGGATTTAGAAGAATTAATTAAAACTCAAAATATGTTTATTGTTCAAAAGAAAGCGATTGAAAGAAAAAATATAGCATCTAATGAACTGTTAAAGTCAACAATTCTTAATATGTCACATGATATTAGAACACCGTTAACCTCAATTCAAGGTTATTTGCAATTAATAGATATGAATGAAATTACCGTTGATAAAAGAAAGGAGTATATAAAAATTATTACAAACAGAATCAATAGTTTAAAAAACATGATGGAAAGCTTTTTTGAACTAGCAAAAGTAGAGTCTAATACGTTTCCTATTCATTTAGAAGCTGTTAATTTACATGAAATATTAGTTGACAGTTTAGGATTATATTATGACTTATTCAATGAAAATAGCATAGAAATGACTTTGGATTTAGATAGTAATGTATTTATGTTAGCTGATATTAAAGCTATGAAAAGAGTTTTTGATAATTTGATTTCTAATATTGTAAAGCATCATGCATCTTATGCTAAAATTTCTTCTTATAAAAAAGATGGAAATATATATATTGTTTTTAAAAATGATACATGTAATATAAATGAAAAAAATATAGATAAGATTTTTGATAAGTTTTTTACTGTTTCTAATAGCAGGACTGAAAAAAATTCTGGCTTAGGATTGACAATAACAAAAGAATTAGTTCAAAAAATGAATGGGAAAATTTCTGCAGATTATTATGATAAAGAGATAAGTTTTAAATTGCAATTCGAGTTGTATGATCAGAAAAAATATGACTATAGAGAGTAATAGGTAAAATATTTCACTGTATTTTTTATCATAAGTTATACCAAAAAACACTAAAATAATTTATGATTTATATGAATTAATAAAGGTAGTGATTATTCCAATCTAGTTGATCATTCATTTCAATTGCCTTGCCCAGGCATTCCGGTAGATTTGACCAACTGTGATATTTCATCAAATTCCGATGTGATTGATCAACTATTTTGATAAACATTACTATAAAAAAATCCAGACTTTTCATTCAGTCTGGATTTATTTTTTTATTTGCTTCTCAGTGATTTATCACCCATATGCAAAGGATAAAATAAAAATGTGGTTTTTCCTACATTTTTATATTGACTTTTGCAGTTATTAAGTTAAGAACTGGTATTCCCTTCTTTTATTATTTGTTTAATCATCTGCTTACCAATAAAAAGTAAGGTGGTACAATTTTTCACGTTTCTTTTTTGTTTTAGAAAACGAGATGAAAAAAGTCTCTATTATTAAATATTAATATTTATATTGATGGTATAGACATAGAATGATATAATTTGACTATAATAATGATAGGAGGAATTATATATGTCAAACTTACGTGAAACAATAAGACCATCAGCAGATATAAGAAATCATTATAATGAAATTTCAAAACAATGTAGAGAAGATAAAGAGGCAGTTATCATCACAGTTCATGGAAAAGGAGACACAGTATCGCTTTCATTTGAAGAATATCAAAATATGAAGTCAAGAATTGAGTTGTTAGAAACTCTTGCTGAAGCTGAAGATGATGTGAAAAATGGACGTGTTGCTCCTATAAGCGAAACATTTGATGATTTGAGAATGATTTTAAAAGGTGAGTAACATGAAATACAGTATTATTCGTACTGATAAAGCAGATGAGGGAATCAGGCATACTATCTTATATTTAGCAAATCAATTTGGTAATGAATTTGCATTGAAAAAACTTGATTATATTGAAGAGACTATTAAGCTTTTAGAAGATAATCCTTATATTGGAACGTACCCTAGATATGCTGTCTTGAAAAGACAGGGCTATAGAGTGCTGATATTAGAAAAGAATATAGCTTTTTATAAGGTTGATGATGAAAAAAAAGAAGTTACCATTTATGCCTTCGTTGATCAAAGACAAGATTATGTAAATATAATCAGAGGATTGTGATTAAAAGTAGATACTAAATGATTATCAAAGTTGGGGAAAAGGTCCATCTTTTTGATATAAAGGTTTACTAAAAAAATTATTCTTATTATATAAAATAGTCATATAAAATTTTAAAATCAATTACTCTTGAAGAATACTATAGTATATTAATAGTTTATTACTTTATAAAAAGATGATTTGAAAAAAACAAGGAACTTCTTATTGAAAATACCTACTATATTAAAGATTGATTTAATCAGAAAAACTTAAAATAACTATAATGAATCTCCTTATATATAAGGGGATTTTTTAACATGCTTATACAATTTAAATTATTTGAATATGCGAAAGGAGATTATGATGATAAGCAAGATTAATAGAGGTGAAATATATGTAGCAGATTTAAATCCATTCCAAGGATCTGAGCAAGGTGGCATAAGACCAGTAGTTATTTTACAAAATGATACAGGAAATTATTTTAGCAGTACAACAATAGTTGCATCATTAACATCTCATACTGGGAAAAAAGAAAATTTACCAACACATGTTTTTATTGATAGTCGAGAAGATCTTGAACATGATTCTATAATACTATGTGAACAAATTAGAACAATTGATAAATCTAGATTAATTAGATATTTAGGAAAGCTGGATGAATATGAAATGGAAGAGGTGGAAGATGCTTTAAATGTGAGTTTAGGATGTTTTGATGATTCATTAAGTATAAATGTGAAATTACATATGTGATATAATTGTTTTATAAAAGTGAAAAATGACTTAAAAAATCTTCTGTGAATCTCCTTATATATGTAAGGAGATTTATCCTTAGAGAGAACATTGACAAGTTAATAAAGGCAATATTAATACATGTCCAAGATTAATATACAATCTGAAATAATGATACTCACGGTTAGCCTTCATCAGAGCGTTAGAAGCGTCGCAGGTTTAGGAATCGTACAGGATAAAACAAAAAGAAACCTGTTTGTTATTCAACAAGTGAACTGCATTGGCAATGTAGTTATTAATATTGAAATTTTTTAAATAATTAACATGAACTATATAAAGGATAATGATATGTTTACTATTGTATATGTAAATAAGGAAACTATTGAAATAAAACAAGATTATTTATATGAGTTAGAGGATAAAACAACGATTGATAATCAGTTAAAAAAAGAACATCTAAAAGAAAATCTCTACAAGTCTTTAGAAACATTAACAACCAAACAAAAAAGAAGAGTAATTTCTTATTATTTTAATAATGAAAGTATTGAAGAAATTGCTTTAAAAGAACAAGTGAGTGAAAGTGCCATAAGGAAATCTATTCATCAATCGTTGGTTCAATTAAAAAGGAAATTAAATAAGTATAAATAAATTTTTAGATTTGTGAAAGTTAATTATGGTAAATAGAATGTGTTTGTAAAATAAATAAGAAAGAAGGATATCTAAAATGGAAACACAAGAAAAAAAGGAAGTAATGACTGTTAATGAATTTGCTGAAGCAACAGGGATACATTATGCAACAGTAAGAAAGTTGATTAAAGAGGAAAAAGTCTATTATTTTAAATTAGGAAACAGATATTATATAAATTATCCAAAAACAATGGAACACTTATATGCTAGTCCTGTAAGTGATATTCTATGGAATAAGCCTAAAAATAAAGCTTAAAAAGTCAAAAAGTTTAAAAAATGGCTCAAAAATAGTTTATTTGTCGTTTAAAAATTTTGAAAATAAAAAAAAAACAACCAGTTAACTTTTATACAATTAAAAGAATCACGATAAATCAATGAATTTAATCGATTTTGAAAGAAGAAAACGATAAAATTTGAATGCAAGTATCTAGTGTATTATTGGTGTCGAATAAAATTATTATAAAGTTAAAAAGGTCCTTAGAGAAATCTAAGGGCTTTTTTACTGATTTATATTGTTTTTAAATTCTAGAGGGGATCGACCATATCTTTTTTTAAATACTTTAGAAAAATAATTAGGATCTTCAAAACCACAAAAATAGGCAATTTCTTTAACATTTAACTCATCATTTATAAGAAGTTCTGTGGCTTTTTTTAAACGATAATCCAAAAGATATTGATGGATTGTTGTATTGTATTTTGATTTAAAATGATTAAGTAGAGTTCCACGACTACAGAAAAAATAAGAACATAATTCTTCAATTGTAATTTGTTTATTGTAGTTTGCAATGATATAGTGTTTAACTTCTTGGGCAAGATGATCATGTTTTGCTTGGATACGGTTTGTAAGTGAAATGTATTTTGCACATACATCACAAATATTCGCAAAAGCATAAACTTGTTCCTCGTTTAAAATTGTAATTTCTGTGATATATTTTTTTAATATTTCTTTATCTTGAAAATATTCTTTAGATTTTTCAATGATTTCAGAATAATTTCTATATGTTCCTATAACGGCCTGTCCCATCATTAAATAACCAGTTAAACTTCCATAAGAATAAAGAGGCATAATTGCTTCATTTAAACCAAAGTGACATTTATAAATATAAAGTTCACCCGTTTTTTTGACATGTTCCATAGCTTTATAATCACAATCAATACAATGTTGAAAAGCATTGTTGTTTTTTTCTAATTCATTACAAAATTTTGATTTCTTATGAGGATAAGAAGCTAATAAATTTTGGTTCAAATCAAATATAGACATATTCAAACCTGATATTTTATATAAATCTTTTAATAAGTTTTCTAATTCATTCATAATATTCTCCATACTTTATATAATATAAGCTTATAATTATTATACTTCTTTCTTTTTATATCATAAATAGGTAGAAATATAATGAATAAAAAACATATTTATACTTTTTTACTCTATATTATACTTTGTTCCATTTCTATTTTTAAGGGTTAATTTATAATATAGTCAGGAGGAAAGAAAAATGGAAATGAAAAATGAATGGGTCAAAGATCCAAAGATTTTTAATGTCAATCGTTTAAGAGCAACAGCATCGATTCATAGATATGCAAGTATTAAAGAATTAAAAGAAAAACAAAGCAGTTTCAATTATTCATTAAATGGGAGCTGGAAGTTTCATTATGCAACAGGATTTAATCAATTAATACCGGAGTTTTCTAATAAAGATTATTCTGTAGATCACTGGGATGAAATCAAAGTACCTGGTCATATTCAATTACAAGGATATGGAAAACCAATGTATGTCAATCAAATCTATCCTTGGTCAGGAACACAACAAATCATTCCTGGAGAACTCCCTGATAAAAATCCAATTGGAAGTTATGTCACTTATTTTGACAGTTCAGTAATCAAAGATAATGTCGATACTTATATTACTTTCCATGGTGTTGAATCAGCCATGGCTCTATGGGTCAATGGAACATTTGTTGGTTACAGTGAAGACACATTTACACCTTCAAGTTTTAATATTACAGATTTGATTGTTAATGGAGAAAACAAAATTGCTGTCAATGTTTATCGTTTCAGCAGTGGAAGCTGGTTAGAAGATCAAGATTTCTGGCGTTTTTCAGGTGTTTTTAGAAATGTTGAACTTCAAATGGTACCACACGTTCATTTAAAAGATATCAAGATTTTGACACATTTAAATGAAAATTATGATCATGCAACTGTTGAAGTAACGCCAATGATTGTAAAAAAAGAGGCTAAATTTAAGGCAGTCTATACTTTAAAGTATAAAGATGAAGTTATTGGACAAAAAGAAAGCAAAGATTGTTGCAGTCCAATCAATTTTGAATTCGATGATCCTCATTTATGGTCAGCAGAAAAACCAAACCTTTACCAATTATATGTAGAAATCATGGATGAAAAGGGTTTAGTTGAATGTAGTCAATACAATGTGGGGGTCAGAGAATTTAAACTTATTGATGGTATCATGTGTATCAATGGTAAAAGAATTGTTTTCCATGGTGTCAACCGACATGAATTTTCTGCTAAGACAGGAAGAACGGTTTCTTATGAAGATACTAAAAAAGACATCTTGAACATGAAGGCCAATAATATCAATGCCTTACGTACATGTCATTATCCAAATCAAACATTTGTTTATGATTTATGCGATGAATATGGTCTTTATGTCATTGATGAAGTCAATCTTGAAACCCATGGAACATGGAGTGAACTTTTTGATAAAACACATATCATACCAGATGATAAATCTGAATGGCTAGATATTATTTTAGATCGTGCCAATTCCATGTATGAAAGAGATAAAAACCATCCTTCGATTATTATCTGGTCTTTAGGAAATGAATCTTATGGTGGTAAAAATCTTTATGAAATGTCTAAGTTTATGAAACAAAAAGATACTTCTCGTTTGATTCATTATGAAGGGCTTTCACATGATCGTCGTTATAATGAAACAAGTGATATTGAAAGTCAAATGTATACTTTTGCAGTTGATGTTGAAAAATACTTAAAGGAACATCAAGATAAACCATTTATTTTATGTGAATACGCCCATTCTATGGGAAACAGTAATGGAGCATTATTCAAATATATTGATTTAGAAAAGAAATATTCCTTGTATCAAGGTGGATTCATCTGGGATTACATCGATCAAGCATTATACCATGATGGAAAATTATGTTATGGTGGAGACTTTGGTGAAAGGCCAAGTGATTATGATTTCTGTGGAAACGGTATTGTTTTTGCAGACCGTACAAATACTCCAAAGATGCAAGAAGTCAAATACTGCTATCAATATGTAGATTTTAGAATAGATGAAAATGATATTCATATCAACAACAATTATCTGTTTACAGATTTAAATGAATATCAACTACAAATGGATCTGTTATGTAATGGTAATATTGTTCAAACTAAAACAATGACAGTAGATTGTAAACCATTATCATCAGTTGTTGTTGAAAATCCATTTAAAGTAAATGATCAAGACCAAGAATGTGCAGTAACAGTTTATTTGAAAAAGAATAATGAAATTTGTGCACAACAACAATATATCTATGAAGTAAAAAATAAAACCCATAACATTCATACAACAAAACACGTAGATATCGTTGAAGACTACTTGAATGTAGGCGTTGTAGGAAAAGATTTCAATGTGATTTTCTCAAAACAAAAAGGTTTGGTTTCTTATAGATATCATCAACAAGAATATATTAGAGTACCTGTCAGACCAAATTTCTTTAGAGCAGCTACAAATAATGATGTTGAAAACAAATATGGTTATCGCTATGGTAAATGGTTAACTGCCAGTCTATATGCAAAATGTGAGTTTGTTGGTGTTTCAAAAGGAGACTGTTCATGCAGGGTTGAATATGCTTATGATTTACCTAATTTACAAGATGAAAAAGTGCATTTAGTTTATGAAGTCTATGGAGATGGTAAGATCATTGTAGACATGACTTATCAACCCGTATCATCTGAAATTGAAATGCCGGTATTTGGACTTATCTTCCAATTATATAAAGATATGGAAGAAGTAAATTATTATGGATTTGGTCCAGAAGAAAACTATATTGATCGAAACAAAGGGGCACTTTTTGGAAAATATACTTATCAAGTAACAGATAATTTGACACCTTATCTTTATCCACAAGAATGTGGGAATAGAACACATGTAAGAGAATTATCAGTTGCAGGTGAAAATACAAAATTAAAAATCAAAGGTGAAGATTTTGAATTTTCAGCTTTACACTATACACCTTATGAATTAGAAAATGCGCGTCACAAAGATGAACTTCCAAATGTTTATCAAACGGTTTTATGTATCAATGAAAAACAAATGGGTGTTGCTGGTGATGATACATGGGGTGCTAAGATACATGATGAATTCTTATTAGATAAAGAAAAACATCATTTACGTTTTAGTTTTAAAGGTAAGTTATAATGAGATTTATATTTGTAAGACATGGAAAGACCCATTTCAATGAAATCAATCTGACACAGGGTTGGTGTGATTCGCCTTTATCAAAAGTAGGAATCAGACAAGTTGAAAATATTTCAAAGCAGCTAGAACAATACCAAATAGATAAAGCCTACACATCTCCATTGGGTAGGGCAGTACAAACGGCAAATATTATTCTAAGTAAAAAAGGAATTGAGCCAATTTATGAAGAACGCTTTAAAGAAGTTAATTTTGGAATACTTGAAGGAATATCCACAGAACTTGTAAGAAAACTCAATATTGAATCACCTGACTGGTTAGAAGATTTGGATATGGATTACAGACCTTATGAAGGAGAAGATATTCATGATGTTATTTCAAAACATCATGAAGCTCTTCAAAAAATTATTGAGGATTGTAATGATAATGAAACAGTTTTAATTGTAGGGCACGGCTGTTCTCTATATGGCTTTCTTAAATCGCTATTTTTTAAAGAACAATTTCTCGAATTCCCAAATAACGCTACTGCAATGATTGTTGATTATTCAAATGGAAATTTCAAACTCGAACAAATTTTAAATCCTATTATATAAAAATAAACAGGTTTGCGATGGTAAACCTGTTTATTATTTATAAAGTTTCAGAATATTTGATACAGATTAAATCAGAAATAAGCTGTAATGGATAGGGATGACTTGCATAGCCACCTTTACTGTTATATCGAATATAGAAATCGATAAAGGGATATTCTATTGACTGATCAGAAGTAATCATACATATCTTTGGTTTCTTTTTGTTGCTTTTGAATGGCTTGGCTCTTGGAAAAATACGATCAAAATAGGTTCCTGATTCTGAAAAAATAATAATAAGATTATTTTCATCAGCGTCAGTAATATAGTCAGCCTGATCTTTGATATTAAAACAAGAAAAGATAAGTTTACCACTTGTTTGCAGATCAAACTGTAAATTGCAGGCAACACTTTCAGATTGCATGTAGCCAAAAGCGGCTATTTTCTGATAAGAACTGATTTCTTGGACAAGTGTATTGATTTGTTTTTCAATATCATTTTCTAAGAAGCAATTTAAATTGGAAATAACATTTTTTACATATGATTGAAACATTGATGAGGATTCATATTTTTCATAGTCAAACTTTCTTTTTAAGCGAGCAGACTCAACAGAAAACTTTGCGATTTGATTTTTCAATGCATTGAAATCTTTAAGTCCAATATCACGACAAAAGCGCGAAATACTAGAATTTGACACATAGCAAGCCTGAGCTAGATCTGTGAGAGAATATTCTTCTAAATCGCGCATATTTTCTATCATATATTTAGCTATTTTATAGTTATTTGAACCTTTTGGTTCATCATTAAGTGTTGATAAAAGTATAATTATTAGGTTAAACATGGAGAATCTCCTTTATGTATATTTTGCATAATTATACCATAGTTAATTATTGTTTAACAACAATAGTTTTAGCTACTTTATCATGAAAAGATTGTGTATTTGCTTGGAAATAAGCATAGATAATTGAACCGATAGTTAAAGCATAGGCAATATATTTTAAAGGATCAACAATCATTGTAAGTTTAAATAATGGAAGTAGCTTTCTTATATAGGTCGGGATGATAATCATTCCACCTTCAAGTAAGGATGCTCCAAGAAGTTCTCTTAACATCATATCTTTTAAATTGATTGATTCATTATTTTCTTTAATGATTTTGATCTTACATATTTTTTTACCAAGTGTTTGTCCTTTAAAAAGATATGTTGGAATAAATACATAGTAAATAATACCAATCAAAACACCATAAAGACCTAAAGCAAGACCTATAGAAAAATCATAGTGTGTTAAATCAAACATATAAGGTTTTAAGTAGTCATTTCCTCTTAAATAGAAGGTAATAGGGATAACAGCCAGCATGTTAGTAAGATACCAATCGATGATCATAGCTACAAATCTTCTAACACGTGTTTCGATAATATCCATATTATTTCTGTTTTTATTGCTTTTGTTATTTTTTGTTTTATTTTTTCTCATAAGTAGTCCTCCAGGATAGAAAAATTATAACAAATGAATGCTTTATTTACTTTTGCTTTTCCAAAAGGTAGAAATTATTTCCAAATATTGGAAATAAAAAAAGAAAGCCGAAGCTTTCTATAAAGATTTTATAATCTTTTATAATCATCCATATTTAATAAAGATGCAGCATCTTTATCACAGATAACAGTGAAGTTAGGATGTAATTTTAAAACAGTTGCTGGTAGTTCGTCTGAAATAGGTGAATCTAACACTTGTTTTAAAATTTGAGCTTTTTCTTTACCAGTAACAATCATTACAAGATGTTTCACTCTCATTAGACTTTTTGGTCCCATTGATAAAGTGATTGGTAGATGATCTCTTGCTGGATATGTTGGATTAGCTGCATTTTTTGTTTTACGATCCATTGGATAAGTATAACTATCCATAGGTGTACATCTTGGACAGTTGCTGCAGAAATGTCCATCCCAACCTAGTCCAATCAACATAACATCAATACCACCAGCATCTCTGATTTCTTGATCATAAGTTTCCCAATTTTCCATAGTTGTTGTATGGATTCTTTCATCAGGGATATTTGCATCTTTAAAGAATAGTTCTTGCATTTCTTCCCAGTTTGGGCCATATGGTTTATCTTGATAAGGTGCTTCATCAAAAAGATAGTATTGAATGTCTTTGAATTTTTCTTGGTCTTTAACATAAGGAACCATCATCTTATAAAGATTGATAGGAGAGCGTCCAGCAGTTAAAGAGATGTTGACTCTTTTATCTTGCATCATTGCTCCAAGTAAAATGTGCATTGCACTTTCGCTCATTTTTTGTTCATTTTCTTCAATGATTAACTTCATAATATATCCTCCTGTTTTATAAGAAGATATAACTCACACACAATTTCATTATAAAAAATAAAAAGGGGGTGTCAACATAAAAAAATAAATGCAAATAAAAAAAATAAAACAATTTATTTCCATGATTTGGAAAAGATTTCAAGTAATTGGAAAGATGTTTTTTATTATGGAAATCAAAAGAATTTAAAAGTCTTACAGCTATATAATTTCACTATAGTAAGAAGGGAGGAAACTTACATGAATTTCATGGAAAAATTTAATGAACTTGCAAACCGTACACTTGTACCAATTGCTAACAAATTAGGGAATCAAAGACATTTGGCTGCTATTCGTGATGGAATGGTAGTAGCAATTCCACTATCTATTTTAGGAGGGGTATGTTTAATTATTTCAACACCACCTTTTAAACCAGAAACACTTCCAAATTGGGGATTTGTCTCTGATATGTTAAATGGTTGGTATAATTGGGCACAAGCTAACAAAGCAATGTTGCAATTACCTTATAATATGACAATGGCATTAATGGGGTTATTTATTGCATTTGCAATTGCTTATCATTTAGCAGATGAATACGAAATGCCAAAATTAAATTCAGCAATCGTATCAACAGCAGTATTTTTAATTGTATCTGCACCAACAACTTCAGCAGTAGCATCAAATCTTATTGTTGATGGAAAAAGTGCAACAGATTTATTAGCTTTAGCTGGTAATTACATACCAACGACCTATTTGGATGCCAAAGGTATCTTTACAGCAATCTTGGTTGCTATAGGTTGTGTGGAAATTATGCATTTTATGTTTAAAAAAGACATTCGTATTAAAATGCCTGAAGGTGTTCCACCAGCAATCAGTTCATCTTTTGATGCAATCTTACCATTATTTATTTGTGTAATCATTTTTTATGGTCTTTCTTTAGTTGTACAAAACTTTAGCGGACAACTTTTACCAAGTATGATCATGACAGTTTTAGCACCTGCAATTTCAGGACTTGATTCATTAGTTGGTATTTGTTTAATTACCATGATTGCTCAAGTATTCTGGTTCTTTGGATTACATGGAGCAAGTATTACTCAACCAATCCGTTTACCATTTATGCAAATGTATTTGATTGCTAATATTTCAGCATTCTCTGCTGGACAACCAATCGTACATTACTTTACTCAATCATTCTGGTCATATGTTATTACACTTGGTGGTGGTGGAGCTACAATGGGACTTTGTATCTTGTTGTTGAGATCTAAATCAGCAGAATTAAAGACATTAGGAAAATTATCAATTGGACCTGCAATCTTTAATATCAATGAACCGATTATCTTTGGTTTACCAATGGTTTTAAATCCATTAATGATGATTCCATTTATCTTTGTACCAGTAATCAATTCAATTATTGCTTATGGCTTAATGGCCTTCCATATTGTAGGAAAAGGAATTATTGAAACACCATGGACAACACCAGCGCCACTTGGAGCCGCACTTGGATGTATGGATTTTAAAGCTGCTATTATGGTTATTGGTTTAATTATTTTAGACACGGTTTTATATTATCCATTCTTTAAATTATTAGAAAAACAAAAATTAGAAGAAGAAAATTCAGTACAAACAAATTAAAAAAAGAAGATAAACTCACACATAAATCTTTTAAAAATTGAATAACTTAAGTATGCTCTAATGAGACCCCAAAATCATTAGAGCTTTTTTTTTATAAAATTTAAAGTTCGACAGTTGTTTCTCTCGGTTTATGAAGAAGGGAGGGATAATATGTCAACTAAAGTTAGGGTAAACCTGAGAGAAATGTATCCTAAATATTATAATCAAGATTGCTTTGTTGAAGTTGATCAGGATGTTTATGAGACAATGAATAAATATGATCATATTGATGCAGTATATAAAAGAAAAGTAGATCATCATAAGGGATATTTTTCGTTAGATCGAAGTCCATTTTTAGAATTAGAAAAAGAAGGCTTTGATGTTAACGAAAACATATTGTTGAAAGAATTGATAAGTTTTATTGAGTTAACAATTAAAGATTTACCAGTCAAAGAAAAAGAACGTATTTTAAAAAAATATGTTCAATGTAAGACTCTAGAATCAATTGCTATTGAAGAAAACTGTAGTATACCTGCGGTTTACTATTCTATTAAAATAGCACTTGAAAAAATTAAAGAAGTTCTAATTAAAAACGGTTATGACATTAATGATTAATTTAAATATCGTAACTTAAAAATGTTTTATAAATCTCATTATTTTAAGGAGATTTAAGACTGTTGACAAATATGAAGTTGACAGTCTTTTTTAAATTATTTTATTAATAAAAACAAGCTCTTAACGCTTCACATCATTTGTGCACATTGCACAAATACTAATGATTTATTTAGGATGCTTGTCTCTACTCAATTCGTTATATTTCATTATAATAAAATTGTAATAAAAATTAACATGTAAAAGAATGAGATAACCCATATATATTTATATCTCATATATTTACATTTTAAGTAATAGTTTCCCAAGATATTAATTTTTTTATTACACGAATTCCCTATAAAAATAAAGAAGATCATTCCCCTTAAATGATCTTTTTTATTTGTTTATAATTGTTATTAAAAATAGTTATAACATTAATGATTAATTCAAAGATCATAACTTAAAAATGCTTTATTGAATCTCCTTATATTTAAGGAGATTTTTTTAACATATTTATGCGAGTTGAACATTAAATAGTATTGTAATTATATGAAAGGAGTATGCAATGATAAAAAAATCAGTAGAGGTGAAATATATGTAGCCGACTTAAATCCGTATCAAAGTTCTGAACAAGGTGGGATAAGGCCTGTAGTTATTTTACAAAATGATGCAGGAAATTATTTTAGTAGCACTACTATAGTTGCATCACTGACATCTCACGTAGGGAAAAAAGAAAATTTACCAACACATGTCTTTATTAACAGCCGAGAAGATCTTGAATATGATTCTATAATAATATGCAAGCAAATAAGAACGATTGATAAATCAAGATTAATTAGATGTTTAGGTCGGTTAGACGAGTATGAGATGGAGGAAGTTGAAGGGGCTTTGAGCGTAAGTTCAGGATGCTTTGATGACTCATTAAGTATAAATGTAGAATTACATATGTGATATAATTGTCTTTATAATATTTAGAAATAGCTTAAAAAATCTTCTTTGAATCTCCTTATATATAAGGGGATTTTTTCCTTGAAGAGAACATTGACAAGTTAATAAAGACAATATTAATACATGTCCAAGATTAATATACAATCTGAAATAATGATACTCATGATTAGCCTTGATCCGAGCGTTAGAAGCGTCGCAGGTTAAGAAATCGTATAGGATAAAACACAAAGAAACCTGGTTGTTATTCAACAAGTGAACTGCATTGGCAATGTAGTTGTTAATGTTGAAATTTTTTAAATAATTAACATGAACTACATAAAGGATAATAATATGTTTACCATTGTATATATAAATAAGGAAACTATAGAATTAAAACAAGATTATTTATATGAGTTAGAGGATAAAAAAACGGTATTTGATCAATTAAAGAATGAATATCTGATAGAAAAGTATTATTGGTGTCAAATAGCCTTTTAGTTAAAATAATAAATTAAGGTACGAGAAATCGTATCTTTTTTATTTGAAAATGATTTTCTTGGTTAGAATTAATACTACAAGTCCAAAATAGATTTTAATAATAATTATTTTGACTAAATAATCCAATAGAAATAATGGCTTATATCAGTATAATCATAATTGAAGGGAATGGTTATATGAAGCTAATACCTATAGGAATAGAAAACTTTAAAGAAATGATTGATAAAAATTACTATTATATAGATAAAACAAATTTAATTATAGATTTTTTAAATGAACAAGTTATCTTTTGTACAAGACCGCGAAGATTTGGAAAAACACTTAATATGTCCATGCTTTATTATTTCTTTTCTATCAAAGAAAAAGAAAATGCTTATTTATTTGATCATTTAAATATTTCAAAAAATAAAGAAGCTTTAAAACATCAAAATAAATATCCAACAATACTTATTTCTTTAAAAGAAATGAAAAGTTCTTCTTTTAAAGCTCAAATAATTTCTTTTTCTAATATCATCTATGAATTATTAGAAAAAAATTTGGAAATATTATCTTCAGCTCAATTAACTGATACAACAAAGAAAAAACTAAATAGTTTGCATGATGAAACAACATCAATTGAAGATTTAAAATTTTCACTAAGGGTTATATCTAATGCCTTATATACTCATTATCATCAAAAAGTGATTGTTCTTATTGATGAATACGATGTTCCATTACAATCAGCGTATCAAAATAATTATTACGATGAAATGGTAGATTTTCTAAGAAGTGTCTTTTCTTCAGCGCTTAAAACAAACGATGCTTTAGAAAAAGGAATCATGACAGGATGTCTTAGAATATCTAAAGAAAGTATCTTTACGGGTTTAAATAATTTTACTTCTTATTCTCTTTTAAATAATGGAGGTAGTGAGTATTTTGGCTTTAATGAAAAAGAAGTCAAACAGTTATTAGAAGATTATCAATTATCATCTTATATGGATGAAGTCAAAGAATGGTATGATGGCTATCTATTTGGAAATACAGAAATCTATAATCCTTGGAGTATATTGATGTATGTCAAAAATAAAATACAGGATCAATCTTTTAAACCTGTTTCCTTTTGGGCAAATACTAGTGGAAATGATCTTGTCGTGAATTATATCCAAAATGGTGATAGAAAATTACGACAAGAATTTGAATCATTAATGAATGGACATGCTTTAACTAAGTATATCAGACCAGAACTTACTTATCGAGAAATGGATAATATCAATAATATCTATAGTTTTTTACTTCTTACAGGTTATTTAAGAGTCATTGAAGATTTAGGAGAAAACAAATATAGACTTGTTATTCCAAATAAAGAAGTGTATGAAATCTATAAACAAACATTCATGGCTTACTTTGAAGATTATACAACAAGTAGAAAGAATGAACTTTATCAAGAACTTATTCAAGGTGATACAAAGAAAGTAAATCTATTGCTTAATGACATATTATTAAGAAGCATTAGTTACTTTGATAATCAAGAATCTTTTTATCATGGATTTTTAGTAGGATTATTGAATGGTTATGAAGTGATGTCTAATAAAGAGGCAGAGCATGGAAGATTTGATGTATGTGTTTTGCCTGATAGTATATTAGGAACAGTAGTACTTATAGAATGTAAACATTCTATAAGTGAAGATGATTTAATAGATGACGCTAGAGAAGGGGGACAACAAATCATAGATTAAAAGTATTTAGAGGAAAGAAGATTTAAGAAATATGAAAATGTTGTAGGATATGGAATCTCTTTTTATAAAAAACAATGCTATGTAGTTAAAATGGATAATAATTCAAAGTAAAAAAAGTGATATCACGAAAATGGATACCACTTTTATGTAAGAATATTATTTAAGCAAAGTCTTTTCTTACAAATAATATTTTACTGATTATTTGTATATGATGTTGTTCTATTTCGTGAGGGTGTAAAATATTAGAAAGAAAACATATTATTATAAACAAAGGGATGTTTAGAAATTGATTTCTAGACATCTCTTTTTGTATTAATAAAAATACGCAGAATATTAAATTCTACGGCTTTATTGGAGGCTCTATTTTATTAATTTGTTGTTTTTTGAAATCTAATGATGTGTGTACATAACGATTAAGTGTAATATTAACATTAGCATGTCCTAATGTTTTTACATCAATATTTGTTTTAATACAGTTTGTAGCATAGGTATGTCTTAATGTATGAAATGTAGCATCGATATCATTAGCTTTGCATATTTTCCTAAAATTTTTTTGAATAATTCTAGGATCTACAGGGATTTCTTTATTTGATAAAATAAAGAAATCTTTGTTATAGAGATCATTATATTTTTTTAAATATTCTGTTAAAAAATCAGGAAGTATCACACTTCGAATAGAACTTGTTGATTTTGGTTCTAAAATATAGAGCTGTGTTTTATGTTCATGATTTTCACTTTTTAATCTTTGTACTGTTTTAGTTATAGAAATCATACTATTATCTAAATCAATATCTTCTCATTTTAAGGCACATATTTCGCCTATTCTAAGTCCTGCATATAATCCTAAAGACATTGCTAGTGATATTCTTTCTTTATTATTTAAACAATACTGCCAGATAATCATTTCTTTTTCTAATGTAAGTGGTTCTTTAGTTTTAGATTTTTGACTAAACTTAATAACATTAAAATCTAATTTCTTTAATCCATGTGTACGTTCACCGTATCTATAAATAGCTTTTAACGTACACTGGATTGAATTAACAATACTTGTAGATAAATTCATTACATTGATTAAATGATCAATGTAATGAATAATATGAAGCTCTGTTAATTCTTCTATTTTATTTTCTTTTAAATAAGGATTTATGTGTTTTGTGACAATACTTTCATACTTACAATATGTAGAATATTTAACAGAGATCTTCTTAGTTAGTAGCCATTCTTCTTGAATTGTTAGTTTTTTTTCTTCCATATATTTCTCCTCTTTTTCTTTATTTTTATTACTGAACGACCTTATATTTTACTCAACGACATTACTTTTTTAAAATAAAAAGAAAAAAGTAGAATTATGTTTCTTTTAGGGTTTATTTGTGCTATAGTTCATTCGTAGAATTTAATAATCTATGGTTTTTATTATGCCTACAAACATTGAAACTTCTGCTTTTGTTTTAATGTCAAAAAAGGAGAAAACAAATGGCTGTATTTACAAGTATGTATGATCCTATGGATAAAGATAAAGAAAAACTGATGAATGAAAATGAAGAACTGTTAAAAAACATGCTGGACTTTGCTATTAAGGAACTAGAAGACAATGAAATAGAACTCATTGATCAAATGAAAGCATGTGATGAGTATCAAAGCATCTTTGAATGTCTTAAACAGAGAGCTTTGAAAAGACAGGGAAAAAGATAATGAACTATTATGTCTTGTTCTGTCAAAGCTTAAAGATAGAAAAGCTCTATCATACATTCAATCTCAAAAAGGATACGGAAGCTTTCATCCCAAGAATGGAAAGATATATACGTTCTAAAGATAAAATCGTTATCCAAAATATGTTTCCAGGATATCTCTTCATTAAAACAAGAATGAATCAGACAGAGTTTGATACATTTCTTTTATTAATGAAAGAAGAAAGAGATGGAGTTATCAGGGAATTAAAAAAGGAAGAAGTATCAGCACTAACTAAAGAAGAAATAAAGCTTCTAGATATTCTTTTGAATAAACAATACATCCTGGTGATGTCAAAAGGATATAAGGTCAATGAAAGAACAAAGATCATTGAAGGACCATTGAAAGAATTAGAAGAACATATAGTCGCAGTAGATAAGAAAAGTCATGAAGCAGTACTGAATATTGAATTCTTAAATAAGAAATTAAAAGCAGGGATAGAAATGCAAAATAAAGAAGTATAGCGTAGGGGGAGCCGCCTATACATCTTATTTGAATATAGTTTACCTAGTCTAATATAAATACTTATTGGATAGGTAAACTATATTCTTTTTATATTTAAAAGAGGGGGAGGATATAGCATGGACAAAAGAGTTATACCATTTTCACCACCAGATATGAGTGAAGATGAAATCAATGAAGTAGCTGATACCTTAAGAAATGGATGGATCACTACAGGTCCTAAAGTTAAAGAATTTGAAAGACAAATAGCTAAATATGTAGGTGTCAATAAAGCAGTCTGTTTAAATTCACAAACTGCTTGTGCAGAAATGGCATTAAGAGTATTAGGAGTAGGTGAAGGTGATGAAGTTATCGTACCTGCTTATACCTATACAGCAAGTGCATCAGTTGTATGTCATGTAGGAGCTAAACTTGTTTTAGTGGATGTTAAAAAAGATAGCTTAGAAATGGATTACGATGCTTTAGAAAAGGCAATCACTGAAAAAACAAAAGTTATCATTCCAGTTGATCTAGGAGGAGTTCCTTGTGACTATGATAGAATCTATGAAATCGTAGAAAAGAAAAAAAACTTATTTAAACCAAGCAATAAGATCCAAGAAGCAATGGGAAGAATATCAGTCAATGCTGATACGGCACATGCTTTTGGTGCTTCATGGCATGGAAAGATGTGTGGATCAATTGCTGATTTTAGTTCATTTAGTTTTCATGCAGTCAAGAATTTAACTACAGCTGAAGGTGGTGCACTTACTTGGAGAACAATTGAAGGAATAGATGATGAAGATATCTATAAACAACTTCAATTATTATCATTACATGGTCAATCCAAAGATGCGTTAGCTAAAACAAAACTAGGAGCATGGGAATATGATGTCGTAGCACCATTATATAAATGCAATATGACAGATATCATGGGTGGCATTGGACTTGCTCAAATGAGAAGATATCCTGAAATGCTTAAAAGAAGAAAAGAAATCATTGAAAGATATAATGAAGCTTTTACTCCTTTAGGTGTTGAAGTATTAAATCATTATGATGAAGATCATCAATCAAGTGGACATCTTTATATTACAAGGGTACCAAATATTACAGGTGATCAAAGAAATGAAATTATAGAAAAAATGGCTGAAAGAGGAATAGCATGTAATGTACATTACAAACCACTTCCAATGCTTTCAGCTTATAAGAATCTAGGATTTGATATTAAAGATTATCCAAATGCTTATAATCAATTTGTTAATGAAATTACTTTACCACTTCATACAAAATTAAGTGATGAAGATGTGGAGTATATTATTGAAAACTTTAAGGATGTTGTGAAGGGATATATCTAATTGTATGTATAGTATAAAAAAATAAGATTATATGATATAATTGATCAATTTCGGGTGAATAAAATTTTATATGAATGTGGAAAAGACATGGCAAAAATAATATTTATTTAATAAAAAGTCATAATACGGTGGTTGCAACATTTCAAATCAAAAAAATTGAGGGGGGGGGAGTTACATTTAGAAAAGCTTGCAATTATTCCAAAATATCAAGGGAAAGGTATCGGTACGTATTGTATTGATGCCATTGAAAAAATTGCAAAAGAATTAAATTGCAATCATATTTCATTAGAAGTTTTTGATAAAAGTGAACATGCTATAAAATTTTATGAAAAGAACAATTATATAATTTGTGACGAAAAAATACATACTTTAAAGTATGTAGAGGTAAAAATGGAGAAGTATTTATGAAAAAAATTTTGATTATTGGGGCAGGATTTCTTCAACAATTTGTTATAAAAAAAGCAAATGAACTAAATTACTATGTATTTGCTCTTGACGGAAATCCTAATGCAATAGGTTTTAAATATGCTGATGAATATAAATGTATTGATATTGTCGATCAAGAAAAATGTTTAAAATATGCTAAAGAAAAGAAAATAGATGGTGTATTAACTGCAGCAACTGATTATGGTGTACTTACAGCTTCTTATATAGCTAAAAAATTAAATTTGCCAGGGTTAGATTATGAAGTTGCTAAAATAATAAAAAATAAATATTTAGTTAGAAAAATATTATGTGAAAAAAAAGTTGATGATACAAATTTTCCATATGAAGTAGAAAGTAATACAGATTTTGAAAAATTATCAAATAAAATTGATTATCCGGTTATGGTTAAACCATGCGATGGTTCTGGAAGCAGAGGTGCTAGTAGGGTGAATGATCCTAAAGATTTAAAAAAAGCATGTATAGAGGCAATAAATAATTCACTTAGTTGTAAGGCGGAAATTGAAACATTCATATTTGGTAAAGAATACGGAGTGGAATCTTTAGTAGAAAATGGAGAAGTACATGTTTTGGCAATTATGAAAAAGGAAATGACAAAACCACCATATTATGCAGAATTAGGCCATACAATACCATCTGGATTATCTCCAATATTAGAAAGTAAAATAAAAGATTATGTAAAAAATGCTATCAAAGCTTTAAAAATAAATATTGGTTCAGTAAATATGGATTTACTAGTAACAGATGATGAAAAAATTCATATAGTAGATATTGGAGCTAGAATGGGAGGTAATTTAATAGGATCACATATAATACCATATGGCACAGGAATTGATTATATGAAAATGATGTTACAACTTGCTGTCGGTGAAAATATTTCTTTTGAAAATCAAATGAATCCTAAAAAAGTATCATCCAAAATACTTGCTTTAAGAAAAGGAAAAATTAAATGTTTACCTGATTTTCATGCCATAGCTAATGAATATGGAGTTGAAATATATGAACATCTAAATATTGCTGATATCATAAATGAATATCATACGAATCTGGATGGATGTGGGTATGTTTTAAAGGCAGGAGAACAGGCTAATGAAGTTTTATTATCAGTAAGAAATGCAAAAGACAAAATTGATATGTCAGTTATTAGGGAGAAATAAGATGACGGAAAAGGAATTAAAACAAAGTTTTAATAAAACAAATTATGATAGTGTTTATCAAAAGAATATTAAAAGGATAATAGATTTATTGGTAGGAATAATTGCCTTACCTTTTTTTATTATTATTTTTATACCAGTAGCAATACTAATCAAACTTGATGATAATGGTCCAATTTTTTACTCATCTAAACGTATTGGTAAGAATTTTAAAGAATTTGGAATGCTAAAGTTTAGATCAATGAGAGTTAATGCACCTAATATCTTAAATGAAGATGGGAGTACATATAATTCTAAAGATGATCCACGAGTTACAAAGATTGGAAAATTCTTACGTGAAACAAGTTTAGATGAAATTCCTCAAATTATTAATGTATTGAAAGGTGATATGTGTTTAATTGGGCCTCGAGCAGGTGACGTTGAATCTAAAGATACATATGATGATGATGAAAAAGATAAGCTATTAGTAAAACCTGGAATAACAGGATATACACAAGCTTATTATAGAAATAATTTAGGTGTTAGAGAAAAAAGATTATATGATGCATGGTATGCACATAATACATCATTGAAATTGGATATAAAAATATTTTTTAAGACGATATTGACTGTTTTAAAAAGAGAAAATATTTATACAAATTAGGAGGAAATTTATTTGAAAAAGTTATTGTTTATAAGCAATATTACAAATTCTATAACAAATTTTGTTTTACCGTCATATTATGCATGTGAAAAAATGGGTATAGAATTTCATTTAGCTTCAAATCTTAATAATTTTGACTATGAAAACAATCCTTATAAGGATATTGTACTTCATAATATAAAATGTAATAGAAATCCATTATCATTTGATAATATCTATTCATACAAAGAGCTAAATAGAATTATAAAGGAAAATCAAATAGATTATATTCATTGTAATACACCAATAGGTGGTGTATTAGGAAGATTATGCGCTTCAAAAAATAAATTAGAAAAGGTTATTTATACTGCACATGGGTTTCATTTTTATAAAGGTGCACCTTTACTTAACAATATTGTTTATAAGAATATTGAGTATGCGTTAGCGCATAAAACAGATGCAATAATTACTATTAATAATGAAGATTTTCATAATGCAAATAATATGAAACTAAAAAAAGATGGAAAGGTGTATAAAGTAGATGGAGTAGGAATAGATGTAAACAGTTTTTTTAATGTTTCTTATGATAAAAACACCTTAAAAAAAACTTTATGTTTAAGTGATGATGATTATATCTGTATTGGCATAGGACGAATAGAGAGTAATAAAAATTTTGAAGAAACAATTGAAAGTATATACAAAACAAATGACAAAAGAATCAAATTATTAATATGTGGAGATGGTCCTTTAAAAAGAAAGTGTGAAAAAATAGTGAAAAAAAGGAACTTGGAAAAGAATATTCTTTTTTTAGGATATAGAAACGATATTCCTAAATTATTAAAAATTTCTAATTGTTATATCTCACTTTCGAAAAGGGAGGGGCTTCCTCGAAGTTTAATGGAAGCTATGGCTGCTGGATTGCCATGTATAGTTAGTGATATTAGAGGAAATAACGATTTAATAAAAAATGGTATGAATGGCTTTCTTGTTAATGATTCGAATGAATGTGCTGAAAAAATTAATCAGTTAATTCATGATGAAAGTATGAGTAGAAAAATGCAAATTAATAATATTCGATTAATAAAAAATTACGATGTTGAAAATGTGAAGAAACAAATAGAAGAAATTTACAAAAAGGAATTATAAGGTGGTGATCTTTATATGAAAAAAATATTACATGTTTTACAAAGTAATACATTTTCTGGTGCTGAAAATGTTGTTGTTTATATCATAAATTCTTTAGAAAATGATTATAATTTTGTTTATTCATCGGCAAATGGCCAAATTAAAGAGACTTTAGAAGAAAATAAAATAAAATATGAATTAATGAAAAATCTAACTTATAAAGAACTTGAAAAGGTTATAAAGAAAGTGCAACCTGATATTATTCATTCACATGATGTTAGAGCTACATTACTTTGTTCCATTTTAAAAGGAAAAAGAAAGTTAATATCTCATATCCATGTAAATAATAATAATATGAAAAATATAAATATTAAAACGATTGGATTATTAATAGCATCTTTAAAAATTGACCATTTTTTTTGGGTTTCTAAGTCATGCTATGACGGATTTATTTTTAAGAAATTTGTATCTAAAAAGAGTGAAATTTTAGAGAATATTTTATCAAAAAAAAGAATCGAAGAAAAATGTGCTAAGGATACTAATGATTACTCATATGATGTAGTTTATGTTGGAAGATTGGCTTATCAAAAAAATCCAGAGAGATTAATCAAAATATGTCAAAGCTTACTAGAAAAAAACTCATCATTAAAAATTGGGATAGTTGGAACTGGTGATTTGGAAGATATAGTAAAGAGAGAAATTGCTCTAATGAATTCAAATAATATAAAATATTTAGGTTTTCAAAGTAATCCATTAAAAATAATAAAAGATGCAAAAGTTATGATTATGACTTCTCGTTATGAAGGAACACCTATGGTAGCTTTAGAATCATTAGCATTAGGTACACCGATTGTCTCTACACCAGTGGATGGTATGAAACATCTTATTAAAAATGATTTTAATGGATATTTGCATTTTGATGATGATGAACTTGTTAAAAGTATTTTAGATATTGTCAGCAAGAATAAGTTATATCTACAAATGAGTCAAAATTGTAAAAAAAAATTTGATGATTTATGTGATGAAAACAAATATTTGGAGAAATTAAGAAAGGAATATAATAATGGCTAAAATAGGATTGTTAATAACAAAACTTAATGGAGGTGGTGCAGAAAGAACAGCTGCTAACTTATCGTCTTTGTTCGATGAATATGGTGAAGAAGTGTATTTAATTACTTTTGATGGTTCAAATATTACGTATCCATATAAAGGAAAATTAATTGATTTATCATTAGGAATTAATAAAAATGTGTTCGATGCCATTAAAAAGAATATAAAAAGAATTATAAAAGTTAAGAAAATTAAAAAGAAATACAATTTAGATGTTTGTATTTCTTTTTTAGATACACCAAATTTGGTAAATGTTTTAAGTGGAGGTAAATGTAAAAAAATTGTTTCAATTAGAAATTATTTATCTTTAGAAAAGCCATCTTTTATTAGAAAGCAATTGATTAGATTTTCATCTATTAGAGCGGATAAAACAGTATGTATATCAAAAAATGTAGAATATGATATGAGAGATTTTTTTAAAATAAAAGAGAAAAAATTGTGTACAATATATAATCCGGTTGATATTAAAAGTTTATTGACAATAGAAGAAGATTATACTTTCGATAAAGAATTTAGTGATTATTTTAATATAGTTACGATGGGTAGACTTACGTACCAAAAAGGACAATGGAATTTGATATATGCTATTAAAGACATTGTTGTTCAATATCCTAAAGTTCGATTATATATACTTGGAGATGGCGAATTAAAGAATGAATTAGAAGAATTAGTAAAGAAATTAGAATTAGAAGAACATGTTTTCTTTTTGGGATTTATTTCAAATGCTCATAAATTTTTAAGGCAATGTGATTTATTTGTTTTAACCTCTTTATTTGAAGGATTAGGTAATGTATTATTAGAAGCTATGGCTTTAGGATTACCAGTAATTTCTACCGACTGTAAAAGTGGACCTCGAGAAATTATTGCTCCAAATTCAAATATTAAATCAGTTTGCGAAAATATTGATGTAGAAAGATTTGGAATATTAGTTAAACAATTTTCAAAAGAAAAAAACATTGTTGATAATGACAGTTTAGTTTATATTAAACAAGCAATTGAGATGTTTTATTTAGATAAAAAGTTAAGAGAAAAATACACTACAAAATCAAAAATGAGAGCAAATGATTTTTCAAAAGAAAAAGTATATAATGAATGGATGAAATTAGTATTTACTCATGAATTGATGTCTTTAGAAACTGCTAAAAAATCAATAAATCTTTGTAAAGATATCTAATATTTTTTTTATTGATTATTTCAAATGAAGTAATCAAAATAATTAATTTAAATGAAATTAAATGCATAAATTTGATTAGGATAGTTTATTCATTTTGTTATGGTCTGCTTCCATGTGTGATTTATATAAATAAATCATACATGTATAACTTAGACGGTAATTCATTTCTATTCTTTTTATTTTCTATTATTGGCTATTTGTTTTTAAATATAGGTTATTTATGTAAATCTTCAAAAAAGATTAAAATAAAAAAAGGACATTCAATTTTTATGACAGCTAATGTATGTTTAATAATTGTGGCTATCATAATATTAATTTGGACAAAACCTTATGGGGGTGTAATAAAAGCTTTAGCCTATGCGAACTCTATAAGAATGGGTATAAGTAGAATAAACAATCCATACAGTTTTTTATTAAGATTTTTTTCATTATCATTATTTTGTTCATATTTATATTTTTTAGAATTATTAAAAAAAGAAAAAAAGTATAGATACTCGAAATTAATACTATTCCTCTTTTCAGTTATAATTTCCATTTACACTATGCTAATAAATGACAGTAGAATTATGATAGGATTTTTTTTAATGACTTTAATGCTTATTAATATATTTGAAAAGAAAAAAGAAGGTGTACCATTAAAAAAAATATTATGTAGATTTATAGTGTATTCTTTTTTTATTTTATTAATAGTAATGAATGCAGATTATATTTATAAAATTATTAAAGGAGTTACTTTTGAAGTGGATAGTTCTTCATTTATTGATACAGTTAGTAATGAATTTACATTTATAATTGAGGCAAGTAAAAATAGTATGAATTATATTTTTAATTTTAATAAACTTCGTATTGTGGATGATATTTGTTCAGCTCCATTTGCTGTTTTACCATCTAGTATTATAGAAAATCCTTTTGTATCTGTATGGGATTTTAATAGTAGTATTACTGGAGGATATGGACAATCTCCTACCGATATCATTTCTACTTCATTATATGAATTATCTTTTATTGGTCCAATTATTGTACCTTTTTTTTATGGGATGTTTATAAAAGTAATTGATAATATAAGTAGGAATAAAAATGAGATAAATTATCAAGATATAATATTTATTATTTTGGTTGTATATTCTGCAAAATTCATAATTTACTTTGAATATTACAATGCAATTGCCAATTTGTTTTTCTTATTTATTGGACACATTATTTTTAAATTGATTAATAGTAAAAAAATAAAAATTTATTAGATATTTAAAGCACGCTAATATAATACTGTTTTCTTAAAAAATCAAATTAAAAAAATCTAATAGAAGGATTGCTCTTTCCACAATTGTTATTCTACAAATAATTTTAATTTTACAATTTTTAGTAATTTATAAAATCTAAGTTTATGTTAGAAGAGGTCTTCTATTAAAAATATATAATTTTGTATTTTTCATTTTAATTGTCGTTAAAATGTGTCAAGTATATATCAACTATGAAAATGGTAATATATCATATATTTGTTTTTGATAACTATAACTACGATTTCTTTTTAGAAATTTATAAAAATAATAGTTATCTATTTTTATATTCAATATTTTAGAGAAAGGAAATGTAGGTTATGAATAATAAAATATCAACCGCAACAAGATGGTCTTTTTTAACACAGTTGTTATCTAAACTTTTAACCCCGATAACTAACATGATTCTTGCAAGAATATTGGTGCCAGATGTTTTTGGAGTTATTGCAACAATAACAATGATTACTTCTTTCGCTGATCTTTTAACTGAATCAGGTTTTCAACAGTACCTAATACAAAAGGATTTTCAAAATGAAGAAAAGATAAAAGAATGTGCCAATATTGCTTTTTTTATAAATTTTTGTATTTCATCATTTCTATTGATATTGATTTTTTTTAATAGATTTTTCTTAGCAAAAACATTCGGAGATGTTTCTATTGCTAGTGCTATATTTGTTGCAAGTCTACAGCTTCCTATAACAAGTGTTTCATCTGTTCAAATGACATTATTTAAAAGAAATCTTGATTTTAAACCAATTTTTTATAGCCAAACTCTAAGTGCACTAGTACCTTTATTGATTACAGTTCCATTAGCTTTTTTTGGATTTGGTTATTGGTCAGTAATTATTGGAAATTTAATTGGAACAATACTAAAAGCAATCTTATTATCTTTTTTATCGAAATATAATTTAAAATTTTATTTTGCATATAATGAATTTAAGGATATGTTTTCTTTTAGCTTCTTTGCTTTGTTGGAGTCATTATCCTCATGGCTTGTTAATTGGTCTGATACTTTTTTTATAGGAACACTGTTTAGTGCTTATTATCTAGGATTGTATAAAAATTCTATTTCAATGGTTAACTCTTTAATTGCTATAATAACATCAGCCTTTTTACCTATATTATATTCTGTGTTATCAAGATATCAAAACGATCGAAAAAAATATAATTATTTTTTAACTGATTTTCATAGATTTATGGCGTATATGATATTACCTATAGGTATAGGAGTCTTATTATTTAATGAATTCTGTACTGTTTTATTATTTGGTTACAAATGGATTGAAGCATCATTTGTAGTTGGTTATTGGGCATTTTCAACGATAATTAGAACGCTATTTTTTAGTATTTTTATGGAAGCATTCAGATCAATTGGAAAACCAAGCATTTGTTTAGATTTGCAAATTTTTGATTTTATGATCATGTTTTTAATTTTTATATTGTTTGGAAATGTTAGTTTTCATAATTTTGTTATTTTAAGATGTTTAAGTAGATTGGTTGTTATTATTCCAACTTTAATATTGTTAAGAAAGTATTGTAATTTAAGAGTAAATCGTATTTTTAAGAATATTATTGTACCAGTTATAGGCTGTGTTCTTATGGTGGGTGTTAGACTACTATTTAGTGTAGTTAGTCTAAATATGATAAACAATTTTATTATTATAATTATTTGTGCAATTGTTTATTTAACAGTTGTTATATTTATTGGAAGAAAGGATATAGTAAAATTAATTCATGAGTTTGTATTATAATTTTATAAGGTGTTTTTTATGGAAAAAGTAAGTATTGTAATGTTGACATATAATGCTCCAAATTATATTAAACATACGTTAAATACACTAGCGAAGACAACAGGAAATTATGAGCTAATTGTATTCGACAATGATTCAAAAGAGAAAACAAAAAAAGTATTAAACAAGTATAAAAAATTAGGAATAATTGATAAATTGATTTTCTCTGATAGAAATTTATTATTTGCAGGAGGAAATAATGAAGCTTCAAAATATGTTTCTAAAGATAGTAAATTTATACTTTTATTAAATTCAGATGTTGAAATAAGAAATAAAGAATGGCTGGAAAAAATGATTTCAGTACATAAAAAAGGGGTAACTGCATGTCAAGTTTGTTCTTATGATGACAATAGACCTGACGGATGGTGTCTTTTAGTGGATAAGAATTTATATTTAAATTATAAATTGGATTCTAAAAGATTTACTTGGTTTTTTTCAATATCAGATTTTTGTTCAAGACTTCAAAAAGATGGTTACTCTATTCAAACAATTGAAAATTATAAGAATTTTATTTATCATTTTGGAGGAAGTTCAGAAGTTGATCCAAAATATATTACAAAAAGCACAATTGATTTTTCAAAACTATTTATAAGAAAATGTGAAATAATTAAAGGACTTAATTTAGATAATGAAAATAGAATTTCTAGGAATTACGCATTTTTTGTATATAACTATCTTCTAAAATTAAAAAAGAAAATAAAAAGACTAAAAAAGTAAGGAATGAGGTTAATATGAAATTAGCAGTCGCAGGAACAGGATATGTAGGATTGAGTATCGCTACATTATTAGCACAGCATCACGAAGTGATGGCTGTGGATATCATCGAAGATAAGGTAAATAAGATCAATAATAGAATCAGTCCTATTCAAGATGAATATATTGAAAAGTATTTAAAAGAAAAAGAATTAAATTTAACAGCAACCTTAAATGCAAATGATGCATATAAGGATGCTGTTTTTGTTATCATAGCTGCACCAACAAACTATGATTCAAAGAAGAACTTCTTTGATACAAGTGCAGTAGAAAGTGTAATAGAACAGGTAATGAAAATTAATCCAGATGCCATCATGGTCATCAAGAGTACAATTCCAGTAGGATATACACAAAGTATTAGAGAAAAAACAGGAAGCAAGAATATTATCTTCTCTCCTGAATTCTTGAGAGAATCAAAGGCATTGTATGATAATCTATACCCTTCAAGAATCATTGTAGGAACAGATATGGAAGATGAAAGATTAGTAGAAGCAGCACATACATTTGCATCATTATTACAAGAAGGAGCAATTAAAGAAGATATAGATACTTTGTTCATGGGATTTACTGAAGCAGAAGCAGTAAAACTATTTGCGAATACTTATCTAGCACTTAGAGTATCATATTTTAATGAATTGGATACATATGCAGAATTAAAGGGACTAGACACACAACAAATCATTAATGGAGTATGTCTAGACCCAAGAATTGGATCACATTACAATAATCCATCATTTGGATATGGAGGATATTGCTTACCTAAAGATACAAAACAGTTATTAGCCAATTTTCAAGATGTTCCTGAAAATTTAATAGAAGCCATCGTAGAAAGTAATAGAACAAGAAAAGACTTTATTGCTGATCAAGTATTAGAAAAAGCAAACTACTATAGCTATCAAGATAAAAATACTTATGACAAGGAACAAGAAAAAGAAACTGTCATAGGTATTTTTAGATTAACAATGAAATCAAACAGTGATAACTTCAGACAGTCATCAATCCAAGGGGTCATGAAAAGAATCAAAGCCAAAGGAGCAAAAGTCATCGTTTATGAACCAACATTAGAAGATGGAAGTACATTCTTTGGAAGTTTAGTAGTTAATGATTTAAATAAATTTAAATCATTAAGTCAAGCAATCATAGCGAACCGCTATGATAGTTGTTTAGATGATGTAGAAGAAAAAGTATATACAAGGGATTTATATGGAAGAGATTAGAAAATCAAACTACATTAATAGGATTGTAGAAATAGATCTACTGAAGGGCTTTGGGATCGTTCTAATGATAATGGGGCATATTGGATTTGGAAAAGCTTTTGATACGTGGATTCATTCATTCCATATGCCAATATTTTTTGTTATATCTGGGTTTCTTTGGAAAAAAAGAAATATTAGTTTTAAAGATTTTTTTAAAAGAAAAGCATCTTCTTTATTAATTCCATATTGTTTCTTTTCAATATTTCATCTAATAGTATGGACAATATTACAACTTTTAAAAAATCATTTTATTGAATTTAGCTCTGTGGTTAGTACTTTATTTCATATTTTTATTATTAATACAGATGGTATGCCAATTTGTGGAGCATTGTGGTTTTTGACTGCATTATTTTTTGTAGAGGTAATTTATTTTTTTATTGATAGAATAAGGAATAAATATTTAAAATATGTTGCTATAATTTCATTATCGTTTTTTGGTTGTATTATGCCTGGTTTTTTTAGGTTGCCTCTAGGAATGGATATTTCTTTTATGGGAGTTGGATTATTTCAAATAGGAAATATTTTAAGAACCGCTGATAATCTTATTAAAATAGAATCTAATCTATTTTTTATTATTTTGAGTATTTTATTAGGTAGCTTAATTTGTTTTATTAATATTCCAATTAATGTTAGAAGTGGCATATATGGTAATATTTTACTGTATTATACATGTGTACTCTTAATGACAATAGGGTGGTATGCTTTTTTTAAGTTCTTTTTTAAGTGTAAAATTTTAAAGAGCATAATGATATACATTGGGCAAAATTCAATTGTTTATTTATGCTTAAATCAAATTACATTACTGTTATTTAATGAGATATGTGTACTAATAACAAGTATTTATATTTTGATTATTGTTAAAATTCTAATATTAATTGTTACCTTGATTACCTTATACATTTTTTCAATATTACTAAATAAAAATTGTAAATGGATTCTAGGAAAGTAGATAAGTTTTTTGTAATTTGAAGTAGTAATTTTAAAATATTCAATAGGAGGTGTCAACACATTGCTTAATAGTCAAACATTATGTTTTGAGTGGTTAAGAAGTAAGAAGGAAGATGTAAAACCATCTACATATGATAAATACGAGATGATTATCAATAATTATTTAATAAGTTTCTTTGATCATAATTCATTAGAACAATTAAATATAAATATTATCAAAGAATACTTGATGAAATTACTTAATAAAGGATTATCATCAAGTGTCGTAAAAACAATCAAAAATGTCTTAAAAGCAATCTATACAACCTATGAAAATCAATATGGCTTCAACCATATTGATTTTTCATTACTCAAAATAGAAGAAGAAAAGAAAGAAACAGCATATCTAACAGATAAACAATTCAAACAATTACATCAATACTGTTTAAATAAAAACAATGATATTTGTTTAAGTATATTACTTGCGATGGATACAGGAATGATGATAGGAGAAATCGTTGCTTTAAAAGTAAGTGATATAGATTTAGAAAATCAATTGATTCATATAAGTAAAAGAGCTCAAAGAACTAAAAATGATGATATTGGATCTAAAACGATTTATGAAGTTTATGATGTAGAATGGCCCATGTTAAGAGATATAACAATTCCTAAGGAGTTGTTTTTTTATTTACAAGAATATTTAAAAGATAAAGAAAGTGATTGTTATTTAACATCAAATTTATATGTTGTCAGTGAAGTTACTAAACTACAAAGAGGATTAGATCGTATAGGAAGTAAATATGAATTTAAAACAACTTTTAAGGATTTAAGGAATATGTATAAAGAAAGATGTTTAAAAAGTTGTATGGATATGAATATATTGATGGAGTTATTAGGTGTTCAGTCACTTAAACTTAATTTACCTGAGAATTATAAAAGTTCTAATGAAGAAAAGAAAAGACAAGTAAATAAACTGTAGGCAATGGAAAATCCATTGCCTATTTTTGTTTATTATAGGTATTAATAAAGGTGTTTAAGGAGATGAGTTGGATGAAAGAAATAGAAGTAAAAGATTTAATCAAATATATTAATCCTTTTAAAACCAGCTATTGCTAGTGATGGAAATGAAACCAAAGGGCTTACAATTGGTTGGGCTGGATTTGGTGTTTTATGGAGAAAACCAATGGCTACAGTTTATGTACATAAAACACGTTACTCTAAACATATTTTTGATCAAGCTAAATATAATTCTATATGTTTTATGGATCAAGAACATAAAAATCAATTAGGTTAGTTTGGATGTGTTTCTGGTAGAGATGAAAATAAAATGGAAAAGTGTGGAACGACTGTTAATAATGAAGATGTTGCTCCTTATTTTAAAGAGAGTTCAGTCGTTATTTTATGTAAGGTTATGGGTAAAAGTGATTTTGATTCAAAGAGTGTTGATGAACATGTTTATGAATGGTACCAAGAAGAAGGGGTTCATAGTCAATATTATGGAGAAATTGTCAAGGTATTGGTTAAATACTATAAGTAAAACTTATAGTCTTTATTAATAAATAAGGACTATGATTATCTTGTGAAAATGTTATCATATTACTGTAAAATAGGAGGAAGAATCATGGGTAAATTATTATTAACTGGTGTTGATGGTAACTTAGGTCAATTAACGGCTGATGTTTTATTAACACTAGAACCAGTAGAAAATTTAATTTTTTGTGGATATAGTGAAGAATCACTAAAGAAATATGCTGAAAAGGGAATTGAAACACATGTCACAAACTTTAATAATCCTGATGGATTAGCTGAAGCTTTTAAAGGAGCAGATGCTCTAGCATTGATTTCTATGCCATTTGTTGGTGCTAAAAGACAAAACGCGCATAAAAATGCAGTAGATGCTGCTAAAACTGCAGGTGTTAAACAAATTATTTATACATCTTTAGTCAATGCTGATGATGAAACAAATCCATCAGTAGAAAAGAAAGATCATATTTATACTGAAAAATATATTCAAAAAGTTGGTTTAGATTATCAATTTATGAGAAATTCTCAATATGCTGAAGCAATGGTCACAAACTACTTTACTTATGCACATATGAATGCACCACTTACAAATTCACAAGGTGATGGTTTAATGGCTTATATTTCACGTAAAGACTGTGCGAAAGCATTAGCTTATGCTTTACATCGATCAAATGAATTCCATCAAAAAGTATGGAACATCAATGGTTTAGAATTAATGACAATTTCAACATTCTGTGCTATTGGAGATGTCAGTACAGGAAATCATGTTCCATTTGTGAATGTGACAGATGAAGAAAACTATCAAATTTGGGATGCTATGGGTGTTCCTAGAACAACAGATGGTGTATTCCAAAAAGATTCAGAAGCACCATTTTCATCAGATGGAATGGTTACATTTGCTCAAGCTATTAGAGAAGGTAAAATGGATATTCATACAAAAGACTTTGCTGAACTTACAGGAGATACACCTATTTCAGTAAGATATATGTTTGATCATCAAGAAGAATTCCAAATTGGTGAAAGACATTCTCAAGATAAATAAGATATTTAACAAAAGTGAATCGATAAAGGATTCACTTTTTTTATGCTCAAAAATTAAATTTCTATATATAAATAATGGATGTTTTATTTTAATGTCATAATTTAGAAAAACGGGGCAATATAGCATAAATGAAAGTGGTCCTTCATTTATAGAAAGGGTTAGATTGTTGTTAGAAAATGACTTGAAAGTTCAAATAGGAAACTTTTAGTAATTAATGCAAGACAAGCAGGAAAAATATTATGAGAGATGAAATAGAAAGAAGTGGATACGCTAAATTATAGAGGATATCAATTTTATAAAGAAAACCCGTCTTTGATGATATGGAAAGTCATTGAAAAAATATTTCAAGATTGTCATTTGTAATTAAATAAATATATTGAAAATCCATTTTATCTACTTTTAATAGACATTTTTTGTGTTTTATGTCATAATACCAAAGCTACTTAAAAGAAAGGAATGACGATATGATATCAACACAAAATGTCTCATTAAGATATGGAGATAGAGCATTATTTGAAAATGTTTCTGTTAAATTTACAGAAGGTAACTGTTATGGAATTATTGGTGCCAATGGTGCTGGTAAATCTACATTTTTAAAAATCTTAGCAGGAGAAATTGAACCTAATAAAGGGGAAGTTATTATTGAACCTCATAAAAGATTATCTGTTTTAAAACAAGATCACTTTGCTTATGATGAAAATAAAGTTGTTGAAACTGTTATTATGGGTAATAAAAGACTTTATGAAATCATGCAAGAAAAAGAAAGATTATACGCAAAAGAAGATTTTAATGATGAAGATGGTATTTTACTTGGTGAATTAGAAGGTGAATTTGCGGATATGGATGGTTGGAACGCTGAAGCTGATGCTGAAACAATGCTTAATGGTTTAGGAATTACTTCTGAGTTTCATGATATGTATATGAAAGATTTAGATGGAAATCAAAAAGTAAAAGTTTTATTAGCGCAAGCCTTATTTGGTGACCCAGATATTTTATTATTAGACGAACCAACAAACCACTTGGATTTAAAAAGTATTAATTGGTTAGAAAACTTCTTGTTAAATTTCAAAAATACTGTCATTGTTGTTTCTCATGACCGCCATTTTTTAAATAAAGTTTGTACACATATTGCTGATATTGACTATAGCCGTATTCAATTATACGTTGGAAACTATGATTTCTGGTATGAATATAGTCAAATGCAAATTCAACAAGCGAAAGATCAAAATAAAAAAGCTGAAGCAAAGAAAAAAGAATTAGAAGAATTTATTGCACGATTCAGTGCCAATGCTTCAAAAGCCAAACAAGCAACTTCTAGAAAGAAATTATTAGATAACTTAGAAATGGTTGATATTAAACCATCTCTTAGAAGATATCCATTTATTGGTTTTAAACCAGGAAGAGAAGTAGGAAATATCGTTTTAAATGTTGAAGGTCTTACTAAAGTAGTTGATGGAGAAAAACTTATTAATAATGTTTCATTCTCTATTCAACCAAATGAAAAAGTTGCTTTTGTAGGAGATGATAAAGCAACAGAAGCGTTCTTTAAAATTATTATGGGTGAAGATGAAGATTATGAAGGAGAATTTAAATGGGGTGTGACAACAAGCCAATCTTATTTTCCTAAAGATAACTCAAAATATTTTAATGACTGTGAATTATCACTTGTTGATTGGTTAAGACAATTTACAGATGGAACGGTTTATGAACAAGATTTAAGAGGATGGTTAGGAAGAGTATTATTCTCTGGAGAAGAAGCTTTAAAGAAAGCAAATGTTTTATCTGGAGGAGAAAAGGTAAGATGTATGCTGGCTAAAATGATGATGGAAGATGCAAATGTTCTTGTTTTTGATGAACCAACAAACCATTTGGATCTTGAATCAATTCAAGCTTTAAACCAAGGTCTTATTCAATTTAAAGAAAATATTTTATTTACATGTCATGACCATCAATTTGTACAAACAATTGCTAATAGAATTATTGAATTTAATAAAGATGGTATGATTGATCGTTTATCAACATACGATGAATATTTAGAATATAAAGAAGAATTAGAAACAAAATAAAGGATCCAAGAAGGATCCTTTATTCGTTTACGATATATAATGTTTTATAAGGGAAGGAAATTTGAAAAAAATTTTTTCTAAGAAAGATGTTTAAATATTATTTATCTTTCTTGCTATTATCATAATAAACAATTGTGAACTGAATATTTCTTATTAAACAAAAAAGCCTTTTTTAAAGACTTTTTTTAAATAATAATTGGGAAGGGAATATGAATTTATTATTTAACGAAAGATGATTGATCTTTCATGGTTATAATATAGATGAAAACTATAATAGAACAATGGTTCAATCATGTGTTTTTATGTGATGTCGTAAAATTAAATGATAAAGAAGATTGAAAAAAATTATCATTTTGGTAAAATTGTTTTAAACAATGTGAGGTGATAAAGTGAAATTACATTTTACAAAAATGGAAGGTATTGGAAATGACTATATTTATGTTGATGGAATCCATCAAGAAGTACCGATGGATGCTGAATTTATTAGTCGTATTTCAAATCGCCATTTTGGTATTGGTGGAGATGGGATGATCGTTATTTTAAAGTCTGATCAATATGATTTTAAAATGCGTATGTTCAATCTAGATGGTAGTGAAGGAATGATGTGTGGAAATGGAATTCGTTGTTTTGCTAAATTTTGTTATGACCATCATTTAACAGATAAAAAGGTTTTAAATATTGAAACAAAGGCAGGTTTACGTATTGTAGAACTTATTTTTGATGGGGATGAAGTTGTTGGCGCAAAAGTAGATATGCAAGAACCAATTTTAAATTGTAAAGACATTCCTGTTATTTTTGATCAAGAAAAAATGATTAATGAAAAAGTGATGATTGGAGATCAAGAATATGCTTTAACAGCTGTTTCTATGGGGAATCCCCATGTCATTACGTATGTTGATTCATTAGATTTTGATATTGAAACAATAGGAAAACAATTTGAACATCATCAAATATTTCCAGAATCAGTCAATACTGAATTTGTTGAAGTAATCAATGATCATTATTTAAAAATGCGTGTATGGGAAAGAGGCAGCGGTGAGACAATGGCTTGTGGAACAGGTGCTTGTGCCGTTATGTATGCAAGTTATTTGAATGGTTATTGTAAAGAAAAAGCAACAGTTGAGCTTCTTGGAGGAAAGTTAGAAATTGAACTTCAAGAGGGACATATTTTTATGACAGGTCCAGCAACAACTGTGTTTGAAGGAAAAATAAAAATATAAGGAGGAAATTTATGTTACAAACAGCAGAAGAAATTATTAAGTATATTGGTGATGCAAAGAAACAAACACCAATTAAAATGTATTTAAAAGGTGAAAATTTACCTGATACAGATGCATTCCATTTATTTGGAGATAGTCATTTTAAAATTGCTATTGGAGATTTAGATGCCATCAATGCTTATGTTGAAGAAAATAAAGATTTAATCAAAGATTCATTTATTGAACAAGATCGTCGTAATAGTGCGATTCCAATGTTAGATATGAGAAATATCAACGCTCGTATTGAACCAGGATGCTTCATTCGTGAAAATGTTTCTATTGGAGATAATGCCGTTATCATGATGGGTGCTGTTATCAATATCGGTGCTAAAATTGGTGAAGGCTCAATGATCGATATGGGTGCTGTTTTAGGAGGACGTGCTGAAGTTGGAAAACATTGTCATGTTGGAGCTGGAGCAGTGTTAGCTGGTGTTATTGAACCACCTAGTGCTTCACCTGTTATTCTAGAAGATGATGTTTTAATTGGTGCAAATGCGGTTGTTATCGAAGGTGTTCATATTGGTAAAGGTGCAGTTGTAGGTGCAGGAAGTATTGTTACTCAAGATGTACCTGCTGGTGCGGTTGTTGTTGGAAATCCAGCAAGAATCATCAAGGAACAAAAAGATGAAAAAACTGAAGGTAAAACACAATTAATGGATGATTTACGTAAAATCTAGGATACGATTATGGAACAATTATTAGATCAAATAAGGACATGGCGTCGTCATTTACACGCCATTCCTGAAATCGGTTTTCAAGAATATAAAACATCAAAGTATCTTTATGAAGAATTAGAAAAAATGGGGTATCAGCCTTTAAAAATAACAGAAACGGGAATTGCTGTTTATCTTGATTTTCATAAAGAAAAAACACTTGCTTTTAGAAGTGATATCGATGCTTTAGAAATTGAAGAACAAACAGGTGTATCATTTAAAAGTGCACATCAAGGAAAAATGCATGCCTGTGGTCATGATGGACATATGACAGCACTTCTTGGACTTGCTTATAAGCTAAAAGATGTTCAAGATCTACCACATAATGTTTTGCTTATTTTTCAACCAGGAGAAGAAGTGGTCAATGGGGCACCATCAATTATTAATACAGGTATTTTTGAAAAATATCATGTTAAAGGAATTTATGGTTTACATATGTTCCCAGATGTTGATGAAGGAAAAATTGCTTGTCGTAAAGGTCCTTTAATGGCTGAAAGTGGTGAATTGGATGTAACGGTTCATGGTAAAAGTGCACATGCAGGAAAATATCATGAAGGAATTGATTCAATTGTGATTGCGAGTTTTTTGATTAGTAATTATCAAAGTATCATTTCACGAATGATTTCGCCAATGCAACCTTGTGTTTTAAATATAGGTGAAATACATGGGGGAACGGTCAGAAATATTGTGGCTAGTCAAACAAGTTTCCATGGAACACTTAGAACTTATAGTGAAGAAGTTTTTTCACGTATTGTAGAAGCAATGAAAGGGTTTAATCAAGGAATGGAACAAGCATATCATTGTCAAATTGATTTTGCCTGTCAACCTTTTAACCCACCTGTTTTAAATGATGCACATTTATATGAAGAACTTAAAAAGAATGTTGGCGCAAACTTCGAAGAACTTGAAGAGCCTGTGATGTTAGCAGAAGACTTTGCTCATTATCAAAAAGTGATTCCTGGTGTTTTCTTTTATGTGGGGACAAGATGTAAAGAATATACTTCAGGTCTACATACACCAACTTTCAATTTTCATGAAGAAGTTTTAGTACAAGCTGTTGAACTTTATGAAAAACTTGCAAGAAATGTACAATTGGGGGACTAAAAATGAATTATTATGATAGATCATTGGATGCTTTAATGCATGCCTATGGAAGATATAATGTCACATTTGATCATGGAGATGGCATTCATTTATATGATGTAAATCAAAAAGAATATATTGATTTCTTTTCAGGAATTGGTGTTAATTCTTTTGGTTATAATTATCCAGCTTATGTAGAAGCAATGGAAAAACAATTACATAGATTAATGCATATTTCTAACTACTTTAATACGGTTGAAACAATTGAAGCAGCTGAATGTGTTAAAAAAGCTACAAAATTAGATAAAGTATTCTTTACAAATTCAGGTGCTGAATCAACAGAAGGAGCTTTAAAACTTGCACGTAAATATTATTATCAAAAACATGGAAAAGCAGATAGTGAAATCATTTCCTTAAATCATTCTTTCCATGGAAGAACAACAGGATCTGTTAAACTTACAGGGAATGCACATTATCAAGAAGCGTTTGGACCTTTAATTGAAGGTGTAAAATATGCCAATATCAATGATTTAGAAAGCGTTAAAGCATTAATAAGTGAAAAAACAGCAGCAATCATTGTTGAACCTGTTCAAGGTGAAGGTGGCGTTTACGTTTGTACAAAAGAATTCTTAACAGGTTTAAGAAAACTTTGTGATGAAAAAGATATTGCTTTGATTTTAGATGAAGTTCAATGTGGTATGGGTCGTACAGGAACAATTATGACTTATTTCCAATACGATATCTTACCTGATATTTTATGTTTAGCTAAAGGAATTGGGGCTGGTTTTCCAATGGGAGCCTTTGTCGCAAATAAAAAGTTTGCTGCAGCGATGGAACCTGGAGATCATGGTTCTACTTATGGTGGAAATCCAATGGCTGGACAAGCATGTCGAACAGTCTTTAAAATCTTAGAAGAAACAAAAATGCTTGATCATGTTCAAGACATTAGTGAATATTTAATTGAAAAATTAGATGATTTAAAAGATAAATATTCTTGTATTAAAGAAAGACGTGGTTTAGGATTGATGATTGGTTTAGAATTTGATCGACCAGTTAAAGATATTGTTCAAACTTGTTTAGATAATGGACTTATTGTTGTCATGGCAGGAGCGAATGTTATAAGAATGTTACCACCATTTATTACAACTGAAAAAGATGTGGATCAAGCAATTGCTATTTTAGATCAAGCAATTGAAAAAAATATTTAAATATTTTAAAAAATTAAAAGAAAAATAGGATGTTTTTGACATATATAATGATGAGGTGATAAATATATGTTGAAATATCCTATTTTTTTACAAGATAATGAAAACAGTTGTGGTGCATACTGTATTAAAATGCTCTTAAGTTTTTATAAAAGAGATGATGAAATTAAAAATATTAAAAAGCGTTGTCGTCTTACAAAAGAGGGTATTACGGTTTATGGATTGATACAAGTTTTAAAAGAATATCATCTAGAAGCAAAAGCGTATCAATGTGAGTTTAAACATTTATTTGAAGAGGTCAATTGCCCAGTAATCATTCATTTAAAACAAGATGATCTCTATCATTATGTTGTTTTGTATAAAATCAAAGATGAATATTTTTTAGTGGGAGATCCAGCCAAAGGACTCATAAAAATGTCTTATGAAATTTTTTCAAAACAGTTTACAGGGGTAATCATAATGGTCAATCATGTAGGAATGCCGCTTACTAAAAGAAATAACTATACTTTTCAAAATTTTCTAAAAGATCATTTTAAACAACATTATCAAACAATTATTAAAATGGTCATCAAAACCATTATTATTTCTCTATTGACAATGCTTTTTTCTTATTATTATCAATTATTGATTGATTCTTTTTCAAAATATCAAATTTATCAAATTATTCTCATTTCTCTTGGTTTTACAATACTCTATGCTTTTAAACTTTTATTAGATTATTTAAGAAGACAACAAATTTTAGAATTAAGTAAAGAACTTAATCAAGAATATGCTTTAAAAACAATGCAAAATCTGATTTATCAAGATTATGATTATATTGATGGTTTAGAAAAAGGAACTTTATTATCTAGATCACAAAACTTATTTGAATTAAGTCAATATTTTATAGAATTTTATCATGTAATATTTATTGATAGTATTTTAATACTCTTTATTTTGTTTTTTATTTTATCGATTCAGTTATCTTTGTTTTTCATTGTTTTATTGATGATGGTCCTCATTTTTTTAGTATTTTATTTTTATAGTAAAAAACTACATATTGGAAATAAAAAAATATTAGAACAAAAAGAACATTTAAATGATGGTTTGTTGGAATTTCAAGAAAACTATTTTCAAACAATCCAGTTTAAAGTTAAAAAAATGATGAAAAATAAATTGGGATATCTCTATGATAACTATTTTATGGATGTTTATCATCATGATGAAATAACAAATAGGCATCAAATTCAATTAGAAGCATTGATTCAAATCATGATCATGGTTGTTTTATTATTTTCTATTTTCATTTATAAAAAACAGCAGATGACTCTTGGAACAGTGATGCTTGTTTATTTATTACTTTCTTATATGATTGATCCTTTAATGAAAATATCAGCCTTTATTGCGATGCATGATGAATTACAAATTATTTTTGAAAGATATAAAGAAATGTTACCTGAAAAAAGAGAGAGGAAAAAGAAAATCAAAAAGATAAAAAGCATTGAATTAAAACATGTAAGTTTTAGTTATGGTTATACACGACCTCTTTTTGATCATTTTCAACTGAAAATAGAAAAATCAGTGTTTATTCAAGGAAAAACAGGAAGTGGTAAATCAACACTTTTAAAACTGATCATGAATCAATTACAACCAACAAAAGGAGAAATTGTTATTAATGGAATCAATCTACAAGAACTTGATTTAAATAGTTATTATAGTCATATTAAATATTTAAATAAAACTCCTGTTTTTTATAAAGAATCATTAAGAACGAATATAATTTTTGATCGTTTGTTTTTAGAGGATAAAATGATAGAATTATTGCATTATTTTATGTTGGATGATTTAGTAAATGGTTTAGATTTAAAGCTTGATGAACAGGGTGGCTTTTTATCATCGGGACAAGGACAGCTCGTGATGATTATTCGTGCACTATTAAGTGAACCCGATGTTTTGATTTTAGATGAAGCATTTAGTAATATAGATCAAGAAAGATTACAATTATTGATCAATTATCTAAGTTTTCAAAAGATCATCGTGATTATTGTTTCTCATCAAATAAATATGATGAACTGCCAGTTTGACTGTGTTATAATTGATTCAGGAAAAATAGTGGGTGAGGAAGATTATGGAAATAGATTTAGCACTTAATAATGAAGTAGAAGATTTTAAAGAAGATTATGAAAGTATTTATTTAGAAATTATTCAAGAAGCATGTAAACAATTAGATATTCATGATGATTTAGAATTATCAGTTATTTTTGTAGATGATCAGCGTATTCATGAAATCAATAAGGAATATCGTAAAATTGATCGTAGTACAGATGTTATTAGTTTTGCTTTAGAAGATAGTGAACAATATTATATTGAAGGTATGCCAAGAGAAATAGGAGATATTTTTATTTCAATTGATCATGCTAAAATGCAAGCAGAAGAATATGGTCATTCATTTTATCGAGAAATGTGTTTTTTATTTACACATGGTTTATTACATTTGCTTGGATTTGATCATATGAATGAAGAAGATGAAAAAGTGATGTTTTCAAGACAAAAAGAAATATTGAATGCTTTAAATATTGAAAGGAAGTAATATGGACCAAAATAAATTAATCGATTTAGCTTGGAAAGCAAGAGAAAATGCGTATGTTCCTTATAGTCATTTTAAAGTAGGAGCTTGTATTGCTTTAAAAGATGGAACATTTGTTCAAGGATGTAATATTGAAAATGCTGCTTATGGGTCAACAATGTGTGCAGAAAGAAATGCTGTCTTTGGCGCTTATTGTAAAGGTTATCGCAAAGAAGATATTATTGGACTAGCAATTGTTGCTGATTGTAGTCCGATTGTTTCTCCATGTGGGGCATGTCGCCAAGTATTATCAGAACTTGTTGATTTAGAGATGCCCATCTTTCTAGCAAATAAAGAAAAAGTAGAAAAACATACAATTGGTGAATTATTACCAATGGTATTTATAGGAGAGAGTTTATGAGTTTTAAATCAGGATTTGTCAGTATTGTAGGACGTCCAAATGTTGGAAAGTCTACCTTATTAAATCAAATATTAAAAACAAAGCTTGCTATCATGTCAGATGTTGCTCAAACAACACGTAATACAATTCAAGGTATTTATACAGATGATGAAGCACAAATCATTTTTATGGATACACCAGGAATCCATAAACCTCAAGATGGTTTAGGAAACTTTATGAATACGACTGCTTTAAATAGTATTTATGGAGTGGATATGGTTTTATTTATTGCACCAGCAAATGAAACGATTGGTAGAGGAGACCGTTTTATTATTGAAAGATTAAAAGAAGCGGATGGACCGGTTTTCCTTTTACTTAATAAATGTGATCTTGTTTCTAAAGATGAAGTTATTAAAAAATTAACAGAATGGAAAGAACTTTTTGATTTTAAAGAAATCATTCCTATTTCAGCTTTAGAAGATCAAAATGTGGATACATTGATTTCTACAATTAAAACATATTTAAATGAAGGAATGATGTATTATCCAAAAGATCAAATGACAGATCATCCAGAAAGATTTGTGATGGCTGAATTTATTAGAGAAAAGATTCTTTATTTTACAAGAGAAGAAGTTCCTCATAGTGTTGCAATCGTTGTTGAAAGAATGGCAGAATTAGAGGATGGCAGTGTAGAAGTTATTGCGACAATTGTTGTTGATCGTAAATCTCAAAAAGGTATTTTGATTGGTAAACAAGGAAGTATGATCAAAAAAATTCGTCAAAATGCACAAAGAGAAATGAAACGTTTTTTACAAACAACAGTGCATTTGGAATTATTTGTTAAAGTTGAAAATAATTGGCGTAATAAACAAAAATATTTAAAAGAATTTGGTTATAACGAAGATGACTATTAAAAAAGAAGAAGTTGTTTCTTTAGGTATTGTTTTAAAGACGCATCCTTATAAAGAAAGTGATTCTTTAGTCACTGTGTATTTTAAAGATTATGGAAAAATGACTTTGATTGCTCGGGGTGTAAAAAAATTAAAAAGTAAAAATGCTTCGGCTTGTCAAAGTCTTACACTTTCAGAGTTTACTTTTATACCTAGAAATGGTTTATCAACGATGATTAAAGCAAGTTCGGTTGATTTTTATCGTTATATTAAAGAAAATCTTGAATTAGAAGCGTATGCAAGTTATTTTATGGAATTTATTTTAAAAAATGAAGAAGATAACCAACCGGATTTAGAAATCTTTGATACTTTAAAAAAATCATTGGATGCTTTAAATCATGGTTATCCCTATCCATTGGTTTATCTATTATATAATGCTTTTATTTTAAAAAGGTGTGGGATGGCTTTACAAGTTGATGGCTGTGTAAGATGTTTAAGACAAGATCATATAGCAGGAATCAGTTTAGAAGATGGGGGCTTTGTCTGTCACGATTGTTTATCACTTCATGATAAACAATTAGATAAGGTGACATTAAAGGCTTTTCGTCATATTAATAAATTATCGATTGATTCTATTGATCAACTTAAAGTACCGGCTGAATCTATTGATTTATTAATGGAAATTATGGATTATTATGTTGATGAGATGACGGGGATTTTATTTAAAACAAAGAAAATGATTCAAAGTCTTTCAAAAATATGACAAAAGTAGACACTTTTGTCTTTTTTTATAAACATATTTTGACTATAATAGAAAAAAAGTAAGGGAGGATTTATAGATGGGACAATTTTTACCGACAAATAGAAAAGAAATGGAAGAAAGAGGATGGCAAGAGGTAGATTTTGTCTATATTTGTGGTGATGCTTATGTAGATCACCCTTCATTTGGAGCAGCTATTATTTGTCGTACATTAGAAGCAAATGGTTTTAAGGTTGCTTTTTTATCGCAACCAGATTGGCATAAGGTAGAAGAATTTAGGCAATTTGGGAAACCTCGTTTAGGTTTTTTAATTTCTTCAGGTAATATTGATTCAATGGTCAATCACTATACCGTTTCTAAAAAAAGAAGACATAAAGATTCTTATACACCAGGTGGCGAAGGTTTTAAAAGACCTGATAGAGCAGTGATTGTTTATAGTCAAATGGCAAGACAAGCATTTCCTGATGCAAATATTTTAATTGGAGGAATTGAAGCTTCTCTTAGACGTTTAGCTCATTATGATTATTGGAGTGATAAGGTTAGAAAATCGATTATTATTGATGCCAATGCAGATTTATTAATGTTTGGAATGGGAGAAAACAGTATTATTGAAGTTGCAGAAGCATTAGATAGTGGGTTAGATATTAAATATTTAACGTATTTAGATGGAACAGTTTATAAAACAAAAAATATCGATGATTTAAATGAAGCTGATTATATAATGCTTCCTAGTTACGAAGAAATTACAACATCTAAAAGAAAATACGCTGAATCTTTCCAAAAACAATATTTAAATACCGATCATTATAATGCTAAAATCTTAGTTGAACCTTATCAAGGATGGTATGTGGTTCAAAATAAACCGAATAGACCACTTACCCAAAGAGAATTCGATAGAGCTTATGGTTATGATTACAATCGTGATTATCATCCAAGTTATCAACACGTTCCAGCTATTGATGAAGTAAAATTTTCACTTATTTCAAATAGAGGGTGTTTTGGATCATGTAATTTCTGTGCTCTAGCGTTCCATCAAGGAAGAATTATTCAAGCAAGAAGTCATGAATCAATTATTGCTGAAGCAAATAAAATGGTTTGGGATCCTGATTTTAAAGGATACATTCATGATGTTGGTGGACCAACAGCTAACTTTAGAGATACTGCTTGTGATAAACAAAAAACCAAAGGGGCTTGTCCTACAAAACAATGTTTATGGCCAGAACCTTGTAAAAATTTAAAAGTTGATCATGAAGATTATTTATCATTACTTACAAAATTAAGACAGCTTCCAAACGTTAAAAAAGTTTTCGTACGTTCAGGAATTCGTTATGATTATCTCATGTATGATAAAAATGATCATTTCTTTGAAGAGCTTGTTCAACATCATATTTCAGGACAATTAAAAGTTGCTCCTGAACATATCAGTAATCATGCTTTAGATAAGATGGGCAAACCAAGACGTGGGCTTTACGAAAAATTTGTTGATAAATATTATCGTATTAATGAAAAATATAATAAAAAACAATTCTTAGTGCCTTATTTAATGTCCTCTCATCCAGGATGCCGTTTAGAAGATGCTATCGAACTGGCGGAATATTTAAGAGATATTCATCATCAACCAGAACAAGTACAAGATTTTTATCCAACACCAGGAACACTTTCAACAACGATGTATTATACAGGGTTGGATCCTCGTGATATGACACCTGTTTATGTGCCAAAAGATCCTAAAGAAAAAGCGATGCAAAGAGCCTTGATTCAATATAAGAATCCGAAAAACTATGACCTTGTATATGAAGCCTTGATCAAAGCTAATCGAAAAGATTTGATTGGATTTGGTAAAAAATGCCTGATTAAACCACGTACAAAAAGGCAAAACTATAACAAATCTTATACAAGGGGGCATAAATGATGAAACTTACAGAAACGTATACGTCCTTAACACAAACACATATTAAATTTGATATTTATCAACCGAATGTGATATTAAGATATAAGGGAATCATTCAACTTCATCATGGATTATGTGAACATTCAGACCGTTATCAAAAATTTGCGGAATATTTAAGTCATGAAGGTTTTATTGTAGTCGTGCCTGATTTTCCTGGGCATGGTACATCACTTTATCATTTTGAACAAGGCTATTTTGGAAGCGGAAATGCGCTTGATACTTTGATTGAAGATATACAACGTTTAAGACATATTATCGCTAAAAGATATGAAGACCTTCCTTATTTTATGATTGGTGTTGATTTTGGTTCGCTCGTATTACTTAAATATGCCATGACGTATGGAAATTATATTAATGGAATGATTATGCTTGGAACATGTATGAAAAATAATTTTTATTATCGTATGAAAACGATTGTTGATTTAAATATTTTACTACATGGACAAATGAACCGTTCAAGAGTAATAAAAAAAGCAGTTGATTTATTTTTACAAAAAAATTTAAATGGTTGTTATAAAATGAGTAATCAAAAAGAAGTACAGCTTTATCAAGAAGATCCTTTAAGTGATTTTGTTTATACAAATCAAGCCTATCATGATATATTGGAATACATAAAATATGTAAGTGATGAAGATCATCTAAAACATATACCTGATTATTTACCTGTTTATTTATTATCAGGTGGTTTTGATAATCTTACTAAAAATGGAAAAGATACTATAAAACTTTATCAAATATTAAAAGGAAATGGTCTAAAAGATCTCCAATATAAGATTTATGATAATAAAAGACAAGATATTTTACATGATAATAATTATCGAGATGTCTATCATGATATCATGCATTGGTTAGACGAAAGAACCTACATCTAGTACCCTTATAGTTGGTTGACAAATATCCACTATAAGGGTATTTTATTTGTACGCGAAAAGAAGATAGAAGACTTGGAAAGCCAAGTCTTTATTCATTTATATCGTAAAAAAGGAGAAAATTATGGCAACTAAAGATATGGATAAATTAGTAAATCATGCAAAATCAACTGGTTTTGTATATCAAGGTTCAGAAATCTATGATGGACTAGCAAATACTTGGGATTATGGACCATTAGGGGTTGAAATGAAAAACAATATTAAACGTTTATGGTGGAAAAGATTCATTCAAGAATCTCCTTATAACGTTGGTTTAGATTCAGCTATTTTCATGAATCCAAAGGTATGGGAAGCTTCAGGACATGTTGGTGGTTTCTCTGATCCATTAATTGACTGTAAAGAATGTAAAACAAGACATCGTGCAGATAAATTAATTGAAGCATATGATCCTTCTGTACATAGTGAAGGTTGGTCTAATGAACAAACAATGTCTTATATTAAAGAACATAATATTGTTTGTCCTAACTGTGGAAAAAGTAATTTCACTGATGTTAGACAATTTAAATTAATGTTTGAAACACATATGGGTGTTGTTGAAGATGATAAATCTGTTGTTTATTTACGTCCAGAAACTGCACAAGGAATCTTTGTAAACTTTAAAAATATTCAAAGAACTTCTCGTAAAAAAGTACCATTTGGTATTGGTCAAATTGGTAAATCATTCAGAAATGAAATTACACCAGGTAACTTTATTTTTAGAACAAGAGAATTTGAACAAATGGAATTAGAATTCTTCTGTAAACCAGATACTGATTTAGAATGGTTTGATTATTGGAAAGCTTATTGTAAAAAATTCTTATTAGACTTAGGATTAAAAGAAGAAAATTTAAAGTTCAGAGATCATGAAAAAGAAGAATTATCTTTCTATTCTAAGGCTACATGTGATGTTGAATATAAATTCCCATTTGGATGGGGTGAATTATGGGGTATTGCAGACCGTACAGATTATGATTTATCTCGTCATATGGAACATTCTAAAAAATCTTTAGAATATTTAGATCCACAAACAAATGAAAAATATATTCCATATGTCATTGAACCATCTGTTGGAGCTGATCGTTTATTCTTATCTATTTTATGTGATAGTTATCAAGAAGAAACATTAGAAAATGGAGATACAAGAACAGTGATGAAATTACATCCTGCTGTTGCTCCATATAAAGTAGCAGTTTTACCACTTACTAAAAAACAAAGTGAAAAAGCTGAAGAAGTTTATGCAACACTTGCTAAACATTTCTCTGTTGAATTTGATGTTGCAGGTCAAATTGGTAAAAGATATCGTCGTCAAGATGCTATTGGAACACCATATTGTGTGACTGTTGATTTTGATACAATGGAAGACAATGCTGTTACTGTTCGTGATAGAGATACCATGGAACAAGTACGTTTACCAATTGATCAATTAGTAGGTTATATTCAAGATAAAATTACATTCTAATAAAGGAGATTATTATGCCAAGACTTTCAAATGAAAAAATCAATGAAATAAGACAAAGCGTTGATATCGTTGATGTTATTGGCAATTATCTTCCTTTAGAAAGAAGAGGTCGTAATTATTTAGCAAGGTGCCCATTTCACAATGATGATCATCCATCAATGTCTGTTTCACCTGAAAAGCAAATTTATAGATGTTTTGTTTGTTCTCATGGGGGAAATGTATTTACTTTCTTACAAGATTACTTAAAAATTTCTTTTATGGAAGCTGTCAAAATGGTGGCTCAAATGGGAAATGTTGATTTAGGTGATTTTACATTTTATGAAGAAAAACCACATGTAAATCAAGAATTAGAACCATACTATTTAATGCATGAAGAAGCTAATCGTATTTATAAACATTATTTAACGACGAAGCTTGCTTTAGAAGCAAATAGTTATTTAAGTCAAAGACATTTATCTAAAGATATTATTGACTATTTTGAAATTGGTTATGCACCGGAACAAAATATTTTATTAAAAGCTTTTGAAAAATCTGGTTTTTCAAGAATGCAAGCTTATGAATCAGGACTTGTTATAGAATCTGAAGTGGGATATGATCGCTATTCCAATCGTATTATGTTTCCTTTACATAATAGTGAAGGACGTGTTGTTGGCTTTAGTGGTCGTATCTATCAAAAAAATCAAAAAGAATCCAAGTATATGAACTCTCCTGAATCTAAGATTTTTATTAAAGGAGAGACCTTATACAATTATCATCGTATAAAAAATGATGTTAGAAATGAAGGTAAAGTCATTATTCTAGAAGGTTTTATGGATGTAATAGCATTATATAAAGCGGGCATTAAAAATACTGTCGCAATTATGGGAACAGCTTTAACTTCACAACATTTAAAAATGTTAAAGCGATTATCAAATGATATTGTTTTATGTCTTGATGGTGATCAAGCTGGAAAAAATGCGATGATAAAATGTGTGGATGCTTTAAATAATGAAGGATTTCATACATCAATCGTGGTTATTCCTGATGCAATGGATCCAGATGAATTTCTAGAAGCTAAAGGAAAAGATGAATTAATAGCACTCTTTAAAAATCCGATAAGTGCTGTTGAGTTTAAATTAAATTATTATTATGAACGTATCAATGTTGATAATTATGAAGATCGAAAAAATTATTTAGAATCCATGGTTAAAGTCATCATGCAATTGGATGATATTGTTGATCAAGATTATTATATTGGTCAACTTGAAAAAAAATCAGGATTTTCTAAAGAAACAATTCATCATTTAATGAGTCAACAAACTCCTGTAAAAAAACCAATACCTTTTAGACCAGTGACTTATGATCATGTTTCAAGATTGATTGATAAGTATCAAAAGGCTGAAAGAGATTTGTTATATTATATGATGCAGGATAAAAAGTATGCGATGCAATATGAAGCAAAAGCAGGTTATATGTATGATAAAGTTAATCGCTTAATTGCTTCCTATATTATTGATTATTATCGTCAGTATGTCATTTTAGAAGTTGCTGATTTGATTAATATGATTGATGATCAAGATATTGTTAAAAGAATTTTAGAAATATCATCTTTACATTTACCTCAATTAGAATCAAATCAAGCAATTGATGATTATATCAAAATAATACAAGAAAAACTTAAAATTGAACGAATTAAACAACTTGAACAGGAGCTATCGCAAACATATGATCCTCGTCAACAAGCAAAAATTCTTCAAGAAATTATAGAATCAAAAGATAAGGAGTAAACTATGGCAAAGAAAAAAGTACAAGCAGTTTCATTTGATGATTTAAAAAAATTAGTTGTAAATGAAGCAAAAAACAATAACAATGTATTAACCCAAGAACAAATTGATGAATATTTAATGAATTATGATTTAAGTGATGAACTCGCAGAAGAATTACTTGAATATATTCAACAAAATCAAATTACCATTTCTGATGATGATTTAGATTCATTAGATGTAGATGATGATATGTTACTTGCAGGCGTTCCTGCAATGGGCGATGATTTAGACCTTAATTTAGATGATGCAGACGATACTCCTGATCTAGATTTTGATGGTGATTTCGATATGATGACAGGGGATACATTACATATGTATCAAGAACATGATGATGATAAAGAAAGCGAAAGCACTCAACTTGGAAGTAATGTTAAAATTAATGATCCTGTAAAAATGTATCTTAAAGAAATTGGGCGAGTTGAATTATTAAATCATGATCAAGAAATTGAATTAGCTAAAAGAATTCTTGAAGGAGATGAACAAGCTAAAAAAGAACTTGCTGCAGCAAACTTAAGATTAGTTGTTTCTATCGCTAAAAGATATGTTGGGCGTGGAATGTTATTCTTAGATTTAATCCAAGAAGGAAACATGGGGTTAATTAAGGCAGTAGAAAAATTTGATTATACAAAAGGATTTAAATTTTCTACTTATGCGACTTGGTGGATTAGACAAGCAATTACACGTGCAATTGCCGATCAAGCCCGTACAATTCGTATTCCAGTACACATGGTAGAAACAATCAATAAATTAACACGTATTCAAAGACAATTAATTCAAGAATTAGGAAGAGAACCATCTGCTGAAGAAATTGCTGAAAAAATGGATGGTATGACGCCTGAAAAAGTACGTGAAATTCAAAAAATTTCATTAGAACCTGTTTCATTAGAAACACCAATTGGTGAAGAAGATGATTCTCATTTAGGTGATTTTATTGAAGATGAAGGCGCTATGTCACCAAATGATTATGCAGCAAACGAATTATTAAAAGATGAATTAAATGATGTTTTATTAGAACTTACTGATCGTGAAGAAAAAGTTTTAAGACTTCGTTTTGGATTAGATGATGGTAGAACAAGAACTCTTGAAGAAGTAGGTCGTGAATTTAATGTAACACGTGAACGTATTCGTCAAATTGAAGCGAAAGCATTAAGAAAATTAAAACATCCATCTCGTTCAAAAAGATTAAAGGATTTCTTAGATCGTTAATGAAACTATCAAAAAGATTAGAATTACTTGCTTATTTGGTAGAAAAACATAAAAAAGGAAACATCTTGGCAGATATTGGAACAGATCATGCTTATTTGCCATGTTATTTAATAGAAAGAAATATTATAGAAAAAGCTTATGCCTGTGATGTCGCAAAAGGTCCTTTTGCGGCGTCACTTTCTACTATTAGGCAATATCATTTTGAAGAAAATGTAGAAGCATTATTAGGAGATGGATTAGATCCTATTCTTGATAAAGAAGTTGATATGGTAACGATTGCTGGAATGGGATCATTTCTAATTGTAGAAATATTAGAAAAAAATAAAGCGTATTTAAACAAAGTTAAACAATTCTATTTACAACCTAACGCTAATACAGATCATTTAAGAGAATATTTGTTTAAAAATCATTTTAAAATTATAGATGAAAAAATAATCAAGGATGGGCATCATGTTTATGAAATGATGGTAGTAGAAAATACAAATCAAGATATTCAATATAGTCAAGAAGATATGATGTTTGGTCCAGTTTTAAGAAAAAATAAAAATGAATTATTTATTCGTTATTGGAAAAAACAATATCAAACATATTTAAAGATTATGAATGATTTGCCATCAAATCATCCAAGATATTTAGAATTAGAAAATCAAAAACATTTAATAGAAGGTGAATTAAATGAAAGCTTATGAAATTATGAATCATTTGGAGAAATATTTTCCTTTAAATCTTCAAATGGATTTTGATTGCTGTGGCCTACAAATTGGAAGTAGAGAAAAGGAAGTTAAAAAAGTTTATATTGCTTTAAACGCTGATAATGAAACATTACAAGCCTGTATTGAAAATAATTGTCAAATGTTAATTACACATCATCCTTTTTTATTAGAAAAAATAAAAAACATAGATACTTCTTTACATCAAGGAAAATTTATTTCAATGGCCATGAAACATGATATTGTTGTTTATAGTTTACATACATGTTTAGATCGAGGACAAAATGGGATTTCCATGAATGATTGGTTGATTCAAAAATTAGGTGTTCATGATGTTGCTTGTTATGATCATTATGAAGTTGGAAAGAAAGCTATTTTAAATGAAGTTATAAATGGAAAAGATTTCATTGAAAAAGTAAAAGATATTTTTCATATAGAACATTTAAAATATAGTAAAAATACTAATAAAACAATTCAAACAATTGCTATATGTGGTGGAAGTGCAGCAGATGATTTAGATTTTTTAGCTGATCAAGTTGATTGTTATATTACAGGGGATACTAAATATAGACACGCTAAATATGCGATAGATCATGATTGTTTATTAATAGATCCAGGGCATCATTTAGAAGTGATCGTTGAAGAAAAATTACCAGAATTATTAGAAACTTTACCTCTAGAAATTGCAGTACATCATAGTAAAGATTATTTTGAATACCAATAATATTTAAACCTTTTAGAGCTTACTTTAAAAGGTTTTTTTAATAGAAAAATATTTTCTTATTTTTGATGAATCATATAAATAGATGTAACAAATTTACATTAAAAAAATATTTTCAAGTGGATGTGCTTACATTACTTTTGCCCATTGTTAAAGTAAAAAAATAGGTTTATACTTAAAATTGTAGAGAGTAAAGGAAGGCAAAAGTTATGAAGAAAAACGAGATTATGTCAAAAACAAAAATTGTATGTACTGTAGGACCAGCATCTGAAAGCAAAGAAATGCTTACAAAATTAGTAAAAGCTGGAATGAATGTAATGAGATTAAATTTCTCACATGGAACACATGAAGAACATGCAGAAAAAATTAATACATTATTAGAAATTAATAAAGAATTATCTACAAATGTTGCTATTTTATTAGATACAAAAGGACCTGAAATTCGTACAGGTGATTTTGTTGGTGGTAAAACTACTTTTAAAAAAGGGCAAACTTCTATTATTTGTGTAGAAGATATCGAAGGTACAAGTGAAAGATTTACAATCACTTATAAAGATTTATATAAAGATGTTAAACCTGGTGGTTATATCTTAGTAAATGATGGTCAAGTGGAATTATTAGTTGATCATATTGAAGGAACTGATATTGTTTGTGTTGCAGCAAATGATGGAGAAGTAAAAAATAAACGTGGAATCAATGTTCCAGGAATTAAATTAGGATTTGATTATTTATCACCTAAAGATATTTCAGATTTAACATTTGGAGCAGGTCAACCTTTTGATTATGTAGCTGCTTCATTCTGTCGAAGAGCACAAGATATTATTGATATCAAAAAATTATTAATTGAAAATGGTAGAAATGATATTCAAATTTTAGCTAAGATTGAAAATCAAGAAGGTGTTGATAATGTAGATGAAATTCTTGATATTGCTGATGGTATCATGGTTGCTCGTGGAGATTTAGGAGTTGAAGTTCCTGCAGAAGATGTACCACTTATCCAAAAATCAATTATTAAAAAATGCAAACAACGTGGTAAAATTGTTATTACAGCAACTCAAATGTTAGAAAGTATGCAACAAAATCCACGTCCAACACGTGCAGAAGTATCTGATGTTGCTAATGCAATTTATGATGGAACAGATGCAATCATGTTATCTGGAGAATCAGCAAGTGGTCTTTATCCTCAAGAAGCAGTCATGATGATGTCTAAAATTGCTTTAAAAACAGAAGGAACTTTGGATTATCAAAGCTTACAAAGACAAGCTATTCGTACAGCACCAGATGATACAAGTGAAGCTATTTGTATGTCAGTTGCTGAAATTGCTTATAAATTTAATGTAGCAGCGATTATAGCCTTTACAGAATCAGGATTTACTGCTCGTAAAATGGCGCGTTACCGTACAAAATCTCGTATTATAGCAGCAACTCCATCTATAAAAACAGTAAAAGCATTAGCTTTAAACTGGGGTGTTAAAGCTGTTCTTTGTAAACCATTAAATTCACGTATTTCAATGATTGATTATGCAAGTATTATTGCTAGAGAAAATGGTGTAAAACCTGGTCAAAAAATCTTAGTTACTGGTGGAACACCAGGAGTTAAAGGTGCAACAAGCTATTTAGAACTTGTTGAAGTTAAATAATATTCGAAATACACTCTTAGGAGTGTTTTTCTTTTCTAATTCATAAAGATGAAATAAATGGGTTATACTATATAATAGCAAAACAATGAAAAGAAGGAGAGATTTTATATGTGTACAGCAGCAACTTATCAAACAAAAGATTTTTATATGGGTAGAACTTTGGATTATGAATTTTCCTATGGTGAAAAAATAGCAATTATGCCAAGAAACTACCCTTTACAATATAGACATGGATTAAAAAATATTGAACATTATGCCATGATTGGTATGGCTCATGTATTAGATGAATATCCTTTATATTATGATGCTGTTAATGAAAAAGGTTTAGGAATGGCAGGATTAAATTTTGTCGGAAATGCTTGTTATCAAGAGGTTAAAGAAGGAGCAGTCAACGTTGCTCAATATGAATTCATTCCTTGGGTTTTAAGTCAATGTGCAACGCTTAAAGAAGCTAAACAACTTATTCAAACAATCAATTTAGTGAAGACACCTTATAATGAACATTTACCAGCCGCATCATTACATTGGATCATTGCAGATCAAAGTGGATGTATAACTGTTGAATCAGTCGAAGAAGGATTAAAAATCTATGAAAATCCTGTAGGAGTTCTTGCAAATAATCCTTCATTTGATAAACAATTATTCAACTTAAATAATTACATGTCTTTATCACCTAAACAACCACAAAATTATTTTTCTAAACAATTAGATTTAAAATCCTATTCTAGAGGAATGGGAGCTCTTGGATTACCTGGTGATTTATCTTCAATGTCACGTTTTGTACGCGTTGCATTTACTAAAATGAACGGACAATCAAAAGATAATGAAAGAGATAGTGTTAACCAATTTTTCCATATTTTAGGTTCTGTAGAACAACAAAGAGGGTGTTGTGAAGTAGATGATGGAAAATATGAAATTACGATTTATACGTCATGTTGGAATAGTCAAAAGGGAATCTATTATTATACAACATATAATAGAAGACAAATTACTGCCGTTAATATGCATAAAATAAATTTAGATGGTCAACATCTTACTAGTTACCCAATGCTAGATGATGAAGAATTTTATGAACAAAATTAGTATTTTTAAGATAGCGAAAGCTATCTTTTTTTTATATTTAAATGTGATTAAAATCACATAATTTTCATATATTTCAAAGAAAACAAGTTAATTTTTTAACTTGTTGTAAACGCTTTCAATTTGAAAATAATAGGACTAAAATAGGGTTAAAGGGGATGGAAGTTATGAGTTTAAAATCATTTATTGGAGGTATACATCCAAAAGATCAAAAACAATATACAAAGGATTTACCTATTATTAAAATAAAAGCAAGTGATGAAGTTGTATTTCCTTTAAAACAACATATTGGTGCACCTTGTCAACCAATTGTTAAAGTAAAAGATGAGATAAAAGTTGGGCAAGTTATTGCTTGTAGTGATGCTTTTGTTTCAAGTCCTATTATTTCTTCAGTTTCAGGTATAGTAAAAAAAATAGAAGAAAGAATGGATGTCAGTGGGAAAATGCAAGAATCAATTGTTATTGCTAATGATGGATTATATCAAAAAGTTGAAAATAATAATAATAAACAAGAATTAACTTATGAAGAAAAAATTGAAAGAATTAAGGCAGCAGGTATAGTTGGTCTAGGAGGAGCAGGGTTTCCTACACATGCAAAATTATCTGTTAAAGATTCAAATCAAGTTCAATATTATATTGTTAATGGTGCGGAATGTGAACCCTATCTTACAAGTGATTATCGCTTGATGCTTGAAAAAACAGATGAACTAATAGCAGGAATTCATGTTCTATTAGAAATGTTTCCAAAAGCTCTTTGTTATATTGCCATTGAAGATAATAAAAAAGAGGCTATTCATTTATTAAAAGAAAAGTGTAAAGATGAAAAAAGAATTGCTGTGAAAGAACTAAAAACAAAATATCCTCAAGGTGGAGAAAGAATGCTTGTTAAGGTTTTAACAGGAAAGACATTAAATTCTAAAATGCTTCCTTTAGATGTAGGATGTATTGTTGATAATGTAGCAACAGTGATTGCTATTAATCAAGCGGTTCGTTATAATCAACCTTTAATTTCTAAAGTAATGACGATTTCGGGTGATGGAATAACACCTAGCAATATTGAAGTTCCTATAGGAACGAGTTTTAAATGGATTGTTGAACAATTAGGAGGTTTCAAATCTGAAGTTCAAAAACTTATTTGTGGAGGTCCAATGATGGGAAGTGCCCTTATTCATTTAGATATACCTGTAACTAAGACATCAAGTTCTTTACTTGCACTTGTACAAGATGAAGTATCCCTTTTTGAACCTTCTGCATGTATTCGTTGTGGTCGATGTAAAGACGTGTGTCCGAGTTTATTAGTTCCTCAAAAACTTTATCAAATAGCAACAAAAAATGATACAGAGGCCTTTATTTTAAATGGTGGAATGGAATGTATAGAATGTGGTTGTTGTAGCTATACATGTCCAGCAAAAAGAAATATGACACAGGCATTTAAGAAGATGAAATATTTAGTCTCTATTAATAAAAGAAAGTAGGTGTTATTCATGAATCAATTACTACATGTTTCTGCTTCACCGCATATTAAAGATCGTGTTACAACATCTTCTATTATGCTAGATGTCATTATTGCTTTAATACCAGCTACTTTATTTGGAATTATTCAATTTAAAATAAATGCTTTATTGATTATTGTAACAACGATAACAACATGTGTTTTAGCAGAATATTTATATGAACGTTTTATGAAAAAAACAATTACCATCAAAGATCTATCAGCAGTTGTCACAGGACTTATTCTTGCTTTAAATTTACCATCAACAGTTCCTTTATGGCTTCCTGTTATTGGTGGCCTCTTTGCTATTATTGTGGTTAAACAATTTTATGGAGGCTTAGGACAAAATTTTATGAATCCAGCTTTAGCAGCAAGATGTTTTTTATTGATTTCCTTTACTGGAAGAATGACAAATTTTGCATTTGACGGGATGACTTCATCAACGCCACTTGCAATTTTAAAAAATGGAGAAAGCTTTGATTTAATAAGGATGTTTATTGGAAATACTGCTGGAACAATAGGGGAAACTTCTACGGTTGCTTTGCTTATAGGAGTTGTTTATTTACTTATTAAAGGAGTTATTAAATTAACAATTCCAATGACTTATATCATAACTTTTTCTATTTTTACATTATTATTTTCACCTTGTTCTTTTGATTTTTACTATTTAGCTTGTGAGCTTTGTGGAGGAGGACTTATTTTAGGGGCATTCTTTATGGCTACTGATTATGTAACAAGTCCGATGGATCAAAAAGGACAAATAATTTATGGAGTTTTATTAGGTGTTTTAACGGGATTATTTCGTTTTTTTGGAACTAGTACAGAAGGTGTTTCTTATGCAATTATTATTTCTAATTTACTTGTTCCGTTAATTGATAAATTCACTTTAAAAGGCGGTGTTTATCAATGAAGAAAATAATAAAAGATATTCTTATTTTATGTATTATTACGGTCATATGTGGTGGTGTTTTAGGTTATGTTTACCAAATTACTCTAAGCCCTATTGAAAAACAAGCTCAACAAAGTCAACAAGAAGCTTATTTAGAAGTCATGAAAGAAGCAACATCATTTAAAGAAATTAATTCAAAAGAAATCAATAAATTAGCTAAACAATTAAAAAATAATTATGGTAAAAATGGGATAACAATTGAAAAAGCTTTAAAATCTTTTAAACAAAAAGAGGGTATAGGCTATATTATTCAAGTTGTTGATCATGATGGTTTTGGTGGAGATATTGAGTTAATTGTTGGTATCAACCTTCAAAAAGAAATTACAGGAGTTGAAATTTTATCAATTGATGAAACAGTAGGACTTGGAATGAATGCTAAAAATGAAGATTTTAGAAATCAATATGTAGGGAAAAAAGTAGATCATTTCCAAGTCGTTAAAAATGGTAAACAAAATGAAGATGAAGTAGATTCTTTATCAGGAGCGACAATTACTTCAAAAGCAATGACAAGTGGAATGAATGCAGCCTTAGATTTTTATGATTTATTGAAAGGAAGATGAAAATATGAAGAAGTATTTAAAACCTTTATATAATGGAATCATTAAAGAAAATCCTACTTTTGTTTTAATGCTAGGAATGTGCCCAACACTTGCTGTTACTACATCAGCTATTAATGGTATGGGAATGGGACTTACGACGATGGTGGTTTTAATTATGTCGAATTTTGTTATTTCAGCACTTAGAAAAATAATTCCTAGTCGTATGAGAATACCTGCTTATATAGTGATTGTAGCATCACTTGTAACAGTTGTTCAATTACTACTTCAAGCATATATTCCTTCATTATATGATACATTAGGTATTTATATTCCTTTAATTGTTGTTAATTGCATTATTTTAGGAAGAGCAGAAGCTTTTGCTTCTAAAAATAATCCGCTTCTTTCTATAATGGATGGATTAGGAATGGGGTTAGGTTTTACTCTCGCATTAACCTCAATAGGTTTAGTAAGAGAAATTTTAGGTTCTGGAACAGCATTTTCAATGACTTTACCTATTTCCTTTGAACCAATTACTATTTTTGTAATGGCACCAGGAGCATTCTTTATCTTAGCTTTATTAACAGCTATTCAAAATAAATTAAAGCTACCTAGTGCAACAAATGTACAAAATTCATCTTTAAAATGTGGAGGGGATTGTTTACATTGTCATGGTAGTCAATGCCAAATTAATAAATCCTTGTTAAAGGAGGATCCTGAAAAATGAAAACACTTATACTAACACTCATTAGTGTATCTTTAGTTAATAATGTTGTCTTATCACAATTTTTAGGATTATGTCCATTTTTAGGCGTTTCTAAACAAACAAAAACAGCTCTTTCGATGGGTGGTGCAGTTATTTTTGTTATTACGATTGCTTCTGCAGTTACTCACGTTTTATATCGTTTACTTGTTTTATTACATGTAGAATACTTAGAAACAGTAACTTTTATTCTTATTATTGCTGCTTTAGTACAACTTGTTGAATTGTTTTTAAAAAAATACTCGACAGCTTTATATAATGCATTAGGTGTTTACTTACCATTGATTACAACGAATTGTGCAGTTTTAGGTGTTGCTTTAACAAATGTACAAAATCATTATAATTTTATTACAAGCGTTGTTGCTGGATTTGGAACAGCTTTAGGATTTACAATTTCTATTACAATATTAGCTGGTATAAGAGAAAGAATTGCTGATAATGATATTCCTCATGTACTTCAAGGTTCACCCATTGTTTTAATTACTGCCGGTCTTATGGCAATTGCATTTATTGGCTTTTCAGGATTAATTTAGGAGGAATGCATATGATTATTTCAATTCTTGTTGTAGGAATAATAGGTTTACTGATTGGAATTTTACTTTCGCTAGCAAGTATAAAATTTGAAGTGAAAGTAGATGAAAATGAAGAAAAAATAAGGACAGTTCTTCCAGGTAATAATTGTGGGGCTTGTGGCTATCCAGGATGTGATGGACTTGCTTGTGCCATTGCTAAAAAAGAAGCACCCATCAATCAATGTCCTGTTGGGGGCGAAGAAGTTGCTAAAAAAATAGGTGAAATCATGCATCTAGAAGTAGAAAACCATGTACATTTAGTAGCTTATGTAAAATGTAAAGGGACTTGTGATCAAATTCAAACACAATATCAATATGATGGTATTCATGATTGTTTAAGTGCTGCCATTGTTCCTGGTAGTGGTGATAAAAAGTGTCGTTTTGGTTGTATTGGGTATGGAAGTTGTGTTAAAGCTTGTGCTTTTGGTGCTATTCATATTATTGATGGTATTGCTCAAGTAGATCAGGATAAATGTAAATCATGTCAAAAATGTATGGATGTTTGCCCACAACATCTTATTGAAATGGTACCTTATGAAGCAAATAGTCATGTTAGATGCAATAGTCATGATAAAGGAGCTATTGTTAATAAAAATTGTAAAGCAGGATGTCTTGGATGCATGCTATGTACAAAGGTATGTCCAACTCAAGCAATTACAGTAGATGATTTTTTAGCACATATCGATTATACAAAATGTATTCATTGTGGAAAATGTAAAGAAAAATGTCCTAGAAAGATTATTGAATAAAAACTCCCAAAAGGAGTTTTTAATTTGAAAGATATTTTTTAAAATTTTTACTATAGCTTATTTGATTATGATCATCAATAAAACATCCTGAAACGTTTTTTATTGAATTGAGTAATGCTAATCCTTTTTCTTTACCTAAAGCAAAACAAACTGTACTTAAAGCATCTCCTTGTAAAGAACTTTTAGATATAATAGTAACAGAAGATAAACCATTATCATAACAATAGCCAGTTGAGGGATTCAAAATATGATGATATTTTTTTGAATTAATTTCAATATATCTTTGATACGTACCACTTGTTACAATCGATAAATCATTAATATTTAAACTAAGTATTGAATGATTTGTATTTTGAGGATCAGTAATACCTATAGAAAATGGATTATTATTTTTTTGACCAACACATAAAATATTACCACCTAAATTAATTAAAGCACTGTTAATCTTATTTTTTAATAGATAACTTTTAATTTGATCAGCGATATATCCTTTAGCTATCGCACCTAAATCTATCATTGTTTGTTTATTTAAAAAGCGTATTTTTTGATTATCTAATATAATATTTTGATAAGATATATCATTTAAATGAGTTTTAATTTGTTGATCATCAGGAAGTTTATTTTCTTTAAAGTTCCATAATGAAGAAACAGAACCAATGGTTATATCAAAAGCACCTTGAGAAAGTTGACTATAATAAAGACCTTCTTTAATGACTTTAAAAAGTTCTTTAGAAAGAGGTTGTTCATCTAATTTGTGATGAGCATGATTGATTTTATAGAGTTCACTTTCTTTATTATTCGCTGAAAAGACAAGTTCATACTTCTTGCATAAATTGAAACAGTTATTTAAAATATTTTTAGAGGATGAATCATACAAAGTAATTTGTACAACTGTATCTAAACAAAATTCTTTATGAGATAGCGGTGTTGTTTTTTGACAACCACATAATAAAAATGAAAAAATAATGATAGAAATAAGTATTTTTTTCATATAGACCACCTTTATCTTATTATATCATGGAGTGAAAAAATGAAAAATAAAACATTAAGAAATGATTTGATTGTTATTGTTATTTTATTTTTAATCATTGGAGGATTGTTTTTCTTTAAATCAAGAAAACAAGGTCAATTAATAGAAATAACAAAAGATAATCAAATATATGGTTATTATTCTTTAAATGAAGATCAAATCATAAAAATAGATCAAGAAAATACAATTCAAATAAAAAATCAAAAAGTAAAAATGATACAAGCTCCTTGTCCAGATCATTTATGTATTAAACAAGGAACAATTGATAAAAAAGGATCAACAATTGTTTGTTTACCACATCATTTAATAATAGAAATAAAAGAAGGAAAAGAGGAAGTACAAGATGGAAAAGTCTATTAGAAAATTATGCTATCTTTCTTTGTTTTGTGCAATTGCAATTGTTTTAAGTTATATTGAAACACTATTTCCTTTTTATCTAGGAATTCCAGGAGCTAAGATAGGTCTTGCTAATGTTGTTACCCTTACGTTGCTTTTATGTTTTGGTTTTAAAGAAGCTTTAATTGTTTTATTACTTAGAATTATGATTGTAGCTATGGCTTTTACAAATCTTTATACGTTTCTTTATAGTTTAGCAGGTGGTATTTTATCATTATTCATAATGTTTATATTTAATAAAACAAAACTATTTTCACATCTTATTATTTCAATTATGGGTGGTGTATTTCATAATATTGGACAACTACTCGTTGCTATGTGTTTCTTTAATTCTTCTGTATTTATTTATTATTTACCCTATTTAATGTTATTTGGTATTTTATCAGGGATAGGTATAGGAATGATAGGTGAACTAATCTACTTAAAAATAGGTCAAAGAATTACCAAAATGGGGTGAAAATCATGTCAATTATTCAAAAATTAGAAACAATACATTTATTAACTTCCCAAAAGAAAGTAGCAAACTTTATACTTGATAAGAAGGTGATACAAGACAAAAAGAAAGTATTCAATCTTTTAGAATATATTATTTATTGGTCTTTATTTTATTAGTTATAGGAGCAATATTGATTCAAAGTTTCTTTGCTCAACAGATAACTTTTCCTATTCAAAAAGAAATACAAGCTTTTGAACAAATCAAACGTACACAAGATTATTCAATTAGATTAGAAACCAATCAAAAAGATGAATTTAGTAAACTTGCTATAAGTATTAATGAATTATTAGATTACATAGAAAAAGAAAAAAATCGAGATCAAGAAAAACAAAAAATATTGCAAGCTCAAGCATAAAAAGATGGACAAATTACTTTAGGGTTTTTAGATATTGATCATTTTAAAGATTTTAATACTTATTTTGGACATCAAGTTGGAGATAAGGTACTTCAATTTGTATCGGCTGTTTTAAAAGAACAACTTAAAGGTAAAATAGGGCGTGTTGGTGGAGATGAATTTATTTTTTGTTTTGTTGGTAAAAAGAGATGAATAGACTTCTTCAATTATTAAAAAGTGGTTTTTATGATAATAATAGTCAACAAACTATCTCAGTATCTTGCAGTATATGTATTGCTATTATGAAAGGTAAGGATGCAGATTATACAGAATTAATTCGTTTAGGAGATAAGTCTATGTATGAAGCAAAGGATGCAGGAAGAAACTCTTTCATTATTAATGAATTGGATTAAAAGCGAACTTAAATTTCGCTTTTTTTTGTTATTTTAAATAAAAACCGAAATCTTATACCATAGTTTATAACCGCTTTTTTAATATATTAAAATAATATATAAAATAAAAAAACGAGGAGGTTAAAAGATGAATAAAGATTTTTTATAGGGTGGAGCAAGTGCTGCTAATCAATATGAAGGAGGTTATGATGTAAGAAAAAATCATGAACAAGCTATTCATAAAATTACAAAATATATGCAAGAACAAGGCGCTATTATTGATAAGTGTTGTCGAAGTAAAGATGATTTTTTAAAGGAAGGAGATATACTTGTTCAAAATTGCACCTCAAACAATACAAAGATTAAAAGAACACTATATTGAACTTTTACCACAAAATATTCAAGAAAAGAAAATGAAAGAATGGGTCAAACATTATAAAAATAATATATTAGTTTATTGTAATGGCTGTGAAAAAGGACTTAAAATAGGTGGTATAGAACGATTCATTTAGTAGAATTATTAGCAGAAAATTTATAAAAATAAAAAAATATGTTAAAATAATATCATCATATGATATAGAGGAGTATTTATGGATACAAATTCAGTATTATCAATATTATTAAGATATGTTAATGGTCAATATAAAAAAGATACAAATTATGATATAGCACTAGCTCTTTTAACACATTATAGTGAGATTCCTAAAAAAACAATTAATGAAATATCAGATTTATGCTATGTTTCACCAGCATCAATTTCACGTTTTGTTAAACTTATTGGATTTCATTCTTTTCAAGAATTTAAAAACGCCTGTTTGAATACATTGGATATTTCAAAAACTGATTATTCTCCTAAAGTGATAAAAGCAAATAAAAATGATGTTAAGGAAATTCTTCAGCATTATACAAATCGTGTAATAAGTAATATTCAATTTTCTTATGATCATCTTGATTTTGAACAATTAGATCGTATTTGTTCTTATATACACGATAGTAATGATGTTTTAATTCTTGGATTAGAGTTTTCAACTTTACTAGCTCAACATGTACAAAATCGTTTTGCTTTAATGAATAAGTATATTTCTGTAGCTATTTCTAATGAAGAACAGTTAGAAAGTGCACATGCTTTAAAAGAAGGTAGTACTGTTATTATTTTAAGTGTTGAAGGTGGCTATTTTTATCGTCATAATGAAGTTATACAAATTCTTCTTGAAAAGAAAGTTAAACTTGTTGTTTTAACAATGAATGAACATCAAAAAATGATAAATGAATTTATTGATCGAGAAGTTATTTTATGCAGTCAAGATAATACAAATACTGAATCTCGCATATCATTACTTTATACACTAGAAATAATCATCATGTATTATTGTATTTATTTTACTTATTAATAAAATTTTCAGATTATGAAAACCAGTGTTTATTTTTGAAAATAGCACTGGTTTTTTGATGACTTATTTTTTTCTTTTTCTTGTTATACTCAATGTAGACAAAGGCCAATGTCAGATACATAAAGGAGAATAGGAAATGGAAAAATTAATATCTATTATAGAAAAAACACTTGTTCCAGTTGCTAATAAATTATCACAAAACAAATATTTAAATGCAATTAGTGGTGGATGTATGTCTACTCTTGGAATAATCATGTTAGGTGCAGTTTTTACAATTTTAACGAATATTTCATGGCAACCTTATACAGATTTACTTGCTAAAACAGGGTTAGATCAGTTATTTACAGGAGTTCAAAATGTTACTACAAATTTATTAGCTGTTTATATGGCTTTTGCAGTAGGATATCGTGGAGCAACTGTATTTGGAAATAAAAAATATACTTTAACATCAGGTTTTTTATCTTTATTTGCTTATATGTTACTTATTCCATTAGATAGTACAACTTTAGCAGATGGTGGAATTAGTTTCTTTAATACAGCTTATTTAGGAACAAAAGGAGTTTTCGTAGCATTGCTTGCAGGACTAGTGGTTTCTAGATTATTAGCTTTAATTACTGAAAAAAATATTGTTATTAAATTACCTGATTCTGTACCAGAAATGGTCAGTGAATCTTTATCATCTTTATTAGCAGGAGTTATCATTACCATTGTATTTTTAGTATTAAGAGCGTTATTTGCAATGACAGCTTATGGAAATGCAACTGATTGCATTTATACAATTATTCAAACACCGCTTCAATCATTAACAGGGAATTTACCTGCATTTATCATTATTATTTTAATTGCACAATTATTATGGTTCTTTGGAATTCATGGATCAATGACAGTATTACCTATTTTATTTCCAATTTGGCTTAGTTATATTGGAGATAACACAGCAGCCATGGCTGCAGGGAAAGCAATTCCTCATGTATTAAATATTGGATTATGGGATTTAGCTAATTTAGGTGGTTCAGGTGCTACAATTGGTCTTGTTATTTTAATGTTCTTTAAAGCTAAAAGTGAACAATATAAATCATTTGGAAAACTAACATTACCATGTGGAATCTTTAGTGTTAATGAACCTGTTATTTTTGGATTACCAGTTATTTTAAATCCAATTATGCTTATTCCTTTTATTCTTTGTCCAATTGTTTTGGTTTGTTTAGGATATGCATTAATTCAATTTGGAATTGTGGCCGCTCCAATTGGAATTTTAGGATTAGGTTCAATGCCACCACTTATTTCAGGTATTATGCAAGGTAGTTTATCTTGGGGTATTTTCCAATTAGTTGCTGTTGTTATTTCGATTATTATTTATTATCCATTCTTTAAAACACTTGATAATCAAGCATTAATGAATGAAAAAGGGGATCAACATGAATAAATTTTTATGGGGTGCTTCAACCAGTGGCTTTCAAGTAGAAGGAGGCTACAATTTAGGTGGTAAGGGACTTTCAACAACAGATGTACGTCATGTTAAAGAAGGTATTGCTGATACAAAAGTAGCAAGTGATCATTATCATCATTTTAAAGAAGATATTCTTTTGATGAAAGAATTGGGATTAAAAGCATATCGTTTCTCTTTTTGTTGGGCAAGAATTATGCCAGATGGACATCATGTCAATCAAGAGGGTCTTGAATTTTATGATCAAATTATTCAATTATGTTTAGAAAATGATATTGAACCGATTCCAACACTTTATCATTTTGAAATGCCTCAAGCATTAGTTGACGAATTTGGTGGTTGGAAAAGTAGAAAATGTATCGATGCTTTTGTTGAATATGCTAAAATCTGCTTTCAAAAATGGCAAGGTACGATCAAGCATTGGGTGACAATCAATGAACAATTGATTGCTATGGCAGCAAGTGATCTAAATGGAAATCATGAAAATGATAAAGTATTACAAACAAAAAATATGTATCAAATGTCATATCATGCTTCATTAGCAGAAAAGAAAGTAATGAAATTACTTAAAGAAATTGATGTAAATGCAAAAATTGGTGTCGTAAATGCTGTTCAAAATGTTTATCCATATAGTTCATCTCCTGAAGATGTTTTAGCAGCAATGGATGCTGAGGAATTAATGATGTATATGCTTTTAGATATGTCTGTTAAAGGAAGTTATTCATTTAGAGTAAAAAGTATTTTAAAGAATATGGATTGTTATCCAGTTCAAGAAAAAGGGGATGATGAAATTCTCAAATCTTCTAAACCAGATTTTATAGGAATAAACTATTATTCATCTATTTGTGTAAAAGAAAACAAAGAACATCGTATTAATTATCAATTACCGCCATTTTTTAGAAGTTCTATGTTTGAAGTTTGTCCTAATGAACATTTAAAGAAAACAAAATGGATGTCTAATGGAATAGATCCATTAGGAATTAGAAGTATTATCTATAAAATTTATAATCGTTATGCTTTACCTATTATTATTACTGAAAATGGTATGGCTTATAGTGATGTATTAGAAAATAATAGAGTTCATGATACTTATCGTATTGAATATCTTTCAGCCCATATTAAAGAAGTATTACGTGCAAAAGAAGAAGGATATCCTGTTTTTGGATATTGTCCATGGTCGTTTATTGATGTTGTTAGTTCACACCAAGGTTTTTCAAAAAGATATGGTCTAGTTTATGTCAATCGCACAGATCAAGATATTATGGATTGTAAACGTTATAAGAAAGATTCTTTTTATTGGTATAAAGAAATTATTGAAAGAAATGGAGAAAATATATGATAGATTTATCAACAAATCCATTTAATTTAAATGATGAACAAATTCAAAAAGTTACTAAGATATGTAGTGATATGACATTAGATGAAAAAATAGGACAAATCTTTTGTCCTATAGGTAATGTTCAAGATGAAAAAGAAATAGACGAATTCATTCAAAAATATAAACCAGGAGCAATGATGTATCGCCCACTTCCTTCAAAAGAGATAAAAAGAATTCATCATAGACTTCAAAGCCAAAGTAAAATACCATTATTATTGGCTGCTAATTTAGAAAGTGGGGGAAATGGCATTTGCCTTGATGGTACATATTTTGCTAGACAAATGTCTGTTGCTGCTACTAATCAAGAAAAATTTGCTTATGATTTAGGAATGATTGCAGGTAAAGAGGCACACGCAGTAGGATGTAACTGGTCATTTGCTCCTATTGTTGATATTGATTATAATTTTTTGAATCCTATTACAAATATTAGAACTTATGGTTCAAATCAAGAAACGATTATTAAATTTGCTGATTGTCAAATTGAAGCACTTAAAGAAAACCATATTTTACCTTGTATTAAACACTTTCCAGGAGATGGCGTGGATATGAGAGATCAGCATCTATTAAGTAGTGTAAATGATTTAACCGTTAATAAGTGGAATAATAGTTATGGAAAAATATATCAACATTTTATTAATAATGGAATAGGTTCAATCATGGTTGGGCATATCTTATTACCTCATTATATTAAAGAAATAAATCCTGAATGCAATGAAGAAGACTATATGCCAGCAAGTTTATCAAAAGAGATTTTAACAGTGTTATTAAGAAACAAATTAGGATTTAATGGATTAGTTGTAACAGATGCTACAGCAATGATTGGGTTTAATGTAGCTATGTCTAGATCAAAAGCATTACCTCTATGTATTGAAAGAGGTTGTGATATGATTTTATTTAATAAAAATATCGCTGAAGACTACATGTTTATAAAAAATGGTTTAAAAGAAGGTCTTTTATCTCAAAAAAGATTAGATGAAGCTGTTTTAAGAATTATTGGTACAAAGATGGCAAATGGCTTGTTTGATCATAGTGAGGTAGAAGAATCTGAAAAGATTGTAGGTTGTATCGAACATCAAAGCTTAGCAAAAGAATGCGCTAAACAAGCTATTACTTTAGTTAAAGAACAAAAAGGTGTTTTACCATTAACAAGTGATAAATACAAAAAAATTAGAATATATAATCTAACTGATCAAGATAATGGTGGTTTTAAAGAAGAAGGAACACAACTATCACTAACCAATTTATTACAAAAAGAGGGATTCAATGTTTATGAATTTGATACAAAACGTTTAGATTTTCAAGAGGTATTTGAAGGTGGTATAAAAGATATCAAAGAAAAATGTGATCTAGTCATTTATGTAGCTAATTATGATACAGCGAGTAATCAAACGACAAGAAGAGTAGAATGGATAAAATTAATGGCAGCAAATGCGCCATGGTTTATGCAAGATGTGCCAACTATTTTTGTCTCTCTTGCTAATCCATATCATCTTTTTGATGTACCAATGATAAAAACCTATATTAATTGTTATACAAACAATGATCAAACATTACAAGTTTTAGTGGATAAGCTTCTTGGAAAAGAAAAATTTGTTGGAAAAAGTCCAGTTGATGTCTATTGTGGAAGGTGGGATACAAAAAGATGAAAGCCATTATTTTTGATTTAGATGGTGTTATTTGTTCAACAGATCATTATCATTATTTAGCTTGGAAATCTTTAGCAGATGATTTAAATATTCCTTTTGATGAAAAAGATAATGAACGTTTAAGAGGTGTTTCTAGAATGGAAAGTTTAGATATTATTTTAGAAAAATCAAAAGAAAACTATTCATTAAAAGAAAAAGAACAATTTGCTGATAGAAAAAATAAGCTTTATCAACAATATTTATTAAAAATGTCTACAAAAGATTTATCTAAAGAAGTCAAAGAAACACTAGAACAATTAAGAAAAAAAGGATTAAAACTTGCTATTGGATCTTCAAGTAAAAATACAATGCTTATTTTAAAACAACTAGGTTTAGATACTTTCTTTGATGCAATTAGCGATGGAAATTCTATTCAGTATTCAAAACCACATCCAGAGGTTTTCATGAAAGCTGCAGACTTGCTTAATATTCCTTATAAAGAATGTTTAGTTGTAGAAGATGCAATTTCAGGATGTTTTGCTGCTAAAAGCGCTTCTATGAATGTAGCAGCTTTATCAAGTGCTTATCATTGCACTTTTGCAGATTATCATTTAAATTGTTTTAAAGAATTGTTAGATATTAAGTATTAAGAATATGTTTTAAGGACATATTCTTTTTTTGTGATATATATCACGGTTTTGTTATTTTTTATTATTTTTCCATTTGTTTGAATAATATGTAGAGGGATATCGATGAACCAATATAAAAACTTATTTGAACCAATAGAAATTAATGGATTAACATTAGAAAATAGATTAGTCATGACACCTATGGGAACTAATTTTGGTGAACAAAATGAAGAAATGAGTTTTCTACATATGGACTATTATGAAAGAAGAGCTCAAGGAGGTTATGGGCTTCTGATTGTTGAAAATGCTTGTGTGAAATATCCAGAGGGAAGTAATGGAACTACACAACTTAGAATAGATGCTGATAATTATATACCAAGATTTTATAAATTATGTGAGACAATTCATCAATATGGAACTAAAATTGCTATCCAATTAAATCATGCAGGAGCAAGTGCCGTGGAAAGTCGTATTGGTATGCAACCTGTTTCTGCAAGTAATTTACCAAATAAAGAATGCGGTGCTATTCCAAGAAAATTATCAGTTGAGGAAATTTATAGTATCGCTGATGATTATGCAACCTTAGCTAAAAGAGCTCAAACAATAGGTTTTGATGCCATTGAAATACATGCAGGACATTCATATCTAATTTCACAATTTTTATCACCACTTACGAATGATAGAACGGATGAATTTGGTGGAAATATAGAAAATCGTGCACGTTTTGCTAAAATCATTGTAGAAAAAGTAAGAAAAGTAGTCGGTCCACGTTTTCCTGTTATTATAAGAATTTCTGCAGATGAATTTTTAGATGGTGGTAATATATTAGAAGATAGCATTGAATGACTTAAATACTTTGTAAAAGAAGTTGATATGATTGATGTTTCTGCAGGATTAAGTGATTCAATTCATAAACAAATAGATGCTTCATATTATCCTGATGGATGGCGTCGTTATATGGCACGTGCTATTAAAGAAGTTTTTCCTGATAAAATAGTCATGACATCAGGAGATATTCGCAATCCTCAAAGTGCTTGTGAAATTCTTGAAAACCAAGATACTGATTTAATTGGAATGGGTCGTCAAACAATTGCAAATCCAAGTTGGTCTCATAAAGTCAAAACAGGAAAAATAGATGAAATTCGTCAATGTATTTCTTGTAATATTGGATGTGCAGGACATCGTATTGGATTAAATAGAACAATCCGTTGTACAGTTAATCCAGATGTTTTCTATGATGATTTTTATAAAAAACAAAAAGTAAATAAGAAAACGAATGTAGTAGTTATTGGTGGGGGAACAGCAGGACTTGAAGCAGCTTGTACAGCAAGTGAAGTAGGATGTACAACATTTTTAATAGAAAAAGAAAAAACTTTAGGTGGCTTAGCTAGACAAATTAGTCAAATATCTGAAAAAACAAGAATAGCTCATTTTCCTAAGTATTTAGAAAAAAGAGCAGAAAAGTTACACGATTTATTTTAAAAGGAGTAGAAGCAAACGTTGATTTTGTTGATAATTTTAAACCTGATATTGTTGTTGCAACTGGTTCAAAATCAATCGTTCCACCAATTAGTGGATTAAAGGAAAATATTGATTTAGATAATCATAAGGTAAGTAGTATTGATAAATTTATGAATCATCTAGATCTTTATCTAGATGATACAACCAATAAAGAGATTGTTATTGTTGGTGGAGGAGCAGTAGGATTAGATATTGCTGAATATTTTGCTAATAGAGGGGCATCACCTACTATTATTGAAATGATGAATCAAATTGGAAGAGATCTTGATCCTGTTACAAAATCATAAACAAAAGAAATGATGGAAAAACATCATGTAAAACAAATGACACAAACAAAATTAAAAGAAGTACATGAAAACTATTTTATTGTAGAAAAAGAAAATCAAGAAATAAAAGTTCCATTTGATTATGGCTTTGTATGTTTAGGAATGAAAGCTTATAATCCACTTTATTTACAACTTAAAGATTATTATCAAGATAAAAATGGTGATGTTTTAGGAATTGGAGACTGTAAAAGAGCTAGACGTATTATTGAAGGAACACAAGAGGGAAGAAATAGTATTCATTTATTAAAACAAAAAGAATTATTGTAGAGGGGAAAATAAAAATGGCAGAAATTACTGAAAGAGTGACTGGAATACAGAATTAATAGAACTTATTGCTAATCCTATTAGACATTCTAAAAGTCCAACAATGCATAATGAAGCATTTGCTAAGTTAGGATTAGATTATTGTTATATGTGTTATGAAGTTGATCATGAAAATTTAGAGAAAACTGTAGAAGGTTTAAAGGCAATGAAAGTAAGAGGATGGAATGTCTCTATGCCTAATAAAACAACAATTGTAAAGTAGTTAGATCACTTAACACCTGTTGCTAAGATGGGCCAAGCAGTTAATACTGTTATTAATGATGATGGTGTTTTAACTGGTATTACAACTGATGGCGTTGGTTTTATAAAAGTGTTAAAAGAAAGCAATCTTGATCCTATTGGTAAAAAAATAACGATTGTTGGAGCTGGTGGAGCAGTTACAGCTATTGAAATACAAGCAGCTTTAGATGGTGTCGCAGAGATTTCTATTTTTAATAGAAAAGATGAATTTTATAATCAAGCTTTAATTAATTGTAAAAATATTAATGAAAATACTCAATCAAAAGCTAAAGTTTTTGATTGAGCAGATCATGAAGCATTAAGAAAAGAAATGAATGAATCTTACTTATTTGTTAATGCAACAGGAGTAGGAATGAAACTTATTTAAGAAAAGATTTTTATGTAGCAGATACTGTTTATGCTCCTAAAGAAACTGAATTATTAAGAGTTGCTAGAAAATTTGGGGTTAAAAAAGCTATTAATGGCGAAGGTATGATGCTTTATCAAGGAGCAGAATCTTTTAAATTATGGACTGGAAAAGAAATGCCGGTTGAACATATCAAAGATATTTTAAATTTAGAGTTTTAAAAAAGTAGCACGAAAAAGCGATACTTTTTAAACGGTTAAATAAATTTAAATTTTTAATGACTAAGTGTTTTTGATAATAGTAAATAAAATCTTGATCAATAAGTTGATTTAAAATTCTAGAAGTTGTTTCTCTTTTTGCACCAATTAATTGAGAAAGAAAAACAACTGAAAAATCAAAAGGAATTTCAATGTCATCTTGATAAGGAATACCAAGTTTATGAGCTAAATAACAAAGATATATAGTTAAACGCGCTTGACTATTTTGATAAGAATTAAATTTTAAAAGATTTTGATTTTCTGTATATTTAAAAGCTAACGATGATTGTATTTTTTGTGAAAATAGAAAATTATCATGGATTAACTCTTTAATGATAGAAATAGGAATTACTAAAATAGTAGAATTTTTTAAGACTTTAATATTTGAAGAAGCGTATTCTTGATAGATAGCGTCTTCTTGATAGATAGCGTCTTCGTTTAAAAAATGTTCTTGATTTTCAATATTGAGTATTCTTTTACTATCATTTCAAAAAGGCAATAATTATAAGCAATACCTTGAAGTAAGAAAAATATATTTTCATTTTTTTGTTTTTCTTCAATAATGAGTGTATTTTTCTTGATATGTTTAATTTGACCAAATTGAATGATAGTTAATATCATAAAATGTATTAAATTGTTTTATATCAATTATTTGACTTCTTTCCATAAAAAATCCTCACTTTTATATAAGAATTTTAAAATAAAAAGATAATTATAAACAATATCATAATTTCTATGGCTTGATAGATAAAATCTATCAAACATTTTTAAAATTTATCATTTCTTGAATAATATCTAAAGATAATTTAGAAATATTTAAAGGATCATATACAATATAGATTTCTCTTTCTTTATAAGGAAGAGAAATTTCTTTTTTTATAATATTTTGACAAGAAAGAAGTGTATCATTATCTTCCATAATAGAAACAGCTAAATTAGCATTTACTAAACCAATCATCGAATTTTCATCATCAAAATAGTTAGTAGGTTTAAAGGGTAAATGTTAACTTATAAATAAATCTTTAATTGTACTATAAAGTGTCATATTTTTTTGATAAGTATAGAAAGGATAATCTAATAGATCTTTTAATTCTACTTTTTCTTTTTTTGATAAAGGATTTTCTTTTGAAAGTACAATGACAAGTTTTCTTTTAATAAGAGGAATATATTGTAAATGATTGTCTTTGATTTTCTAATATTTTTTGAGTAATTGTTTCTGTTTTTTCACTACGAAATTGTATGTTGATATGAGGTTGTTCTTTTTGTAAATGAATGATAAAAGGTACAAGAAAACTATTAATGACAGTAGGAATAGATGAAATTTTAATTTCTTTTTTTGGTTGAATAGCATGAATTCCTTCATCTAAAATTTGTAAACTTTTTGATACATAATCTAAGAATATTTTTCCTTCTTGAGAAAGTTGAATAGTTCTTCCTTCTTTTTTAAATAAAGCAACACCTAGTTTTTTTTCTAATTCCTTGATTGCAAATGAAAGTGTAGGTTGAGAAATATAAAGGGCTTCACTTGCTTTACGATAATGTAAATAATGAGCTAGACATTGAAAATAACGTAATTGATGTAATTTCATATTATCCCTCCGAATATATATTTATTATAACGAATTCTGTATTATTATGAAAATGAGATTTTCATAAAGTGAAAAAATGAAACCGAATACATAAAAATGAATATAATATTATAAGAAAACAAGGAGGAAGTATCAATGGGATTTAAAGAAGGATTTTTTTGGGGAGGAGCAACAGCTGCAAACCAATATGAAGGTGGATATTTAAGTGGTGGTAAAGGGCTTGCTATTCAAGATGTAATCACTGGTGGAGATGGAAGAAATAATATTCCTAGACGTATGGCATTAAAACTTGCTGATGGATCAACAAAATTTATTGATCGTCGTGGAACTGAAGTACCTGATGGTGCTGTACCATATGTGGATGAAGATACATATTATCCAAGCCATGTGGCAACTGATTTCTATCATCATTATAAAGAAGATATTGCATTATTTGCAGAAATGGGATTTAAATCATTCCGTATGTCTATTAACTGGACAAGAATTTTCCCAAATGGGGATGAAAAAGAACCTAATGAAGAAGGTTTAAAATTCTATGATGATGTTTTTGATGAAATGTTAAAATATGGTATTGAACCACAAGTAACAATTGTCCATTTTGATTTACCACTTCATCTAGCAACAGAATATGATGGTTGGTATAATAGAAAAACAATTGATTTCTATATGCATTATGTAGAAACAATTTTCAATCGTTATAAAAATAAAGTTAAATATTGGTTAACATTTAATGAAATCAATTTCTGTAAAGATTACACAAACTTAGGAATTACAGAAGCTTTATCTAGACCAGATAAAGTTGCACAAGCTGTTCATCATATGTTAGTTGCTGCTGCTAAAACAGTTATTTTAGGACATGAAATCAACCCTGAATTTATGATTGGAATGATGATCAACTATTCAGAAATTTATCCAGAAGATTGTAATCCAGAAAATATGTGGAAACGTATTACAGAAAAAAGATTACGTACATTCTATACAGATGTTCAAAATAAAGGATTCTATCCAGAATGGAAACTTATTGAATATAAAAATGCAGGTATTGAATTAAAGATGGAAGATGGAGATTTAGAAACATTAAAAGCAGGTACTGTTGATTATATTGGGTTCTCTTATTATTCAACAAGTGTTGCAACTGTTAAAGCAGATGCTAAAAAAACAGCTTCTAACTTAGAAAGTGCTGTTAAAAACCCTTATTTAAAAGCAAATGATTGGGGTTGGCAAATTGATCCTGTTGGTTTACGTATTGTCTTAAATGAATTATGGGATCGTTATCATAAACCATTATGGATTGTTGAAAATGGTTTAGGAGCAATTGATATAGTTGAAGAAGATGGTTCAATTCATGATCCATATCGTATTGATTACATCAAACAACATATCGTAGAAATGAAAAAAGCAGTTGATGAAGATGGTGTTGATTTAATGGGATATATGCCATGGGGATGTATTGATGTCGTTTCAGCTGGAACAGGTGAAATGAGAAAGCGTTATGGATTTATTTATGTTGATATGGATGATGATGGAAATGGTGATTTACATCGTGCACGTAAAGATTCATTCTATTGGTATCAAAAAGTATGTCAGTCTAATGGAGAAGAATTATAAAAAGAATTGCGTTTGCAATTCTTTTTTAATAGTTTTCTTTTATTAATTGAAAGAATGCTTTCATTTCATGAGAAAGCCACTTATCTTTATGACAAAGAAGTTGACGATAGACATCAATTTTGTAATCAGGAATATTGATTTGAATGATTGTTTTATTTTTTAAAGCATCTTCTAAAATATATTTTGGTAAAAAACTAATATATTGATCAAGTTTTAATAGTTCTAAAAGTAAATCTGTGTTTTTAGATTGAATAAAAGGCTTGATTTCTAAATGATTTTCATGAAGTTTTTCTTCAAGAAGACGACGATAACTAGCATCTTTTTCTGTTAAAATAATGGGGTAAGATAAGATATCTTGAATCGTTGGATGTTTGATTTTGCAAATTGGATGATGACATGATGCTACAAAAGTAACATCTTCTTTAGATTGATATATTTTTAACCAATCTGTATCTAAAAGTTGTTTATCAACTAAATATGCAAAATCAATATCATTATTTTTAAGCATTTTTAATAGACCTTCGATTGTATCTGTTGTAATTGAAACAGATACATGAGGATGGTATTGATGATATTTACAAATAAGTCTAGGAACTATAGAAGAACATAATGAATCAATAGTTCCAATTGTAAGATGTCCATTAAGTTCTAATGAAGGATTAATGGCTTCTTTTGCACATGAAATATCATCAAGTATTTTTATACAATGATGATAAAACGTTTTGCCGTGATTTGTAAGAGTTACTTTTTTACCTAAGCGATCAAACAATTGTACACCAAGTTCTCTTTCAAGATTTTTGATATGAATGGTGATAGATCCTTGACAATAATCTAATTTTTTAGAAGCTTTTGAAAAACTTCCTTGTTGAACAATAGTTGTAAATGAAATAAGTTCTTGTATTTCCATAAGAGTCTCCTATTAAAAAAATTAAACAGCTTTATTAAAAACGTTTAATTTACTTGATAACATATTCATATTAAACTAGAGTTATCAATTAATCAAGGAGTATTCATATGAAAAAGACAGAGCAAAAATATCAAGCATTTGTTCAAATATTAAAAGAAGAATTAATACCTGCTATGGGATGTACAGAACCGATTTCATTAGCGTATGGAGCAAGTATTGCTAGAAAAGTGTTAAATCATCTACCTACAAAAATTGTTGTAGAAGCAAGTGGAAGTATTATAAAAAATGTAAAGAGTGTCATTGTTCCTCATACACATCATTTAAAAGGAATTAAAGCAGCTGTTTGTGCTGGAATCATAGGAGGCAATGATGATAAATATTTAGAAGTATTAAGTCAAATTGATGAAAAAACAAAGAAAGAAATTGATCAATATATAGAAAAAGTAGATTTTGAAGAACATTTTTTGGATAGTTCAAAAGTATTTGATTACATAATAACGGTTTGGAATAAAAAGGACTATGTAAAAGTAAGAATAAGTGATTCTCATATGCATGTTGTTTGTATAGAAAAAAATGGACAAATTCTTCAAGAAGAAAAAAGTGTTATAAAAAAAGAAAAAGCAGATCGTTCATTATTAGATATAAAAGATATTTATGATTTTATAAAGACTGTTGAACTGACAGATATTCAAGATATTTTAGAAAGACAAATAGATTATAATTACGCAATTGCTTGTGCTGGTTTAAAAGATAATTATGGAGCTAATATTGGAAAAGTTCTTTTAAAATCTTTCGGTAATGATGTCAAAAACAAAGCAAAGGCTTATGCTGCAGCCGGTAGCGATGCAAGAATGAATGGATGTGAATTGCCCGTTGTTATTAATTCGGGTAGTGGTAATCAAGGGATGACATGTTCTTTACCTGTTATTATCTATGCTCAAGAATTAAAGGTTTCAAAAGAAAAAATGTTTAGAGCGTTAGCTCTATCTAACCTGGTGGCGATTCATGAAAAAAGTGGTATTGGAACTTTATCAGCTTACTGTGGGGCAGTAAGTGCCGCTACTGGAGCTGGTGCAGGAATTGCTTATTTATACGATGAAGATTATCAAGCTGTCATTCATACAATTGTTAATACACTTGCCAATGTTTCAGGTATTGTTTGTGATGGAGCAAAAGCTTCTTGTGCAGCAAAAATTGCTTCTAGTGTTGATGCGGCTATTTTAGGTTATCATATGTACAAAAATGGACAGGAATTTAAATCTGGAGATGGACTTGTGATGGAAAATGTTGAAGCAACGATTCAAAGTGTCGGGCGATTAGGTAGAGAAGGAATGAGGGAAACGAATAAAGAAATTATAAAGATGATGATTCATGAATAATAATCAAAATAGAGTATTAATTTAACAATACTCCATCTTTCATTACATCAGTTTTATATTTTCCAACAGTATCATAAGTAGCAATAATTTGACGATTGAGATTAGTTAAACAGATTTTATTATCGTCAATTAGATCAAATGAGCCAATTCTGCTTCTTACTAAGGCTTCGCCAACATATCCGCCAACACCACCTAAACCAAAGATAGCAACTCGACTATTTTTTAATTTATCCATGGCTTCTTTTCCATATAATAATTGTGTTCTTGAAAATTGATTTAACATACTTCCTCCGTAAGATTCATTCTATGGGGATCAAAAAGTATGTAAGTCTAATGGAAAAGAATTATAAAGAGAGTTGCAAAAGCAAATCTCTTTTTTGTTTATAGAGTTGATTTTGTAAAAAAGAATGAGTTGTGCTATACTTTTTAATAGTTAAAGGAAGTCATGAATATGCAAAGTTTAAAGGAATTGATTCAAAAGGAAAGTAAAAAAATCACATTACTTATTATCTTTTTTTTAATGATTATTGTTACTTTTTTTAACTGTATAACAGCTAAAAAAGAAGCAAATTATACAGCACAAACGACTTTTTATCATATTGAACAAATTTTAAATGAAAATCAAAAAGATTTAAATAAACAAAAGAAAGAATATCGACAAACCTGTATTGATAATGCTCAAGCAGTTGCATATAGTCTTCAAGAAAATCCAGATACTTTATATAATATTGATGAATTAAAGAAAATAGCACAGTATGTTGAAGTTGATGAAATTCATATTTTTAATAAGCAAGGTGTTATTATTTCTGGGACACATCCTGAATATTATGGTTATTCATTTGATTCAGGTAAACAACTAAGCTTTTTTAAACCATTACTTTCTAATCAAAATTTACAACTGACTCAAAAAATTATGGAAAATGCTGCTTCTCATATAAAAATGCAATATTCTGCTTTATGGAGTGAGAATAAAGAATTTATTGTACAAGTAGGTATGAATCATGAAAATGCCTCTAAAGCAACTAAAAAGAATCAATTATCTTATTTATTTAAATTATTTAGAGTAAATAATGAAGCACAATATTATGCAATCAATTCTAAAAATCATAAGATTGTTGGTACAACACATCATCATATAGGAGATGTAGCTTCTAGTATTGGATTGAAAGATACACAAATTAAAGAAGCAAAAAATGGTTTTTTTACTGAAATTGATGGACAATTATCCTATTGTGTTTCAAAGAAAATAAAAAATAATTATATTTATTGTATTATTCCTGTAAGAGTTCTTTTTAAGGAAGTACCTAAAAATTGTTTAGAAATGATCGTTTGTTTAATTATTATATCTATTTTATTTAGATTACTTATTATTAAATATATTCGTGTTTATGTGATTGATAGTATAAATCAAATTAATCATCAATTATCTAAGATTTCTAAAGGTCAATTAGATGATGAAGTATCGATTAATAATAGTTTAGAATTTCAAAAATTAAGTCATTATATTAATGAAATGAAACAAAGCTTATTAGTTAATAATAAAAAAATGGATTATATTTTAACCCAAACAAATCAACTTATCGGGTTCTATGAATATAATCAAAAATTAAATACATTGTATTTATCAGATGGGTTTAAAGAAATATTTTCTTTAAATTCACAACAATGCACACAATTTAAAGAAGATATTAATAATTTTATTGATTTTTTAAATAAAATAAATACACATCAAGTTGAAAAAGATATTTATTATCTTCCTCAAATGAAACGTTATATACAAATAAATGATCGAAAAGATCAAGATACTACATTAGGCGTTATGATAGATATCACAACCTCTTATATAAAAAGAAAGAAAATAGAAATAGAAAGAGATGTCGATGAATTAACACAAATATATAATCGAAATGGTTTAAAAATAAAAATCAATAAGTTATTAGAAGATAAAAATATAGCTCAATATGCTTTGATATTTATAGATTTAGATGGCTTAAAACAAGTAAATGATGTCTATGGACATTATTGTGGAGATCTTTATTTAAAACAAATGACAAATGTTTTAAAAACTATTTCGGGAGAAAAATGTTTGGTAGGACGCTTGGGTGGAGATGAATTTATTGCTTTTTTTCATCATTATGATTCAATGGAAAAATTAAATAATGATATTAATCAATTAAATGAAATAAGAGATCAAATCGTTTTATTAGCAGATGATCATAGTGTAAATTTAGCGTTTTCATATGGTGTTTGTTATGGAACAGAAAGTACTGATTTACAAAGAATGATCGAGATTGCAGATTATAAGATGTATGAAAATAAACGTAAAAGAAAAGGAAGATAGATTAATTATCTTCCATTTTAAATAGTTGTTAAATCTTTAACAACTTCACTTGCAATAATTAATCCTACAGTGGAAGGAACAAAGGCATTACTTCCAGGAATATCTCTTTTAATTGTACATTTACGTTTTGTACCAGGAGGGCATATACAATGTGTTCGGCAACTGATGGATAAATCATCAATTGGGCGAATTGGTTTTTCTTCAGAATAAACAACTTTTAATTTTTTAACATGTCTTTTTTTGAGCTCTCTAAGCATGACTTTTGCTAGAGGACATACTTTTGTTTTATAAATATCTGTGATTTTAAATTGGGTAGGATCAACTTTATTTCCAGCTTCCATACTTGAAATAATAGGAATATTATATTCTTGTGCTTTTAAAACAAGTTCGATTTTTGCAGAAACTGTATCAACTGCATCTATAATATAATCATAATCTTCAAATGAAAAATCAGATGCATTTTCTGGTAAAAAGAAACATTGATGTGTTTGAATGTTGACTTTTGGGTTGATTTTTAACATTCTTTCTTTCATGACATCTGTTTTATATTGACCAACTGTATCAAATGTAGCGATGATTTGACGATTGAGATTTGTTAGACAAATTTTATCATCATCAATTAAATCAAAAGAGCCAATTCCACTTCTTACAAGCACCACCTAAACCCAAGATAGCAACTCGACTGTTTTTTAATTTATCCATGGCTTCTTTTCCATATAATAATTGAGTTCTTGAAAATTGATTTAACATAAAAACCTCCTTAATCATACTAAACGACTATGAATTGATAATAGACATACTCGTTGCCCTAGTCAATCTTTTATTAAATAATAGTTGACTTAGTTAACATTATTTAATAAAATAACACTCGGCTTAAATATTTGGTTTATATTGGAAACGCACACTCTTTGAGTGATAACGAACAACACAGATTCATTATTATTCAAGGAGGTTTTTTTATGCCAAAAACAAAATTTCAAGAAATTATTTTTACAATTATGATGGTATTCATGATGGTTTATTTTATGATTTGTTATAATATTTCATTAAATATTGGAGGAATGACAAATCAAGTGTTCTTAATGGCTTTTCAAGAATTAGTTATTATGGCACCTGTTGCTTTCATTTTAGATTTCTTTATTGTAGGACATCTTGCTAAAAAGAAAGCATTTCAAATTGTTGATTTAGAAAATGATCATCCATTTCATTTAGTAATTGCGATTTCAGTGGTATCTATTATTTTAATGTGTCCATGTATGTCATTTGCAGCAACACTTTTATTTAAAAATGCTGGAAGTCAAATGATTGCAGTTTGGTTACAAACAACAGTTATGAATTTCCCTATGGCATTTTTCTTACAATTATGTTTTGCAGGACCAATCGTACGTTTTGTATTTGGTAAAATCTTTAATGAAAATAGAGCTTAGTCTCTATTTTTTTATTTTACAAAGGAAAAGACTTTCGCTAAAATAAAAGAGGATGAGGGGGATTAAATTTGAAACTAACAATGCTTGGAACAGGGAATGCCCTAGTAACAAAGTGCTATAATACTTGTTATATTTTTGAAAATGAAAATGATTATTTTATGGTTGATGCTGGTGGGGGTAATACAGTTTTAAATCAACTTGAAAAAGTAAGAATCAATTGGAAAGATGTAAAACATATTTTTGTAACACATAAACATATTGATCATTTACTTGGAATGATTTGGATGATAAGACTGATTTGTCAAAATATGGCAGCTGGAAAATATGAGGGAGAAGCTTATATTTATGGTCATGAGGAAGTCATTGAGATGTTAGAGACAATTTGTAAGATGCTTTTACAAAGTAAACAAATAAAGTATATCAATGATCGTTTACATTTAGTTGTTGTAAATGATGGAGAAACAAAAGAAATCATTGGTAAAAAAGTCACTTTCTTTGATATTCATTCAACCAAAGCTAAACAATTTGGTTATATGATGGAATTAGATGAAAATAGAAAACTTACTTGTTGTGGGGATGAACCTTATAACGAAGCAAATGAAAAATATGCTTTAAAGAGTGATTATTTATTACATGAAGCTTTTTGTTTATATAATCAAGCAGATATTTTTCATCCTTATGAAAAACATCATTCAACAGTTAAAGATGCGTGTCAGCTTGCTGAAAAATTAAAAGTAAAAAATGTGGTTTTATATCACAGCGAAGATCAAAATATTGAAAATCGTAAAGAACTTTATACAAAAGAAGGAAAAGCTTATTTTAGTGGGAAGATTTATGTTCCTAATGATTTAGAAACAATAGAATTATAGGAAGGAGATTTTTATGCTCATTGTCAATCAAATAGAAAATACGCATTTTTCAAAAACAGAAAGAGAAATTGTTGATTATATTATTGATCAAGGGATGAATATTGAAAAAATGTCGGCTAATGAAATCGCTAGAAATACTTTTACAAGTGCACCTTTGCTTGTAAGAATTGCTAAGAAGTTAGGATATAGTGGTTTTAATGAATTTAAAAGTGCTTATTTAAAAGAACTTTCTTATATGTTAGAAGAAACAGATGTAGATGCTTCTATTCCTTTTTTATTAAGTGATGATTTGATGACAATTACAAAAAATCTTGCTTTATTAGAAAAAGAAACCATTCAAGATACACAGCAACTTAATCATCATGATGATCTACAAGAAGCGGTTCGCTTATTACAAAAAGCACAAGTTATTGATGTTTATGGCGTTCTCAATCATGTTTTACTAGCGAAACATTTTAAAACATTAATGATGTATATTGGTAAAGATGTTCAAGTCATTGATCAAGTAACGGGTCAAAAAAGAAGTGCCTGTCTTGCCGATGAGAGTCATTGTGCAATCATTATTTCTTATTCAGGACAAACAAGAGAAATGGTGGAAGTTGCAGAAATTTATCATAAAAGAAATATTCCATTTATTTCAATTACTTGTATGGCAGAAAATTCTATTTCAAGATTGGCGGATGTTCATTTGTATCTTTCTTCAAGAGAAATGTTACATATTAAAATAGGTGATTTTGCTTCAACAACCTCTTTAAAATATTTATTTGATATTTTATATGCAGGTGTCTTTTCGTATGATTATAAAAAGAATCTAGAAACGAAAATTGTAGTTGCTTCATATGTTGATGATCGTCAAAGTGAAGATGAATATATAAATGAAAAATAGGTCGAGTTGACCTATTTTTTTAAAGATTTATTTTTTAATTCATTGACATATTCCATTTGATGTTCAGCATTTTCATGAAGTTCTTTTTCCATTTCTTCAACAGTCGTATGTTTTACTTCTGCTGCTTCATCAGTTTTCCCATAAACCGCTTCATAAGCTTCTTTAGCGTTATGTTGTAATGCATGACGCATTTGATGTAATTCTTCTAATTTCTTTTCTTGTTCTTTGATTTCACCATCAACTGATTGATACATTTCTTCAATTGTTAATTGTTTTTTAGTGTCATCATCATGTTGGATGTCTTGACTGTCCTTAAAATATTTTCTTAAAGATTCTTTTGCTTGTTCATTAATTTCATTGATACTCATATTTTATTCCCTCTTTCTTAATACAAGTATATTATAGAATGAATGATAAAAAAGATAAAGCATTTAGATATCACTTTAAATCCCATTAACAAATTCCCAAAAATGTAAGAGCTTTAAATGTTAATATCATTAACATTGACATATTAGTTAGCTTATGCTAATTTACAATATGAGGGATTAAAATGACAACAGAAAAAATAAAAAGCTTATTATTAATGAATGAAAATAAAAAAATAACAGTCACATTACTAGCTAAAAAAATGAATGTTTCAAAAGCAACAATGTCAAGAATGATCAATACTTTTTATGAACAAGGATTAACTTTAGATAAAGGTAAATGTCAGCTTTCAAAAAAAGGACAAGAATATATTGAAAAAATTCAAGAAAAAATAAAGAATCTAACCTATTGGCTACAAGAAACAAGTCACCTAAATGAAGAAGAGGCTCGTCAAGAAGCTATCAAACTCTATACGACACTTAATGATGAAACCATTGAACGCATTTGTAGTCGTATTCATTTTAATAAAGTTTTTGATCAACTAGGAGACCTTGTAGAATTTTCAGGACATTATTTAGAACATCATTTAGAACCAGGTAAATATAATTTTTCTTTTACATTATTTCATTATAAAGATGCAAATGTTCATTCAATGGCTAATCGAGGCTTTGAACATCCAGCCTATCTTTTAATAGAACAACATCAAGGGTTTCTTGTGTTTCAACCAATTGAAATGAAAAAAGAATTATTAAAAGAAAGAATTACGATTTCTTCTAAATTAAAATCGATGAAATATTTTATTCAGGATAAGGAATATGATTGTTTTGAAAAAAATGATTGTTTCTATATACCTATTACAGATTTAAATTTCTTTTATACAAAAGAAGAAAGATTGATGCAAACATCTCTTACGGTTAAATTAAAGGTTAATTTATTAAAAGGACATATGCCAGAAAATCTTGCCCTTTTAAAAATACTGTTTCATTGATGAAACACGAAAAAGTATTATAAAACATGAAAAAAACAGCATTTTGTTTCGTGGGTGAAACAAATCAAATGCTTGTTTTTTTATTTTAAACAGATATGATGATGGTAGTTAGGTATAGCTAACTACAGGAGGAAACATGAAAATATTATTTATTATATTTGGGATTATATCATTTATTTTAGGAGCGATTGGTGTGGTTTTACCAATATTGCCAACGACCCCATTTTTACTTTTAAGTGCTTTTTTATTTTCAAAAAGTTCAGATAGATTTCATGAATATTTAATTCAAACAAAACTTTATCAAAAATATATCAATGAAATGGTCATTGAAAGAAAGACAACCAAAAAGAAAAGGAATCAGTCATTATTTACAGTAACACTTATTTTTTTGATTGCTGTAATGATTACACCTGTATGGATTGGAAAGATATGTTTACTGATGGTAATGAGTATTCATCATTTTATTATGTTAAAGAAAGTAGAGATTATTAATGAATAAAATAAATCAAAAAAGAGAAAATGAAAAAAGAATATTAAAGGTAATGATTGATATTTATCAAAGAAAACATCCTCAAGAAAGTAAGATGTGTGAAGATCTTTATAAGTACGCTTGTTTGCGTATTGATAAATGTCCTTTTATGGAAACTAAAACTTTTTGTAGTGGATGTAAAGTTCATTGCTATCAAAAAGAATATCGAAGCCAAGTTAAAAAAGTGATGCGCTTTTCTGGAAAGTATATGCTTTTTTACCATCCACTTCTAACAATCAAACATGGATGGCTTTCACTTAAAGAAAGGAGAAGAAAAAATGTTTAATAAAAGATTATTAAAAACTTTTAAAGCGGAAATGAAAAATGTTTATGGGTTAGTCTTGATTCAATGGTTGGTTTTAGTTTGCCATATTCTACTGACATTTTTACATAGTTATGTTTTATCTTGTCTTTATTTAAAACAATCTTTTTCACTTGTTTTTTATTTATTAAGTGTGATTTGTTTGTTTGCTTTAAAATGTTTTTTACAAACAACACAAAATAAACAAGCATTATCTTTAAGTGAAATGATTAAGACAAAGCTAAGAAAAAGTGTTTTTGATAAGATATATCATCAAAAACAAACAACAGTTTTTAAAGAATCGACGCTTACTCAACTTACAAGTGAAGGTATTGATCAATTAGAAATTTATTTTTCTAAATATATACCACAATTCTTTTATGCCATGTTGGCACCACTTACTTTATTTATCGTTGTTGGTTTTATGTCTTTAAAAGTAGCGCTTATCTTACTTTTATGTGTACCACTTATTCCTGTTTCTATTGTTGTTGTACAAAAAATAGCTAAAAAATTGTTAGCGAAGTATTGGAATAGTTATACAGGATTAGCGGATTCTTTTTTAGAAAATTTACAAGGACTTACAACTTTAAAATATTATCAAACTGATTTATATTATCAAGATAAAATGGATAGGGAAGCAGAAGACTTTAGAAAGAAAACCATGCGTGTTTTAATTATGCAACTGAATTCGATTAGTGTGATGGATCTGGTAGCTTATGGTGGTTTTGGTCTAGGAGTTGTTTTGGGTTTACAAGAATATTTAAATCAACATATTACTTTTATGATGTTTGTTTTTATTGTAATGATTTCTATTGAATTCTTTTTACCTTTAAGAATGTTAGGAAGTTATTTTCATATCGGACAAAATGGAAACGCGGCAGCAGATAAAATTTTTAAACTATTGGATAGCTTGGATGATATTCAAGAAAGTTATCAAGAATCGATTTCAACTTTATCTTTTGAACATGTAACTTTTGGCTATGATGAAAAAATTATTTTAAAAGATGTTTCATTTTCTTTATCAAAGGGAACGTTTTTAACGATTGTAGGAGAATCAGGTTCGGGGAAAAGTACGATTGCTTCACTGCTAATGAATTTATATCCAATTCAAAAAGGTAAAATTCTTTATAATCAAGAAACAATACCAGAAACAATGACACTTTATCAAAAAATAACGTTGATCAAAGATGAAACTTATATTTTAAAAGGGACAGTCTTTGATCATCTTGCAATGTCAGGAAGTATTGATGAAGAAAAAATGATGGCTATTTTAAAAGAAGTAAAACTATTTGAGGTCTTTGAAAATCAAGGAGGATTAAGGTTTCAACTTAATGAAGGAGCTAAAAATCTATCAGGTGGACAAAGACAAAGATTAGCTCTTGCAAGAGCGTTATTGCGTGAAAGTGATGTTTATATTTTTGATGAAGCAACGAATAATGTTGATCGTGAAAGTGAAGAGATTATTTTAAAAATTATGAAACGTTTAGCTAAAGATAAAATTGTTATTTTTATTACACATCGCATGGCTCATTGTAAAGAAAGTCAACTTACTTTTGTGATGAAAGAGGGGAGATTGATTCAACAAGGAAGTTATGATGAATTATTCAATCAAGCTAATTTATTTAGAGAGCTTGTGGAAAATCAAAAGAATTTAGAAAGGATTATTGAAAATGAAAGATAAGATAAAATTAATTATTTCTTTATTAAAATTAGTACGTCCTTTTTTAATGATTATGTTATTGGCAATTATTTTAGGTGTGTTAGGGCATTTAACAGCAACCTTTATTACCGTTTTTATCATTCTTGCTTTTTGTAAAGTAATTTCCTTTTCACTTGCTGTTAAATTAATTATTCTTTGTGCATTTTCAAGAGGAATCTTACGATACATAGAACAAGCATGTAATCATTATATTGCCTTTAAAGTATTGGCTCATATTCGTCATTTAGTCTTTGAAAAATTAAGAGAATTGGCACCAGCTAAATTAGAAAATGAAGATAAAGGAAATATTATTGCAATGTTGACAAGTGATGTTGAACTCTTAGAAGTTTTCTTTGCTCATACTATTTCGCCGGTGATGATTGCCTTTATTTATAGTATAATTATGATTTGTTTTATAGGTTCTTATCATTTTGTTTTTGGGATACTTGCTTTTGTTTGTTATGGTATCATGGGTATATTGATTCCATATATTACTTATAAAGTGAGTCAAAAAGAGGGAAGTAATTATCGTTTTTTACTTGCTAATTTTAATACTTTTGTTTTAGAGACAGTTTTAGGTAAAAGAGAAATTTTACAATTTAGTCAACAAGAAAAACGCTTTGAACAGATGATGGATTATCAAAATAATTTAACCCAAACACATCAAAAATTAATCAAACATCAAAGTTTTCAACAAATACTTTCTGATGGGCTGATTATTTTATCGATTGTTATTTCTATTTTATTGATCAAGAATCATGTTTCTAAAGAATTGTTGATTCCAATGATGGCTCTATCATCTTCTTTTGGACCAACGATTGCCCTAGCAAATCTTGCCAACAATTTGAATCAAGTATTCCCTTGTGCAAGACGTATTTTAAATCTATTAGATGAAGAACCATTACTTAAAGAAATTACAAATAAAAATACTGCTTTAAATTTACCAATCGAAGTAAAAAATCTATCATTTCATTATCCAAATACGTCTACTGAAATTTTACATCAAATCAATTATACATTTGAATTTGGTAAAACCTATGGTCTTCTTGGTAAAAGTGGCTGTGGTAAATCAACTTTATTGAAATTATTAATGCGTATTTATCAAGGTGAAGGTGAGATTTTATTTAATCATGAATCCATTGAAAATATCAATAGCCACACTTTAAAAGAAAATATCAGCTATGTTGATCAAGAAACATTTTTATTTAAAGATACGTTATATCATAATATTACTTTATTAAATCCTGCTTATAGTCAAGAAGATGTAATAGAAGCTTGTAAACAAGCACAAATTCATGATTTTATTATGTCTTTACCACAAGGATATCAAACGATTTATGATGAAAATATTTCGGGTGGTCAAAAACAAAGAATTGGTCTAGCACGTGCTTTCTTAAGAAAAACACCGATTCTTTTATTAGATGAACCAACAAGTCGTATCGATAGTTTAAATGAAGCCGCATTATTAGAAAGTTTAAAACGAATAAAAGATGAAAAATTGATTATTATTGTTAGTCATCGAAAGTCATCTCTTGCTTTATGTGATGAAATTATTGAAATAGAACAAGGTATAATAAAAACTTAAAGATGAGATAAAAAATATTTATTTTTTAAGAAAATGTCGTATAATGACAAATGATAGGAGGATTTTAAGATGAAAGAATTTTTCAAAAGTAAAGAATTATGGACATTTGTAGGAGGAGCAGTAACTGCTGTTGTAACTTCAAAGTTCGCTAAAAGTAATAAAGCAAGAGAATTAGCTGTTAAAGGATTAGCTAGTGGAATGCAAGTAAAAGATAACGTAGAAGCAACTGTTACTTCTATTAAAGAAGATGCTCAAGACGTCTATGCTGAAGCTGTAGAAAAAAGTAAGGCACAATAATGATGAGTAATTTTAAAATAGTTCATGAAATTGATGGAAGATTACGTGTTCGTTTTGGACAATATGCTTTTACAAGTGGACAAGCAACTATTTTAAAAAGCGATTTTTTAAATCTTGAGTATGTAAGATATGTAGAAGCTCATTATAAAAATGGAAGTCTTTTATTGGTTTTTGATGAAAATTATAAAAATGAAGTATTTGATTATTTAAATAATTATGATTTAAGTGATTTACAAAATAGAGAAATCCCCGAGAATTGTTCTCAAAATTTACAAGTACTTGATCAAAGTTTTAAGCATGAATTAATTAAAATTTTTGCTAAGAGATATGCTGTTAAGCTCTTTTTACCAAATGTTGTTGGTAAAGGAATTGCCATCTATAAAGCACTTGCTTATTTTAAAGCGGGGATTGCTTCACTTGGAAATAAACGTATTGATGTTCCAGTTTTAGATGCAACAAGTATTGGGATATCTTTATTACGCAAAGAATTTAATACAGCAAGCAATATTATGTTGATGCTTAAAATATCTGAATTATTAGAAGACTATACACGTCAAAAAGTTACTTTACAATTAGGTGATAGTTTGATGAGTAAGTTTGATAAAGTTTGGATTTATGAAGATGGGCAAGAACAAGAAATTGCGATGTCTGATTTAAAACAAGGGCAAGTTGTTATTGTTCAAACAGGAAGTATGGTTCCTATTGATGGAGAAATCGTTGATGGTGAAGCGATGGTCAATGAATCAAGCTTTACAGGTGAACCGTTAAGCAAACGTGTGACATTAAATGATACGGTTTATGCAGGAACATTGATTGAAGAAGGAAAGATTTTTGTTAAAGTTAGAAACTTACAAGATGATAGCCGTATTGCTAAAATCATTGATATGATTGATACGAATGAATCATTAAAAGCATCTATTCAATCAAAAGCAGAACATATGGCGGATGCCATTGTACCTTATAGTTTTTTAGGATTCTTTGGGGTTTGGGCATTGACAAGAAATCTTACAAGAGCCACTTCTCTTTTATTAGTGGATTATTCTTGTGCGATTCGTCTATCAACATCAATTTCAGTGATTTCAGCAATGCAAGAAGCTTCAATGCATAATGTTTTAGTTAAAGGTGGAAAACATCTAGAAAGCATGAAAGATGCTAATGTCATTGTTTTTGATAAAACTGGAACATTGACACATGCAAAACCAGTTGTCTTAGATGTGGTTCCTTTACAAGATTATACAAGAGAAGAAGTTTTAAAAATTGCGGCTTGTTTAGAAGAACATTTCCCACATAGTGTGGCTAATGCCATCGTTCATCAGGCAGAAGTTGAAAACTTAAAACATCGTGAAGAACATGCGGAAGTAAAATATGTGATTGCTCATGGTATTTCGACAAGCTTAAATGGTGAAGATGTTATTATTGGAAGCAGTCATTTTGTCTTTGAAGATGAAGGTGTAGAAATGACACAAGAAATTAAAGATTTGATTTCTTCACTTGAAAGTAAAGGTTCAAGTTCACTTATTTATCTAGCCATTGCTAAAAAGCTTGCAGGTATTATTAGTATTTATGATCCTTTAAAACCAGAAGCTAAAGAAGTTGTTCAAGAACTTCGTGATATTGGTTTTGATAAAGTCATTATGCTTACTGGAGACAGTCCTAACTGTGCAAAAGCGATTGCGAAACAATTAAATTTAGATGATTTTAGAGCAGGAGTTTTACCAGAAGATAAAGCAAGTTATATTGAAAGTTTAAAAAAAGAAGGAAATACTGTTGTGATGGTAGGAGATGGTATTAATGATACACCAGCCTTATCCATGGCAGATGTTTCGATTTCACTTCAAGATAGCTCAGATATTGCGCGTGAACTTGCAGATATTACACTTGTATCAAATTCATTAAATGACATTGTTGCTCTAAGAATGATTTCAGAAGGCTTATTTAAACGTATTCATAGTCAATATCGTTTGATTGTTGGTTTAAATACATCCTTTATTGTTTTAGGAGCATTAGGTTTACTTACACCACAAATGCTCGCCATGCTTCATAATGGAAGTACATTCTTAATTGCTTCAGGTTCAACACGTTCATTATTACATTAGAAACAGATATTTTCTGTTTCTTTTTCTTTTTATGAAAGTATGTTGAAGTTGTAAAAATGCTTTATTATACTAATAAAAAAGGAGATAGATTATGGCAATTAAAGTAATAATTATGGATATTGATGGGACTTTAGTCAATGATGAAAAAGTCATTACACCACTTACTAAAGAAACCCTTTTAAAAGCACAAGATAAAGGGGTACGTTTGGTTTTAGCTTCAGGAAGACCAACAAGCGGTTTATTAAAACTTGCTGAAGAATTAGATATGGAAAATCATCATGGTTTATTTGTATGTTTCAATGGTTCAAAAGTAGTTGATTGTCAAAGTCATGAAACACTTTATAATCATGCGATTTCAGTAGAAGATAGTAAAGCTGTCTTAGAACATTTAAAGAATTTTAAAGCAAGACCAATGTTTGATAAAGATGAATATATGTATGTTAATGATGTTTTTGATAATACAATTACATATAAAGGAAAATCATTTAATGTGATGCAATATGAATCAAGAGGAAATAACTACATCTTATGTGAAAAAAGAGATTTAGCAGCCTTTGTTGATTTTGAAATCAATAAAATTCTTACATTTGGTGATCCAGACTATTTACAAGCACATTATAAGGAAATGATGGAACCCTTCAAAGATCGTCTAAATTGTATGTTTACATCTGATTTCTATTTTGAATATACTGCAAAAGGTGTTGATAAAGCCAAAGCTTTAGATAGTGTTTTAATTCCTATGGGTTATAAAAAAGAAGAAATGATGGCTTTTGGGGATGCCCAAAATGATAAATCAATGGTGGAATATGTTGGCTTAGGTGTGGCTATGGGAAATGCTTCAGATGAATTAAAAGCAGTAGCTAATGAAATTACAGATACAAATAATAATGATGGTATTGCTAAAGCTATTATGAAACATATTGAGTTATAAAAACGGAGAAATCCGTTTTTTTCTTTGAGATACTTGAAAAAAGAGGAAAGTGATAGTATTCTATATGTGGTTAGGTAAGGCTAACCGTGGGAGGGAATATTATGTTTTTATCAATCAAGGATCTTAAAAAAAGCTTTGGTGAAGATGAATATAAGACAGAAGTTTTAAAAGGTATTGATTTTGAAATTGAAAAAGGTGAGATTTGTGTTTTACTTGGGCCTTCAGGTTCTGGAAAATCAACACTTTTAAATATTATTGGAGGAATTGATCAACCAGATAGTGGAACAATTACGATTCAAGGTAAAACAATTTCAACTTTAAAAGAAAAAGATTTAACTAATTATCGTCGTAATCATTTGGGATATGTTTTTCAAATGTATAATTTGATTTCACATTTAAATGTTGAACAAAATATTGATGTAGGAAAATATTTAAGTAAAAATCCATTAAATAAAGAAGAACTCTTACAAACACTAGGGTTAAAAGAACATCGTTATAAACAACCAAATCAATTATCAGGTGGTCAACAACAAAGAACATCAATAGGACGTGCGATCATCAAAAATCCAGATTTATTACTTTGTGATGAACCAACAGGAGCTTTAGATTATCATACATCAAAAGATATTTTACAATTGATTGAAGATGTTAATAAAAAATATGGTAATACAATTATTATTGTAACGCATAATGATGCGATTAAAGACATGGCTGATCGTGTGATTTATTTGCATGATGGACGTATTCGTGAAAATATTAAAAATACGCATAAAATTCCAGCAAAGGATTTGAATTGGTAAAATGAAGAATCCATTATTTAAAAGGTTACCATATATTTTAAAAGATGAAATTGCGAAATATTTAATTATATTTTTGTTTATGGCAGGATCTATTGGTCTTATTTCAGGATTTTTAGTAGCTGATGGCTCAATGATCAAAGCTTATAATGACAGTTTTGATAAATACAATATTGAAGATGGACATTTTCGTTTAAATGATTCTCTTTCAAAAGAAAATAAAAAGACTTTAGAAAAAGAAAATGTTACAATCTATAATCTTAATTACAATGAAGAAGAAGTAGGATCATCAAGTACAATTCGTCTCTTTAAACCAAGAAACAAAGTCAATCAAGTATGTATTATGGATGGAAAACTTCCAAAAAATAAAAATGAAATAGCAATTGACCGTATGTATGCCGATAATAACAATTATCAAGTAGGTCAAACGATCAAAGTTGGTAAAAAGAAATTAAAAATTACTGGACTTGTGGCGTTATCAGATTATAGTGCTCTCTTTTCAAAAAATAGTGATTTAATGTTTGATGCTATTAAATTTGGTGTAGGTATTGTTTCTGATGAAGGGTTTGAAAGCTTTAAAGATGCTAAAATCTACTATAACTATGCGTGGACATATAATGAAAAGGTTGATAATGAAGTTAATGCCAGCAATGATTTTTTAAACGTACTTGTTAAAAACGTTTCAGGAATTGATGATTATATTCCTCAATACGCCAACCAAGCCATCCATTTTACAGGTGATGATATGGGTGGAGATGAAGCAATGATGACAGTTTTACTTTATATCATTATTGGAATCCTTGCTTTTGTCTTTGCAATCACTACTAAAAATACCATTGAAAGCGAAGCACCAATGATTGGAACTCTTCGCGCTATGGGATATACAAAAAAAGAAATGTTAGTTCAATACATGACATTACCTATTCTTGTTTCTTTAGTGGCTTGTATTGTCGGAAATATTTTAGGTTATACATATTTTAAAGATGTCATGGCCGGTATGTATTATGGAAGTTACAGTCTGCCGACGTATCAGACGCGGTGGAATGCCAATGCATTTCTGCTCACGACCGTAATTCCGGCAATTCTGATGTTTGTGATCAACGCGGTGCTGATTTCCGGCCGTCTGCGTCTGTCACCGCTGCGTTTTCTGCGCCACGATTTTGCAAAGAAAGGAAAAAGCCATGCGGTGCGTCTTCCGAACTTCCGGTTCTTCTCGCGGTTTCGTCTGCGGATCCTGCTGCAGAACAAATCGAGTTACTTTACCCTGTTTCTCGGTATCATATTTGCCAATATTCTGTTGCTGTTCGGTATGATGATGAAACCGCTGCTGTCACATTACCAGACGGAGGCGGTGGAAAATATGCTGGCAGATTACCAGTATATTTTAAATGTCCCGGATCCGATCGATGAGGATGATGAGTACACGCTGATGGGAATTGTGCAGAAACTTCTGACGCCATCGCTGAAGACAAATACGGAAGGCGTGGAAACGTTTGCTCTTACATCGCTGAAAAATATTCCGAAAAACCGGGAGGGCGAGAGCATTTCGGTATATGGAATTCAGAAAGACAGCAAATATGTTTCCGCTGAACTGTTTGAGAACGGCGTGACGATTTCCGACGGTTATGCCGAAAAATATGGAATGAAAGTCGGTGATACGCTGGAACTAAAAGAGCCGTATGAGGACAAAACGTACAGCTTTGAGGTAAAAAGCATTTATGCCTACCCGGGAGCCCTTGCGGTATTTCTGCCGATGGATGTCTTCTGCGAGAAATTCGAGCATCCAGAGGACTACTTTAACGGCTATTTCTCCAATGAGCCGATCACGGACCTGGAGGAATCGTATATCGCGACGAAAATTACGGAAGATGATATGACAAAGATTTCACGGCAGCTCAATGTGTCGATGGGAGAAATGTTCCAGCTGATCAATGTTTTCTCGATTGTACTGTTCATGCTGCTGATTTATCTGCTGACGAAGCTGATCATCGAGAAGAATACGACTTCGATTTCGATGGTAAAGATTCTCGGCTACGAGAACAGGGAAATTTTGAGTCTGTATTTGACGGCGACAACCTGGGTTGTGATCGTCTCAATCGGTGTCAGCCTGATCATTGCCTCCGCGCTGATCCGCCAGATTTATGTCATTATGCTTTCCGAGTACAGCGGCTGGCTGACATACTATATTGATCCGGCAATTTACGGAAAAATGTATCTGATGGGCCTTGCGGCGTATGCTGTTATCGCTGTGCTGCAGTTCCGCCACATCCAAAAGATTCCGATGGACGAGGAACTGAAAAATGTAGAATAAAAAAAGTTACAGGAGAAATCTTGACAAGCCCGGGCAAAGTGTGGTATATTGCTCTCAAACTTGGTGTGGATTTTTCAACTTGCAATAAAGTTCTTTTCGCCACGCAATTATCGAAAGCAGATAATTGCGTGGCTTTTTTTGTGGCAATGGAGCAAAGTCCGTGCCTGCACGTAAGCCCACCAACAGAAAAGATCACAAATGGAGGTAATAATGAACGAAAACTTTATGAAAGAAAAGCCAGTATTTCCACTGCTGGTTTCGATGGCGCTTCCAATGGTAATTTCGATGCTGGTCAATTCCTTATATAACATTGTGGACAGCTTCTTTGTCGCACAGATCAGCGAAGATGCCATGACGGCGCTCTCCCTGGTTTATCCGGTACAGAATTTTGTAAATGCCGTTGCCATCGGTTTTGGAATCGGACTGAATGCGGTGATTTCGTATTATCTGGGAGCGGGTGACAAAAAGGCAGCCGGCTGTGCTGCAACACAGGGCCTTGCCCTTACCATGCTGCATGC